>Ga0126362_10000299_pt1 | contig 28315 bp, 36 predicted proteins | sample ANMtaG_FD_126269 | JGI IMG/M metagenome (GOLD analysis project Ga0126362, IMG submission 126269) | Continental margin sediment microbial communities from North Pacific Ocean - ANME2c_DSS_Sorted | ecosystem: Environmental > Aquatic > Marine > Continental margin > Sediment | place: Pacific Ocean... | reverse complement strand
GAAGCGGTCGATGACCGTCACGTCGTTCATGGCGAGTCCTCCTGTCCAGGCAGAGCGATTGCCCCACTGCCATCGGCGGGTTCATCGAAGCTGGGCGGGATCGGTGGCAGGTCGGCCAGCGTCTGGTACTCGCCCGGCCCAGCGTGGCCGGAGAGAAAACGGCGCAGGTCGGCCTGCGCCACCTGCGCGCAGAACGCGCCGTCGTGCTCGCCCGCGCGACACTGCGCGCGCAGCGCATGCAGCCGGGACGCATCGGCGGCCAGCGCATCCACCGACAGCCGCTGCGGCTGGTCACAGCCGGCCAGCACAAGCGCATGAACGGCGAAAGCAAACACGACGGGCGTGCGTTGCATGGCAGCCTCCGTCAGCGGTTGTAGAAATTGACGGGCTGCGGCGTGTACGGCGTGCCTTCGCCCAGGAAGCGGCGCGTCACCTCGCGCCCGCGCTCCGTGGCCGCCGCTTGCCGCGCCAGCTCCAGCGAGGAGGCGCGATCCTGCGTGATCTGCAACCGTTGCGTCTGGATCGACTGCTTGGCCTGCAAGGCCAGCAACTGGTTCATGGCCTGCATCGCTTGCAGCGCGCCCTCGGCCGACTGGCTCTTGCCCACGAGGTCGGCCAGCACGCTTTCGTCGTCGCTCAGGTTCTGCGACGCCTGGGCCTGCATCTGCATGGTGGTTTGCAGGCCATTGAGCGTGTTCTTCCAACGCTCCTGCGCATCGAGATACATCTGATTGCCGCTCACCGTGGCGGCGTACTTCTCGGGATACAGGCGCGCGAATTCCCGGTCGATGCTCGTCACGTCGTAGGCCAAGCCCTTGGCCTGCGCGATGAGGCGCTGGGTGGTCGCCAGGTTCGCGCGCAATTGGCCCACCACGCTGGACGGCAGGCTGGCCAGGTTGCGTGCCTGGTTGATGAGCATCTGCGCTTCGTTCTGGAGCTGGCGGATCTGGTTGTTGATCTGCTCCAGCGTGCGAACGGCGGTGAGCGTGTTCTGCACCAGATTGGTCGGGTCGAGCACGATGTCGCCGACGCCGAACAGCGCGTGCGCAGGCTGCGCGATGCCGAAGGCGAGCACGCAGGCGGCGGTCAATGCGGCGAGCTTGGAGGCATGGGTTTTCATGGCTGGTTCTCCTGGGGATGGCTGGGGATGAGGGCGGCACCCGGCGCAGGGCCGGGGAAATCGCGCAGCAGATCGGCCGCCCAATCGAGGCTGCGGTGGCGCAGCCAGGCGGCTGCGAACGGCGTGGATGCGGATGAAGCGGCAGCGAGCACCGCGTCGATGTCACGCTGGTCTTGCGGCGTGGAGGCACCCGCGAAGGCCAGCGTCGCGGCCCCCAGGTCGAGGTCGAACAGGCGGTTGCCGAGACGCGATTGGTAGTAGTAGTCGCGCTTGGGCTGCGCGGTGGCGACGATCTCGATCTGTCGGCTGTTGGGGCCGAAGCCCTCGTAGATCGTGCGAATCTGCGGCTCGGTCGCTTGCGGGTTCGGCAGGAAGATGCGGCTGGCGCAGCTTTCGATGATCGCGGGCGCGATGCTGGAATCCTTGATGTCGGCCAGCGACTGCGTGGAGAAGATGACGCTGACGTTCTTCTTGCGCAGCGTCTTGAGCCACTGGCGGATGCGCGCCGCGAACACCGGGTCATCGAGGAACAGCCACGCCTCATCGAGGATCAGCAGCGTCGGCGCTCCGTCGAAGCGTTCATCGAAGCGCGCAAAGAGGTAATGCAGCACGGCCATGACCGCGGCCTTGCTGTGCATCAGCTCCTCCATCTCGAAGCACTGCACGGAGCCAGCGCCCAGGCGATCCGAATCCGCGTCCAGCAGCTTGCCGTGCGCGCCGCCGAGTACATAGGGGGCCAATGCCTGCCGCAACGCGTTCGATTGCAGCAGCACGGACAGGCCGGTCATCGTGCGCTGCTCCAACGGGGCACCGGCGAGACTGCCGAGCGCCGACCAAATCGCGGCCTTCTCGTCGGGGCCGACCGCCACGCCTTCATGCCTCAACCGGCCTTCGATCCATTCGGCCGCCCAGGTGCGGTAGCCCTCGCGGTCGATGCGGGCCAGGGGTTGGAAAGCGATCTCGCCATCCATCCCGAGGTCGTAGTGCTCACCGCCCAGGCCCAGGATGGTGGCGCGCATGGAGCGCCCCATGTCGAAGGCAAAGATGCGCGAGCCGGGGTAGCGGCGGAACTGCATTGCCAGCGTGGCGAGCAAGACCGACTTGCCCATGCCGGTCGGGCCGGCGACCAGCGTGTGGCCCACGTCGCCGATATGCGTCACCAGCCGGAACGGCGTGGCGCCATCGGTGCGCGTGACGATCAGCGGCGGGCCATCGAGATGGTCGTTCTTTTCCGGCCCGGCCCACACGGCGGACACCGGCATCAGGTGCGCCAGGTTCAGCGTCGAGACGATGGGCTGACGCACATTGGCGTAGGCATGACCGGGAATCGACGACAGCCAGGCATCCACGGCGTTCAAGGTCTCGGGAATCGTCACGAACCCGCGCCCCTGGATGACGCGCTCCACCATGCGCAGCTTTTCGTCGGCCTTCGCAGGGTCAGCATCGAGCACCGTCACCGTGGCGGTGAGGTAGCCGAAGGCGACCTGATCGCTGCCCAGCTCTTGCAGAGCGGCATCGGCGTCGGCGGCCTTGTTGCTGGCGTCGGTATCCACCAGCGGCGATTCCTGTTGGAAGATGGTTTCGCGCAGTAGCGCGATGACGTTTTTCCGTTTCGCAAACCACTGGCGCCGCAGGCGGGAAAGCTCCTTTTCCGCGTCGGCTTTGTCGAGACAGAGAAAGCGCGTGCTCCAGCGATAGCCAAAGCCGAGGCGGTTCAGGTCGTCCAGAATCCCCGGCCAGGTCGAGGTCGGAAATCCCCGCACGGTCGCCACGCGCAAGTGCTGCTCGCCCAGCATCGGCGCCAGCCCGCCAATGAGCGCGGAATCAGCCAGCAACGCGTCGATATGGAACGGCACTTCCGGCATGCCCACGCGGTAGCGCCGCGTCGAAATCGTGGCGTGCAGGTAGGTCAGCGTCTGGCTGTCATCGAGCCATGCGATCTCCGGCATCACGCCGTCGAGCAGGTCGAAAATCCGATCCGTCTCCGCGACGAAGGCAGTCAGGCGCTCGCGCCAGTCCACGCCTTCGGTGGGCCGGTTCTCGTACAGCATCCCGGTGGCACGGGCGCGGGATTCCTCGGGCGGCAGGTACACCAGCGTCAGGTGATAGCCGCTCTCGAAGTGGTTGCCCGAGTCCTCGAAGGCGGCACGGCGTTCCTCATCGACCAGCCAAGACAGGGGCTCCGGGAAGTCCGAGTGCGGATAGTCGGCGGCAGGCCGGCGCTCGGCCTCGATGAACAGCGCCCAGCCCGAACCCAGGCGGCGCAGCGCGTTGTTCAGCCGCGCCGACGTGGCGATCAGTTCGCCTTGTGTCGCGCTGTCCAGGTCAGGGCCACGAAACCGGGCCGTGCGCTGGAAGGAGCCATCCTTGTTCAAGACGACGCCCGGCGCAACCATCCCGGCCCAGGGCAGCCAATCGGCGAGCAAGGCCGGACGCTGGCGGTATTCAGCAAGGTTCAGCATGGCATCACCTCACACGTCCAACAGTGGGCGGTGCTTGATGTGCCGCGCGAACACGGCCATGAACTGCGGATCAAGGCGCGCGCCCCAGACCGCCAGCGAATGGCCGACGATCCAGAGCACGGCGCCGGGAATCCACAGTTGCAGGCCCAGCCCGACGGCGGCGGCGAGCGTGCCGTTGGCGATCGCCACGGTGCGCGGTGCGCCGCCCAGCAGGATCGGCTCGGTCAGCGAGCGATGCAAAGGCACCTCGAACCCGGCCGCGAAGGTATCCGGGGCACTCATACGACGGCCCCGCCCGAGAAGCTGAAGAACGACAGGAAGAAGCTCGAAGCCGCGAACGCGATGGACAGGCCAAATACGATCTGGATCAGCTTGCGAAAGCCGCCCGAGGTATCGCCGAAGGCCAGCGCCAAGCCCGTGGCGATGATGATGATGACCGCGACGATGCGCGCCACCGGCCCCTGGATGGATTCGAGGATGGATTGCAGCGGGCCTTCCCACGGCATCGAGGAGCCGGCGGCCTGTGCCGTTCCGGCCAGGAACAGCAGCAATGCAGCCAGCAGCAGTCCTTGCCCCGCAGGGCGGGCCAGGCTGCGCAGCCGCGCAAGGCGCAAAGCCGGATTTACAGAAAGACGGAAAGCAGGAACGGTCATCTGCGTCATGGCAGTTCTCCAAGTGAGTCAGGGGATGAGGAAGTCACCGCAGCGGGTGCGGCATCGGAAATCGGCGGCAGCTCGGGAAACGAGGCTTCCATCGCGTCCGCCAGGTGGTAGCCCACGCCGTCGAAGCCGACGACGCGGGCGATGCTCTCGATGCGGCGCTTGCGCCCGCGCCCGGCGATGTGGATCACCACGTTGACCGCTTCCGCGATCAGCGCACGGGGCGGGTTCACCGCCACTTCGAGAATCAGTTGCTCCAGACGCAGCAGCGCGCCCAGCGCGGAGCCGGCATGGATCGTGGCGATGCCGCCGGGATGGCCCGTGCCCCAGACCTTGATGAGATCCAGCGCTTCGGCACCGCGTACCTCACCGACGACCACGCGATCCGGGCGCAGGCGCATGGACGAACGCACCAGCTCGGTCATGGACACGACGCCCTGGCGCGTGCGCAGCGGCACGTGGTCGCGCGCCGCGCATTGCAGCTCCACCGTGTCTTCGAGCACCAGCACGCGGTCGCCGGTGGCGGCAATCTCGGCCAGCAGCGCGTTGGCGAGCGTGGTCTTACCGCTGCTGGTGGCGCCGGCGATCAGGATGTTCTGGCGCTCGCGCACGGCCCGCACCAGAAAGCCCGCCTGGGCGCTGGTCATCATCCCGTCGATGACGTACCGCTCCAGCGGGATCACGCCGATGGCGCGCTTACGCAAGGCAAAGGCCGGCCCCGGCGCAGCAGGGGGCAGGATGCCCTCGAAGCGTTCGCCCGTTTCAGGCAGCTCGGCGGACAGCAACGGCTGGCCGCGATGCACTTCCGCGCCGACGTGGGCGGCCACGAGTCGGATGATGCGTTCGCCATCGGCTTCGGACAGCTCCACACCCATCGGTGCGCGGCCCGATGAAAGCCGGTCGATCCACAAGGTTCGATCCGGGTTGAGCATGATTTCCACCACGTCCGGGTCTTCGAGCGCGGTGGCGATCAGCGGCCCCATCGCCGTGCGCAGCATCTGGATGCGCCGGTCGAGCGATGTGGCGGTCATGGATTGCCCTTCAGTGGAAATGCGGGCGCTCATGACGCACGCTCCTGCGCTTCGGCCGCAGCCGAAGCGTCGTCCATCCGCATCGGGTCGGGATGCAGCTCCTCCACCACGTCGCGCACCAGACTGCGTCCGCGCAGCAGGTGGCGGCCGAGCTGTTCGACGAATTGCTCGAAGCGCGCCTTGCCCTGGGCGCGCGCCGCGTCCTGATGGGCTTCGGGCACTGGCGTGCTGACGGTCAGGAAGTAGCGGATGAACAGCGCCAGCGTCTCGATCTGGATGTTCTGGTCGCGCTCCAGGCGCTCGGCGTGGCGCGACAGTCGATCCAGTCGCTTGGCGATGGCGGCTTCGCGCTGGTCAGCGGCATCGGGCGACAGCCAGGACGCCAAGGCGGCGGCGACGATGCTGGACTTGGACACGCCTTTCTTGGCGGCCAGTTCATCGAGCCGCTTGGCGTGCTCGGGCTGGATGAAGAGATTCAAGCGGTGCTGGCTCATAGCTCGATGCCGTCGTCGGGGTCGAGGGATGCCAGCCGGGCCGTGCGTTGCAGGGCCGGATCAAGCTGGCGCGGAAGGGGAAGCGGTATGTCGTCGTCATCGAGCAGCCCGAGATCGGCTGCAGGTGCGGACAGGTCGGGGTCGTAGGCGACGGCTTCGGAGAGTTCGGGCTGACGGCGCGGGCCACCCTCGTCGGCACTGCCCAGGTCGTCAGCGGATGCCGTGGCCGGTGCGGCGGGCATGACGGGAATCGCCAGTCCGCTCCAGTCGTCGGGCCGCGATGGCGGCACATCGACGTACTGACCATCTGCAAGCGCAGGCGGCGGCAGCACGCGCCGCTTGAAATTGCTGTCCGCGTAGTAGCGCAGCTTCTTGGCCTTGATCGGCGCCACGCTGGACACCATCACCACCGCCTCGTCAGGCGGAAGCTGCATGACTTCGCCTGGCGTCAACAGCGGACGTGCGGTTTCCTGGCGCGACACCATCAGGTGACCCAGCCACGGCGCGAGCCGATGACCCGCGTAGTTGCGCTGCGCGCGCAGCTCGGTCGCGGTGCCGAGCGTCTCCGATATGCGCTTTGCGGTGCGTTCGTCATTGGTGGCGAACGTCACGCGCACATGGCAGTTGTCGAGAATCGAATGGTTCTGGCCGTAAGCCTTGTCGATCTGGTTCAGGCTCTGCGCGATGAGGAAGCTGCGAATGCCGTAGCCCGCCATAAAGGCCAGCGCTGTCTCGAAGAAGTCCAGGCGCCCGAGTGCGGGAAATTCGTCCAGCATCAGCAGCAGCTTGTGGCGGCGCTGAATGCCGTCGCTGCCATCGAGCGATTCGGTGAGTCGCCGGCCGATCTGGTTGAGGATCAGGCGGATCAGAGGCTTGGTGCGGCTGATGTCCGAAGGCGGCACCACCAGATACAGCGACACCGGATGCTCGGCGGCGATCAGGTCGGCAATACGCCAGTCGCAGCGCGACGTGACTTCGGCCACCGTCGGGTCGCGGTAAAGGCCGAGGAAGGACATGGCTGTGGACAACACGCCGGAGCGTTCGTTGTCCGATTTGTTCAGCACCTCGCGGGCCGCAGAGGCGACCACCGGATGCGGGCCACCACCTTCCTCGTTCACGAGATGCGGCGTGGTCATCATCCGGTGCAGAGTCAGCTCGAACGGGCACGCGGGGTCGCTGAGGAAGTTGGCGACGCCGCGCAGCGTCTTGTCCTCGCCCGCGTAGAGCACATGCAGGATGGCGCCGACCAGCAGCGCGTGCGAAGTCTTCTCCCAGTGGTTGCGCCGCTCCAGCGCGCCTTCGGGATCGACCAGGATGTCCGCGATGTTCTGCACGTCGCGCACTTCATGCGCGCCGCGCCTCACTTCCAGCAGTGGGTTGTAGGCGGCGGAGTTCGCATCGGTAGGGTTGAACAGCAGGCAGTGCGAGAAGCGCGAGCGCCAGCCTGCGGTGATGCTCCAGTTCTCGCCCTTGATGTCGTGGATGACGGCGGACGCGGGCCAGCTCAACAAGGTCGGCACCACCAGGCCCACGCCTTTGCCAGAGCGGGTGGGTGCGAAGGTCAGGACGTGTTCCGGGCCTTCGTGCCGCAGGTACTGGCGTTCGTGCTGGCCGAGGAACACACCGGCAGGCTGCGTAAGCCCTGCTTTGCGAATGTCATCCGCATTCGCCCAGCGTGCCGAGCCGTAGGTCGTGACCAGGCGCGATTGCCGCGAGCGCCAGATCGACATGCCAATGGCCACCAGCACGGCCACCAGGCCGCTGCCGCCTGCGATGGCACCGCCGATGTCAAAGACGCGCGGCGCGTAGGCATCGAAGAAGAACCACCACTCGAACAGCCGCCACGGGTGATAGATGGGCGTGTCGAAGAAGTCGAACCACGGCGGGCCCAGGCGTAGCTGATAGCCCAGGGCTGCGGCTGTCCATTGTGTGGCTGCCCACACGCCGGCGGTCACGATGCCGAGTACCACGGCAATTTGACCGAACAGCACGTTCGTCCCTTGCATGATCCTGCCTCCAATCACGGCACACGGAGGTGCCGCAGCACTGAGGATCAAGGCGTGGGTGCAGGCCGGTCAAAGGCCGTTATGGCGAGGATTCAGGCCGAAAAAGCCTGATTTCTTGCGGGAGCGAAGGCAATAAAAACGCCGCAGACGCGAGCGCGTTGCGGCGTGGTGAGATAGCAGCGAGAACTTCGTCGCGGCGAGGCGACTGCGAAGGTGCTACTTGGATTTTTGCTCCGGCCGATCGCCGAAGAAACGCCGATTGGCGGCTTCAGCGGCGCGGCGGCAAAGTTCATCGCCGACCTTTGTTCGATCTTCCTTGCATTGCCGTTGAATCTCCTTGATGCGCTCGGGATGAGCCACGAGGAAATCCACGGTTTCCGAAGGTTGAGAGGGGCCGCATGCGGTCAGCGTGGCGGCCAGCATCAGCAGCATCACCTTGTTCATGGTGCCAGTCCTTTCATCGGGTGGGGTGGGAGTCCTCGGCGGCGTCGAGGTCATCCGCTGAATCAATGAAGGCCACTCGTTCGATGAACCGGGCCAGCATCTCGGAAGGCTCTGCGTCACGGCGCAGCAGATAGGTGGTGAGCATCGGCGGCCGCCCCGCCAACGGCCGGGCCACGACACCGGATTCGCGGCTGGATGCGATGTGCGCCGTGCCTGCCAGGCCCAGTGCAAGCCCAGCGGAGACCAGGGTCATCATCAGATCGAACGTAGCGACGTACTGCGCAATCAGTGGTTCTTGCTCGTGCTTGCGCAGGATGCGATCAACCTGCCGCGCATGGCCTTCGCATACCGCCGGGTCGCCCAGTACCAAGGGATAGCGCAGCGCCTCCCCCAGTGGAACGCGCTTGAATGCAAGCACAGGGTGGCGAGCCGGCACCGCCACCATCAATTCGTCCTCCCAGGCCGGGCAAGCCACGATGCCATCGTCCACCTCATCGGCCATCGAAAAACCAGCGTCGTAGAGATCGTCGTGCAGGCCCTTGATCTGCTGGGCCAGTGGCACCTCGAACAGCCGTATCTCGACCTCGGGGTCTTCCTCGCGGCATTGAGCCAACAGGGCTGGCAGGCGCGATGGCGTAATGCCGTCGGACAAGGCAATGCGCAACTGGCCATGAAAACCATTGGCCGCGGATTTAACGCTATCGCGAGCTTGCTCCAGCGCAGCAAAGATACGTGGCACGTGCTCCAATAACAGTTGGCCTGCGCGGCTCAGTTGTGTACTGCGGGTGGTGCGAACGAAAAGGCGAGCGCCAAGTTCTTCCTCCAGCTCCTTGATAGTGCGGGATAGCGGCGATTGGTCAATGTGCAGTCGTTCGGCAGCGCGGGCAAAGTGGAGTTCCTCCGCGACTGCAAGAAAGCATCGTAGATGACGTAGTTCCATGTTTGTGGATCGCACTACAGCAGCGGCTTGCGCTCGCTGCGAACCCGAATGGCCTCCATCAACCCCACAAGCCAGCAGGCAGGACATCCCCGCATGAAGTAGATGGCCAGGGGAAGTAGCGCTAGCGCCGGCCAAAAATGCGGTGTCAAAAAGATTGCCCCCGCAATGGATGCTGCTGCCAAGACGCCACGAATCAGTTGCGCGGTCACGGAAGTGCTGCAGTACATGATGAGCCCCCATCGCCTGAAGCGGTCTGTTGAGAGAGAAGCCGGTCACAGGGAAGAAGGCCGCCGTGGCGGCCTTCTTCCCTGTGGGTACTTAGAAGAGGCGTAAAAGCGCCAAAACGGTTCGCGCTTAAGCAAAAAGTCTGAATGGCGACGGCTAGAACGTGGCTCGGACGAGGCGCGCAGCCATGTGCGACGACTTCAGCGGCTACAAGGCAATGACCAAACCGAGTGTCGCCGAGGCGGGTTAGTGTTTCTTGTCAAGCTTGCGGCCGACCATCGCGCACATCGGGCAGAAGCCGAACAGCCCGGTCATGGCAAGCATGGCGGCCATGACGCCAATGCCGACGGCCCAGCCCGAGCTTCCCCAGTTCATCACGGCGAAAGCCAGGCCCATCACGCCCATGACGACGCGCAAGATGCGCTCCCATGTAGGGACATTCTTGACGTAAAACATTGCGATCTCCTTTGGTCCGGTGGTGTGTGAGGACATCCCTCGTGAGCAAAGAGGGCCGTGCAGCGCAAAACGGTTCGCAGGGAGAGAGAAATAGTTCTGCACGTCATCGCAGGGGGAGCGCCAAGAAGGCAGCTCAGTTAAACGAGCAGCCGGCAGGATTGATGCCGCTAGGCACAGATAGCCGCAGCTTTCAAGCGCTTGAAGCAGCCGGCTCACCAGCCAGCTTTCCATCGAGATCAAGTGAGAGTTCCGAAAGAATCTCAAGTGACTCGTCTGCGAGCACTTCGCCGCCGGCAAAGCTGAACAGGGTACGGTCACGTTCCTCAAGCAACCCGCGAATCTCGCCGGCGTAGAGGCGAATGACGGACTGCACCACGGCATCGACATTCGGATGACCGGTGTTCAATGCGAGCTGATCGAGCAAGGCGGCCGTGGACGATGCGGACAGCATCGAGTCACCTGTGACCCAGCTATTCACGGTGAACAAGCTGGTGGGTAGACCCTTGGCATCGAACCCGATGGCAAGGAGATGCCGGGTGTTGCCCCTCTTGAGCGGCCCTCCCTCAAGACGCGAAAAATGCGCCTCTGATTCGCTGCGGGTGCTCAGGAAACGTGACCAACGCTTGCGCCTTGCAAACAAGTGGATGTGGCCATGCTCGGCGGAACTTGAACGATCCTGCGGCGAGTGCGAGTGATAGAACCATTGGAATCCACTACCGGGGTCGATCGCGTCGTCCTCGGGGTAGTGCGCCCATTGCGTCGGGGGTTGCCCTCCGAGCAAACTGCCAAAAAGATGCTCACCGCGCTCAGCGAGGCTTGCATAGGTTTCAAGCAGCCTGCCGCCAGCGGCGCGAACAGCACCGCTGGCGGCAGGCGTGGTGGATCTTGTCCGCCGCACTCAGGTCAGTTCTTGGCGCCGCACTTGGGAGCGCATTTCGGGGCGCACTTGGCAGCACATTTTTTCGCCCTGTGCTTGGCGGCAGATTTTTTCGTTCCGCACTTGGCGCCGCATTGAGCGCCGCACTTGCCAGCACATTTCGCCGCGCACTGGGCCATGCCCGCCTTGGGCTGGCACTTCGCAGCGTCGCTCGTTCCTTGCGCGGCGGCGGGCAGCGCAAGGGTAGCCGCCGTCAGTGCGGCCAGAGTCAGGGATGCAAGTTTCGATGATGTTTTCACGGGTGTTCCTCTGTGGTGGATGAATCGAGACCGCAAAAGGCTGCCTCGCCTCACTAAGAGGTGACCGGGGGGGCGTTGGGTTCTCGTTGCGCAGAAATATTTTCTGACGCCCGCGAACCGTTTTGACCGTCTTCCACCTCTTAAGACAAGGCGGCCAACTCCGATAGCCGAGTAACCCCTTATAAGGACATGCACCATGAAGCTACGCACGACCACCGCATTTCTCGCGCTCTGCGCGCTCGCAGGCATTGCTACCGCTGGCGAAATCAAGCCGTTCAGCCAGGCCGAGTTCGACCGGTTGACACGTGCTGGCCAACCTGTGGTGGTGGATGTCAGCGCGACATGGTGCCCCACGTGCAAGGCGCAAAAGCCCATCTTGGAGAAGCTAATGAAGCAGCCCGCCTACAAGGATGTGACCTTGCTGACCGTGGATTTCGACAGCGAAAAGAGCACCGTCCGCGCGTTCAAGGTCAGCATGCAAAGCACGCTGGTGGGCTTCAAGGGCGCCAAAGAAGTGGCCCGTTCGGTAGGTGACACGACCGAGGTCGGCATCGAGGGCCTGATTCAGAAAACCACGCGCTGATGGCACTCGGCCTCGGTTCCTACGGCTTCGGCTTGCTCGCGGGGGTGCTTTCGACGCTATCCCCTTGTGTCCTGCCAATCGTGCCGATCCTGATTGGCTCGGCGGTGAACGCCCATAGACACGCGCCGCTGGCCCTGGCAGCTGGCCTCGCGCTGTCCTATGCCATCGTCGGTACGGCCCTGGCCTGGGCAGGCGCCTCGCTCGGCATTGACACTTCGATCTTCCGGGGCGTCGGTGCGGCCCTCCTGGGATTGCTGGGCCTGGTGCTCATGTCCAGCGTCCTCCAGCAGCGCTTCGCGTCGCTGACATCGGGCATCGGCAGCGCCGGAAACATCCTGCTCGCGCGCGTTCAACTGGATGGGCTGATTGGGCAGTTCGTAATCGGCCTGGTGCTCGGCGTGGTCTGGAGTCCCTGCGTGGGGCCGACGCTCGGGGCCACCATCGTCCTGGCCAGCCAGGGCACGAACCTGGCGCAATCCGCCCTGATGATGGCGGTGTTCGGCGTCGGCGCGGCGCTGCCGCTGGTGGCCCTTGCCTATGTGTCGCGCGGCGCCATGGGCCGCACCCGATCCAAGCTCATGCACGTAGGCAAGACCGGAAAAGTCCTGTTGGGCGCGGTCATGGTGGCCTTGGCCGTCCTGATCCTGACGGGCGCCGACAAGCCGATGGAAGCATGGCTGGTCGAGCATTCGCCGGCTTGGCTCACGCAACTGACGACGAGGTTCTGAGCCATGCTCGGCCCGAAGTTCACCGTCATTTCGACCGGGTGACGCCATGGCAGGTATTTTGGACAGCATCGCGCGCAAGTGTGGGGCGGGACTGAGCCGCTACCTCAGTCAGCCTCATCACGTGCATGGCGTCGCACCGGCAACTGATCCAGACCTTCTCATGGCGTGCCTGCGGCCCGGCGACGTGCTGCTGGTCGAAGGCCAGAGCCGGATCAGCGTCGCCATCAAGTACCTGACCCAATCCACCTGGTCGCATGCGGCACTGTTTGTCGGCTCGGCCGGCAGACCCGCCGATGCCGAAGGGCGGCCCCGCTGCTTCCTCGAAGCCGACCTGAACGAAGGTGTGCGCCTGGTCAGCGTGGCCGAGTTCGCCGACCTGCATGCCCGAGTGTGTCGGCCGGTGGGCTTGACCGCTGCCGAAATCGACACCCTGATCGGTACCGCGGTGGCCCGGCTGGGCCATCAGTACGACTTGAAGAACGTGATCGACCTGGCCCGATACCTTCTGCCTACGCCGCCGGTGCCGGTGCGTTGGCGCCGCCGCATGCTCGCCCTGGGCAGCGGCGATCCCACCCGCGCCATCTGCTCGACGCTGATCGCCCAAGCCTTCCAGTCGATCCGCTATCCGATCCTGCCGCTGATCGAGACCGTGCCGTCGCAAAACCCGATGTGCCCAGGCTGTGTGGACGAGATCCTTCATGTGCGGCACCACAGCCTGTTCGCCCCGCGCGACTTCGATGTTTCACCCTACTTCGCCATCATCAAACCCACCCTGGAAGCAGGATTTCTTTCTACGAGGACCAACCCATGAACGCCAAACTGACACTCCCCCTGGTTTCCGAAGACACCGCCGACGAAAAGGCGCTTGAAATACTGAGCAACACGCGTAAGAAGATGGGACGCATTCCCAACATGTACGGGGAAATGGCCAACGCCCCCGGCGCGCTCTCGACCTATCTGCATGGGTACGACTGGTTCCGCAAGGAATCCGGCTTCACGCCGGCCGAGCAGGAGGTCATATTCCTGACCATCAGCCGGGAGAACGCTTGCCACTACTGCGTGGCCGCTCACAGCATGATCGCCGAGAAGGTATCCAAGGTGCCGGCGCAGGCGATCCAGGCGATTCGTGAGGGCGGGACGATTGATGATCCGAAGCTGCGCGCCCTGGCCGAGTTCGTCAAAGAGATGGTGCAAACGCAGGGCAACCCGTCCCAAGGAAGTTTGCAGACCTTCACCAGCGCAGGCTACAGCCAGCAGCAAGCCCTACAGGTCGTGCTCGCCATCGCCGTCAAGACGATCTCTAACTACACCAATCACCTGTTCGATACGCCGGTGGACGCGGCTTTCGCGTCCTATGTCTTGCCGGCGGGGACGAAGTGAGCACTCGGACCGGAACGAGCACGGCAAGCTGAACGGGCTCGGGTACATCGCAATTGCCCCGATCGAGCGGCCAAGCGGCCCCGGCCTGCTTCGCTTGTGTCGACCCAGGGCCGGCATTCTCGCCAGGTCGGGCAATTTCGCTGCCGATGCGGACGCGCTCATTTCATTGAGAGATTGTTATGCGCATCAAGGCACTGACATTTGACACCGGGGGCACGATCCTCGATTGGCACGCGGGTCTATTTGGCGCCATCGAGCGTGTCGGCCAGCGGTGCGGCCTCTCGGTCGACTGGCATGAAGTCGTGAACGACTGGCGGCGTCGCGCCATGAAAGCGATCGTCGGGCAGCTGCAGCCTGAATTCAACATGGACGATATGTACACAGTCGAACCCTGGACGAGTCTCTTGCGCACTTCGGGCTGCAGGAATTCACCGCCGATGACCGGCATGAGGTGTGGAGTGCCTGGCACGCTCTGGATACCTGGCCGGACTTCCCGGCGGCGCTGGCCGAGCTGAGGCAGGAACTGCCTGTGGTCTCTTTCACCATGTTGCCCACGTCGCTGGTCGTTGACGTGTCGCGCAAGAACGGGTTGAACTGGGATGCCGTCATCTCTTGCGAGATGATCGGCGCGTACAAGCCCCATGCGCAGGCCTACGCCACCGCCGCGAAGTGGCTGGATCTGCAGCCGTCGCAAATCATGATGGTGGCTTGCCACAACTTCGACCTCAACGCCGCGCACAAAGCCGGATTCCGCACCGCATTCGTGTACCGGCCCGAAGAATGGGGGCCGTCCGGTCCACCCGATCCCCACCCGAACATGGCTTACGACCTCGTCGAAAACGACTTCGATGGTCTCGCCCGCAGCATCCTTGAAAGGAAAGCAAGATGGATGCGGTGACAACGATGCCGATGGATGCGGCTCCTGCTTCCTATGCCGTGCCAGCGGAGCCGAAATGAGTTCTGCGCCCACCCTGGAGTCAACCATCACGTGCCGCGAGGTGCGGCTTCAAGAAAGCGGAAGTCATGCCGGTGGATTCGTGCCAGTTTTTCTGAGAATGCCCGGCGTGCCATGAATTGCTGAAACCGAAGCCGGGCGACTGCTGTGTCTTCTGCTCTTACGGCATCAGCAAGTGTCCGTCCAAGCAAGAAGGTGTTGCCGGGGGATACTGCGAGTAGAAGGCATGAAATTGTTTCGTATCCGGCGGTCGTCGCTTCCGCTGGGATTCTTTGGCGAGCTGCTGGCAGCGCTCTACATGCGTGTGATCGCGTGGATCGCGGCGGCCACGCAGGTTCATTACATTCTTTTTCCGGAACTGGGCGCCCTGGCCCATGTCGTGATCAAGCAGCCACACGGCACCTGGGCCAAAGCGCCGGGGGTGCTCGTTCTTACGCCGCTGCTCACCGGGCTTGTGGGAGCGATCCTCGTCCAAAGCATGGGCAGCGGAATCGTGCCGATCCTGTTGGCGATCGCTGCGGCCATCCTCATCATCCGTGCCTTGCAATCGCCAATTGCCCCGGCCATCTCGGCGGGCGTCCTGCCGATCTCGCTCAACATCACGAGCTGGTACTACCCTGCATCGTTGCTGATTGGGCTGGCGTTGCTCGCGGCAATCGCCCTCATCTGGCGCCGCATCGTTGCGCCGCCGCCAGTGCGAACCCCTGTTGATGTGGCCGATGACATGACCGAAGAAGCTCCCCGCAGCTATTCGTGGTTTCCTTTCTTCGGGGTGTTTTTAGTCGGTACGGCCGTGCTGGCTGAAGTCACTGGATGGCGGCTGATTCTGTTCCCGCCGCTGATCGTGATCGGCTTTGAAATGTTTGCCCATTCGGACGTTTGCCCTTGGGCCAAGAAGTCGCTCTTGCTGCCGGTTGCATGCACTCTTAGTGCGCTCGCCGGCGTTGCATTGGTCACGACCTTTGGGATGCGCCGCTGGCAGTGATTGCCAGCACGGCATGCGGCACCCTGATCCTGCGGGTATTCGATCTGCATGTGCCGCCGGCGCTCGCCGTGGGCCTGCTGCCGTTCGTTATCCCGGCCGTCGACTACAAGTTCGCGGCCTCCGTGGGCATTGGCACCTTGTCACTGACCCTGCTGTTCCTGGTATGGAGCAAGCTACGAAAATAAGTCTCTCACCATCCTGAAGACTAGGCGCGCCGCTCCAGGGCGTGGACATCGTAGAGGCCATAGCCGCCTTCGGTATGGCCCGCTGGCATGGGCAAGACGCGCAGCACATCGTCGCGCACCACGCTCACGCCCGCGTCCTGCGCCACCTTCGATACCGCGTAGATGCTTACGGTGAGTCTCCTTCCTTGCTTCTGCTATCCCGCGCAGCAGGACAGTTGCTTCACGTCCTTGCTGAAGGTCTGCGCGGCGAGCTTCAAGCCCTCGACCATCGTTAGGTAGGGGAACAACTGGTCGGCCAGCTCCTGCTCCGTCATCCGGGCACGGATCGCCAGCGCCGCGGCCTGGATCAGCTCGCCGGCCTCCGGCGCGACCGCCTGCACGCCAATCAGCCGATGGCTGCCTTCCTCGATCACCAGCTTGATGAAGCCGCGCGTGTCGAAGTTGACGAGCGCACGCGGCACGTTGTCCAGCGTGAGCAGGCGACTGTCGGTCGCTATGCCGGCGTGGCGCGCTTCCTGCTCGCTCAAGCCAACGGTGGCGACCTGCGGGTCGGTGAACACCACCGCCGGCATGGTGGCGAGGTTCAGCGCCGCGTCACCGCCGGTCATGTTGATGGCGGCACGCGTACCGGCCGCCGCCGCGACATAGACGAACTGCGGCTGCTCGGTGCAGTCCCCGGCGGCGTAGATGTCCGGGGCGCTGGTGCGCATGCCCTGGTCGATGACGATGGTTCCTTGCGCATTGACGGCGACGCCAGCAGCATCGAGATCGAGGCTGCGCGTGTTCGGCGTGCGGCCGATGGCGACCAGCAGCCGGTCGGCGTGCAATTCGCCAGCCGAAGTTGTCAGCACGAATTCACCGTTTGCATGCTCGATCTGGCTGGCCTGGGTGTGCTCCAACACCTGGATGCCTTCGGCGCGGAACGCGGCAGTGACGGCTTCGCCGATGGCCGGGTCTTCGCGCAAGAACAGTGTGTTGCGCGCCAGGATCGTGACCTTGGAGCCGAGCCGCGCGAAGGCTTGCGCCAGCTCCACAGCCACCACCGACGAGCCGATCACAGCCAAGCGCTCCGGGATGGTGTCGCTCACCAGCGCTTCGGTCGAAGTCCAGTAGGGCGTGTCCTTGAGGCCAAGGATCGGCGGCACGGTGGGACTTGCGCCGGTGGCGACCAAGCAGCGGTCGAAGCGCACGATGCGCTCGCCGCCATCGTGCAGCCGTACTGTGAGGCTGTGGCCGTCGTTGAATCGCGCTTCGCCGTGCAGCACGGTGATTGCGGGGTTGCCGTCGAGGATGCTTTCATACTTGGCGTGACGCAGCTCATCGACACGCGCCTGCTGCTGAGCGAGCAGCTTGTCGCGCAGAATGGCCAATGGTGCTGGCGACAGGCCGGGGTCGAACGGGCTTTCCCGGCGCAGGCGGGCGATATGGGCGGCGCGGATCATGATCTTCGAGGGTACGCAGCCGATGTTAAGGCAGGTACCGCCGATGGTGCCGCGCTCGATCAGGGTGACGCGCGCCCCTTGTTCGACCGCCTTCAGTGCCGCCGCCATTGCCGCCCCGCCACTGCCGATGACGGCGATATGCAGCCCGCTACTTTCGCGACCGGCCTTGTCTCCGCCACCTCCCCACTCGCGCACGCGGTCGAGCAGCTCGCCATTCACGGGCGCGGCCGGCGCGTCGGCTAGCGCCGCGCGATAGCCGAGTCCGGCGACGGCGGCGATCAGAGCGTCGGGCGAGGTGTCGGAATCGAGCGCCAGTCGGGCACTGCCTTGGGCATAGGACACGTCGGCCGACTGCACGCCGGGTACGCTCTCCAGCGCCGCCTTGACATGGGCGGCGCACGAATCGCAGGTCATGCCGGTGATTGTCAACTGTGTCATGAGGTCCTTCCTCTTCAATTGGTGGTGGCCGGCAAGGTCGCAGCCAGACCGTACCGGCTCAGCGCTTGACGCTGGACGGATAGCCGGCGTCTTCGGTGGCCTTGGTCAGCTTCTGCACGCTGGTCTTGGCGTCGTCGAAGGTAACGACCGCTTGGCGTTTCTCGAAGGTCACGTCAACCTGGCCGACGCCCTCGACCTTGGAGAGCGCTTTCTTGACCGTGATTGGGCAGGCCGCGCAGGTCATGCCAGGTACGGACAGGGTGACGGTTTGGGTGGCCGCCCAGGCCGGTGTGACGATGGCGGCGAGAGCGAACGAGGCAAACAGCTTGTTCATGATGGACTCCTGATCAGTAGAAGAAGGGCAACACGTAGGGGAACCCGAGCGCGACCACGACCAGCGCGGCCACTATCCAGAAAATCAGTTTGTAGGCGGTGCGAACCTGAGCGATCGCGCACACCTCGCCCGGCTTGCAGGCTTGGGCCGACCGGAAGATGCGCAACCAGGCGAAGAACAGAGAGACCAGCGCAGCGCCGATGAAGAGCGGCCGGTACGGTTCCAGCGCCGTGAGGTTGCCGATCCAGGCCCCGGAAAGACCCAACCCGACCAGAACCAGCGGCCCCAGGCAGCAGGTCGAGGCGAGGATGGCGGCCAAGCCGCCGGCGGCGAGCGCGCCGCGTCCGTTTTGCGCTTCCGACATCAGGTTCTCCTTTCTGGATTTCGCTTGATGCTGTAACGTTACTTCCGTAGTCAAGTACGGAGTCAAGCGGAATGGAAACCGATTTGGAGAACCTGACCATCGGCGCTTTTGCGAAGGCGGCCGAGGTCAATGTCGAGACGATCCGCTTCTATCAGCGCAAGGGCTTGCTGCTGGCGCCGGACCGGCCCTATGGCAGCATTCGCCGTTACGGCAGGGCCGACGTGGCGCGGGTGAAGTTCGTGAAGTCGGCCCAGCGACTGGGCTTTAGCCTGGATGAGATCGGCGAGCTGCTGAAACTGGAAGACGGCACCCATTGCAGCGAGGCGGCCAAACTCGGCGCGCTGCGGCTTGCCGACGTGCGCACTCGTCTGACCGACCTCATGCGGATGGAGACTGCGCTGTCAAAGCTGGTAGACGAATGCTGCGCGCGTCACGGTCACGTGGCCTGTCCGCTGATTGACGCGCTGCATGGTGACTGAACGTTCAAATGGCGGCTGATGGCACGACGGCGTGATCGCCAGACATGCGGGTATCCGATCTGCATGTGCCGCCGGCGCTCGTCGTGGGCCTGCTGCCGTTCGTCATCCCAGCCGTCGATTGTGGGAGCGTGATCATTTCTGGATAGCCTCTTGCGTCAAGCCTCCCAGCGCCTTGGACAGGTTCTCCACGACGGGGCCGCAGTTGTCGGCGCCGTGGCGTAGCGCGAGATACTTCGGATCGTTGTAGGCGAGCCAGACTTTCCCGGCCGCGTCTTGCCAGGCCAGCGCCTTGAGTGGCAAGTCGATGCCAGCGGACTGCGCGCACTCCATCAGCGGCGTGCCGCCCTGGGGATTGCCGAACACCAGAAGCTCGGTCGGCCGCAAAGTTTTGCCGATCTTCTTGGCGCTCTCCGCGTGATCGAGGCGCAAGAAGATGTTGATACCCCGAGATTTGGCGGCTGTCTCGAAGCGGTCAATCGTTTCCTTGACGCTGTACGGACTCTGCACGGTAGTCAGCCCTTCGGCGGCTCCGGCCGCCGAGGCGAAGCAACATGCCATCAAGATGGATGTGATGCGCAATGCAAGCATATTTACGTCCTTTCAGGTCGAGGTCGCGCGAAGCCCGCAGAACCTGCGAATCCACTGGTCAAGGGAAAGCCGGCCCGGCCCGATGGCGATCAACGCAATCGCCATGGTCGCCCAGGGTAGGTGAAAGTTCGCCCACCCCTCCGGCACGATGAGCTGGATCACCGCCGTCATGCCCAGCAGGCCCAGGGCACTGAACCGCGTAGCAAGACCAAGAATCAACAGGATCGGAAAGATGATCTCGCCCAAGCCGCTGGCGAACGCGAGCACGTCCGGGACGGGCAGGTCATAGACCTGCCCGAGGATGTGCAACTTGAACTCCTCTTCGAACAGAAAGCTCGCGGCCGGGGACAGCGATAGAAAGCCGTCCCATTTGGTGAGGCCGGACTTGAAGAAGGGCAACGCCAGCGCCACCCGAAGAAAGAGCGGCGCGGCCATACCAGCGACCCTTACCATCCAGCGGAGTGCGCAGTTCACCATGCCCGGTACACCCGGCCAACTTTTCACCACTTGCGTGTTACTCATATTTGTTCTCCCCGGGCTCCAGCTCGAAGCCGACAAAAGCACCCATCTGGATCAGTTCCCGCAGGTTTTCCGATAGGTCGAAATCGCCGTCAACGGCGAGGGCTGTTTCCAGGGCCTGCGACAGCGTCAGGCCCTGCCCGAGCGCGGCCACGAAGTCATGGCTCGCGGGCAGCATATGGCGAACGTCCACCTCGGCGTCGGGGCGCAGCACCATCGTGTCCTGCGCTTCGGAAAGATCCACCGGCGCCGGCGTGGCATCGGCGGCGTTCATCCGCCAGATCGTGAAGGCCGGAAATGGCGAGCGCACCAGGCGCACAGAAGGGTGGAGCCTGAACCGCAGCCATGGCGTTTGCTCAGGCGGCACGTCCGCGAGCGCGCTGGGCGTCAAGGGGGCCGCTTCGCGCTCGTGGTAAGCCTCGGTCGCGGCGCGCTCGATGCGGGCCACGTCGGCGAGATAGGGCAAGGATTCGGCGGGCGGGAAGGACGCGATGAAATCCGGAAACTCGGCGCCATAGTGCAGCAGCACAGGCGAGCTGGGCGGCCTGGCAGCCGCGAAGACGCGGGCCATCGCGGCAAAGAACTCGTCTCCGACCAGCCTGACGAGGCGAGGAAAGCCCGCGCGCAGCGCGTCGGTCAGCCCAACGAAGACGTTGTTTCTATAGACGGCAAACCGCCGGGCGCTGGTCTCACCATCGGGGCCGACAAGACCCGCCGGTATGGCGCGGTCGGGGTCGAGCAGTGCCGAGGCGAATTCCTCCAGGCGTTCAGCCAAGCGTGCCATTGCGCCGCTCCTTCGCGTTCGACATGTCCATCAGCACCTCGGCCATCACCGCCTCCGCTTGCAGTTCGGGCCATGCGGGCACGTTGGAGTCCCATTCGATCAGCGTAGGGACTGGCCCGACGCGTTGGACGACCTGCCGAAAGAGGTTCCAGACCAGTTCGTCCACGCGCTGGTCGTGCGAGTCGATCAGCAAGGGACGCCCTTTCTCGTCCGTCTGGCGGGAGTGGCCGGCTAGGTGGATCTCCTGCACATGGCCAAGGGGGAAGTTGTGGATGTAGGCGTGCGCGTCCCACTGCTGGTTCGCGCTCGCCACATGGACGTTGTTGACGTCCAGCAGCAGGCCGCATCCGGTTCTTTGGGCAATCTCCCGGATGAAATCCGTCTCGAGCCAGGTGCTTTCCTTGAACCAGAGGTAGGTCGCGGGGTTCTCCAGCAGCATTTGCCGGCCCAGGGCTGTTTGCACCTGGTCGATGTGCTGGCAGATGCGGTTCAGCGTGTCGTCGGTGTAGGGCACCGGCAACAGGTCATCGAGGTAGCTGGCGCCGTGCGAAGACCATGCAAGGTGTTCGGAAAACAGGGCGGGTTCGTAGCGCTCGTTCAGCGCCTTGAGGCGCTGCAAATGTTCTGGGTCGAGTGGCCTGTCGGCACCGATTGACAGGCCCACGCCGTGCAGCGACAGGGGGTAGTGTTCGCGGATGGCCGTCAGGTAGCGATGGGGTGGGCCGCCGGCTCCCATGTAGTTTTCCGCGTGGACTTCAAAGAAGCCCATATCGGGCCGCGTCTCGATGATGGCGCGGTAGTGGTCGGCCTTGAGGCCGACGCCTGCACGTGCAGGGATTTCCCGCCCGGCGACACCTGCGGGATGGTGAACACCCATGTCTCATCCTCTCTCAAACGGGGGGATGGGCGAAGCCAGATGCCACCGCCCACCCATTCGGAAGCCGGTATCAGCTTTTGGCAGTGAGGCTGCCCTTGCCTGCGGGCGTCGAGATCGTGGTGCAGGTGCCTTTGGCGACCATCTTCCAGGCGTTGCCCTGGTAGTCAGAGGTGCTGGTGCCCGCACAGGTCGTTCCGGCACCGGCGAAGCAGTCGTTCTTGCCCTTCTCGGCGACGCCGTAGCATTTCTCGAAGTTGCCAGTCTTCATCTTTTCCATGTTCTTGGCCTGAACTTCCTTCTGCATTTTCTCCATGTCGGCTTTGCTCATGCCCATGTTTTGGGCGAAGCCGGGGGGGGCAAATGCGCCGATCGCGGTGACAAAGGCCGTGGCGACGGCGGCGGACAGCATGCGGTTTGACATTTCGATCTCCTGAAGTAAAGAAGCAGCCGGGTGAGCTGCGGGTAATAGGCCAGCAGTAGCCAGCCTCAGCAACTAAGAGGGAGGGATCGAGCAAAACGGTTCGGGGAAGCAGAAAAAAGCCCTCATCCGCCAGCCGAAACCTGACGCATGAGGGTTATCCACGAGAAAGGTTGCACCCCCTGCGGTCGCAAGAGGGCAACTGCAGTTCGCCTGGCTATTTCACCGGAGCGCGGTGTCCCGAGGATGGCTCCGTACTGAGCATGTATTCACGCACCAGCTCGCGGGCGCGGTGCAACCGGCTCTTGACCGCGCCGGGCTGCTCGTTCAGCCGAGCCGCGATCTCGGCAATGGTCAGCTCCTCGAAGTCGCGCAGTAGCACGACTTCAAGGTAGTGGGCAGGCAACGACTCCAGGGCATTGGCCAGGTCAATCCTCAACTCGTTGTCAGGGCGATGCAGCAACAGCTCCTCCGCTACCTCATCGGGCAGCGGTTCATGCCTGAACATCATGCGCGCGAGTTTTCGGCACTCGCGCTTGATGACCGTGAACATCCACGATGAAAAGGCCGCAGCCGCCTTAAGACCGCTGACCTTGCGGGAAATGATGAGCAGCGATTCTTGTACGGCATCATCAACGTCGCTGGCGTGGCAGTGCTTGTAGGCATAGCGGCGCGCGTCGGCCTGGCACACCGCCAACAAACGATTGAGGGCGGCCGCGTCTCCCGTCTGCGCCGCCATAATCAAATTGTTGCGCTCTCCAGCAGTAGCACCCATGACAATCCTCTGTTTTGACTCACTGATCGGATTAAATCAGTGCGCTTTTATTTCCAATGCTGGCATCTTGCTTTCATTCTTGGACATGCGGTTGCGATTTCTGATCTTCTGGTACACGCCCGTCGCAATGAGGGCAGGAGCCGCCACCACGCATACTGGGCAGACGAAGCCAGCGAGAAGGGTTGTCGCTGTGACATAGCTGCCCAACCCCAAGCCAAGCCCGACATAGAGCGTACTGTTATCCGGGGGAATCTCGTTTCCCGTCGTGACCTCTGTCTCGTTCGTCATGTGAATAGCTCCATGTAGCGGTTAGTGTTTAGGAGGACGTAGCAGACTGCCCAGAACTCGAATTGACTTTGAGCCGGTCATAGGCGTAACCCAGTACGGCACCCCAAATGAAGTGCATCATCAGGGTCATCACCGGCGCCATCATGCCGAGCTTCATCCCAAACAGGCCCGCGCCGGCCATCGGCATGGGCAGGATCATCATCATTAGCCAAGCCAATGCGGAGAAAGACATGCCCTTGAGCAGCGCGTTTCCGCCGGGGAGCCAGCGATATAGCAGCTTGAACAGGATGCCCCACAGGACGGTGCCGATCATGAAGTGCGCCACCCACCCGACCAGGGGGGAGGCCGGCATGCCCATTTTTGCGTGCGCCATGTCCGTGAGCATGACTATCGGATTCAATTCGGGCATCAAGCCCATGGCGCCCTTCATCAGCATCAGCAGCGACAGCGCCACAGTGGCGACAAATCCGGCCACCATCGAACGAACGTAACAATTCATGGATTCAAGCTCCTCATGATTGGGGATAGTTGATCCCGGATTGGGATGGAAGCACCCACGGCTCCCACTTGCCCTATAGAGGCGCTGAACTGCGAAAACGATTCGGTCGATTCGCTAAATTGTTGGGCCGAGCTGTCGCCCCCAGGCCCAGGAGACCCCGCTGCCGCGCACCGTTGCTGCGAGCTGCTGCCCTAGCCGCTGCTCGATCACCGGCTTCCACGGCACCAGGCTGAATCCCATGCCGTCATCGAGCATTGCGTAGCGCCCGCTGGCGAGCATGATGCTGCGCCGGTAAATGCCAGCCACGCGCTGCCCATCAGCCACCGGGCGATGTTCCAGCCCGGTTTCGGCGGCTATGCCCTTCGCCGCTTGGGCCAGTTCCCGGTTTCGCAGCGTGCCCAGCAGGTTGCGAGCCAGGATCACGCGCTGCCCGCGCCGCTCGGCCAGCCCCTGTTCTGCGAGGAAGTCGGCGCGTTGCTGCATCGCCTGCTTGGCCTCGCTACCAAAGCCCAGATCGCCCAGCCCCTTGCCGCCGCCGATCAGTTGCTGGTCGAGCCAGGTAGCACCGATCACGCACGCCTGCCGTTCGATGGGCAGGTGCGATTTCAGCTCCACGGCCACGCCGCCCAAGCGCTGCGCGTCGTACTGACGGCCACGCTCGGTCAGGTCGTCCGGCACCTTCCATAGTCCTTCGGCCACGCGCTCCACGATGTCGGCGCGGCGCAAGGCTTCCAGACGCCGGACGTGGGTGGCTACAACCTCTTGCGGATCGCGGCCAGGCACGGCCCGGCCCTGCGCCACGGCAAGGTGATGGTCGGTGCGGTACAGGCCACCGCTCGCCAGCGCAGTGATATTGCGGTCGGCTGCCCGAACGTCGGCAGAACCCTTCACCTCCACCACGGCGCCGGTCGGATAGTTCGCCAACTCGTCGCGGGCATTGAGCGCGACATAGTGGGCCTTGCCGTCCACACCGTCGATGACCAGATAGCCCCGGTCGCGCAGCTCGTCGGCCAGTCCTTTCGCAGCGACACGCCCGGCGATCGTGCGGCCGTCATCACCCGGCTCGAACACCGCCAATTCGCGCGGCTCGCCACTCATGGCCCGTTGCATGGTGCGGATGATGTCGCGACGCTCGCCCAGTGCACGCAAGGTCTTCTCGGCATCGGCATGGACGACCCAGGTGCCGGGTTGCATCTCGTCGGCCAGACCCAGGCGCTGCAAGTGCTGCAGGCGGCCGATTAGCAGCAGGCGCTGGCGTTGCAGCTTCGGCTCGTTAAAGTGCTCGATCTGCACCCGGCCATCGTCCGCTTCCCGCTTGAGCGTGCGATCCAGGCTCGTCCACCGCTCCTGCTCCACCTCGCGCCGCAATGCCTGCTGGATCTCCAGTTCGGTGCGCGGCCCCAGCCATTCGGTCGCCAGTTCGGCCGCGCGATGCCGGAACCCATCGGCGATGTAGTCGCTCGCGATGATGAGGTCTTTGCCCGTGTCGTCGCGCCCGCGCACGATGAGGTGGGTGTGCGGGTTGTCGGTGTTCCAGTGATCGACCGCCACCCATTCCAGCCGCGTGCCCAGGTCGGCTTCCATGCGCCCCATCAGGTGCCGCGTATAGGTGCGCAGGTCTTCCAGCTCGGCGCCATCCTCGGGCGAAACGATGAAGCGGAAATGATGCCGATCATCGGCGCAGCGTTCCTTGAAGGCGTCAAGGTCGGCTTCGTCGGTCTGCGGCCCGTAGGCCCGGCCCGGCTCACCATCGCGGCCCACGCCGTCGCGTTCGACGTAGCGCAGGTGCTTGGCGAGCGACTGCGGACTGGCCCGCTGCTGGTTGACCAGCAAGGTCTTGATGGTCACGCGCCGGGACATGGGCGTGAGCTTCGCGCCCGCGAAGCGCGCAGCCGTGTGGCCGCGCCCCAGGCGCGAGCCGGGCCGCTGGCCGGTGCTGCCAGCCGGCCCAGTACGGCGCACCGAGGACTTGCCGCTGCTGGCTTTGCCCGCCTGCTTGAGCACCTTGGAAACGAAGCTCTGGCCCCGGTTCTTTGGGGCGTTGGGGCGGATGCGGAAATCGTCGTCGCGGCGATTGGTCATGGTTGTATCCCGGTAAAGCTCCAGCGTGTCCGGTCGTGCGAAGCACGCGGACATGCTTGCATCGGCGCGGGCCACACGCCCCAAGCGGCACGGCGGCGAAGCCGCTGCGTGCCGTGCCACCCCCACGTGCAGACTGGCTTTGCGGGCCGACAGGTGCCGCCCCCTTTTGTCTTGCCTTCCGCCTTTGCCCCTCGCTGGCGCTCCCGGCAGCGGCGGCCCGGCGGCGCCGCTGCACGGGCAGCCAGCGCGCCGGCGAACACGGCGATGGCCGCAGGCCAGCCGCGTTCGAGGCAAGACGCCTGCACGTGGGACGGCTGCGCCGAAGGCCGCGCGAAGTGCGGCGCGGATGCGCTCGCACTGCACGCTCGACGACACGGCGACGGCCAGCAGAACGACACGCCCGATGGCACCATGAGATGCACGGCGACGTGCGGCGAATCGGCAGCCATCATGGGCGAGACTCCAACCAGACCGGATGCGCGACGCCGATCACGGCGGATGCGCTGACCGGCCCAAAGTAGCGACTGTCGAACGACGCAGGATTGGTGATGCTGAGCAGGAACAGCTCGTCAGGCCGAAGGCGGCGGCACTGCTGCCAGGATGGCAGCGGCCGGCCCCAGCGGTCGGCAGGCAGCACGGTGGCCGAAGGCACGCCGTCGATGCGGACGCTGCCGCCTGTGATGCACACCTCCTGCGGTGCGACCGCGCCCACGCGCTTGAGCAGCGGGATGCGCGTCGGCAGGTAGCCGCGCTGCGCAGCGAGCGCGGCAGCCTCGGCGGGCAGCGGAACCAGCACGATGCTGCCCACGGACAACGGACGTGGCGGCGGGCTGGCGCGATGGTTGAGCGGATCGACACGATACCAGCCGACCGCCACGCTGTCGGACGGGTTGTAGGTCAGGCGCGGCAGCGGATGCACGAAGGACGCCCAGGCCAGCGCAGCGAGGGCGCAGGCGGACAGGCCGGCCAGCACGAGGCGAGCGCACAGGCCCGAACGAGGACGCGGCGTGGTGCCGGCAGTGGAAACGGCGGTCATGGCAGCGCCCTCCCGGCCAGCCAGGCGGCGTGCCGCTCGGCGCTGTATTCGGGCAGCGGCAAGCGCGCCGCGAGCCGGTTGCCCAGCGTGCGCCAGTACGCGGGCGAGGCGCCGGCAGGCGCGATGCCCAGCGCCTCAATGGCGTCGATGCGCTCCAACACGGCGCGCACCTGGTTGTCACCCTCGGCGTGCAGTAGCAGGCGCGCACCCGGCTGCACGCCGGGGATGCGCTGCGCCGCGTCCAGCGGCGTGCAAGCCTGCATCACCATGAGCTGCCAGCGGATCGTGCCGTAGTCGTTGGCCTGCCACCGGATGCGGCACAACATGGTGCCCGGCAGGAACACCGCGCAGCGCCGCCAGCGGTCGAGCTGGAGCGTGCGCGCGGGTTCGCCGAAGCGCAGGTAGAGCTTGAAGCGCGGCTCGATGTAGGCCAGCGCCACGCGCGTCAGCGGCGTGCTGGCAGGCTGGACGGAAGGGGCTGCGAGCGCGGCCGTGGCCGCGCCAGCGGCAGGCGAAGCGGATGCGTTCATGGTGCGTTCTCCCTGCGTTGCTCTGGAAACTCCCGCTCCAGCAGGCCGCGCAGCAGGTCGGCCACCGTCACGCCCTGCGTGAAGGCCGACACCTTGATGCGCGCCCGCATCGCGGGCGTGATGTCGAGGGTCAGGCGCGCGGTGTAGAGGTCGCCCTTGCCCAGCGCATCGGCATCGGCCTGGCGAATCCACGCCTCGGCGTGCGGATTCGCGGGCGGACGCGCGCCGATGCCGACGCGCTTGGCCGCGCGTTTGCTGTTTGGTGGCGGCTTCGCTGTCATGTCGGCCACCGCAACAGTTCATCCACCAGCGCGGTGATTTCGCGCGCGGCGGCGCTGTCCGGCGCCGTCTCGCGCGCCAGCCGGCCAGCGGCCACGCTGTCGGCGAACACGATGCGCTGATGCACTTCCGAGCGCAGCGCGGGCAGCGGCTGCTCGGCCAGAGCGCCGCGCGCTTCGCGTCCAATAACGGTGGTACTAACGCGCCGGTTGATGACGAAGGCCGCGCGCAGCGCCGGCCTGAATACCTGCGCCTCGCGGATCAGCGCCACCATCTCGGCAGAAGCCCACAGGTCGTAGGGGCTGGGCTGCACCGGGATCAGCACGCGCTCGGCCGCCAGCAGCGCGGAGCGCGCCAGCGCCGCAATGCGCGGCGGGCCGTCGATGACGACGTGATCGGCCCGCCTGGCGAGTTCTGGCGCTTCCTGATGCAGCGTTTCGCGTGCAAGGCCCACGGCGCTGAACAGCCTTGGCAAGCCTTGCTGGCTGCGGCGCTGCGTCCAGTCCAGCGCGGAGCCCTGCGGGTCGGCATCCAGCAGGATGACCGACTGCCCGCGCATCGCCAGCTCGCCAGCGATATGCGTGGCGAGCGTGGTCTTGCCCACGCCGCCTTTCTGGTTGAGCAGAGCGACGATCATGGCGCGGCCCTCCCTCTTGGAAAGCCTTGCCTTGATTGGCCTGCAAAACCTGTCGGCTGCCGGCTGGTATTGCCTGCCGTTTGTGGCCGCGTGGTGGTTGTCCACCGCAGCGGCGTT
>Ga0126362_10000297_pt1 | contig 28348 bp, 27 predicted proteins | sample ANMtaG_FD_126269 | JGI IMG/M metagenome (GOLD analysis project Ga0126362, IMG submission 126269) | Continental margin sediment microbial communities from North Pacific Ocean - ANME2c_DSS_Sorted | ecosystem: Environmental > Aquatic > Marine > Continental margin > Sediment | place: Pacific Ocean... | reverse complement strand
GAGGGCAATCCGTTAGAGCATTCTCCGTGATCCTTGGATCACGGAGAATGCTCTGGGCCGGGCCCGCGTCGAGCAGGGGGGCGCCGGCCTGTCCTCTGGTCCTCGTCGGCGGCGGCAGGTAACCGGGGGCATTGCGCCGATCGACGGAGCCCGGATGGAACGCCCCCTCGCCTTCGACCTGACGCGGCTGGTGACGCGGCTGCGGCATGCGAGTCCTTCGGGGATCGACCGGGTCGACCTGGCCTATGCCCGGCGCGTGCTCGGAACCGCGGGTGATCGCTTCGGGGTGGTATCGACGGCGCTCGGCCCGCGCGTGCTCGACCGGGCGCGGGCGCTCGCCATCGTCGAGGCGGTGGCGGCGGGCTGGGTCGAGGACGGGGCGGCCGAAGCCGATCCCGTCTATCGCCGCCTCGCGGCCCAACTCGGGAGCGGGGTCGCGGGCGCGCCGCCGCCGGGCCCCGCGCCCTCGGCCGGGTCGCGCCGGGCGATCCAGGCGCGGGCGAGCGCCACGATCCTGCGGGCTGCGTCCATCGCGGCGCTGCCGCAGGGGAGCCTCTACCTGCACAGCTCGCATCTGCGCCTCGACAAGCCGGGCCGGTTCGACTGGCTCTACGACCGCCGCGACGTGCGCGCCGCCTTCTTCGTGCACGACCTCATCCCCATCACCCATCCCGAATACGGCCGCCCCGGCGAGGCCGAGCGCCATGCCGAGCGGATGCGCACGGTCGGCCGCCACGCGGCCGCGATCCTGGCGAACTCGGCCGACACCGCCGAGCGCACCGGCGCCCATCTCGCGCGCGACGGCGTCCGGCCGCCGCCGATGGCAATCGGCCATCTCGGCGTCGAGCCGGCCTTCGGGCGCGAGGGCACGCGCCTGGCTTGCGCGCACCCGACCTTCGTCGTCTGCGGCACGATCGAGCCGCGCAAGAACCACCTGCTCCTGCTCCACCTCTGGCGGGCCCTGGCCGAGCGGCTCGGGCCGGCGACGCCCCGCCTGGTCCTCGTGGGGCGGCGCGGCTGGGAGGCCGAGAACATCGTGGACATGCTGGAGCGCTGCGCAGCCATCCGCGCGCATGTCGTGGAGGTCTCCGGCCTCTCCACCCACGGCCTCGCCGCCCTGATGCGCGGCGCCACCGCCCTGCTGATGCCCTCCTTCGCCGAGGGCTACGGCATCCCCATCGTCGAGGCCGCCGCCTCCGGCCTGCCGGTGGTCGCCTCGGACATTCCCGTCCACCGGGAGATCGGCGCCGGCTTCTGCGACTTCCTCGACCCGCTCGACGGCACCGGCTGGATGCGGGCGGTGGAGGAGATCGCGGCCCCGGATTCGGGTCGGCGCGCCGCCCTCGCCCGCCGCCTCGACGGCTACCGCCCGCCCGACTGGACCGGCCATTTCGCCGCCGTCGAGCCGCTCCTGCAAAGCCTCTGAATCCGGGTGCCGAGCGGGATCATGCGACGCCTGCGCGGGCCCGCCTCGCCGGCGCCGCCCTGTAACCGGTGCGCCGCCGCGGCGAAGAGTCCGGGGCACGCATCGTTCGACCCGTCCGGCGGTTTCCCGCCGAGTCCCCGACAGCCCCCATAGATCATGCCCGCTTCCGCGCCCGCACGCCCGACATTGCCGCTGCCTTGGCTCGACCGCGCCGGCCGCCTCTCGCTGCTGAAGCTCTGCGTCTTCCTGCTGGTGCTGGCGCCGGGTCTCGACCTCGCCTGGGCCTACGCCCACGACGCGCTGGGCGCGAAGCCGATCACCACCCTCATCCACGCCACCGGCGAGTGGTCGATGCGGCTGCTCCTCGCGACGCTCGCGGTGACGCCGCTGCGGCGCGTCGCGAACTGGCCGAAGCTGATCAACCTGCGGCGCATGCTCGGACTGGCGGCGCTCGCCTACGCGCTGGCCCATCTCGCGCTCTACGTGGTGGACCAGAACTTCGATCTCGGGAAGGTCGTCTCGGAGATCGCGCTGCGCGTCTACCTGACCATCGGCTTCGTCGCGCTCGCCGGCCTCGTCGTGCTCGGCTGGACCTCCACCGACGCCGCGATCCGGCGGATGGGCCAGGCCTGGAACCGGCTGCACCGGATCGTCTACGGAATCGCGGCGCTGGGGCTGCTCCACTACTTCCTGCAGGCCAAGATCGACGTGACGAACCCGGTCTTCTGGACCGGGCTGTTCCTGCTGCTGATGGGCTGGCGCCTGATGCAGCGTCTGCGTGCGCCGACGCGGCCCTGGTCGCTGGCGCTGCTCGCGATCGGCACCGCGCTCCTCACCGCGCTCCTCGAGGCCGCGTGGTACGGCGTGAAGAGCGGCGTGCCGGCCAGCCTCGTGCTCGGCGCGAACCTCGATTTTTCCGGGCCGATCCGCCCGGCCTGGTGGGTGCTCGGGATCGGCCTGCTGCTGCCGCTCCTGAACCTCGTGCGCGGCACGCCGGAAGGCGGCCGGGCCGCGGCGGCGCGGCGCGCGCCTGGCCTTGTTCCCGCCCGCGCGATGGCGCAGAAACCCTGACCGCGGCCGCCCGGGCCGCACGGGGAATGCCCATGCGGAACACGGTCCTGGCCTGCGCGCTCCTGCTGTCGGGGCCCGCTGCGGCGGCCTGCACCGCGCCCGCGCCGCCCGTCGCGGAGCGCCCGGAGAAGCCACCGCTCCCGCAGAAGCCGGCCTGCCTCGACGCCAAGGGCGGCTGCCCCGGCTGGGAGGCCTATACCTACAACGACCAGATCAAGGCCTATAACCTGCAGGCTCAGGCCTTCCGCCCGCTGGCCGAGGCCTATCTGAAGAAGCTCAACGCCTACGTGAAGGCGGCCAACGACTACGCCCAGTGTGAGGTGAAGACGCTGCAGTAGCGCGGGCCTGTTCAAGGGTCTCCGCCGCGGTCGTCAGGCGCGCGTGGTGCGTTTCTCCTGGCTTGACCGGCCGATGAGCCGATGCGACAGCCCGGCAAACCGCAGCAGGATATCCGGATGACCGCTTCCCTCGACCTCCTCGTGCTCGGCAATGCCATCGTCGATCTGATCGCACGCACCGACGACGCCTTCCTGACGGCGCAGGACGTGACCAAGGGGGCGATGCAGCTGATCGACGAGCCGCGGGCCGAATCCCTGTTCGCCGCGATGGGACCGACGACCGTGGTCTCGGGCGGCTCGGGCGCGAACACCGCGGTCGGCGCGGCGATGCTGGGGGCGAAGACCGCCTTCATCGGCAAGGTCCGCGACGACGAGCTCGGCGGGCTCTACGCGCACGAGCTGAAGGCGGCCGGCGTCGCCTTCCCCGTCTCCGCCGCGACCGAGGGGCCGGCCACGGCGCGCTGCTTCGTGCTGGTGACGCCGGACGGCGAGCGCACCATGAACACCTATCTCGGCGCCTGCCAGGGCCTGTCGCCTGCGGATGTCGATCCGGCCGTGGTCGAGAGCGCCCGTGTCATCTATCTCGAAGGCTATCTCTGGGATCCGCCGGCGGCCAAGGAGGCCTTCCGCAAGGCGGTGAAGATCGCCCACGGCGCCGGCAACGCGGTGGCGCTGACCCTCTCCGACGCCTTCTGCGTCGGCCGCTACCGCGAGGAGTTCCTGGGGCTGATCCGCGACGGCAGCATCGACATCCTGTTCGCCAATATCGGCGAGCTGAAGAGCCTCTACGAGACCGAGGATGCCGAGGCCGCCGTGACGGCGCTGCGCGAGGAGCGCAACGGCCGCGGCATTCACCTGCTCGGCCTCGTCACCCGCTCCGAAGAGGGCGCGCTTGTGGTGAAGGGCGGCGAGGTCCGCGCCGTGCCCGCCACCCCGGTGGAGACCGTGATGGACACCACCGGCGCGGGCGACCTCTTCGCGGCGGGCTTCCTCGCCGGCCATGCCCGCGGCCTCGACAACGTCGCCTGCGCCCGGCTCGGCGTGCTGGCGGCGGGCCAGGTCATCCAGCATATCGGCGCCCGGCCGCAGGTCGACCTCGTCACCCTCGCCAAGAAGAAGGGGCTGCTCTGACGGGCCCCGGCCCTGACCGTTTCACGAGCCGCCGTTTTCCCTCACGGCCAGAGAAGAAGCGACGCTGCCGATCGAGGCGCGGGTCCCCTCTCCCGAACGGGAGAGGGCGCGCGTCGCGGTTTCCGAACCGATCCGGAAGCGGGGCTGCCCGCTCAGGGGCCCATCTCCCGATGGGAGGAGGAGCCCCAGCCTCTCACGGCCGCAGCAGCACCTTTCCCACCGCCTCGCGGCGCGTGAGGAGGCCCATCGCCTCCCCGTACTCCTCAAGCGGGTAGACTCCGTGCACCTTGGCGGTGAGCCGGCCCTCCGCCACCCAGGCGAGGAGCTGGCGCTGGTTCTCCTGATGCGCGTCCGGGTCCCGGTCGAGGAAGGCGCCCCAATGGACGCCCTGCACGTCGAGCTCCTTCAGGAGCATCAGGTTGAGGGGCAGGCGCGGGATCTCGCCCGCCGCGAATCCGACGACGAGGTAGCGCCCGCGCCAGCGCAGCGCCCGGAGCGCCGGCTCGGCGAAGGCGTCGCCCACCGCGTCGTAGACCACGTCGACCCCGCCGCCGGAGGCCTCGCGCAGGGCGTCCTTCAGGGTCGCCGGGTCGTAGACGAGGCCGATCTCGGCCCCGTGCGCCTTCGCCGCCGCGAGCTTGTCCTCGGAGGAGGCGCAGGCGATCACCCGCGCGCCCATGAGCCGGCCGAGCTCGACCGCGGCGAGGCCCACGCCGCCCGAGGCGCCGAGCACCGCGAGCCACTCGCCGGGCTGCACCCGGGCCCGGTTGCGCAGGGCATGGAGCGAGGTGCCGTAGGTGATGGTGAGCCCCGCCGCCTGCTCGTCCGAGACGCCGTCGGGCACCTTGGTGAGCTGGGCGGGCTCGGCCAGGACGAGGTCGCGGCAGGTGCCGAACTTGGCGTGGACGATCACCCGGTCGCCGACCGCGAACCCTGCGACGTCGGATCCCAGCGCCGCGATCGTGCCGCAGGCCTCGCCGCCCGGCGAGAACGGCAGGCCCGGCTTCACCTGATAGCGGCCGGCGATGATCAGCGTGTCGAAGAAATTGAGCGCGGCGACCTGCACCTGCACCAGAGCCTGGCCGGGCCCGGGCACCGGATCGGCCAGGGTCTCGACGGAGAGATCCTCGGGCTTCCCCAGCCTCGTGCACACAAGCGCCCGCATCGCGTCCTCCCGGTTGTCTTGAACCGGCGATGCCCGGAGCCGAGCCGGACCGCAAGGGCTCAGGGCCGCGCGTAGGTGCCGATCAGCAGCCCCTTGGCCAGCACGCGGCCGCGCATCGCCTCGATCAGGCCGCTGCGGCCGAGGCCGCCGGGCACGGCAAGGGCGGCCGAGAGCGCGTAGAGCTGGAAGCAGTAGCGATGCGTCCCGTGCCCGGACGGCGGGTCGGGCGGCAGCCAGCCCGTCTGAAGGACGCTGTTGCGCCCGAGCTCCCCACCCGACAGCGCCCCCTCGGCGACGGCGCCCGGCGCCGGGTCGATGTCGGGGGCGATCAGGTGAACCAGGGGCTGCGGCGTCGGGGCATCGGCATCCTCGACGAGGAGCGCGAGCCCGGCGGTGCCCACGGGCAGGCCGGCCCAGGCGAGCGGCGGCGCGACGCCCGCCCCGTCCGCCGTGAAGCGGGCCGGCATCGGCGCGCCGTCCGCGAAGGCGGGGCTCGTCAGCGCGATGCCCTCGGCCGTCCCGGCGAACGCGGACCGGTAGGCGATGGTCTCCAGGCCCGCGCGGAAGCCCGACAGGGCCTCGCCCACGGCGTGCGGCAGCTTTTCCAGCATCGGGGTCTCGGTCTCCGCATGACCGGGATCAACGGAGAGGGGATCATCCGGTTCAGGCCGGCCTCTCGGCCGCGACCATGTAGTTCACGCCGACGTCCCGGCTCGGGCGCCAGCCGTCGGTGAGGGGATTGTAGACCACGCCCGTGGTGTCGACCGGGCTCACGCCGCCGTCACGCAGCATCCGCTTCAGCTCGTCCGGGGTCAGGAACTTGTCCCAGTCATGCGTGCCCTTCGGCAGCCAGCCGAGCACGTATTCCGCCCCGACGATGGCGAGCGCGAAGGAGCGCAGGGTCCGGTTGATGGTGGCCGCGAACAGGAGGCCGCCGGGCTTCACCGCCGCGCAGGCCGCGCGCAGGAAGGCGGCCGGATCCGGCACGTGCTCGATCACCTCCATGGCGAGCACCACGTCGAAGCGGGCGCCCTCGCCCGCCACGGCCTCGATCGTGTCGGCGCGATAGGTCACCGGCACGCCCTCCGCCTCCGCATGGGCACGCGCCACCGCGAGGTTGCGGGCGGCGGGCTCGAGCCCCGTGACCTCGGCCCCGAGGCGGGCGAGCGGCTCGGACAGGATGCCGCCGCCGCAGCCGATATCGACCACGCTCAGGCCCTCGAGGGCGAAGGGGCGGTCGGGGTCGCGCCCGAAATGGCGGCAGGCCCTGTCGCGGATATAGGCGAGGCGCACCGGGTTGAAGCGGTGCAGCACCCGCATCGGCCCCGCCTCGTCCCACCACGTCGCCGCCAGCGCGTCGAAGCGCGCCACCTCCGCGGCGTCGACCCGACCCTGGTGCCCGTCCGTTCCCGTCTCGGCCATGCCCGACCCGTACTCCAGGTTTAGAGTGACTCCGGCCTGCCGGCCGGCGTGTTGACAGCCCCTGCCGCCGCTTGTACCCGCCCGAACCCGACCCGGTACAGACGCGGGACCTCGGGTCCGCGCCGCCGGGTCCGATTCTTTGCAGGACAACGCGGACGCGCCATGCCCCGTTTGGTGATGAAGTTCGGCGGCACGTCCGTCGCCAACGTGGACCGGATCCGCAACGTGGCCGCGCACGTGGCCCGCGAGGTCGCGGCCGGCTACGAGGTCGCGGTCGTGGTCTCGGCGATGTCGGGCAAGACCAACGAGCTGGTCGCCTGGGTGAAGGACGCCGACCCGCTCTACGCGGAAGCCGAGTACGACGCGGTCGTCGCCTCGGGCGAGCAGGTGACCTCGGGGCTGCTGGCGGTCGCCCTGCGCAAGATGGGCATCGCGGCCCGCTCCTGGCAGGGCTGGCAGATCCCGATCCTCACCTCGGACGCGCACGGCTCGGCCCGCATCGCGGAGATCGACGGCGCGCGGCTCGATGCCGGCTTCAAGCGCGGCGAGGTCGCGGTGATCGCGGGCTTCCAGGGCATGCATGCCGAGACCGGCCGGATCACGACCCTCGGCCGCGGCGGCTCGGACACCAGCGCGGTCGCGGTGGCCGCCGCCATCGGCGCCGAGCGCTGCGACATCTACACCGACGTGGACGGCGTCTACACCACCGACCCGCGTGTCGTGCCGAAGGCCAGGCGCATGGAGCGCGTGACCTTCGAGGAGATGCTGGAGATGGCCTCGCTCGGCGCCAAGGTGCTGCAGGTCCGCTCCGTGGAGCTCGCCATGGTGCACCGGGTGCCGACCACCGTGCGCTCCTCCTTCGATCCGCCGGACGCGGCCCGTCCCGGCACTCTCATCTGCGACGAGGACGACATCGTGGAACAGCAGATCATCACCGGGATCGCCTTCTCGCGGGACGAGGCGCAGATCACGCTCCGCGGCGTGAAGGACAGCCCCGGCGTCGCCGCGGCGATCTTCGGCCCGCTGGCGGATGCCAACATCAACGTCGACATGATCATCCAGACCGTGTCGGGCGACCAGTCGACCACCGACATGACCTTCACGGTCCCGGCGGCCGATTACGAGCGCACGCGCACCGTGCTGCAGGCGCAGGCCGAGACGATCGGCTTCGCCCAGATCGAGGGCGCCACCGACGTGGTGAAGGTCTCGGCGATCGGCGTCGGCATGCGCTCGCATGCGGGCGTGGCGGCCAAGGCCTTCCGGGCGCTGGCCCAAAAGGGAATCAACATCCGCGCCATCACCACCTCGGAGATCAAGTTCTCCGTCCTCATCGATGCGGCCTATACGGAGCTTGCCGTTCGCACGCTCCACTCGCTATACGGCCTCGATCAGGCCTGACTCTCGGGGAGGGCGCCAGGGGGCGGTGGCCATCTGGCGTCAAGGTTGCAGGACTGACCGACGCCGCACCGGCCCCTGACGCTGGAATGACGAGACCATGCCCGCTGCGCCCGGAGGCCCGCGCCTGCTGCTGCGCCGCCTTCGCGAAGCGATGGCGGAGCCGGTCAGCCCCCAGGCGCGCCTCGACCGCATCGTCGTCCTGATCGCGGCGAACGTCGTCGCCGAGGTCTGCTCGGTCTACGTCCTGCGCGACGACAACATCCTCGAGTTGTTCGCGACGGAGGGGCTGAACCGCGAGGCGGTCCATCTCACCCGCATGCGCGCGGACGAGGGCCTCGTCGGCCTGATCGCCAAGACGGCCGAGCCGCTGGCCCTCTCCGACGCGCAGCAGCACCCGGCCTTCTCCTACCGCCCGGAGACGGGCGAGGAGGCGTTCCACGCCTTCCTCGGCGTGCCGCTGCTGCGGGCCGGCAACACGCTCGGCGTGCTCACCGTCCAGAACAAGACCTACCGGGTCTATTCCGAGGAGGAGATCGAGGCGCTCCAGACCACCGCCATGGTGCTCTCGGAGATGATCGCCTCGGGCGAGCTGCAGGGGCTCGCCCCCGATGCCGGCACCGCGGCGCGGCGCGCCATCAGCGTGCGCGGCACCGTGCTCGCGGAGGGGATCGGGCTCGGCTACGTGGTGCTGCACGAGCCGCGCATCATCGTGAAGACCCTGATCGCCGAGAACAGCGAGCGCGAGATGGCGCGGCTGGAGACGGCGATCGAGAAGGTGCGCTCGGCGATCGACGCCCTGGTCGAGCGCGGCGACAAGATGGGCACGGCCGAGTCCCGCGAGGTGCTCGAGACCGTGCGCATGTTCGCCCACGACAAGGGCTGGCTGCGCCGGATGCGCGAGGCGGTGGGCTCCGGTCTCACCGCCGAGGCCGCGGTGGAGCGGGTCCAGTCCGACAACCGCGCCCGGATGGTGCGCCAGAGCGACCCCTATCTGCGCGACCGGCTGCACGATCTCGACGATCTCGCCAACCGCGTGATGCGCGAGCTCGTCGGCGACGAGGCCGTGGGCCTGCCCGGGATGCTGCCCGAGAACGCGATCCTGGTCGCCCGCTCCATGGGCCCGGCCGCGCTCCTCGACTACGAGCCCGGGCGCCTGCGCGGCCTCGTGCTGGAGGAAGGCGGGCCGACGAGCCACGTCGCCATCGTCGCCCGGGCGCTGGGCATCCCGGCGGTGAGCGAGATCGAGAACGCCGCCGCGCTCTGCGATTCCGGCGATGCCATCATCGTGGACGGCGTGGCGGGCGAGGTTCATGTCCGCCCGGGGCCCGAGGTCGAGGCCTCCTATGCCGAGATGGTGCGCCTGCGCGCCCGGCGCCAGGAGCAGTACCGGGCGCTCCGCGACGTGCCGGCGATCACCCGCGACGGGGTGCGCATCGGGCTCCACCTGAATGCGGGCCTCCTCGTCGATCTCGGCCATCTCAACGAGACGGGGGCGGAGGGCGTCGGCCTGTTCCGCACCGAGCTGCAATTCATGGTGGCGCAGCGCATGCCGTCGGCGGCCGAGCAGCAGGCGCTCTACCGGGCCGTGCTCACCGCCTCCGGCGACAAGCCCGTCACCATCCGGACCCTCGACATCGGCGGCGACAAGATCCTGCCCTACATGCCCAAGCTCGAGGAGGAGAACCCGGCGCTCGGCTGGCGGGCGATCCGGATCGGGCTCGACCGGCCGGCGCTCCTGCGCGTGCAGCTGCGCGCGCTGCTCAAGGCCTCGGACGGGCATCCGCTCAAGATCATGTTCCCGATGGTCGCGACGGTGGACGAGTTCGTGCGGGCGCGGGCCATCGTGGAGCGCGAGAAGGCGCATCTGCGCCGCCACGGCTACACCCTGCCGGCGGATTGCCAGCTCGGCGCCATGGTCGAGGTGCCCTCGCTCCTGTTCCAGATCGACGAGATCGCCCGTGAGGCCGATTTCCTCTCGGTCGGCTCGAACGACCTGATGCAGTTCCTGTTCGCGGTCGACCGCGAGAACCGGCGGGTGGCCGACCGCTTCGACCCGCTCTCGGTGGCCGCGATCCGCGCCTTCCGGCTGATCGCCGAGCGGGCGGCGGCGGCCGGCTGCCCGGTCACGGTCTGCGGCGAGATCGGCGGGCGCCCGCTCGACGCGATGGCCCTCGTCGGCATGGGCTTTCGCAACTTCTCGATGTCGCCGGCCGCGATCGGCCCGGTGAAGGCGATGGTGCTCTCCATCGAGGCCGCGGAGGTCGCCGCGCTGATCGAGACCGAGACCGCCCGGATGCATGACGGCGACAGCCTGCGACCGGTGCTCGCGGCCTTCGCGAAGGCACGCGGCGTGCCCATCTAGACTCCGTCGGTCCGGGGCGCGCCCGCGCCGGACCGGGCGAGGAACGCCGGCCGCACAGGGGCGGCATGCGGCGAAGCCCTTGCGCCGGAACACCTCTCGGAACACAGCACGGCGATGATCCCGATACCTCCCGAGCGCCTCGACGCGATCCTGACGCGCCACGACATCGTCACCGCGACGCTCGCCGCCGGCACCATCGAGTCCGAGACCGTGGTGCAGCTCTCGCGCGAGCTCTCCGATCTCGACCCCGTGGTCGCCGCCATCCATGCCTACCGCGCGGCTGCGGCCGATCTCGCCGGGATCGAGGCGATGATCGACGAGCCGGGCTCGGATCCCGAGATGCGGGCGCTCGCCGCCGAGGAGAAGCCGGAGGCGGAAGGCGCCCTGCTCCGGGCCCATCGCGAGCTCCAGCTCATGCTGCTGCCCAAGGACGCGGCCGACGAGAAGAGCGCGATCCTCGAGGTCCGCGCCGGCACTGGCGGCGACGAGGCGGCGCTCTTCGCGGGCGACCTGTTCCGCATGTACGCGAAATATGCCGAGTCGAAGGGCTGGCGCGTCGAGGTGATCTCGGAGAGCGAGGGCACGATGGGCGGCTACCGCGAGGTGGTCGCCGAGGTGAAGGGCCGCGGCGTGTTCGCCCGCCTCAAGTTCGAGAGCGGGGCCCACCGCGTCCAGCGCGTGCCCGAGACCGAGACCCAGGGGCGCATCCACACCTCCGCCGCCACCGTCGCGGTGCTGCCCGAGGCCGAGGAGGTCGACATCGCGGTCAACGAGGCCGACCTGAAGATCGACACCATGCGGGCGCAGGGCGCGGGCGGCCAGCACGTCAACAAGACGGAATCGGCGATCCGCATCACCCATATCCCGAGCGGGATCGTGGTCTTCGTCCAGGAGGAGCGCTCGCAGCACAAGAACCGGGCCCGCGCCATGGCGCTGCTGCGGTCCAGGCTCTACGACGCCGAGCGCTCGGCCAAGGATTCGGCCCGCGCCGCCGACCGCAAGGCGCAGGTCGGCTCGGGCGACCGCTCGGAGCGCATCCGCACCTACAATTTCCCGCAGGGGCGGGTCACCGACCACCGCATCAACCTGACGCTGTACAAGCTGGAGGAGGTGCTCGCCGGCCCCGCCCTCGACGACCTCGTCGACGCCCTGGTGACCGAGCATCAGGCGGAGCTGCTCGCCGCCGAGGGGATGGCGTGAACCGGGACGCCGCATCCCCTCCCCCCGCGCAGCTCGGGCCTGCCCGCGCTGCGCCCCCTCCCCCCTCTCCCGCAGAGGGGGGAGGGATCAGCGGCACCACATCCCGTCGCGCAGCCCTGCGCCATCTGACCGAAGCCCTCCAGGCCGCCGGCATCGACAACCCGGCGGGCGAGGCGCGCTTCCTGCTGCTCGACCTGCTCGGGCTGCAGAGTTTCGACCTCGTCGGCGGCGGCGGGGAAGCCATCGGCCCGGACGGCGCGGCCCGCCTCGCCGCGGCGCTCGACCGGCGCCGCGCGGGTGAGCCGGTGGCGCGCATCCTCGGCGCCTGGGAGTTCTGGGGCCTGCCGTTCCGCCTGTCGCCCGAGACCCTGGTGCCGCGCCCGGATACCGAGACCCTGGTGGAGGCGGCCCTGCGCCTGGTGCCGGACCGGGCCGCGCCGATCCGCATCCTCGACCTCGGCACCGGCAGCGGCTGCATCCTGGTGGCGCTGCTGAGCGAGCGCCCCGCCGCCTTCGGCGTCGGCCTCGACCGGTCCGAGGGGGCCCTGCGCACCGCCCGGGAGAACGCGTGGCGGAACGGCGTCGGCGCGCGCGCCGCCTTCCTCGCCGGCGATTGGTGCGATGCCGTGTCGGGGCCCCCTTTCGATCTCGTGGTGTCCAACCCACCTTATATTGCGAGCGGCGTGATCCCGGGTCTCGCCCGCGAGGTCCGGGCGCACGATCCGGCCGCCGCCCTCGATGGCGGCGCGGATGGCCTCGACGCCTATCGCCGCATCCTGGCCGGGCTCGGGCCGCATCTCGCGCCTGGCGCGCCGGTTCTGTTCGAGATCGGCTTCGATCAGGCGCCCGCCCTGCGGAGGCTGGGGCCGGAAGCGGGCTTCACCGTGCGTGAGGTCCGGCGCGACCTCGCCGGCCATGAACGCGTCACGATCCTAGTCCAGGACGGGGAGCCGTCCGGCGCGGCCGTCCATTCGGGGGAGAATGGAAAAATGCTTGTTGAGTTTCGCGATCGCCGCTAAAGTCGGCTTGCAGATCGCGAACGTTTCGTTAAGACGGACGTCCGTAGGATCGTCGGCGACCATTCCGCCGAGCTGTTCGCCGATCTCTACACCACCGGACAAGCACGTGATCGAGCCCGTGCAGTGGTCCGGTGCCACTCGAACCTGACAATCGAGCGGTGTTGCGACGCCGGCGACGGGCCCGGGCGATCGAGACAGGCAGGCGCAGTGCCCGGATCGTCGTGGCGCATCCTGCTGGAGCGGGCCGCCGGAGCAAGTCGGCCCCGGATCAGGCTCGACCGGCCAAAGCCGCAGACCAGACGCCTTTCGCGTGAACGAGGGTCATCTGAGACCGATGAGACCAAACCAGAATCGACGGATGCGCGGCCGCAACCGGCCGAAGGGACCTAACCCGCTAACCCGTTCATACGAATCCAACGGCCCCGACGTTAAGATCCGCGGCACCGCCCAGCACATCGCCGACAAGTACGCCCAGCTCGCGCGCGACGCGCTGGCGGCGGGCGACCCTGTCGCCGCCGAGAACTACTTCCAGCACGGCGAACACTATTTCCGCATCATTTCGAGCGCCCAGGATCAGAACCGGCCGCAGCCGGGTGCCGGCTATGCCCGCCAGCCCTTCGAGGACGAGATCGAGGACGGCGAGGACGAGGGTCAGGGCGCCGGCCCGAACGGCCAGGGCTACGGCGCCTACGGCGACGAGTACGATCCCGGCCAGCAGCCGCAGCCCTACGAGAGCCGCGGCGAGCAGGACGGCCGCCGCAACGACCGGCGCGACCGCTTCCAGAACCGGAACGACCGCCCCCGCTTCGACAACCAGGGCCGTCAGGACGGGCGCCAGGAGAACCGCCAGGACAGGTTCGAGGGCCGGCAGGATTACCAGCCGCGCCAGGATTACCGGTCCGACAACCGCCAGGAGCGGGGCGACTACCCGCGTCAGGATCGTCAGGACCGCGGCGACCGGCCGGAGCGCCAGGATCGCGCCGAGCGTCAAGATCGCGCCGAGCGCCAGGATCGCCCCGAGCGTCAGGACCGCGTCGAACGTCAGGACCGCACCGAGCGGGCCGAGCGTCCGGAGCGCCAGGATCGGTCCGAGCAGCCGCGCCAGGAGCGTTCGGAGCGCCAGGAGGGCAGCTTCCGCCGCGAGCGCCGTCGCGAGGAGCGCCAGCCCGTCGAGGAGGCTCCCGCCGGCCTTCCCGCCTTCCTGATGACGCCGCCGCGCCCGGTCCCCGCGCCCGAGCCCGCCGCCCCGGCCGAGCCGCCGCCCGCCGCGGCCGAGGCTGCCGAGGAAGCGCCCGCGCCGAAGCCGCGCCGCCGCCGCCGCCCCCGCTACGAGGGGCCGGAGGGTGAGGGCGCCGAGAAGGCGACCGCGGACACCACCTCCTCGGCGGAGTGATACGGACTCCGCTTGATCAGAGCGGGCTCCGTATCACCAAGCCCGCGCGGCGTCTGAGCGAAGCCCAAATCCGCCATCCCGAAGGGATCAACCGGATTTTGGTATGACAGGGGCCCGATGATCACGAGCCGCTCCGGGAGCCTCCCGGGGCGGCTTTTTCATGCCGGGCTCGAGGGCCGCCGCGCGGCCCAGTCCGGATAGGCGTGGACGCGGTGGATCAGCCTCCGCTCCGCCTCGGCCTCGCCGAAAGGGGCGATCTCCCAGTCCCAGGCGCGGGGCGGCGCGGGCAGCGTCACCCCGTGCAGCAGATCGAGCGAGTCGGTGATCCGGCCCAGCCGGTCCTCCTCGCGTTGCGCGACATCCGTGATCAGGCAGACCCGGCCGGGCAGCCCGTCGAGGGCGGCGAGATGGGCGGCGACGATGTGCCGGCCGAGCCCCTCCGGCACTGGTTGGTGCCGCGCCTCATAGCGGTCGAGGGGCACGATCGGGAGCTGCGAGAGGAGATTCGCCGATATGGTCAGGTCGGCCGAGCCGCAGAGCGCGCCGACCGCACCGGCCTCCGCCACGAGATCCACGGTGACGAGGCGGACATTCCCGTGCCGCCGTGCCGCCAGGCGGGCCCCGAGCGGATGCACCGCGTCGGCGAGGACCACGCTCCGAAACAGGGCCGAGAGCTCGGCGAGCGGCACGTCGGCGAGGCCGCCGGAGCCGAGCACCACCACGGTCTCACGCCGGGGCAGGTCCGTGGCGGCCGCGAGCATCGCGGCCCGCGCCGCCGCGCAATGCGGCGCCCAGGCCCGGCGGCAGCGCCGGGCCCGACTCGTCAACAGGATGCTCTCGCGCACATAGCCGAGTCGGCGGTGCCGCCAGGGCGCAGGCGTGACGAGATAGAGGGCGAGATCGAGCAGCACCGGACGGTTCTACCGGGTGTCGAGAGGGATCATCCCTCGCGTGGGTCCGGGGCGAAGTCCTGGAAAGAACCGGGGCTCCGCCCCGGCACCCCGCCAAAGGGATGATCCCTTTGGGAACCCGGACATCCGGGATCTTCAGTCTGCGTCGGGCTCGGCCGCCGCGCGGCCGGCCGGGCCGCGATAGCCGGTGGCGAGCACGTAGAGCTCGCTCGAATCGGCCCGGCTGGCGGGCGGCTTGATGTGCCGCACGGTCGCGAAGTCCCGCTTGAGGTCGGTGAGGAGCGCGCCCTCGGTGCCGCCCTGCAGCACCTTGGCGAGGTAGGCCCCGCCCGGGCCCAGCACCTCGCGGGCGAACTCGGCCGCCGTCTCGGCGAGCCCGATGATGCGCAGGTGGTCGGTCTTCTTGTGGCCGGTGGCGTTGGCGGCCATGTCGGACATCACGAGGTCGGCGGGCCCGCCGAGCATCTCGGTCAGCCGACCGGGCGCCTCGGGATCGAGGAAGTCGAGGGTGATGAATTCGACGCCGGCCATCGGCTCGATCTCGAGGAGGTCGATGCCGACGACCCGGCCCTCCGGCCCGACCGTGCGGGCGGCCACCTGCGACCAGCCCCCCGGCGCGGCACCGAGATCCACGACGCGCTGTCCCGGCTTCAGCAGCTTGAAGCGCTCGTCGATCTCGATGAGCTTGTAGGCCGCGCGCGAGCGGTAGCCCTCGCGCTTGGCCCGGGCCACGTAGGGATCGTTGAGCTGGCGCTCCAGCCAGCGCTTCTGCGAGACGGTGCGCCCGCGGGCGGTCTTCACCCGCTGCTTCAGGTCGGCCCGCACGCCGCCGGTGGAATTCGAGCCGCCGCGCCGATCGCTCACCGCCAGCCCCCGCGGCGCCAGACGCCGTCCTCACGCATCATGTTCATCAGAAGGCCCTCGCGCAGGCCGCGATCGGCGATGCGCAGGCGGTCGGACGGGAAAGCCCGGCGGATCGCTTCCAGGATGGCGCAGCCGGCGAGCACGAGGTCGGCCCGGTCGCGGCCGATACAGGGGTTGTCCGCCCGCTGCTCGAGCCGCGTGTCGAGCAGGTCGCCGATGGCGCTCTCCACGTCGGCGTCGCTCATCCACAGGCCGTCGACCCGGCGGCGCTCGTAGCGCACGAGGCGCAGATGCATCGCCGCGATGGTGGTGACGGTGCCGGAGGTGCCGAGCAGGTGGAAATGCGGCGCGGTGGCGGCCGGCGCCGCGCGCAGGGCGAAGGCGGCGAGCTTGTCGACCACCTCCTCCACCATGCCCTCGAAGGAGAGCCGCGTGACCTCGCTGCCGCCGTGGCGCTCGGCCAGCGTCACCACGCCGACCGGCAGGGAATCCCAGGCCCGGATCCGCCGGGTCGGGTCGGCGGAGGGGTTGGCTGCCGCGCCGTCGAGCCAGGCGATCTCGGTGGAGCCGCCGCCGATGTCGAAGATCACCACCGACTCGGCGCGCGGATCGGCGAGCGCCGCGCAGCCCGTGACGGCGAGATAGGCCTCGGTCTGCCGGTCCACGATCTCGAGGTCGAGGCCGACCTCCTCGCGCACCCGCTCGACGAAGGCGGCGCCGTTCACCGCGAGACGGCAGGCCTCGGTGGCGATGATCTTGGCCCGGCGCACGCCGCGGGCCTGCATCTTGGCGCGGCAGACCCGCAGCGCCTCGACGGTGCGCTCGATCGCCGCCTCGCTGAGCCGGTCGGAACTGCCGAGCCCCTCACCCAGCCGCACGATGCGCGAGAAGGCGTCGACCACGCGGAAGCCGGCCCCCGTCGGCTCGGCGACGAGCAGGCGGCAATTGTTGGTCCCGAGATCCAGCGCCGCGTAGACGTTGCGCCGGCCGTCGCGGCCCGCCGTCCGCTCGCGCAGGCCCTCTGCACCGGCTGCGGGGCGGGCCGGCGCGGCAAAGGCGCTCTCGTCCCTCATCGGCGCAGTCGAACTCTCTCACTCGGACCGGGGTTCAGGCGCCCGGACATCCATTCACGGTTGAACCTACAGGGTCGGCCGCGAACTGCAAACGCCGGATATCGGTTTGGGACGCCGCTCCACCGGGACCCGAGGCGATCCCGCAGGACCTCCCGCAGGTACGGCCGTCGCGGGCGCGCTCAGGCGATCGCCTTGCCGAGGCTCGCGGCGCGGGGGGTCGGGCGCAGCAGGCTCTTCACCTGCCCGTAGGGCCGGGGCCGGTTGATCACCTCGTCGAGCCGCGACCACAGGGTCTTGGGCGAGAAGGGCTTGGCGATGATCTCGTTCACGCCGAGCGAGATGGCCCGGTCGACCACGTTGCGGCGGGGCTGGGCCAGCATGAGGATGATCGGGATCGTCGGGCAGGGCGAGGTCGCCGGCGTGCGGGCGAGGCGGATGAACTCCTCGCCCGAGAGGATCGCGAGGTCCCAGTCGATGATGCTGAGATCCGGCTTGCTCTCGGCCAGGACACCGAGCGCCTCGGCCCCGTCCGGCGCCTCCAGGATGCGCTTGATGCCGACGCGCATGAGCATGTCGCGCACGATTCGGCGGATATAGAGACTCTCGTCCACAATGAGGGCCGAGAGGTCCGGAAAGGTCGGTGTCGCGATCATTCGGGCGCGGCGGCCTCGTGTCAGCGGCGAGTCGGTCGGCGAAAGCCTAGCAAGCCACTGTTTGCACTTCGCTAACGGGCCCGCGGCAGGCGCGGGAACAGGGCCCGGGGGCCGTCCGCGGCCCCGGTTCGCGCGTGGTTCGGCTCTAAAGTGCTGACGGAATTTTAATCGCCCCGTGCCCGGAACGCCACAAGGTCCTTGCAGTCAAAGCGGGATTGCGTCAGGACTGAGACGTTGTTCTTGGTTACCGCGACCGGGAGTGATGCGAGAGTGCGGAGCGTGGGCTGTCCCGAGATGGCGCGCACGCGGTATTCGAGACGTGGGCGGCGGACGGTTTTTGCGAGCTTTCTATGGGACGTGGTCGTGATTTCAGGGGGCCGCAGAAGCGCGGCTTCGATGATGCAGGCGAGCCGCGGTGGCCGGATCAGGCCCCGCCGAGCGGGTACGGCGGCGGCGGCGATCGCTTCGGCGGCGGCGGCGGCTTCGGTGGGGGCGGCGGCGGTTTCGACCGTTCGCCGCGTGCGCCGGCGGCACCGTCGGGCCCGGAGCGTGATGCCACGGTGAAGTGGTTCAACAAGGAGAAGGGCTTCGGTTTCGTCGAGCTGGGCGACGGCTCGGGCGATGCCTTCCTCCACATCCGCGCCGTCGAGGCCGCGGGCCATGACGACCTTCAGCCGGGCACCCGGCTGACGGTCCAGACCGCCCAGGGCCAGAAGGGTCCGCAGGTCACCAACGTGACCAGCGTCGACACCTCGACGGCCGAGGCCGCTCCCCCGCGTCGCGAGATGCGTCCCCGCTTCGGCGGCGGCGATCGTTTCGGTGGCGGTGACCGCTTCGGCGGTGGCGACCGTTTCGGTGGCGGCGACCGCTTCGGCGGCGGTGGCGGCGGCGGTCGCTTCGCCTCCGGCCCCTCGGTCGAGATGAGCGGCACCGTGAAGTGGTACGACCCGGCCAAGGGCTTCGGCTTCGTCTCCGTCAACGACGGCGGCAAGGACGTGTTCGTGCACCGCTCCGCCCTGTCCCGCGCGGGCCTCGACTCGCTGGCCGAAGGCCAGCAGGTCACCCTCGGCGTGGTCGAGGGCCAGAAGGGCCGCGAGGCCCAGAGCATCACGGTCCACGACTGATCGGGAGCCGCGGCGGCCTCGCTTCCGCCGCGTTTCTCCGGCGACATCGAACGGCGGTCCGGGCTCCCGGGCCGCCGTTCCCGTTTCGAGGCCGATGCCCCATGCGTCCCGTCGCGACCGCGTCCCTGCTGAGCCTCGCGCTCCTGGCCGCCGGGCCGGCCCGGGCCGAGGACTTCACCGGCTTCTATGCCGGGCTCAATGCCGGCTACGGCTTCGGCCGCGACGGCGAGGCTCGGACGGCCGCGCCGGGCCCGGCCGGGGCCGCGGGCAGGACGGGACCCGACCTGCCGCCGAGCGCCGCCGAGGCCGCGCGCCAGATGCGGGGTGCCGGCCGAGGGGAGAGCCGGGCGCTGCCGCGCTGACGGCCAGCCCCGCGCAAGCCAGGGCTGCGAGCCTCACCTCCGCCGCATTGCCGGGTCAGAATCGGATCCCGTGCCCGCCCGACGACGCGCGTGCACCGCGACGCGCGTCGTGGTTCCACTCTCGCGGGCCCTTCATGCCGCCACCCCCCAGAGCGCCCTCCGCCGCGACGGCCGCCTTCTCGGCGAGCGGGCGCGCGTTCGGGCCGGGTTCGGGGGTCGCGGTCCGGCGGCCGGCCCGGCGCGAGACGGCACCACGCGGCGCGGATGTCGATCCCGTCCCGATCCCGGCGCTCCGGGCCGCCTGCGCCGGCCTGCTCCTGCTGCTCGCCGTCGCACCCGCCCGCGCCCAGAACGCCAAGGCGGAGGCGCCGATCCCGGCGGCGACGCTCGCCCTGATGGCGGCCAAGGGCACCGGCGCGGCGAGCCCCGTCCTGTTCCGGGCCTACAAGAAGGAATCGGAGATCGAGGTCTGGAAGCGGGGCCCGAGCGGCTACGTCCACATCAAGACCTTCCCGATCTGCCGCTGGTCGGGCCAGCTCGGCCCCAAGCGCGCGAATGGCGACCGGCAGACGCCGGAAGGGTTCTACGCCGTCCCCAAGCGCCAGATGAACCCGAACTCGCGCTACTACCTCTCCTTCGACATCGGCTATCCGAACGCCTTCGACCGGGCGCATGGCGGCACCGGCTCGGCGGTGATGGTGCACGGCGTCTGCTCCTCCATGGGCTGCTTCGCCATGACCGACCGCGCGGCCGGCGAACTCTACGCCATCGCCCGCGACGCCCTGAACGGCGGCCAGGCCGCCTTCCAGTTCCAGTCCTACCCGTTCCGGATGAGCGCCGAGAACATGGCCCGGCACCGGGCCGACCCGAACTACGCGTTCTGGCGCCAGCTCAAGGAGGGCTCGGACCGGTTCGAGGCGACGGGCGAGGAACTCCAGGTCTCGGTGGCCGGCGGACGCTACGTCTTCGCGCCCTCGAAGGATCCGGCGAAGGAGGCGGCCGCGGCTACGCGCCGGGCGGCCGAGGAGGCGCGCATCGCCGGCCTCGTGGAGGACGGCTCACCGGCCGTGCGCACCACCTACTCGGATGGCGGCCAGCACGCCTTCTGGGCCTCGCTGATCACCAAGGGCGTGCCGGTGGGCGAGATCAGCCGGCCGGAGGCGCTGGCCTATGCCGGCCAGGAGGTGGTGGTGATCGCGGGCCACCGCCGCCCCGCCCCGATCCCGGAGGCGGTCTGGACCGCTGCCCTGGCGCCGGGCAGGCCGATGGCGGACTGGCGCCTGGCCGGCTTCGTCCCCATCTACGAACGCGTCCCGGACCGCTTCGGCTGGGCTGGCGCCTATGCCGACAGCCTGCCGCGCCTCGTCGCGGCCGAGCTGGCGAAGCGGGACCGGAGCGGGTCCGCGCCCGGTCTCCTCGCGGCGGCGGAGGGGCTCTGAGATGCCTCCACGGCCGCGAAGCCACGACACCCGGGAAAACGCCAGCGTGGCCGGAGACCGTGTGCGGGCACGCACATCGCATGCAACCTGGTGCCCCCACCTGATTGCATCTCACAGAGCGGCGGAGTGTCCGCGCGCTCCCCGTGGCCGGCCCGGGCGCATTGACGCCGGCCTGACGAAAGCGTCCTGATCGATGAGCGGCCAGGACGGATGCCTGATTGACGATCCGATGACCCTATCGAACAGTCCTGCCTCGGGCGGTGCCCTCACCCTGCGCTTCTGGGGCGTACGCGGCTCCACGCCGGTCTGCGGTCCCGATTACGCCGAATTCGGCGGCTGCACCCCCTGCCTGGAGGTGCGCTGCGGCCAGCGCCTGTTCCTGATCGACGCGGGCTCCGGCCTGTTCAATTGCGGCCAGCATCACCGGACCGATCTGCCCAAGGAGATCGATCTCCTGTTCAGTCATCTGCATCTGGACCATGTCGGCGGCCTGCCCTTCTTCAAGCCCGCGGTGTTCGATGCGGAGCGGACCATCAACACCTATTGCGGCAACCTCGACGGCGAATCCGCCGCGACGGCCCTCGAGCGTCTCTACGCGCCGCCGCTGTTCCCGGTTACCCTCGACATCCTGCCCTGCCGCCTCGCGCATCACGGCTTCAAGGCGGGCGAGACCCTGACCTTCCCGGACGGGATCCGCGTCGACACGGTGCTCCTCAACCATCCGCAGGGCTCTGTCGGCTACCGCTTCGACCACGGCGGCAAGCGGCTCTGCGTGATCAGCGACGTCGAGCACACCGATCCCTGGCCGAGCCCGGAGCTGATGGACTTCGTCGCCGGCGCCGACCTGCTCGTCTACGACGGCATGTTCACGGATTGCGAGTATCCCGCCTGCCGCGGCTGGGGCCACTCCACTTGGCAGAAGGGCGTGGAGCTCGCCCAGGCTGCCGGCGTGAAGGCGCTGGCGATCATCCACCTGCACCCCGCCCATACCGATGCGGTACTGCGCGCGGCCGAGGCCGAGATGCAGGCCGAGATGCCCACCGCCTTCATCGCCCGCGAGCGCGCGCTGATCGATGTCGGCACGATCGGCACGCCGCGCCCGCGCGTGGTCGCCCGCTTCGCCTGATCGGCTCGCCGCCTCACGCCTCCTGTGCGCGGCCGACGCGGCTGTGGCGACGGCTCCAGCCGAAATAGATCGCCATGCCGATGGCGAGCCAGATCACGAGGCGCAGCCAAGTCTCGCTGTCGAGGGAGACCATCATCGCGGCGCAGGTGAGGATGCCGAGGATCGGCACCAGCGGCACCAGCGGCGCCCGGTAGGCCCGCGGGGCGTCGGGATGGGTCCGACGCAGGATGATCACGCCCAGGCAGACCAGCACGAAGGCCAGCAGCGTGCCGATGCTCGTCATGTGGCCGAGCTGGGTGATCGGCAGGAAGCCGCCGAGCGCGCCGGTGAAGACCATGAAGAACAGGTTCGAGCGGTAAGGCGTCTTCCAGGTCGGATGCACCCGCGAGAACAGGCCCGGCAGCAGCCGGTCCTGCGACATGGTGAAGAACACCCGGCTCTGTCCGAGCAGCAGCACCAGGATCACGGTGGAGAAGCCGGCGATGACGCCGAGCGTCACCAGCGATTTCAGCCAGGGGAACGGCGTCTGGCCGATCGCGGTGTTCACCGGCGCGCCGTCGCCGCGCATGGCGTCGTAGTGGACGAGGCCGGTGAGCACCCCGGCGAAGAGGATGTAGATGACCGTGCAGATGGCGAGCGAGCCGAGGATGCCGATCATCATGTTGCGCTGGGGGTTCTTGGCCTCCTGCGCCGCGGTCGAGACCGCATCGAAGCCGATATAGGCGAAGAAGACGACACCCGCCGCCCGCATGATGCCGCTCCAGCCATACTCGCCGAAGGTGCCGGTGTTCTCGGGGATGAAGGGCACGTAGTTCTGCGCCTTCACGTAGAAGGCGCCGAGCCCGATCACGACCGCGACGACCGCGAGCTTGATCGCCACCACGATCGCGTTGACCCGGGCCGATTCGCGAATGCCGATCATCAGGAGCCCGGAGGCGGCGACGATGATGACGATGGCCGGCAGGTTGACGAGGCCGGTGCCCGTGGTGCCGTCGGCCAGCGTGTAGGTCTCGAAGGGCGAGTGCACGAGCCGGGCCGGCAGGTCGATGCCGAGCTGGTGCAGGAAGCGGACGACGTATTGCGACCAGCTCACCGAGACCGTGGCCGCGCCGACCGCGTATTCGAGCACGAGGTCCCAGCCGATGATCCAGGCGACGAACTCGCCCATCGTGGCGTAGGCGTAGGTATAGGCCGACCCCGCCACCGGGATCATGCCGGCGAGCTCGCTGTAGCACATGCCGGCGAAGCAGCAGCCGAGCGCGGCGATGGCGAAGGAGATGACGACGGCGGGCCCCGCATGCTGGGCGGCGGCGATGCCGGTGAGGGAGAACAGGCCGGCGCCGATCACAGCGCCGATGCCGAGCCCGATCAGGCTCCAGGGCCCGAGCGTGCGCTGGAGCGTGTGCTCCCCGGCCTCGGCATCGGCGTTGAGCCGCTCCAGCGATTTCGTGCGGAGCAGCGCGCTCCCGGCCCCTGCCGCCATGCCCGTCTCCGACCGTGTCACGAAACCGTCTTCATCCGGGCAAAGCTAGGGGTAGAGGGTCTCTGGGCCAGGGGGCGCCGCGCGAGAATTTTCCCAATCCCCCGCCGACGGCTCAGACCGGCCAGCCGGCCTCACGCCACGCGCCGTCCCAGAACATCCATTCGAGGCGCGTGGCATGGGTGAAGGCCCGGTGCATGCGCGCGCGATGCGCCGGGGAGGCCCCCACGGCGGCGGCATCCGCCGCTGCGATCACCCGGTCGACGGCCTCCGCGAATTCCGCACCGCCATAGGTGTCGATCCAGGCGCGGTAGGGGTTGTCGGGGCTCGCGCGGGCGAGGATGTCGCGGCCGACCTCGCGGTAGATCCAGAAGCAGGGCAGCAGCGCGGCGACCACGACCTCGTAGGGCTCGGCATGGGCGGTCGCGAGGAGATAGCTCAGGTAGTGGTCGCAGGCGGGCGACAGGGGCGTCGCGGCGAAGGTCTCCGGTCCGATGCCGAAGGCGCGGAAGAAGCCCTCGTGCAGGGCGCGCTCGACCACCACCGCCTCCTCGGCGGCGCGGGCGAAGAGCACGATCCCGTCGGGATCCGGCGCCTTGGCCGCGGCGAGCGCGAGCGCCCGGCCGAAGCCGACGAGGTAATGCGCGTCCTGCAGGATGTAGTGGCGGAAGCGCGCGGGGCTCAGCGTGCCGGCAGCGAGCGCCGCGTTGAAGGGCATGGTGCGGATGGTCTCGTAGAGATCCGCGTTGGCCGCCCAGGCCTCGCGGGAGAACTGCCCCACACCGCTGCCGCTCATCGTCGCTCCTGTCCTCGACCTCGTTCTGAGGAGGGAATGGGAGTGGCCCGCCTCACCCCTGCCGCTGCGCCTGCGTCACGGCCACGTGGATGAGTTCGGCCAGCGTCCGCACGCCGAGCTTCTGGCGCATCTGCGAGCAGGCGTTGGTCACCGTCTTGTAGCTCACCGAGAGGTCGGCCGCGATGGCGCCGTAGGATTTGCCCTGGGCGAGGCGCGACAGGATCTGCTGCTCGCGGGGGGTGAGCTGGGTCTCGGGGGTGCGGCGCGCGTCGCTGCGCAGCATCGCGACCTCGGTGGCCAGCCGCCGGTCGAGATAGACCTCACCCGCCCGCACCCGCTCGAACGCGTCGTAGAGCTCGGCCGAGGCGTGGTCCTTCAGCACGTAGCCGAGCGCGCCGGCCTCCAGCGCCCGCGAGACGATGACCGGATCGTTGTGCATGCTGAAGACGAGGACGCGCGTCTCGGGCGCCACCGCGCGCATGCGGCGGATCAGCCCGAGCCCGGCGAGCCCGCTGCCCTGGAAGGTCAGGTCGCAGATCACGATCGGCGGGCGCAGCCGGTGGAAGATGCGGTAGCCGCCGACCACCGTGGTCGCCTCGGCCACCGTCTCGACGCCGGCATCCTCCAGCACGCGGCGGCAGCCCTGCAGCACGATCGGATGGTCGTCGATGACGAGGACCGGGAGGCGCGTGCCGGCGATCCCGGACTTGGTGGCGATGGCGTTCATGGCGCTGCGACCGTGCTAACGTCCTCGGATCCCTCGGAGACCGGGATGCTGATCCGGACAACAGCGCCGGGGCCGGCCTTGTCAAGGGCAAAGCTTCCCTCAAGGGCGCCGACCCGCTCCCGCATCCCCGAGAGTCCAAGCCCGGTGCCGTGCCCGGGCGCGAAGCCGGTGCCGTCGTCATGCACGGCGAGGTGGAGCACGCCCTCCGCCTCGCGCAGGGTGACGCGCACCGACGATGCGGCACCGTGGCGCACGGCGTTGGTCATGCTCTCCTGCACGCAGCGGAACACGGTGAGGTCGACGAGGTCGCCGTAGCCCCGGGCGAGGCCCTCGATATCGGCGGTGAACTGGGTGGCCGGATGCCGCCGGGCAAAGTCGCGCAGCAGTAGGTTGAGGCAATCGGCGAGCGGCACCTGCCCGAGCCCGTGCGGGCGCAGGCGGTTGAGCAGGTCCCGGTTGCGGCCCTGCACCTGGCCGACGATCGCCGCGATGTCCGAGGCGCGGGTGGCGAGCTTGGCGCGGTCGGGCTCGGCCTCGCCCGCGGCGATGCGGGCGATCGAGGCGGCGTTGGCCTCCAGCGCGAACAGGCAGGGCCCGAACTCGTCGTGCAGCTCGAGGGCGATGCGGCGGCCCTCGTCGTCCTGGGCGGTGAGCAATTGCCGGTTGAGGCGGGCATTGGCATCGCGCGCCTCTCCGAGGGCCTCCGCCACCTTGTTGAAGCGGGCGGCGATCACGGCGAGCTCCCGCGTGTCGGGCGGCATCAGGCGCGCGGTGTAGTCGTGCCGCTCGAGCTGGGTCAGGCCCTCGGCGAGCGCGGCGAGCGGCGCGAGCACCCGTCCGAGCACGAGCCAGAGGGCGGCCAGCATCGCGACGTTGATGCAGAAGGTGGTGATCGAGAGGGCGCGGGCATAGGTCCAGATCTCATCGATCTCGTCCATCGGCTGCGTGGTGATGCGGGCCTGCCCGATCGTGCGCCCGCCGACGACGAGGGGCAGCGTGTGCTGCTGGATCGGCGGCGCGATCAGCTCGGCGAACCAGGCGGGGGCGGCGCGCTCGGTCCGGGGCCGGCCGGAGGGCGCCGCGATCACGTCGCCATCGTCGTCGATCACGCTGACCCGGACGTGGCGCAGGGCCTGGAAGCGCAGGTCGAGGGTCTGGAGCAGGGCCTCGGGCGAGGTCTTCTCGGCGAGCCGGATCGTGTCGGCCACCAGCGATTCGACGGTCGCCAGCGAGGCCCGGGTCTCGACCTTCACCGCGGAGCGCGCGTTCAGCACGATCACGGCGCAGGAGACCAGGGCGGCGAGCAGGTCGATGGCGATCACCGCCGCGATCAGGCGCTGGCGCGTCGACCAGCCCGCCCAGGGCATGGCAGCGCGGTGCGTCCCGGGCGCCTCGGGCGTCGGCGCGACGATCGTCGGATGGGCGTTCACCCGTCGAGGGATGATCGAGGCGGCCCCCTAAGTCCAGGGCGCGCCGCCCTTGCCGCCCCGCTGGCCTGTGCGTAGCCAGGAGGCGATGCAGCCGGTGCGCGACCTCATCACGCGATCCCTCGCCGACCCGGAGACGGGCTGGAGCCTCGGCACCTTCGGCGCGGCGGGCGAATTCCACCGCCGGCCCGACGAGCCGGCCGAGCCGCTCGGCGGCGGCCGGCTCGGCCTCGTGACGCGGCGCGGCGGCATCGCCCTCAATATCCGCCCCGATCTGGTCCCGCTGGCCTACGAGACCGCTCTGCCCGGCGGCTGGAGCCATGCGGTCGCGCTGTGTCTGCCCGCCGACGCCCTGCGCGGGCCGGCCCGTACGGCCTGCACCGAACTCGGGCCCGACCGCGCCGCCCTGCGTCCCGAGGCCCGGGCACGGATCCTGTTCGATCTCGGCCTCGGCCTGCGCGCCGTGGATGTCTGCCTGCGCAGCGACGCGCCCGACGTGCTGGCGCGGATGCGGCGGGCCAGCGGGCCGGTCGCGCTGGACGAGGGCGTCCTCGCGGCGCTGCGGGCCGGCCGGCTCGGCCTCGTCTTCACCGGGCCCCTCGGCCGGGTCGAGGTTGAGGAACTCGGCGAGGCGCCCGGTGATGCGCCGGGCCCGCGCGCCTATGCACCCGCATCGGTGCTGCGTCTCGGGCGCAGCCACGCCGCGACCGCGCCGATCCCGCCGGGGCTCGTGCCCGTGGCCCAGATCCATCCCGCGCATCCGCTGCGCGACGCGCTCGGGCGCGCACGGTCCTTCGCGGCGGGGCCTCATGCGCGCTTCCAGGCCCTGCTCGCGCGCTGGGGCGATCCCGATCTTCTCGCCTGGAAGCGGCACCGGCTCGGCCTCGGCCCCCGCCCCGGCCGGGCGCCCGACCGCCGGAGCCGGGGCGCCGAGCGGGTCGCCGCGATCCAGGCCGCCTGCGGGGCGTATCCCGAGGCGGCTCGGCAAGGAGAGCCGCCCGCAGCCTCAGTCACCGATTCTTAATGCTGCGGCCGCTACGACAGGGACACTGGCACGGATAGCTCGGCGAGGCTGTCGATCCTGCCCGAACCGTCGCGGAACCTGCCGGCCGACATCTTTGTGCCGCATTATCCGCGATGAAATCTTCGGCACGATCCGCCTCGAACAACAGAGGCCGTCGGCCGGGTTCGGGGGAGCGGCCGTTTCGATCGGCGTCGCGTCGGAGTCCCCGTCCATGAACGACCTCGTCCTCGATCCGTCAGAGACCCGCCAGCCGCGCGGCACCGCCTCCGCGGCCAGCCGTGCGGTGCTGGCGGGCGGCCTCGGCCGGCTCGCCCTCGGCACCGCGCTCGTCGGGGCCCTGGGCCTCGCCGGGCTCGGCGCCTTCGCGGGCGCCACCAGCCTGATGTCGAGCCTCATCCCCCCGAAGCCCGCCCCGGCGATGGCGAGCCGCCACAAGGCCGCCGACTGGCCGGACCTGAAGGACGGGCTGCCGTCGCTCGCCGGAGCCTCGTCGGGCACCGCGCAGGCGCGGATCTCCCTGCCCCCGGCCGAGCCGCCGGCGCCGCCCGCGACCACGCAGGCCGCCCTCCCCGAGCCGATGCAAGCGGCACCCGAGCCGAGCGCCTTCAAGCCCCTCGCCCCCGAGGCCCCCGCCATCCGTTCGGCGGATCGCGGGGCGCCCGAGGTCAAGCCCTCCGAGACCCGGCCGGCCGCGATCCCGGCCGCCCCGCCCGCTCAGGCCGCGGCGCGCCCCGCGCCACCCATCGAGAACGCGTCGGTGATCGGGCCCACCCGTCAGGCGAGCACCCTTCCGCCGAGCCGCACCGTGACGACGCTGCCCGCGCGGGCCGCCGAGACCGTACGGGCGCGGACCGCCAGCACCACCTTCGCCGCCCTGCCGCCGGATTCCGCCAAGGAGACGCCCAGGATCGAGGCCTCCAAGATCGAGGCATCCAAGCCCGATCCGGTGAAGCCCGAGGCGCCCGCCCTGGATCAGAGCGCCGCCCCGGCCGCGCCGGAGGCGAAGCCGGCTGCGCGCGGCGAGAAGCCCGAGGCGAAGCCGAAGGCCAAGCCGGTCCAGGCCCGCAAGCCCGCGGCCGCGCCGACCGCGGTCGCCGCCGCCGCCGCGCCGCCGGACGAGGCCGACGAGACCGAGGTGTTCGGCATCAAGATGCCGACCCTCTCCGCCACCGGCCGCAAGATCGGCGCCGGAGTCGAGGCGCTCGGCGACGCGGTCAAGAGCCTGCCCGACAAGTTCTGACGGCCGGACGTCGGATGGACCGAGCCCCCGTGGAACGCCGGGGCTCGGCGCCGTCCGCTTGACAATGTTCCTGTTTTGTGCTCATTTGCTTGCACCTGCCGCCCGGCATCGCAGGGGTGATCCTGCGCTGCCTTTCGGGGGCCCGTCCCGGGGACCGACCGGGAGGGGCGCGGACGG
>Ga0126362_10000295_pt1 | contig 28597 bp, 19 predicted proteins | sample ANMtaG_FD_126269 | JGI IMG/M metagenome (GOLD analysis project Ga0126362, IMG submission 126269) | Continental margin sediment microbial communities from North Pacific Ocean - ANME2c_DSS_Sorted | ecosystem: Environmental > Aquatic > Marine > Continental margin > Sediment | place: Pacific Ocean... | reverse complement strand
GCTTGAAGCCCTTGGTCTTGGCGTAGTCGTTCTTGCCGATCATGTCCTGGTCCTGGCCACGGAACTTGTAGTTCGTGGTGATCGACACGTTGCCCGTCAGGTTCTGGGCGGGAGCTGCCGCAGGCGCTGCTGCGGCGTCGGTCGTTGCAGTCTGCGCCAGGGCCGCGCCGGACGCGGTCAATGCGGTGGCCAGAACGATCAGCGCCTGGGCGGCGGTACGGTGCGTCATCAGGGAACTCCTCGCAAGTGTGTTGTTGGACCGGAGGGTTCAAAGCAGGGAGCGTGCCAAAGTGCACGAATCGCACCCCTTGCGACGGGGCCCGCACCGAGGGTGAGCGCCAAATCGTTACAACCCCTGTTGCGGGTGGTTGCAGATGAACGGTGCGCCGCACCACCGCGGGAATGCCACCAACAGGCGCACCATATTGGGGAGAGGGAGAGGAATGGGACTGTCTTTGGTGCAAAGCCGCGCCTTGCTGGGCCTTGAAGCGGCCAGTGTCACTGTCGAGGTGCATCTTGCGAACGGTTTGCCCAGCTTCACGCTGGTCGGACTGGTCGAAACGGAGGTCAAGGAGGCGCGCGAGCGGGTTCGCTCGGCGCTGCAGAACGCGGGGCTGGAGTTTCCGAACAACAAACGCATCACCGTGAACCTCGCGCCGGCCGACCTGCCGAAGGACTCGGGACGCTTCGACCTGCCGATCGCGCTGGGCATCCTCGCGGCCAGCGGGCAGATAGACAACGCCCGGCTCGCCGGCCACGAGTTCGCCGGGGAGCTGTCGCTGTCGGGCGAACTGCGGCCCGTTCGTGGTGCGCTGGCCATGGCGCTGGCGCTGCACACGCGCGGCGTCGTGACGCGGCTGGTGCTGCCCCTGGAGAGTGCGCAGGAGGCCGCGCTGGTGCCCGGCGGCGAGGTGTACGGCGCGAAGCATCTGCTGGACGTGGTGCGGCAGTTCGTGGCTGGCGACGACGCCGTCTCCCAGCTGCCCGACCCCCCGGACGACGGCTGGGCCCGCATCCAGGCCTCGCCCGACGCGAGCCCGCCGCAATACGCCGACCTGTCCGAGGTGAAGGGACACTCGGGCGTCAAGCGCGTGCTCGAGATCGCGGCCGCGGGCGGCCACAGCCTGCTGATGGTGGGCGAGCCGGGCTCGGGCAAGTCGATGCTCGCGCAGCGCTTTGCGGGCCTGCTGCCGGCGATGCACATCGACGAAGCACTGGAGAGCGCGGCCGTGGCCAGCCTTGGCGGGCGCTTCGCGACCGAGCGATGGCAGGTGCGACCTACGTGCGCGCCCCATCACACTGCCAGTGCTGTGGCGCTGGTGGGCGGCGGCTCTCCGCCCCGGCCCGGAGAAATCTCGCGCGCACACCATGGCGTGCTCTTCCTTGACGAATTTCCCGAATTCGCGCGCTCCGCGCTGGAAGCGCTGCGCGAGCCGCTGGAGACCGGCACGATCACCATCGCGCGGGCCGCGCGGCGCGCCGAATTCCCGGCGCGATTCCAGCTGGTGGCCGCCATGAACCCGTGTCCCTGCGGCTATCTGGGCTCATCGGCCCGGCCCTGCCGCTGCACGCCGGACCAGGTCTCGCGCTACCAGGGCAAGCTCAGCGGACCGCTGCTGGACCGCATCGACCTGCACATCGAAGTGCCCCCTGTGTCGGCGCAGCTTCTGCTCGAAGCGCCGGCGGGCGAATCGACCGACAGCATCCGCAATCGCGTTGTCGCCGCGCGCGAGCGCGCGATGCGGCGCCAGGGCCATGCGAACCAGTCATTGCAAGCCAGCGCGATCGATCTCCATGCGGCGCTCGACGATGCGGCCCGCAAGTTCATGTTCAACGCTGCGGCCAAGCTCGGATGGTCAGCGCGCAGCACGCACCGCGCACTGAAGGTGGCGCGCACGATCGCCGATCTTGCGTCGTCGGAAGCCGTGCAGGTGGAGCATCTGGCCGAGGCGGTGCAGTACCGCAGGGCGTTGCGCGGCGCGGCCTGAGCGTACGTGCCGGCCTGCTGTCGATACCGTTGTTGCGCCCGCGCTTTTCATCTATAACCGCGCCACGTCGGAGAGGGACGGGATCGCATCGCATCAAATCGCGAGGATCCCGGCAGAGAACGACCATCACCGGAGGAGTCATCATGGCAGGTGAATTCCAGGTCAGCGGCACGAACAAGCTCGCCTTGTTCACGCTCAAGCTTCATCGCGGCGACGGCATGGCGCTCGTGGCCATGAACTGGAAGAAAGGCAAGCCGCCCAAGGACTTCGTCGGCTTCGCCATCGAATACAAGGAACCCGGTGGCATCAAGTTCTTCAGCCTGAAGAACCGCCTGGCCTTCCCCGGGGACGACGGCTCGGTCAATGCGAACCGGCTGTCGACGCGGTTCTCGCCGATCCAGAAATTCCGCTGGGTCCACTTTCCGAGAAACGCCGAACTCGAGGGCGAGTTCGTCTACAAGGTGACACCGGTGTTCATGAGCGCCGCCGGCGAACTCAGCTACGGCGAGCCCCAGCAGGCCGCCATCGAGTTGCGCCGCGAGACCTACCCCAAGCAGCTCAACGTGACGTTCACGCGCGGCTTCGTGTCGTCGCAGGCTTTCGTCGACAAGTACGGTGCCGATGCCGTGCCGCAGCTGCTGCCCGCGAAGGCCGAAGCGGGCCTGACCTTCAAGCCCACGCACCCCAAGGCGCAGGAGGCGCTGGCGTGGATGGGCTTCGAGGCGCGCAGCGCCATTCTCGAAGTGCTCGACGAGGCGATCGCCGACAAGAAGGCCCAGGTCCGCGCCGTGGTGTACGACCTGAACGAGCCCGGCATCGTCTCGCGGCTGGAGAAGCTCGGCAGCCGGCTGCAGATCGTCATCGACGACGACGGCGCACACGGGAAATCGACCTCGGGCGAAAGCCAGGCCGCCAGGCGCCTGATCAAGTCCGCGGGCAAGGCCAACGTGAAGCGCCAGCACATGGGCAAGCTGCAGCACAACAAGACCATCGTGGTCGACGGGCCCAGGACACAGGCGGCCGTCTGCGGCTCGACCAACCATTCGTGGCGCGGCTTCTTCGTGCAGAACAACAACGCCATCGTGCTGCGCGGCAAGAGCGTGGTCAAAGTCTTCATGGCGGCGTTCGACGACTACTGGGCCAGCGACAACCAGGTGGCGACCTTCGGTGCCACGGCATCCGCCACGTGGCAGAAGCTGGGCCTCAAGGGCATCGATGCGCAGATCGGCTTCTCGCCGCGCACGAAGAAGAATGCGGTGCTCGACACCATCGCCGACGACATCGCCGGCAACACGACGTCGAGCCTGTTCTTCTCGCTCGCGTTTCTCTACCAGACGCCGGGCGCGATACAGAACGCCGTCAAGAAGATCAAGCGCGACAAGAAGGTGTTCTCGTACGGCATCTCCGATCACGCGGTGAAAGCGCTGGCGGGCAAGGCGCCGGAAACGGAAGGCATCGACCTGCAGAAGCCCGACGGCTCGGTGACGATGATCCAGCCCGCCGCGCTCACGAGCCACGTGCCCGAGCCCTTCAAGTCGGAACCGACGGGCGGCGGCGGCACGCGCATGCACCACAAGTTCGTCGTGATCGACTTCGACAAGCCGACGGCGCGGGTCTACATGGGCTCCTACAACTTCTCCGGCGCGGCCGACACGTCCAACGGAGAGAACCTGCTGCTCATCAAGGATCGCCGCATCGCCGTGTCGTATGTGGTCGAGGCCTTGCGCATCTTCGACCACTACCACTTCCGCGTCGCCCAGCAGGAAGCGCGCAAGGCGCGAAAGAAGCTGCAGCTCGCGCCACCGCCGAAGAAGGCAGGAGAGAAGGCCTGGTGGTCCGAGTACTACACCGACGCGCGCAAGGCCGTGGACCGCGAGCTGTTCGCCTGACGACGACTCCCCGCCTTCGTCAGCTCACCATCGCATCGATCCAGCGCGCCGCGTCGGCCCCGCCCTGCTCGAAGTAGTGCGTGTGCGCGCCGATGCCCACGCACACGTCGCGCTGGACTCCCCCCATCGGCGCGGAGACCGGGGCCGGGTTCTACAGCGTCGCGTGGCCGCCCACGGTGTCGACAGCCGGCGGCGGATCGCACCACAGCCAGCGTCCCACATAGTCGCCGGTGGTGTACAGGTTGACCCAGCGGTTCGCGCCGACGTCGGAAGCGAGCGGGCCGCTGCTGCCCGGCGCGGTGGTCCTGCCCACCCATGCATAGAGAAGCGGGAAGCGCTCCGCATACAGCTGGCGCAGCGGACAGCCCGCCGTCAGCAGGTGGATCCGGCCCTGCAGCCGCGGCCACAGCCGCGTGACGCGGTCGGCGATGCCCGCATCGGCCTGCCACTGCGCGCGGTGCTGCAGGTAGCGCAGGAGCTCGGCCGAAATCACCGTGCCCTGGCTGTGCGCCACGATCACGATGCGGTCGTACTTCTGCGCCGCCAGGTGCTCGAGCAGCGCCACGTAGCGCGAGAAGATGCGGGCGCGCGGAATGGCGTTGCGCGGGAACTCGCGGAAATGGTTGTCCACGTCCAGCGCCACGTCGAGCGGCAGCCGCAGCCACGGCACGTAGCGCGACAGCACGCCGCCGAAGGCCGAGAGCGCCGCGGCCGCCGTGGCGGCGCTGAGCACCAGCGGCTTGAGCACCTGCTCCGACACCGGCCCCAGCCACGCGATGTACGCACCGCCGACCAGGTCCTTCGGCAGGATGCCGCAGCGCGCCAGCAGCAGGACCACCCCGACGACCGCGGCCACGACCACGCTCGTCGCAGCCAGCCCGGTGACGACGATCTCCAGGCGGCGATAGCCGCCGCTGAGCCAGCGCCCCAGGTTCTGCGCCGTGCCCACTCCGCTCCTGATCTCCGCGAGCACGCTGTGCACCAGCACCACGATCATGTACAGCAGCAACGCCAGCGTCAGGCCGGCAGCGAGCACGAAGGTCTCCGTGCTGCGGAGGTAGCGCAGGTGCAGGAATGTCGAGCCCTTGGGGAAGCAGTCCGTCCCGACGTCGAAGATCAGCGGGCAATAGGAGGTGCTTGCGGTGCCGAACTCCACCAGCGTGGTGAGCAGGGCCCAGATGGCCATCGACAGCGCCACGAACGAAGCCATCGACACCATCAGTCCGAGCCGCCCGGTCGCCACGCTGCCGCGCGCGGCGTCGCCGTCCCGCGCGGCCAGCTGCCCGCAGACGAACCAGAGCAGGAAGGGAACGACCGCGACTGCCCACCAGATCACGATCCCGAACAGCATGTACTCGAATGCGCGCATGCCGCCGCGCACCCAGCTGTGGAGATCGGCCTGGCCGCTGGACGCGAGCACTTCCGCGATCACGTGGCCCAGCAGCGCCAGCGCCGTGACCGCCAGGAAGACGAGGCCCACCGCACGCATCGCCGGAAAGCGGGCAGCCGCCACGCGCAGGACATAGTCGAACAGCAGCGCAAGCAGCGCCAGGCAGCCCACACCCACCACCCAGTGCGCCGGCACGACGTGCAGCAGCGCGGCCGCACCGGCCGCGCAGACAACGGCAGCGAGCCGGCTCGCGGGCCGCCCGGCATACCGGTAGCAGTACCACCAGGCCGCAAGCACCGGCACCGCCACGGCCAGCACCGTGCGCAGCACGGTGGTGTGCGGCTCGGCCACGCCCCACGCCAGGACCAGCAGCCCGATCAGCAGCAATTGCGAGAACAGGTTGGCCATCAGATTGGAGAAGGCCCAGTCCAGCCCTCGCTGCAGATTCGTCAGCCAGGTCCAGCGCCGGGGCGGCTGCCCGGTCGGCTCCCTGTGGCCGGCGTCGGCGCTGGCGCGGTCCACCGCGTCGCGCCCGAGCAGCGACAGTCGGAACACGATGGTGAAGAGCTCGGTGACGATGCGCGGCAGCGCGCCGGACAACCGCGACAAGTCGGCCCAGTACATCTCGTGCACGTCCACCTGCTGTTGCTGCGGTGGCGCGCCCGCGCCGGATGCGGTGCGGGTCATGCGGATGCGGGTGGCTTCGTAGGCGTCGTTGTCCGCACCCTTCCACTTCGAGAGCAGGTAGTCACTGAAGGCAATGCCCGCGTCGGCCGCGATCATCTTCTTCGGCGTTGGCGCGCGACTCCCAGGCGACGCGCCGCCACCGGACGCGACGACCGGAGCGTTCGGCGCATTGCTGCTCTTGACGATCCATTCGTCGCGCAGGAAATCCGAGCGGGTCGACTGCTCGAAGGCCTTGCCGAGCGAATCCGGCGCCTGGCTGGACGGCTGGACCTTGCGCACCGAGCCCCGGGGCAATGGCTTCGCCGAGCGGTTGCCCGCCATCGCCTTCAGCGGCGGCACGGCCATGATGAAGCTGTCGCAGTCACCCTGGCTGTAGCGGACCTGCGCGCTGTCGGTGTTGACCATCAGCGAGGCGATCGCGCGCGCAGTGTCGCCGGACTTCTGGTCCGCGACGCCGTGGATGGCGATCACGGCCACGCGTTCGGCACGCGCGGTGCCGGGCTCCGGCTGCTGCTCTTCCCCTGTTGTTGCGCTCATGGCTTCTCCTGCGCGCCGATGGCCGGCTGCGGTGATGCCCACGGAAGGCAGGCTGGAGAGGCCTTCGCGTGAGGAGACGCATTCTTTCCACGCAAGCAGGCGCCGCGCCATCCCGCAAAAGCAGGATGCGAGCTACGGCCGAAGGCCTATGAAGCGGATGCGGCCTACTTGAACTCGTGGCTCACCACGGGCGCGGACTTGCTGTCCTGCACCGTCACGCGCTGGCGGTACACCTCGAGGTCGCCGTTGCGCACCTCGATGTTGTAGATGCCCGGTCGCAGCGACAGCGACTTCAGCGGCGGACTCACGCCGCGGTCGGCACCGTCGACGAACACCTGGCCCCAGGGTCGGACGTTGAACACGATGCGGCCCATGCCGGGCGCCGCCGCGGGCGTGGCGGCAGGCGCCGTGGCGCCAGGCGTGCCTGCCGGCGTCGCGCCCGCCACGGTCGTGGTGCCGGGCGGTTGCGTGCCGGGCGCGACGGGCACCGAGGGTGGCGAGACCCGGTTGATCTCTGCGAGAGCAGCGCGCGCCTCGCGCGCATGCAGGCCGCGACGGTAGCGGCGCAGGTAGGCCTCGTAGCCTTCGCGCGTGTTCTCGCTTTGCGCAAGGTTCCAGTCTTCCGCCTCGGCAGTGGCCAGCGCGGATTCGGGCGGTGCCGCTGGCGTGGCCGGTGTGACTGGCGTGGCAGCAGGAGTGACCGGAACGTTTTCCAGCGGCGCCAGCGGCCCGTTGCTGGCGGCAGCGGGTGCACTGGCCGCCGCGGCAGGCAGTGGTGCCGCCCCGCCGGCCACGGCCGGTGGCACGCCGTCGGTGGCCGGTTGCGTGCCGGTTGCCCCTGCCGGCGGCATCACAGCCGGCGGCGCGGTATTGCTCGACATGGGCTCGGCCGGCGGCGGCACCGGCACCATCGCGGTCTTCGAGGGTTCCTGCGGCTGCACGCCCGAAGTCAGGCGCAGGCCGATCCAGGCGCCGACCGCCACCAGCGCGATCATCAGCACGCCCACCATGCCCCATGGCGGACGCTTGAGCTTTTTCTTCTGCGCGACCGTCGCGGCCTTCTGCTGAGCCGCCTGCGCCTTGCCGCGCTCTTCCTGCACGGCGCGCGGCGCGGGTGCCGGCGCCGGAGCCCGTGCGGGTTCGGGCGCAGCCACCGGCAGCGGCTCCAGTGGTGCCGGCGCGGACACCGTCGAGAACTGCTGCGGCGCGAGCTGCGGGGGCGGCGGCGTCGCCGACACGGGCGCGGCGGGAATGATCACCGTCGGCGCGCTCATGCCGTTCACGTAGATGTCGCCGAGCTTCACCAGTCCCAGTTCGGCGGCGAAGGCAGCCACGGTCTGCGTGCGGTCCTTGCTGTGAACGGCCAGCGTGTGGTCGATGGCGGCGCAGAAGGCCGGGCTCAGGTCGTCGCGGCCCATGGACGACAGCGGCACGTAGGCGTCCTGCACGCTGCGCACCACGGCCGATGGCGGCGGATGGCCGGTGACCGCGCGGTACAGCACCGCACCCAGCGCGTACAGGTCGGTCCACGCGCCCTGCAGCAGCGTGTTGTCGTCGGCGTACTGCTCGATGGGCGAGTAGCCCGACTTCACCATCACCGCCACCTCGTCGACGAGGTCGGCGATCGACTTGCGCGCCGCGCCGAAGTCGAGCAGCACCGGCAGGTCGTCCTGCTGGATGAAGATGTTGTCGGGCGCGATGTCGCGGTGGAAGCACTGGCTGCGGTGCAGCGTCTCGAGCGCGCCGAGCAGCGGGCCGAGCATGCCCAGCAGCCATTGCTCGGTGATCCTGCCGGGCTCGTCTTCCGCCAGGCGGCGCAGCGTGCGGCCCTTGTAGAGCTGGATCGCCATGTAGGCGGTGGAATTCGCCTCCCAGAACCGATGCACCCGCACCAGCGCCGGGTGGCTGAACTGCGCGAGCGTGCGCGCCTCGTTGATGAAGCTGCGCAGGCCCGCCTGGAAGGTGGCCGTGAGCCGCTCGGAGCGCACGTGCACGCTGTTGTCGCCCACGCGGCGCGCGAGCATGGAGGGCATGTATTCCTTGATGGCCACTTCGCGCTGCAGCGAGTGGTCGTAGGCGCGGTAGACGATGCCGAAGCCGCCTTCGCCGATCACCTCGAGCAGCTCGAACTCGTCGAGCCGGTGGTTCACGCCCAGCGGGTGCGGGCGCTCGTCCTGCGTGTCGGCCGGCGGGCTTCCGATGCCGTGCGTCGTCGTCATGCTTCTCTCCCTCCTGCGGGACCGTGGCTCTTATGGCGCGTCTGGTTCTTCATGCCCATGGCACATGCCCCTGCGAAAACAACTTGGAAAACAGCGGTGTGTTGAGCCCGCCGCCGTGGGCGGCGGTACGCAACGGCGATCCGTCGGCCTGGTTGGTCCACCAGTAGCTGGTGCTGCCGAAAGGATCGAAGCACAGTGGAAGCTCGGGCCAGCCCAGGCGCTGCTGGGCGCCGGCGCTACCCGCCGTAGGTCCGAGGATCGAAAGAATGTCGTCCGAACCGCCGCTCGCGGTCTGGAAGCCGGCACGGCCCGCGGCAAGCACCTGGCTGTCGAACTGGTCGGGAGCCACGCCGTGGCGGATGGCCTGCAGCAGCGCGGTGCCGCACTGCCAGTACCACGCGGCCGAGCCCTCGAGCACCGAGGGGCGGTAGTTGCGCGCGGCCACCTGCAGCGTGACGCACACGGGGTAGTAGCGCCCCACGCGGTCGCAGCTCGGCGCGATGCAGCCGAACTGCACGGCATCGACGCCCTGCGTGGCGGGGATCGCGAAGTTCCACACCGGTGCCACCGCGTAGTGGCGCGTCATGGCATCGGGCCAGCGCTTGAAACTGCCCAGGCCGTTCTGCATCCAGCGGTCCCACCAGGCCTGCAGTTCGCGCGGCATGCGCCGATAGAGAAAGTCGCCGGCGGCGGGCAGCTTGCCGTACCAGCCGATCTGTTCATCGACGGGCACCCAGGCCTGCGGAGGAATGCTGCTGTTCATTGCATATGCCTCAAGACAACATCGCGGCATATGCCAGGAACACCGCGGAACCGGCTTTGCCGGGCCGCTGGTGTTGCCCCCTGCAAGGGGGTAGGAGAAGCGACACGAAGTGCGCGAAGCCTGGGGGTGTTCATGATTTCCCCGGGCACGAGAAGCTGTTCATCTGCGGCAGGCGCAGCGGGTTGTAGACGCTGTTGGCCGTCACCGCGAGCACCACCTTCTTGCCCTGCAGGTCGAAGCTGGCATTGAACGATTCGGGCGAGCTGCCCGCGGAGATGGAGGCCTTGTCGAACAGCCGGTGCAGCGCCCACGGGCCTTCGGTCACGATGCCGCCGGCGGGCGTGCCGTTGGCGGTGGTCACCTGCAGGCGCACCTGGTTGCTGTTGCGCGGGCCGGGCCACTTGATGGTGCTGGGCGCCTGCGGACCGTGGGCGTAGCGCACCGTCTGGCCGTCGACGTCGAGCGTGAACTGCGTGAGCTGCGCGTCCATGTCCTCGGGCCGGATGTCGATGGTGAACGAGGGCGTGCGCCCGCCCGCCATGCCCGAGAAGAACACGTCGCGGATGGCCTGCGCCTTCTGGAACGAGTCGAGGTACGCCGAGCGCCCTGCCGCGCTGCCGTCCACGCCGCGCTTGAAGGCCCAAGGATTGACCGAGGTGTCGACCTGCGTGATGAGGTTCTTCTGGAAGAAGTCGTCCATCATCCCGCCCGGCGCGAACAGCTGCGCGAAGTCGCCCGAGGCCACGTCGCGGCTCGATCCGCGCGTGAACGGATAGCGCCCCGCAATGGCCTGGTTGCAGAACGAGCCGATGCTCGCCGCCGCGCTCTGACCGATGTTCTGCCGCGTCACCGCGGCCGCCTTCGACGACGCGGTGGCTGACAGGTCGTTCAGCATGCCCTGGAACGGCACCGGCAGCCGCCCGGCCTCGGCCTGCACCTTGGTGACGGAATCGCTGGTCGGCGGGATGTTGCCGCTGCGCAGCGCAGTGTCGGTGGCTGTGAGGAAGTTGTAGAGCTCGTTGATGAGCGCGGCCGTCGCGTCGATGGGCGCCTGGCCGCCCTGCTTGGGCGCGGTCACCATGCGGCGCAGCGGCTCGAAGTGGTTGTCCACCAGCGACTCGGGACGGTCCACCCGCGTATTGCGGCGCTGGCTGCCGTCGGGCTGGCCGATGAGCTGCTCGATGCGCTCGCGCGTGCTCTGCACGCGGTTCTGCGCCTGGTCGAGCAGGCTGCGCGCAGCCTCGTCGTGGTTGCGCAGCAGGTCGGTCTCGCGCGCGGCGCCGCGGATGATGCGCGACATCGGCGACTCGGCGGTCGAGAGCACGCGCGTCATCTGGATGCTCTGCAGCAGCGAGCGGCTGTCGGCCAGGCGGATGTCGACGAGGTAGTCGTCCCACACCTCGATGTAGTCGGTGAGGTAGAGCCTGCGCACCTCGCGCAGCAGCAGCTCGCGCGATGTGATGTCGGCGATGCCGGGCGCGCGGATCTGCAGCACCCAGCGGTCTTCCTGCTCGAGCGACAGCGCGGTCTCGGCCATGCGCTTGTCGAAGATGTCCCAGTAGCCGCGGTAGGTGAAGAGCGTGGGAATGCCGTCGGTCAGCGGCTTGCCGCTCGCGCGGCGGATGACGAGCGCAGACTCGGCGCCGCCAGCCTCGGCGATGGTGAAGGCATTGGGTTGGCTGGTCTGCAGCAGGATGCGGCGCAGCCGCGCATACGAGCGCTGCGCCAGCGGCACGCCCGCCAGGCGCTCGCGCGTCTGCGTGATGAGCCTGTCGTCCTTCGCGAAGGGCGAGGCCACCACGCGGCCCGCGAACAGCGCCTTCAGGTGCGATTCGAGGTTGGCGCGCTGCTCCCGCGTGAGCGAGGCGCCGATCTTGCGGTCGACGTCGCTGAGCAGCCAGGCCTGCAGGAAGTCGGCGTCGTAGCGCTCGGCGTCGTACAGCATCAGGTAGGCCTTGAGCGCCTCGTAGCTGTATTCGGCATCGTTCTTCGCGGCTTCGCGCAGCGACTGCTCCACGCGCTGCGCGGCCTGCGGCAGCAGCACGGTTTCGAGCGCGCGCTGGTACACGCCGTCGGTCGCCGCCTGCAGCTTCTCGCCCTGGTAGAGGCCGAAGCGGTAGGAGGTCGGCGGATCGCCGATGTCGAAATGGCTCGACTTCGGCAGGTCGCGCAGCTTGTCGAGAACGAGCAGCGAGCTCGCGACGTCGCCGCTGGTGTCGACCACGGTGGGCAGCTCGCCGCGCGCGGCGGCCTTGTTGAAAGCCTTGGCGTTGGTGTCGACCTCGGCCACGTAGTCCTTGTTGTTGCGCCAGCTGTTCACGCAGGCACCGAGGAACAGCACCAGCAGCACGCCGATCACGCTGTAGCCCGCGATGTCGATGGCCCGCTTGCGCCGGTACCAGCGCAGGTTGGTGCCGGCCACGCCCGCGTCGCGGAAGATCACCTGCTGCAGCAGTTCCTTCAGGAAGTAGCTCTTGCCCGGGCCCGGCGGCGGCGCCGGCGGCGCGTTGACCTGCAGGTAGCGCTTGATGGCGCCCATCACGCGGTCGAAGGCCGTGCCCTCCTGCGTGCCGCTGGTGAAGTACACGCCCCGCAGCATCGAGGCCGCCTCGAACTTCGACGGATTGAACACATCGGCCAGGAAGGTGCCGAGGATGTCCTCGAAGCTCGCGAACTGCTGCGGCAGCAGGTAGGCCTGCGCGCGGCGCATCGGGTCGGACTCGGCGGCCAGCAGCTCGGGCAGGCGTTCGTCCAGGCGCTGGTGCAGCAGCTTGTATTCCTGGTGGAAGCGCTCGCGCAGGTCGCCGTTGCTCACCACCGCAGCGCCCTTGGCGGCCTTCTTGTTCGCCGGGTTGCCCTGGATCGGGAAGGTGAAGCCCCACACCTGCTGCCGCTCGGCACGGCCCAGCGAGCCGAAGTATTCGTTGAAGCCGGCCAGCAGGTCGGTCTTGGTGACCAGCACGTACACCGGGAAGTCGATGCCCAGGTCGTTGCGCAGCTCCAGCAGCCGCTTGCGCAGCGCCATGGCGTGGCGCGCGCGCTGCGCGTCGTCGGCCAGCGGCAGGTCGGCGATGCTGATGGTGAGGATCGCCCCGTTGATCGGCTGGCGCGGGCGGAACTTCTTCAGCAGCTCGATGAAGCCCTTCCACTCGCCCTCGTCGGTCTCGCGGTTGCTCTCGTGCGTGGTGTAGCGGCCGGCCGTGTCGATCAGCACCGCCTCGTTGGTGAACCACCAGTCGCAGTTGCGCGTGCCGCCGATGCCGCGCACCGCGGCCTTGCCGAGCTGGTCGGCCAGCGGGAAGTCGAGGTCGGAATTGACCAGCGCGGTGGTCTTGCCCGAGCCCGGTGCGCCGATGAAGATGTACCAGGGCAGCTGGTACAGGTACTGCCGGTCGAACAGCGAGAAGCGGCTCGCGGGCTTGCCGTCGGCATCTGCGCCGAAGCGCATGTTCTTCAGGATGTTGGTGGCGTCGGTGAAGCCGCTCTGCAGCTCCTTGATCTCGGGGGCGTCCTCGGGCTTGGCTTCCTTTTCGCTCTTGGAAGGCGTGCGCAACTGGTTCAGCAGCTGCGCGTTGAGCCGGCCCTCGCGCCACTTGCGATAGATGATGCGCACGAGCCAGATCACGAACATCAGCACGATGACCACGATGCGCACGATCTCGTCTTCGAGCGGGCGATAGCGGCCCACCGCGATGGCCGGGCCGATGACCCAGATCAGGAAGGCGAGCGCGACGAGTCCCAGAAAGACCCAGAGGTCGCGGCTGATGAGAAAACGGAAGATGGCGCGCAGCATCAGCGGGAGCCTCCGGGCTGCGGAGCAGGAGTGGGAGCGACAAGCGGCGGCGCGGCAGCCACGGGTGCGCCGGCGCCCGGCGCCACCAGCAGCGTCACCTCGACACGGCGGTTGCGTGCGCGGTTGGCCGCGGAGTCATTGGGCACGAGCGGGTCGGCGTCGCCTCGGCCTTCGGCGCGCAGCCGCTGGGGCCGCGCGAGGCGCGTGGCGATCATCTTCTGCACCGCGTCGGCGCGGGCCTGCGAGAGTTGCCAGTTGGAGGGAAAGCGCACGCTGCGGATCGGCTGGTCGTCGCTGAAGCCGCTGACCAGCACGTTGCCTTCGACGGCATTGAGCGCATCGGCCACGCGCGCGAGCACCGGCGCATAGCGGTCGAGCACGCGGTCGGAACCCGAGGCGAACAGGCCGTCGCCGCGCAGCACCACGACACTGCGATCGGCCTCGTCGCGCACGGTCAGCAGGCCTTCGCGGATCTCGGGTTCGAGAAAACGCTGCAGGCGCGGCACCGGCGCAGGCATGACGACGGCACGCTCCGCCTGCGGCAGGCGCACCGCGTTGACGGCCGCGAAGGCGCCGTCGGAATGGCCCGCAAGGTTGAAGGTGAGAAAAGCGAACACGGCCACCAGCAGCACCGCGGCCACCGCGCCCACCGCCCACACGGGCAGCCAGTTGCGCGCGCGGCGCACCGGCGCGCTGCCGTCTTGCCAGTGCGGAGACAGCGGCACGGGAATTTCGCCGCGCGTCTGCCGGATGATCTGCAGCAGCCGCTGCTTGAGCGTCTCGAGCTGCGTACGGCCGTTGTCGATGACGCGGAAGCGCCCTTCGAAACCCATTGCCAGGCAGAAGTAGATGAGCTCGATCAGGTGCAGGTGCTGCTGCGGGTTCTGCACCAGCCGCGACAGCAGCTGGAAGAACTTCTCGCCGCCCCAGGTCTCGTTGTGGAACATCACCAGCAGGCTCTGCGACGACCAGATGCTGCCGCCCCAAGGCGTGAGCGCGGCCGCTTCGTCGACTGCCGTGCACAGGCAATAGCGCGCGCCGATGATGACTTCGGGCGAAATGCCCGCCTGCTGCGCGCGCGTCTCGAAGCGGCGCACCTCGTCGACGAGGTGCTCGCGCAGCTGCGACGGCGCGGGATGGTGGCCGGTGGCGCGGATCTGCGGGATCAGGTCGAGCAGCGGGTTGGCCGCCGCCACCAGCGGGTTGTTGCCCGCGAGCGCTGTATCGCCGGCATGCGGGCGCCGCGCGTCATGCCACGCGGTGAAGGACTCGGGCTGTGCGCCGAGTCCGCGCTGCGCCGCGGGCATGCCGCCCATGTCGGCGTTGCCGCCCGGGTTCGGCGGCACGAAGCCTCCCGGGCCGACGGCCATGTCGTTGACACCGTTCATAGAGTCCCTCACGGACGGATGGCCCAGAACTCCATGGCCAGACCGGGAAAGTCACCGGCCAGGTGCATCGCCACGCCGCCCGATTTCTCGAGCTGGCGCCACATGTCGCCGCTCTTGTCGAGTTCGAAATAGTGGTAGCCCGCGTTGTACGGAATCTGCCGCGGCGCCACCGGCAGCGGACGCACCACCACGCCCGGCAACTGCAGCTGCACGAGGTCTCGGATGCGCTCGACCGAGCCGATCTTCACCTGCGTGGGGAAGCGCTGCTGGATGGCATCGGCCGGCAGGTCGGCATGCACCGCGAGCACGAAGCCCGCATTGCGCACCAGCACCGGGTCGGGCATGCGGCCCACGCGCACGCCGTGGCTGCGCTCTTCGAGCTCGATGGCGATCGCGCTCTGCTCGAGCACGGCCGACAGCGAACGGCGCAGCTCCTCGAGCAGCGGACGGATGCATTCGTTGAGGTTGTCGTGGTCGTAGATCGGCCACAACACTGGGCGGCGCGTGGGCGATGTGTGCGTGGCCAGGTGGCAGGCCAGCTTGAGCCAGTCGACGAAAAGTTCTTCGGGATGCACCTGCACGGCCTGCTGCGCATGCCAGGTGAGTGCGAGATAGCGGTTGACCAGTTCGAGCAGCAGGAAATCGGAGACCTCGCTCACACCGCCGCGCCCCGGCTGCGAGAGCCGCGAGGCCAGTGCCTCCGAGCGCTGCGTGAGCAGGCCGTGCAGCTCCGCGATCATGCTGCGCAGCATGGCGTGCGCGGAAGCGTCGAGCACGGGCGGTATGTAGTTGGCATCGACCACGAGCTTGTGATCGGTGCGCCGCTCGATCACGCGCACCGCGCCGATGGCTTGCCATTCGGCGGTGAGCGATGAAGCGCGCGCAAGCCGCAGGCGCGGCGCGGCGAGCTGCAGCACGGCGGGCCCGAGCGCGACGGCATTGCCGTCGTTCACTTCGCGCTCGATCACGCCGAAGCGCGCCGCCGAGCCTTCGTCTTCCGAGAAGATCACTTCCTCGCTGCCGGGCCTGCGCAACGGCAGCGCGAGAACTATGAGTTCGTCGGTGAGGTCGTTCGGTACTTCATAAGGAAGAGGCGCGTCTTCCGCGCCGAACGAAAAGGGCGTGCCGTCGGGCATCACGCCCGCGCCGCCGAGCAGCGACACGCGACCCAGCGCATACGCGTCGCGGTCGATTTCCAGATGCAGCCACCCCCAATAGGCGCCTTGCAGGCCCGCAGTGCGCCGGGTCACGTATTGCTCGACATAGCGTTCCATTTGCTGGAAGTGCTTCGGTCGCAGGTACATGCCCTCGGACCACACAACGCGATTCGCCAATGCCTGCGGATGGGCGCCGTTCTTTGCAGCGCCCGGATTGCGAACTGTCACCAAAAAGACCTCCTGGGGAGTGCTCACGTCGGAGCGGGAGATGCGCTGATGAGCGGCCTCCCGGTCCACTTGTTTTGCTCTTGATGCTACACGTCGTGTCTTACGTTTTGCACCGCATTTCACGCACGAATTTCTCGCACTTTCGTACTAGAGAATCGACACCCCAGGCTCGAAGTTAACGACTTGGTAGCAGCTCTATGCCCGTCTTGCGCACAGCGATGCTCACGGCCTGTTCGCTGGGCGAGAACTGCCACACCTTGTACAGGTTGGTTTGCTTGGGTTCCTTCAGCGGCAGCACGATGCGCCAGCGCGAGGCCTCCAGCTTGCGATAGCCCGCGATGATGCCGATGGCCCGCGAGTCGAGTGCGGCCTCTCGCTTGAACACACGCTCTTCGCCGCTGCGCATGATGGCCTGGTCGGCATTGACGAGCTCGGTACTCAGCGTCTCGCGGTCGCGATCCTGTAGAGCGAAATAGTCTGCCGTCTCGAAGTTACCGGAAGATTTCAGTTCGAAGACCTTCACGAGGATGGGCGCGGCCTGGCCGCGGCCGTCGGGGTTGACGCCATCGTCGATCCTGATGGTGATGGCATAGGGCGTCGGCATGGACTTTGCCGTGGATGCGCATCCGCTGATGAGGCCCGCAAACAACGGTGTGGTTGCAAGTGCGCCTTGTAGCAAGCTTCGTCGATGCATTGGAATCTCCCGAGGGTTCGCGGCTTATATTATCGAAGTCATGCGCCCTTACGATGGCGCATCGCGTGCATGTCGCAACACAGCGGCACACTATCTCAAGCATTACCTCTTGCAAGGTAGGAGAGAAGATTGAAGTCATGTCTGCCTGCTCTGGCGTTAGCTCTTCTTGCGGTCGCCGGTTGCACGACCACACCACCGCCGGAACCCGCGCCGCAACCCGAACGACTGAGCCAGCAAGTGGCGCGCACCACGCTCGAGAAGGCGCAACAGGCGTATGACGAAGGCGACTATGCGAAGGCCCTCAGCACGCTCAAGAGCGGCGGCGTGTCGGTGTTCGAGGCCGCCGAGCCTTCCACGCGGCTCGACGCGATGAAGCTCGAGGCCTTCAGCTACTGCGTGGCCAACCAGATCGCCGAATGCCGCCTCCAGTTCCGCAAGATCCTCGATGCGTTCCCGACCTTCGAACTCAACGTGGCGGAGCGCAAGCATCCGGTATGGGGCCCCGCGTTCGAGGCCGCCAAGCGAATGAAGCGTTGATGAAGAACATCGCGGCCGCACCGGCATCGCGGCGCGAGAAGACGAACACGGAGAAGCCATGCGTTGGACAGTGATCGAACACGCCGGCAGGCCGGTGGCCACGGGGCCGTCTGCATTGCTCGCCGCGCCCGGAGGAACGATCGGACGCAGCCCCGACAACAACCTCGTGCTGCCCGACGAGCAGCGGCAGATCTCGCGCCTGCAGGCCACCGTGCGCTTCGACGACGACGGCGTGGCGGTGCTGCGCAACATGAGCGCGGTGCTGCCGATCAGCGTCAACGGACGAGCGCTCGCGCACGAGCAGGAAGCGCGCGTGGCCGACGGCGACCGCGTGGCGATCGGCAGCTATCTGCTGGAGGCTTCGAGCGCGCTGCGCGCCGCGCCCGCGGTCGCACCAGCAGCGGCCGTGATGCCGCCTCCTCCGCCAGCGCCGCCTCCTGCCTTTGCGCCTTCGCCGGCGCCCGCGCAGTTCGCGCCGCCGCCGATGGCCGCGCCGATGTCGGCCAGCCCCATCGATGCGTTGCTGCCTTCCTCCGGTTCGTCCGACGTGTTCTCCGACCTGTTCGGCGAAGGCGCGCTGCCCATCGGCGATACGCAGCCCACGGTCGCAATGCCGTCGCCGCGACAGGCACCGCCGATGCCACCGCCCGCCGCGTTCGTGCCGACACCTTCGCCTGCGCCAAGCGAGGCATTCGCCATCCAGCAGCAGTACCAGCAGCCTCCGGCGCCTCCTCCAGTGCATCCGGCGAGACCGAACCCGAACACGGCCTCGTCGCAGATGCCTTCCGCCGCGGACTGGGACGCCATCCTCGCCAACGCGCCGCGCCGCGTCGACAGCACGCCCGAGCCGATGCCAGACCCGATGGCGCACGAGCCCTTCGAGCTGCCGTCGCAGGCGCGCCGCAATCCGGTCGATCCGCTCGCCGAGCTGAACCCCGACGCGGCCAACGACATGTCCGACATGGCGCTCAAGCGCGGCGTCGATCCGCTGTCCTTCTTCGCGTCCGACGAGAGCGCGCATTCGCCGCTCTCCGACCCCCGCCCCACCGCGCTGACCCACACCGATCCGCTGCTGCCGGGCGACACGCACCCGGCGGTCGACCTGCTGCAGAACAACAGGCCCGCAGCGCAGGGGTACAGCCATTCGAACCATGCGCGCGAAGTGGGTGCGCAGTTCCGGCCGCCGAATCCAGTGGCGATGCCGGCACCGGCGCCCGCGCCCACGCCTGCCGTAGAGGCGCCGAAGGCGGAAGCTCCGCCGCCTCCCCCGCCAGCGCCAGTCCCGCCGCCGCCACCTCCTCCGCCGCCTCCCCCAGCACCACCGCCCGCGCCGGTGATGCAGGAGAGCAAGCTGGAGCCGCCTCCTGTCGTAGTAACACCACCCTTGCCGCCGGCAGCAGCGCCCGTCACGGCGGTTGCTGCCGCACCTGCAACACAGCCCACGGCGCAACCTGAAACAGCGGCAATCGCAGCTTCATCATCGTCGTCGGAAGCCCTCTTCAGGGCCTTCCTCGAAGGTGCCGGCGTACCCGAAGTCGCGGGCCAGCAGCCGCTCGACATCGAAGCCATGCAGCGCCTGGGCCGCATCATGCGGGCCTTCACCGACGGAACCATCGAGCTGCTGTCCTCGCGCGCCATGCTCAAGCGCGAGGTGCGCGCCGAGATCACGATGATCGTGGACGAGGAGAACAACCCGTTCAAGATCCTGCCGAATGGCCGCGCCGTGCTGATGCAGATGTTCGGTGCGCGCATGCCCGGCTTCCTGCCGCCCGAGGCCGCCGTGCACGACGCGCTCGGCGACCTGCAGTCGCACCAGCTCGGCATGGTCGCCGGCATGCGTGCGGCACTGCTCACGCTGCTCAAGCGCTTCGACCCCGCAGCGCTGAGCCGCGAGACCCCGCACGACGGCAGCCTGGGCGAGAAGCTGCTGCCCGGCGGCCGTGAGGCGCGGCTGTGGCGGCAGCTGCAGCAGTTGCACACCGAAACGACCGCAGCCGTCGAAGACGACTTCCAGGCCGTCTTCGGCCGCGCCTTCCAGCAGGCCTACGACAAGGAAATGGAACGGCTGAAGGAGGCGCGCCGTGCTTGAAGCCACACCACGCTCTTCCTCATCCTTTGCCGTACCGATCTCGACCTCGCAGTTCTCCTGCGTCGGCGAGCGCAGCGGCAACCAGGACGCCATCGGCTACCACCTCGACGAGCGCAACGGCTGCTTCGTGGTGAGCGACGGCGTCGGCGGCAACGCGGGCGGCGAACTGGCCTCGCGCATCGCGGTCGACACCGCGCTCGACACCTTCGTCATCGCGCCTTCCCTGGACGCCGCGAACATCCAGCGCTGCGTGAAGGCCGCGAACGACGCCATCCTCGCGAAGCAGCGCGAGCTGACCGAGCAGAGCCGCATGAGCGCGACCTTCGTGTCGCTCTTCGTCGACCGCATCACCAACCAGGCCTGCTGGGCGCACGTGGGCGACAGCCGCCTCTACTGGTTCCGCCGCGGTGCGCTGATGCAACGCACCGAGGATCACAGCCTCTCGGAACGATCGGGCGATGCGGCGGCGAGCCACCAGAACGGCGGCGAGCGTCTGGTGAAGACCAACCTGCTGTACCGCGCGCTCGGTGCGCGCGCGACGGCCGAGGCCACCATCACCGCTCCGCAGCGCCTGGCCGATGGCGATGCCTTTCTTCTGTGCACCGACGGGCTGTGGCAGCTGATCTCGCAGCAGGTGATGGAGCGCTCATTGCAACTCGCCGACAGCGCGGAGGAATGGCTCGCGCTGATCCGCCGGGCGGCCGAGGCCAAGGCCGACGATTCGCAGGACAACTACTCGGCGCTGGCTGTGTGGGTGGGGTTTCCGCAGCAGGTGACGCTGGCGGGAACGGCGGCGCCGGGCAGTGGCGCCTGACGTCACTCGCTTTCTCTCTTTCAGGCCATCAACACCAAGATCTTGGGCTGGCTCGGTACGATGCGCATGCCCATTGCATTGCCGCGGTTCTGCCGGGTCATGCTCGTCAGGCGCGTCTGCGCGGAGCCCTTGATCAGCATCGTGAACGCGCCCAGCGTGTGCCGCGACTCGCCCATCACGCTCTGCACCGCCACGCCCAGGCCGATGCCCGCGTTATCGCCAAAGGTCAGCGGCGTGCGCGTGGCCAGGTTGTGCGCCGGGGTGCACAGGTAGAGGATGTTCCAGGCCTTCGGGATCGCGGTGGGACCGAGCGCGAAATTGGGATACGGAATGGGAATGGCCGGCGACTTGCAGACGTCCGGAAAGGCCAGGTCCATACCCATCAATTGGCAGTTGGCGAACATTCGTTGTCTCCTTCGATGATTGGGAATCCGGCGACGCTCAGCCCATGTGAATCTGGCTGGCATCCGCCTTGATCAGGTCCTGCGCCGTGACCACGGTGTTCTTGCCGTGCAGCCGCGCCATCTCGGTGGCCTGGTAGTCGATATGCGACGCACGCACCTGGTCGATGCCTTCGGTCATGCGAAACGCTGTCTTGCTCAGGTGCACCAGGCGTTCGACGATGGCTTCGTAGACGCGGCCGATCACGCGGATGCTGAGCACCCGGGCCTCGGCCTCTTCGCCCTGATAGGCGAGCCGGCCTACGCGGCAGTCGGCTGCGTCGGCGTCGATTTCCAGCTGCGGCGCATCCATGCGCAAGCCTTCGCGCCCTAGCAGCGAAAGATGCGTCGCGCTTTCGATGTTGACCGCACCACGCTCGGACGCCAGGGTCAGGTCGCCACTCACGTCCAGTCGCGAGGTGCGCGCGTCGGCCTGCTCTGCCACCGCGGTGAGGTAGAGACGGTTCGAATCGGGCCCGCTCACGAGCACCAGATCGCCGATCTCGGGGCGCAGCAGGCAGCTTGCGGCGCGCTGGCAATGCAGCACGCGGCCGTCGCTCTCGACGCTGTAGATGCCGCCGGGTAGCGCCGAGGTGACGCTTCCGAGCACGTTGACGGCACCGCTCTCCGGGCCCGCGCGATGTTCGGCGACGGCCGGCTGCGTCGATGGCGATCTCAGGGGGGGGACATTCATGGGGAAACCTCGCTGTTCTTGTCAGGGCCTGGCTCCGCGCGCCGAGAATTCCTCGGCCGCGAACAGATCGGGATCGTTCGGCAGCAGGCCGCCCCGATCGGAGAATCGCGTGCCTTCGGTCAACGCACGGTGCATCTTCGTGCGCATGAAGGTGGCGCCGCCGAAATCGGCGTCGTGCAGGTCGGCATACGAGAAATCGGCATAGGTCAGCGTCGATTCGCTGAAGCTGGCCTTGCCGCAGCGCGCACGATGGAACACGCACTGCTCAAGATCGGCGCCCGCGAAATCGACGCCTTCCAGATCGGCGTCGATCCAGATGCTCTGGGTGAAAACGCCGCCCGTGCATGCCACGCCCTTCATGTGCACTTGCGGAAACAGGCTTTGCAGCGCGCGCACGCGCCGCAGGCTGCTGCCCTCGAGTTGCGCGCCCTTGAAGTTGCAGCGCAGGAGCGTTGCGCCCTCGAAATCGGCATCGCGCAGGTCGGCGTCGGTGAACTGGCAGTTCTCGAAAGACTGACCGCGAAAGACCTGTCCCGTGAGCTTCGATTCGATGAAGATGGTCTTGTCGTAGCTGCAGCCGGTGAAAACCGCCGAGCGCAGATCGGTTCGAAAGAAGGTGGCTCGCACCAGCACGCGCGAGAAATCGACGCGCCGCAGCGAACCTCCGTGGACGCTGAGTTTTTCCAGGCGAACATCGGCGAACGACGCGTCGTCCAGGACGTCGTCGGCGAACGAGGCATGACCCATGTCGGCGCCCGAGAAGTCCACGCCGGCCAGGTTGCAGCTCTCGAACATGACGCCGTCGAGCGACGCGCCGGGCATGCGCGCACCGGGCGCCTCGCACCGGCTGAAGACGCATTCGACGAGCACCGCCGAGGCCAGGTTCGCATCAGCGAAGCGGCACTGGTTGAACATGCCGCCTTCGAGCTTCGCGCCCGACAGATCGGCACCGCTGAAGTCGCACGACAGGAAGATGCCGCCCGACAGGTCGAAGCCGCGGAAGTTCAGCTCCTTCAGGTTTTTCTCGCGGATCTCGTCGCCCCGCTGGACCATGGCCTGGATGCGTGTAGGCGTCATGGCGTGTCCTGCTCCGGCGCGCGCTTCGGCACGGTCTTGACCTGCTCGGTGTAGGCCTCGTCGAAACGGGTGAACTTGTCGATCAGGCACTGGCCCAGGTCGGCCTGGAACAGGTTCGCGCGGTGAAAGTTGGCCGAGGCGAGCAAGGCTTTCTGCAGGTTTGCGCCGATCAGGTTCGCACCGGCGAGCGTTGCACCCGTGAGATCGGTGCGCACGAAACTGGAGTCCCGCGCATCGGCACCCGCCAGCACGGCGCGGCGCATCGAGGCGTTCGAGAAGTCGGTGCCATCCATCCTGGCGCCGGTGAAGTCTGCGGCATCGAGCATCACGTCGCGCAGGTTGCAGTCGATCAGCACGGCGCGCTGAAAGCTCGTCTCGCCCAGCTTGCTTTCACCGACAAAGCAGGTGCTCTCCACGCGTGCGTCCGAGAAATCGACACCTCCGCGGCATTCGCTGTCGGTCCAGTCGCAGGTGTCGAGCTCGGCGCCCGCAAAGACCATCCCGGAGACGACGCAGTTGTACCAGGAGACCTTGCGCAGGCGCGCATGATCGAAGCGGATGCGGTGCAGCTCGCTCTCATCGAGGAAGTCCACCGAGGCGAGCTGTGCGCGGTCGAACCTGCAGTCGCTCAGACGGGCTTTGTCCAGCGTCAGGTCGTCGAGCTTCGCATCCGAGAAGTCGCAACCCTCGGCATGCAGCTCGTCGAGCTGGGTCTGATCGAAGCGGGCTCCCGAGAAATCGGCGTTTTCGCAGACGGCCAGCACCATGTTGGCCTTGGAGAAGCCGGCGCCGCGCAGCGAGGTGCGCGAGAAGCGGGCGCGCACCAGCAAGGCCTCGCTGAAATCGGCGTCGTCGAGCACGCAACCGCTGAAGTCGGCGCTCTCCAGCAACGTGCGCTGCCAGCGCGTGCCGCGCAGGTCCATGCCCGAGAAATCGGCGCCAGTGAGGTCAAGGCCGGAAAAATCGCGGTCATCGGCCAGGATGCGCTCGGCCTGCGCACGCGCCTGCGCCGCCGCCTCTGGCGACATCGCATCGGCCGGATCCTGATGCTGCGCCGTGCGCCGGTAGTTGGCGATGAGCTGATCGCCCGCCGTGTGGGACAGCCGCTTCAGTTCATCGGCCGCCTGCTGCGACATGGGGCGCGCGCCCGCTGCGGCGGAAGACTGCCGCTGCCTCTCGATGCGCGACCAGGCATCGACCTTCGGCGGCCCCTTCTGCTTCGTCGAGATGCTCTGCTCCATGAGCTTCGAGGTATCGAAGCCCGCCTTGCGCGATTCGACCGCGTTGGCTTCGGCTGCCGCTGCCATCTCGGCACGCACCTGCTCCATCTTCGCGCGCTGCTCCGCGATCAGGGCTCGCGTCTTCTCGATATAGGCCGGCACGTCGCGCATCGACGTCGGCGGCTTGTGCGCCGCCATCTCGCTTTCCGGCACTTCGAAGCGGCTCATGTCGACACCATCCGCCTTGGCCTTCTCCCGCACTTCCGAACGCATGCGTTCGGCGCGCGCCTCCATGTTGCGCCGCATGGGCGACTGCGGCAGCGCGGACAGGTCCAGCTCGGGCCACGGACCCAGGATGTGCTCGGGCATGAGCTGCTCGTCATGCAGGAGGTAGAGCGCACGATCTGCTGCCTCGCAGCGGATCACCAGCACCTCGCGGTAGTCCGCGACCGGCAACGGCGGCGCGCTGCCCTCCTCCATCGCCATCATGGCGTGGCTGATGTCGTCCGCATCGTCCTCGGCGATCTCGGTCACGCCGTGATAGATCAGGCCCAGACGCTCCAGGTGCGGGAAGAACCACGCGGTGCTCAGACGCAACGGCAGGTCTTCGAGCGCAGCACCGTCGAGGCTGTGCAGGTGTTGCTTGCCGCGCACCACGAAGCCGCGGGCGCGCCAGTCGGGAATGCGCCCCCGCTGCACCGGATGCCCCGGGTGCATGTTCGTGATCTCGAACTCGGCGCCGGCCAGCTCGCCGTCGCCAGGCGCGAGCCACTGGTCCGGCGGCGCGGCGTTGAAGTAGTTCCAGTCCATGTCGCGCGCATAGCCCGGAAAGAGGTTCTGCTTCCAGTGCTCGTCGTACTGCTTTCCCAGGCGCTGCGCGCGCGAGGGCCGCTCGATGCCGACAAGGCCGAATCCGGCGGGCACGACCTGCTGGTCGGGGCGGCGCAGCATCGCGTGCGGCAGCTCGATGTTGGGCAGGCGGCGCGTGTGCATGCCGTTGACCAACTCATCGGCATGGCCGATGCCGTCCGGGTTCTCGGCGAATGCGGGACCGCCGAAGGCGTGCTGCCAGTCGAGCCGCAACGTGTCGAAGGGCTGCGGCGCACTCGCACGGCCATCGACCCAGAAGCGGTCACCGAACACGTGCAGAGCCTTGGTGCGCCGGCCGACCCGCACCGCCACCGCGCTCTGCGTGCGGTCGGCCTGGTGGCATGTGTAGGCGTTGCCCGCCACGAGGAACTCGGGATTCACCTTGGGCATGCCGAGATCGAAGGAAAACTCGCCACCGAGTTCGTTGGCGAAGGTTTTCCAGCAGTCGGGTTCGGGCACCAGCTTCGCATCGGGGCCGAAGCCGTCGGCCATGACGATCGCCGTCATCCCCAGCCAGTGGCGTCGGTCCTTGATGAAAGAGCGGGTGAGCATGCTCATGCGCAGCGGCTTGACGAGCTTCATGCGGCAGTCGTGCTCGGAATTTCGACCTGCGTGCGATCTCGATCGATCGCCACCATCGGCGGCACGGTGTCCGAATACAGCACATGCACCTTGCTGCCCCTGACGAAGGTCGAGAGCAAGTCTTCATCGATGAAGGTCCTCACTGTGGCCTCGCGCAGTTCACCCTGTTCGTCGCGCCAGGCCAGGCGCAGTTCGGTCGCCGTCATGCCCGCGCCATGCCGGCTGCGCTTGGTGAGCTGGCCGGGTGGGCGGGCGAGCCCGAGCACCTCGGCCTCGCCATGCCGTGCATGGCCCCGCAGTTGCGCCCAGTGCCGCTCCTCCTGCTTGTATTCGGAGTTGGTGGTCACGGTGCTCCACACCAGGAAGACGGACAGGAACACCGCAGCGACCATTGCGATCGCACCCACCGTCCCAAGCACTATGTCAGACCATGACATTCGATATCTTTCCTTCGCGAGGCGCCGGGGTCATTCGGTGACATTCAGGTCGCCGGACTGTGTTTCCTGCAGGGCCACATCGGCCTCCACCGCCTTGGTCTTCTTCAGCTTGATGACGATGTTTTCCTTGCGCCAGACCCAGTCGATGAAGTTGACGACCGACAGGTTGACGAAGACCCCTGAGTTGATCGAGTTGAGACCACAGGTCAAGACCTTGAAGCCGTACAGGTCGTAGGACCCCAGGGTTGCCGTGACCTGAAATCCGGTGCCTTCCTTCACATTGCGCTGATACCAGGTCTGGCTGTCGGCGTTCACCTCCTGCCTCGGCGTGTTGTAGGTCGTCACATTCGTGTTGATCGTGAAGTTGGTGGTGTTGACCGTGTGGTTGGTGCTTTTGTAGAAGATGTCTGGCGCATAGACAGTCTTGGTGCCGGTGACCACCGTGTTGTCGGGGCCGAGCACGAGCTTGCCGTCGAAGGCGTTGATGATCTCGACCCGCCCGCTGCACGTGATGCGAATGTCCGAGCCCGCGACGAGCCGCAGCACCGAGCCGTTGACGGTAACGACCACGTCGCCGTTCACGGTCTCGAAGATGCCGTCGTTGACGATCCGCTTCTCGCCACCGCTGATGATCTCCGTCGCCCCGCCGGTGATGGTGCGGGTCTCGCCGTCGGACACCGTCTCGGTGGCGCCGTCGTGCACGGTGCGGGTCTCGCCGCCGTCGATGGTCTCGACCGCGCCGGCTGTGATGTGGCGCTCCTCGCCCGACTCGAAAGTGGACGACTCGTGGCCCTTGATGAGCGTGGTGCGCGTCTTCTCGGTGGTGTGCGTCTCGTCACCTTCCACCTCGGTGTCGAGGTTGCGCTCGGCGTGCAGCAGGATCTGCTCGGCGCCCGCGCGGTCCTCGAACACGAGTGCATTGGCGTTCGCTACCGAGCCGCCCTTGGTCGAACGCGACACGATGCCGCTCTTGGTGTCCTCCGCCGGCAGGTCGAACGGCGGCATCTGGTCGGCGTTGTAGACGCGGCCGATCACGATGGGGCGGTCGATGCGCCCGGAGATGAAGTCGACGATCACCTCCTGCCCGATGCGCGGCACGTGCACGGTGCCGAAGGAGTCGCCCGCCCAGGCCTGCGAGACACGCACCCAGAACGAGCTGTCCTGGTTGTTCTGCCCGACGCGGTCCCAGTGGAACTGCACCTTCACGCGGCCGTACTCGTCGGTCCAGCTCTCCTCGCCCTCCGGGCCCACCACGGTGGCGGTCTGCGGGCCGCTGGTGCGTGGCATCGGCGTGCGCCGGGGCGCGCGAAACGGCTTGTCCGCGGGCTGTACGACGAACCCGGAACCGAATGAGGAGCCGCCCGGCGCATCCGCCGCGGTGGCATAGCCGCCTTCGCGCCAGTCGTAGCGCACCGACACCAGCAGGTATTCCTGGTTGTCGTCGTCGCGCGGCGAGCCGCGCATGGCGAAGCGGTATCCCGGCGCCATGCCGCGCACGGTCGCATGGCCCGCGCTGCGATCCGCGAGCGATTGCGCTTCCTCGAGCCGCACGCGCGCATAGTGCTCGCCGTCGCCGGCCGCACCGTAGTCGCCGATCCACTCGTACATGTCGTAGTCGGCGTTGTCGGTGGCCAGCGGCTGCACGCGCGTGTTCGCCAGATCGGCTTTGGGCGTGGTGAAGTTGAAGTCGTCGACCGTGAAGCTGCCCGATCGCACCTCGGCCGTCACCTGCCAGTCGTCGATCACCTCGATGTCGTCCGTGATGGCGCGATCGCTCGCGAAGCAGTCGATGCATGCGTAGCCGGGAAGCTCGCCATGTGCCGAGGCATCGTCCGCCAGCACCAACGTGTGCTGGTTCTTCTCGTGCTTGAAGTAGTAGTAGATGCCCTCGAGCTCCATCAGCCGGCTCACGAAAGCGAAATCCGATTCCTCGTACTGGGCGCAGAAATCCCAGGCCCTGTAGCTGCCGCTGAGCTTCTTCTCGTAGGCATAGCCGTAGGTGCCGAGCACTTCCTCGATCATCTCGACCGCGGTGCAGCCCTGGAAGGTACGGCTGTGGCTCGCGCGCGTGAGGTACCACAGCCATGGCCGCACGGTGGCCCGGTACACGGTGTGGCGTACCGTGCCGCCTTCGCGGCCGGTCTGCGCAAAGCGCGTGACCTCGCCATGAAGAAAGCGCGCATCGGCCGCGGTCTTCATTTCCAGCGCCATCGATTTTCCGAGCAGCGACCTGGCATCGATGGAAGGACTCGGACTCAGCAGCTCGACCTCGAACTCGAACAGCTCCGACAGCGTCTCGCTGCCGTGCATCGCGCGGAAGAACAACTGGTCTTCGGCGAGCGGCGTGTGGGCACGGACTACTCTTGCCATGGCGTGCCTTTCCTTTCTGCTCGGACGGCGCTCATTTCTTGTTGCGCTTCAGATTGACGGTGACCACGAACGGCCCCTTCTTCTGGGTGGTGCTCGTGGCAAAGCGGCTCTTCACATTGACCTTGATGTTGATGAGCGCATCGAGCCAGAACAGGTACGACCAGTTCGCGAAGATGCCGCTGAGCATGGTGTTCACTCCCGCTACCTGCAGCTTGCCGCCGAAAAAATCTGCGGAACCGATGAACAGCTTGACGTGCCGGTTCGACACGATGTCCTTCTGCTGGTCGACCCAGCCCTGGTCGGCAGCATTGCCGGTATAGCCCGGCGTGTTGAGGACGGCGACGTCCGCGTTGAGCGTGTAGTTGGTGGTGTCGACCGTGTAGTTGGTGCTGTTGTAGACCATGGTCGGCGCCGACACCGTCTTGGTGCCGGTCACGGCAGTCGCATGCGGCCCGAGCACGAGCTTGCCGTCGAAGGCATTGATGATCTCCAGCCGCCCGGCCGCCGTGATGCGGACGTCGGCGCCGGTCACCAGCCGCATCGTGCTGCCATTGACCACGAGCAGCACGTCGCCGTTGTCGGTCTCGACGATGCCCCCGTTGACGATGCGTGTCTCCCCCCCGCTGATCGTCTCCGTCGCACCGCCCGTGATCGTGCGCTTCTCCCCATCGGTCACCGTCTCCGTCGCCCCGCCCGTCACCGTGCGTTCCTCACCCCCCTCGATCGTCTCCTGC
>Ga0126362_10000292_pt1 | contig 28954 bp, 28 predicted proteins | sample ANMtaG_FD_126269 | JGI IMG/M metagenome (GOLD analysis project Ga0126362, IMG submission 126269) | Continental margin sediment microbial communities from North Pacific Ocean - ANME2c_DSS_Sorted | ecosystem: Environmental > Aquatic > Marine > Continental margin > Sediment | place: Pacific Ocean... | reverse complement strand
GCCCGACGATGGCCGGCTCGCAGGCGATGGCCGCGGCGAATTCGGCGAAGGCCATGATCCGGGGGGCCGCGCCCGCCCGGTGCTCGCGGAAGGGCAACCGGAACACGTGCTGGCCGACGCCGGAGAGATGGACGACCGCGACCGCGACGGAAGAATCGCGGCTCGGCAGCGGGATGCGCAGCACGGGAGGCGCGGGCTCGCCCTCGGGACCCGTGGACGGGACCAGGGACCAGCCGGTCCATTCCCGCATCAGGCTGTTGAGGAAGCTGCGCGCCGAGATCTGGCAAGCAACATCGGCATATGAGATGTCGGCCTCGATCATGAACCTCTCTCCATCCCGCAAATTGCATCGATAATCAAAGACAACTCATGGAGCAATACATGAGACGAACTATGGAATGATTATAGATTTAACCGGAATGCATTGCCCTGTTGGCGGATGTTTCGCTAGAAATCTCCCGACGACGAGGGTTCCATGATTCCAGACGATCTGCGCTCTCACGGCGGCGGCCTGGCCGCGCGGCTATCGCTCGCCGCCGCCGCGGTCGGGTTCGGCCAATCGGCGGTCCTCGCCCTGGTCCCGGTCGCGGCCGCGCGCACGGGGCTCGACGCGGCCGCGATCGGGGCGGTCGCCTTCCTGGGTGCGGTCGCGTTCCTGGTCTGCGCACCCGCCTGGGGCCATGCCGGCAGCGGCTGGCGGCTGCGCCGCCTGTTCGGCCTGCTCGCCGGGCTGATGGTGCTCGGCCATGTCCTGTTCGGCCTCGCGCTGACGCTCGAAGCGGTGCCGGCGGCCTCTCTGGCCCTCCTCGCCGTCTCGCGGATCGCCTACGGGGCGGGGGCGGCCGGCGTGATGCCGCACGCCCAGGCCGCCCTGGTCCGGACGGTGCCGGAGGCGGCGCGTCCGGCCGCGCTCGGCCGGCTCGGCGCCGGGCTGTCGGCGGGCCGCATCCTCGGCTCGCTGGTGATGGCGGCCGCTTTCCTCGGCGCGGCCGCGCCCCTGGTGGCGCTCGCGGCGAGCCCGCTCCTGCTCTTCGCCGCGCCGGACCTCGCGGCGGGCGGGGGCCGGGCCGGACCGGCCGGGCAGGGCGGGGGGCGAGGGAGACGGCTCCGCGCCGGCCTGCCGCGGGCGGCCGCGCCCCTGCTCGCGATCGGCTTCGCCCTCACCGTCGGCCTCGGCCAGATCCAGATCGTGCTCGGCCTGTTCCTGCAGGCGCGCTTCGGCCTCGGCGCGGGGGAGGCTGCGGGCCTTGCCGGCGCCACCTTCGCCCTCGTCGCCGCGACGATGATCCTGACGCAGCTCCTCGTGGTGCCCCGCCTCGGCCGCGACCTGCGGCGCAGCCTGTGCCTGGGGCTGGCGGGCTTCGCCCTGGGCGCCGGGCTGATCGCCGGCGCGGCCGCCCCCTGGCTCGCCGTCCTCGGCGCGAGCCTCGTCGGGGCCGGCATCGCCGTGGCGACGCCGAACTACACCGCGGCCCTCGTCGCCCGGGTGCCGGAACAGGCCCAGGCCGCCGCGGCGGGCTGGCTCGCCAGCCTGCACGTGCTGGGGCAGGGGATCGGCGCCCTGTGCGGCGGCGCGGTGTTCCGGCTCGCGCCCGCGCTGCCGTTCTGGACCTGCGCGGCCCTCGGCTGCGCGCTGCTGGTCGCCGCCGCGCGGCTCCGGCCCGGGGCGCCCGGCCATCAGGCCGAATGACCGGCGCGGCCGGCCCCGAGCATCCGCACGGTCGCCAGGGTGGCGAGGCCGGAGAGCAGCGTGGCGAGGCCGAACAGGGCGCCGTAGCCGAGGAGGTCGGCGAGCTTGCCCGAGACGAGCGAGCCGACGAGGTAGACCACGAGCTGGGCGCAGGCGAGGATCGTGAAGTCGGTGCCGGGCTGGTCGGTCGAGGAGACCGCCATGAACAGGCTGTAGAGCGCCACGATCTCCATGTAGCGGATCAGGGTCTGGAAGCCGGCGGCGCCGAAGAGCGGCCACAGGCCGAGCACCATCCCCAGCGCGTGGGCGGTGAACAGCGCGAAGCAGAGGGTGCGCAGCGCCCCGAGCAGGCCGAGCGTCGCCGCCGTGCCGTAGCGGCGCACGAGCAGCGCCGCGATGCCGGAGCCGGCGAGCCCCGCCGTCATGGCCGAGACGCCGGAGAGGTAGCCGATCCGGTCGAGGGGCACGCCGGCATCGACGAGGTAGGGGCCCTCCATCGCCTTCACGAGCCCCTCGCTCACCCGGTAGGTCAGCGCCACCCAGAGGATGGTGCGCACCTCCGGCCGCCGCAGGAAGGCGCGGATCGAGGGGCGCGGCGCGGCGGCGGGGGCCGGCTCGCCCTCGCGCATGAAGAAGGCGGCGGCGAGCGGGGCCAGCGAGAAGGCGGCGGCGGTCAGCAGCATGCCCGCCCAGCCGACATGATGGTAGAGGACGAGGCTCAGCGTGCCGCCCACCACCACGCCGAGGGCGACCGCGCCGCCCTGGATGGCGTTGCCGACCGCCCGGTCCTCGGGCCGCAGCCGTTTCACGGCGTAGCCGTCGGTGGCGATGTCCTGGGTCGAGATCAGCAGCGAGGCGAGGAAGCCGATGCCGATGATGCCGGGCACATGGGTCGGCCCGAGCGGCAGCAGGGCGAGGATGCAGCCGATCACGCCGACCTGCGTGACGATGACCCAGCCCGCCCGGTGCGCCCGCGCGAAGGGCCGCACGCGGTCGATCAGCGGCGCCCACAGGAACTTCAGGACGAGGGGCAGGAACAGCAGGCTGAGATAGCCGATCGCCGCGCGGGAGATCCCGGCCTCCCGCATGATCGGCGGCAGGGCCGCGGCGATCAGATAGGAGGGGATCGCCTGCGCCATGTAGAGGGCGGCGAGCACCCCGAAGAGCGCGAGGCGCTCGCGCCGGGCCGGCGGCAGGGTGGCCGGGAGGGCCTGGGCGGTGCTCATGCGAGAAGGCTCCGCGCGGTGGCCCGGGCCGTGGCCTCGTCCGGGGCGATCCGGATCGGGAAGGCCCAGAGCCGGCGGAACACGTCCGCCCCCGCCTCCCCGAAGCCCGGCCGCACGATGACGAGGCCGCGGCAGCGCCGGTCGAGATCGGCGCGGGTGCGCTTGAACCAGAGCGCCTGGGCCCGCTCGGAGGCCGCCGACATCTTGGCCGCGCCGCCGAGCACCATGACCAGGGCGAAGGGCGCGGGCCGCGCGCCGACCCGCTCCAGCGCGTCGAGATAGGCGGTCTCGTCGCCGGGCTCGGGCGGGGCGACGTAGCGCAGGACGACGAGGTCGTCCGTCTCCTCGAAGGCGACCATCGGCTCAGAACGTCTTGCGGTAGCCGACCGTGACGGTGCGCCCGAGCCCGTAGACGGTCAGGTTGCGCACCGAGGTCGCGGTGGGGTTCCAGTAGGCGACGTCGAACAGGTTATCGACGGAGGCGTAGAGCTCGCCGCCCGCCAGCGGCGCGCCGACGGCCGCGTTCACCGTGAAGGCGTCCTTGAGGCGGTAGCGGGTGCCGGCGAGGTCGATGCGGGCGTCGCGGCCGCTGAAGCCCTCGCCTTCGAGGCGGACCGACACGCCGTTCTCGAACAGGTAGGTGCCCGAGACGGTGGCGCGGAAGGGCGCGCCGATGCGGTTGTTCGGCAGATAGCTGTCCAGGCGCCCGTCCCGGTTGGTGTCGTAGCGGCCCTCGCGATAGCCGAGCACGGTGCCGAGGCTGAGCTGCTCCGTGACCTGGGCGCTGCCCACGAACTCGACGCCGTAGATCATCTCCTTCTGCTGGCTCAGCCGGTTGGTGAGCGGATCGAAGGTCGTGCCCTCGTCCGAGGTCGAGACGAAGCCGCCGAGGCTGCCGGAGAAGATCCCGCTCCGGCCGCGGACGCCGAAATCGTAGGAGTTCACGATCTGCGCCTGCGGCGCGATGCTGGAATAGGCGATGGTGGTGCCGGCCGGCAGGCAGAAGGGCCGCGCCACCGGGCAGGCATAGGCCAGCGACAGGCCGGCCCGCCGCGTGAAGGCGCCGATATCGGCGAGCGCGTAGCCCTGGCTGAAGCCGCCGTAGAGGTCGATGCCGGGCAGGAGGTTGAAGGTCGCGCCCGCGTTGAAGGTCGGAGCCGCGTAGGAGAACCTGCCGCCCGTGACGTTGATCGCCGGCAGCACGAAGGTCGAGTAGCCGAGCGCGTTGCGCGCCGCCGTCGCGGCGAAGGTGGTCGGCCGCGAGAAGCCCGTCACGTCGAGGTCGAAATGCTCGTAGCGCATGCCGCCGCGCAGCGTCAGGCGCTCGCCGACGGGGATCTGGAGGAGGGCGAAGCCGGCATAGCTGTTCTGCTGCAGGGGCGTGAACACGTCCGCGCCGTCCCGCGCCCGCTGCCGCGTGGATTCGGAGATCACGTCGGAGCCCCAGGTCAACCTCATCCCGGGCAGGAGGACGCCGAGATCGGTGTCGAAGGTGAGGTTGATGCCGCCGCGCTCGGTGGCGAGCGCCGTCTGGTTGGCGAGGCTCGTCGGCGAGGCCGGGTTGAGCGAGTAGGTGACGAACGGGTTCGCCGGGTAGGAGAACTCCGAGTAATTGAAGCGCTTGTTGATGTCGTTGTAGAATCCGAGCAGCGACAGGCTGCCGAGCGGCGTGTCGCGGTCGGTGTAGCGCAGGTAGAGCGAGCGCGTGTCCTCGGCCACCGGCAGGCCCGGATAGAGCCGGGCGTAGTTCGGCCGCGCGAAGGGCGCGCTGTAATCGGTCAGGTAGCGCGGATCCTGGTTGAGCAGGATCTGGGTGAGGCCGAACTCGATCCGCTTGGCGAGGTCGAGGTCGTAGCCGAGCCGCAGGTTGATGTTGCCGAGCTGGAAACGGTCGCCGCCGCCCTGGCCGAGCTGGCCGTCGGAGGCCATCTCCCGGCCCTTGCCGTCATAGGTGCGCGCCGCGAAGCGCCCGGAGCCGGTGAAGGCGTAGTCGACCCCGTCCGGCACCTTGCCGGTCACGCTGATCGAGGTCTCGGGCGCGAGCCCGTGCACCGGATCGGCGGTGAAGGTCCGCAGCGCCGTGTTGACGGTGACGATCGGCGTTCCGTCGGTCGGGCGGCGGGTGATGAAGTTGACCGTGCCGCCGGTGGCGCCCGCGCTGTAGAGGCTGGAGGCGCCGGCCACCACCTCGATCCGCTCGACGGAATTCAGGTCGATCAGGTTGAGGATGCGCGAGACGTCGCGCAGGGGCGTGTTCACCGGCACGCCGTCGATCAGGACCAGCAGGTTGCGGCCCCGGAAGCTCTCGGAGGCGCTGGAGATGGTGCCGTTGGGCGCGGAGAAGCCCGGCACCAGCTTCGACAGCACGGCGGACGGGCTCGATGTCAGGGCGAGCTGCTGGCGGATCTGGTCGCGATCGACGATCTGGACGCTCTGCGGGATCTGCTCCACCGGCCGCGGCGCGCGGGCGGCGGTGACCGAGAGCTCGTCCAAGGCGACGGTGGGCGCGGCCGTCTGCGCCAGGACCGGGCCGGCGAGCGCCGTCCCCGCACCGAGGGCCGCGACGAGACGGACGTATCGCATGACGTTCGAACCCACCTTGTCCGCCCGCGCGGGGCGCCACGTTCCGGATCGTCCGGACGGCGCTCCCGTGTAGAACACGCAAGAGAACCGCCCGGCATTCAGTTTGAAACTCGTCTAATGTAAGATGTCCGCCCCTCATCCCGCTCGACATCCGGGACGAAGACGCACGAACTCTCGACATCTCTGCGCGGCTCTAGCATGGTCATTGCAGGCTCGCTTGGACTCGGGCGAGCAAGAGTGCGGACTGCTGCGCAGCGATTCCGGCGGATCGGGAGGGCCATGACGAACCAGCGATCTCCCGCCGAGACCGCGCGGCCCCGCTCGGGCGGGCGGCGTCGGGGGCTGCGGTGAGCGCCGCGACGGCCCTCGCGGCGAGCCTGGCCGACGGCGTGGTCCCGCAGGCGGTGGAGGATCCCGAGGCCGTGCCCTTCCGCGGCCGCACGGCGATCCGCCTCGTGCCCGATCTCGGCATCGCCTCGGTGTTCGGCCCCTCCCAGCGCTGGTGCGACGAGGGGCCGGGCGAGCGCCTGCTGCTGGTGCGGCCGGCGGTGGGACGCCTCCAGGTGACGCTCGGCGGGCAGAGCCTCGCCTGCTGCTCGCGGGACGCGCTGCTCGTCCCGGCGAGCCGCGGCGCGGTCTTCGAGGCGATGGGCGTCGACCGGATCGACCTCCTGGCGATCGAGCGGGAGCGGCTGGCGGGCCCGCTCGCCGCGCTGGAGCCCGGCTCCCTCCGGCGGATCGACCGGGACCATCCCGGCCTGCAGACCCTGACCGTCTACGCGGCGAGCCTGCTGCGGGGGCTGATCCCGGTCGCCTGCGCCGAACTCGCCGAGCTGGTGCGCGGCCATCTGGCCGAGCTCCTCACCTTCATCGTGCTGGAGCCCGGGCGCCAGGCGGAGATGCGGGCGCCGAGCCGGCGCGACCAGCGGATCCAGGCGCTCAAGATCGAGGTCGAGCAGCGGATCGGCCAGCCGGACCTCAGCCTGGAGGCCGTCGCGCAGGCTCAGCGCATCTCCAGCCGGCAGGTCCAGGCGATGTTCCAGGCGGAGGGCGAGACCTTCTCCGGCTTCGTGCTCGGCCGCCGCCTCGACCGCGCCATGCAGCGCCTGACCGATCCGGCCGACACGCGGCCGGTCGGCGCCATCGCCTTCGACGTCGGGTTCGGCGATCTCTCCTACTTCAACCGCACCTTCCGCAAGCGCTTCGGCCTCACCCCCTCGCAGGTCCGCCGCATCCACAGCGTCCCCGCCTGATCCCTCCGCCGGCGCCGTTGACGCGGCCCCGCGCAACGGTCAAGCTCGCGCCCGACGGTTCCCTTCGGGGATCAAAAGGGAACGCGGTGAGGGCCAGACCCGTGAGGGATCGGCTCGATGCCGCGGCTGCCCCCGCAACTGTGAGCGGCGAGCCCTTCACCACCATGTCACTGGGTGCCACCACCCGGGAAGACGGTGAGAGGGCGGCGACCCGCGAGCCAGGAGACCTGCCGTCAGCCGTGGTCACACGCGAAGCGCGCCGGGCGGGGTGTCCTGGCGGGTGCCGATGCGCTGCCGATCCTACGAGGCGGCGGCGCGCCGGCCTCGTTCGCGGTGACGTGCCACAGAGCCCGCCGCACCGATGCTCGCCCCGATGCCGCCCTCAGGCCCGCGACGGCCGCGCCTTGCCCGCGCACGCTCGCACGCGGCCAGGGATTGTAACATTGTTACATTCAGGCTAGGACGACCCGGCCGGGCGTGCCGCCCGCTTCGTGATCCTTCCCCCATGCCGAACCTGTCCCGCTCCGCCCGGTCCCGCGGCCGGCGCGCATCCGCGCGCGCCTGTCCCGTCGCTGCCGTCTCTCTCCGCACCCTGTCCGCGCGCTCCCTGTCCGCGCTCCTCCTCCCCTGCGGCCTTCTCTGCGGGGAGGCTCGGGCTCAGGACGCTCGGGCAGACGCGGTCGCCCTCGACGAGCTCTCCGTCGAGGGCTCCGGCCCCGGGCGCACGAGCCCCGTGGGCCTCAACCTGCGGACGCCGGGCCGCAGCGCCAGCCGCCTCGGCCTGACGCCGCTGGAGACCCCGGCCAGCCTCGATATCGTCTCCGGCGAGACCGCGCGCCTGCGCGGGCAGGACACGGTCGCCGATGCCGTGACCCAGGATGCCACCGGCATCACCTCCATCGCCGCGCCCGGCAACGGCAACGGCGCCTTCACGGCCCGCGGCTTCTCGGGACCGAACTCGATTCAGCAGCTCTACGACGGCACCCGCTTCTACGTGGGCGCCAACACGGTGACCTTCCCGTTCGACACCTGGAACGTCGAGCGCATCGAAGTGCTGCGCGGGCCGTCCTCGGTGCTCTACGGCGACGGCGCCATTGGCGGCGTGATCAACGTGGTGCCCAAGAAGCCGGTCTTCGTGCCCGTGAACGCGGCCCGTGCGGTGATCGGCAGCGACGGCGTCGCCCGGCTCGCCCTCGATTCCGGCGGCGCGATCGGCCAGGCGGAGTTCGGCAACACCTTCGCCTACCGGCTGAACGTCAGCGGCAACCGGGCCGACGGCTGGGTCCATCCGGTCGGCGACTTCCGCAACCTCGCGGTCTCGGCCGCGCTCCTGGTCCAGCCGAGCCCCGACCTCGCCTTCACCCTGAGCCACGATCTCGGCTATCAGGAGCCCGCCCGCTACTGGGGCACGCCGCTGGTCGAGGGCCGCATCCCCGATCCGGTGCGGTTCCGGAACTACAACATCCTCGATCCGAAGATCACCTGGGCCGACAACTGGACCCAGCTGAAGACGGAATGGACGCCGTCCGCCGACGTGACCATCCGCAACACCGCCTACCGGCTCACCAGCAGCCGGCACTGGCTCGACGTGGAGCAGTACGCCTTCAACCGCGGCACGGGTCTCGTCGACCGCTCGGCCTTCACCGAGATCTACCACAGCCAGGAACAGGTCGGGAACCGCTTCGACGCCGCCTTCACGGGCAGCCTGTTCGGGTTCCGCAACGCGTTCCTGGCCGGATTCGACGTGAACCACATCGACTTCCGGCACACCAACAACTTCTTCTTCGACAAGTCCGACAGCGTGCCCCTCGTCGGCGGCTTCCTCGGGACCTTCCCACCGGAAGGCCGCGCCACCCCGGCCTACCGGACGCGCACGAGCCAGGCCTCGGTCTTCGCCGAGGACCGGGTGATCCTCAGCGACCGGCTGTCGTTCCTCACCGGGGTCCGCTTCGACGCGCCCACGCTCCGGCGCGAGGACCTGCGCACGGGAGCGCAGTTCGAGCGCACCTATGCGTCGCTCGGCTACCGCTTCGGCCTCGTCTACAACCCGACGCCCGACAGCGCGCTCTACGCCCAGTACAGCTTCGCCACCGACCCGGTGAACAGCCTGATCACGCTGTCCCAGTCGCTGGCCGGCTTCAAGCTCGCCACCGGCGATCAGATCGAGGTCGGTGCCAAGGGGCTGGCCTTCGACGGGGCGCTCGAATGGACGCTCGCGGGCTACCGCATCGTGAAGGACAACCTGATCTCCCGCCTGCCGGGCAGCGCCGCCATCGGGGTCCAGGTCGGAAGCCAGTCCTCGCAAGGGGTCGAGCTGGCGCTGGGCTGGCGCGTCGCGCCGGGCTGGCGCCTCGACGGCAACCTCGCCCTGCTGCACGCCCAGTACGACAGCTTCAGCCAGGTCGTGAACGGGACGGCGGTGTCCTATGCCGGCCGGCAGCCGATCGACGTGCCCGAGCGCGTGGCCAATCTCTGGCTGACCTGGGACGGCCTGCGGGACTGGACCGCGCGGATCGGCCTGCAGAATGTCGGGCCGGTCTATAGCGATTTCGGCAACACCGCCCGCCGCCCGGCCTACAACCTCGTCAACGCGGTGCTCGACCATCAGGTCACGCCGGATTCGCGCCTGAGCCTGCGCGTCTACAACCTGTTCGACAAGGTCTACGCGATCAGCGGCAACGCGGTGGACGGGGTCGGCACCAACTGGCTGCTCGGGCGCCCGCGCTCGGTCGAGCTCGCCTACACGGTGACGTGGTGACGCGTCAGGGGTTGCGCGGAGCCGTCGCCGCGGGCTGCTCGGGCGGGCGGCTGGGCTGGTTCTGCGTCGGCCCGGTCTTGATGAAGGTCAGGACGATGCCGAACACGCTGAGGAACAGGGCGGCGGCGAAGAGGACGAAGATCCAGCGGGGCATGCCACAAGGATAGGGCGTGCCCCGCCCCCGGGAAGGCTGCCCGCCCCGGCGGGAAAGCGGTCCGCCAGCCTCCGGCGCGCCCGACGGGACGCGTGGGCGAAGCCGGAGGGGCGGGTGGGGGGATCTCCGGCCGGACACGGCCTCACGGGCCAGTCCGGATGCGCCCGGGCCCCCTGCCGGTTCGGGAGTGGGGTCGCCACCGCGCCTTGTATCGAGCCGTCGGCGAGGCCTGAAGATCGGCCGGCCCCGCGGAGAGGGGGTTCAGGCCCGCGGGGCTCGGTCTCAGGCCGCCTGCCGGCGGCCGGTCTGGCGCTCGGCCAGGGCGCCCGGGCGGCCGAGGCCGATCTGCTTGGCGAGCGCCGAACGCTGGGCGGCGTAGGCGGGCGCGACCATCGGATAATCGGCCGGCAGGCCGAAGCGCTCGCGGTAGGAGCGGGGCTCCAGCCCGTAGGCGGTGAGATGCCGCTTCAGGGTCTTGTAGGTCTTGCCGTCGAGGAAGCTCACGATGCCCTCGTCGGTGATCGACCGGCGGATCTGGGCGGGGGTCGGCTTCTCCACCTCGGCGACCGGCTCGGCCGCGGCGACCTGGGTGCCCGAGGCGAGACCGAGGAGCGCCGCGTGGATGCTGGCGATGAGGGCCGGAAGCTCGGAGGCAGGAACGGAGTTGTTGGATACGTAGGCCGAAACGATGTCGCCCGCGAGTTCGACGACGTCGAGGGCGGGGCCCTGGATTTCTTCTGTCATTACACCTGTCCGCTGAAATGCCCCTCGCGGCCTAAAATCACCATTCATATGGCGAAATCAAGGGAAGTCGGGGGATTACACAGAAACACCCCGGCCTGGCCAGCCCCTCTTGGTAACGAGGCGGAAACTATGCTCGGCTGATGCATCTTTTACCAAGCCGCCCCGGCCGCCGCCCGCGCGGCGAGCCCGACGGAAGCGGCGCCGGCGCGCGCGGGGCCGGGGCGACGCCTATACAGTCGATCCCCGTTTTAATCCCGCTTCCATCGTGCGGCTCGACACGGATGGAGCGGACAAATCTCCCTATCTTGCGGTCATCAGCGCTCAAGACCCGGCGCGAATACCGCGACCGCGTCGCATAGGAGATCGACCCCATGACCCGAACCCGCCTCGCCCTCGCCGCCCTGCTTCTGGCTGCCGCGCCCCTCTCCACGGCGTCCGCCTTCGACGGGTACGGCCGCTCGCCGTTCTTCGCGCCCTACGACCCGGCCGTGACCGGCGCGATCGGCGTCCACGACAGTCCGTATTACGAGGCCTGCCCGATGAGCTCGGCCTCGGAGGGCAACGCCAACCAGCAGACCCGGCCGGTCAAGCAGTACGGCCAGACCTCGGGCGGCTATTCCTGCTGACGCCCCGCGCGCCGCGATCGCCGGAGCCCGCATCCCCGGATGCGGGCTTCCACGCATCTGGAGCGCTCTGTTTCGCCGACATGGATGACGGTTCGGCGAAACAGAGCGCGTCCCCACACTGAGCGAGAGGCGATCTCGATTGCAACGCGATCGGGGACGGCTCTCGCGGGACCCGCCCGCGCCGCGATGCAGCAACCCCTCGCCGCATCGCACGTTGGGTCGGCGCGTCCGCAGGGACGCCACCACAACGACGAAGCCAAAGGGGGCAGACATGTTCGCGAAGATCGTGACCTACGCGATGATCGGCGCCTTCACCTGCGGCCTGATCGCCACGGTGATCGGCACGGCGGGCGTCGCGCTCGGCGAGTGAGCCTTCCGATCGTTCGGAGCGGATCCCCTTGCCCCGCGTGCGGGGAGAGGGGGATCCGCGGCCACCCGCAGTGATCCACCGGTTTGCGGGATGAGGGACGCGGGCAGCGTCCCCCCGCAAGGACCTACCGCAGGAAGTCGCCGAAGGCGCGGGGGCTCTCCCCGGTCGGGATCTCGCGGACCACCGCCATCGTCTCCGCATCGATGACGCTCAGCGTGTCCGAGCCCCAGTTGGCGACATAGAGGAAGCGGCCCTCCGCGTCGGCGCCGATCCCCTCGGGATGGTCGCCGACATCGATCGTGCGCAGGACCTTGAGGCTGTCGAGGTCGAAGGCGGTGACGCTGTTGCCGTACTGGTCGGTGACGAAGCCGCGGCCCCGCGCCAGCGCCACCACATAGGGCCGCTCGCCGGTCTTCACGCGGGCGACCTCGCGCCGCGCCGCGACGTCGATCACCGAGACGTCGTCGCCCGTCACGTTGGCGGTGTAGGCGCGCCGGCCCTGGGCATCGAGCACGAGGCCGAACGGGTGGCGCCCGACCGGAATCGTCGCGACCTCGCGGCGGCGCGCGACATCGACCACCGAGACGCTGTCGGCCTCGCGGTTGGCCACCAGCAGCGTCGCGCCGTCCGGCGTCACCGCGATCCCGGAGGGGGAGGCGCCGACCGCGATCTCGCCGTCCGGCACCAGGGTGGCATCCGCGCCCGCGCCCGTGGGGCGCAGGACGAACAGCCGCCTGCCGTACCAGTCGGCCACGTAGACGGTGCCGGCCTTCGGATCGACGCCGATGCCGAGCGGGCCGCCGGGCAGCGTGACCGTAGCCGTGAGCGCACGGGCCTTCGCGTCGATCACCGCGAGCCCCGGCAGGTCGGGCCGGGTGACATAGGCGGTGGCGCGGTCGGGCGAGAGCGCGATACCCGCGGGCGAGCCCGAGACGGGGATCGACCGCACCACCTTGCCGGCCGCGAGATCGACCACCTCGACGGCGTTGCCGCCCTGCACGGTGACGAGAGCCTCGCCCGCCGCGGCGGGGCGGGGCGGGGCCAAGCTCGGGTCGGCCACGCTCGGCTCGGCCCAGATCGGGCGGGAGAGAAGCGGGCCGGCGAGGATCAGGAGCGCGAGGAGGCCGGCGCGGCGCCGGCCTCCCGCGGGACGCGTGCGTCCAACCGGGCTCACGAGCCCTTCTCGACCTTGGACTTCAGGTTGTCGAGGCCGGCGCGGTAGAGGCCCTGGACGGCCTTCTTGGAGGCCTCGTCGTTCAGATCGGGCGGCGGATCGTTGTTCATGTAGCCGCGGTAGAAGGCGCCGCGCCAGGTGACCTTGGTCTTGTCCGCGCCGTCCGACTCGACTTCGATCCAGGACGAGTAGTCGTTGACCGGCAGGGTCTTCACGTCGACCTTGTCGATCCGGTACATCAGGCTCTTCTTGGAGGCGTCGTACTTGGCGAGCTCCTCCTCGACCGTGGCGCCGCCCTTCAGCGTCAGGGTGCGGGTGGCCTTGGGCTCGTTGCCGCCCTTGCCCTCGGTCTTCTCGACCACCGGGATCCAGCTCCCGTCCTGGAAATTGCCGACCACGGCCCAGACCTTGTCGGCGGGCGCGTTGATCTCGACGGTCTCGGACACCTTCTGGCGGGTCGGCCCGTGGGCCTGGGCCGCGAACGACACCGTGGCGAGCGCCGCCACGGCCGCAAGTCTCATGAACGTCATGGACGCTTCTCCTTTGCGCCGTCTAGGGTGCGGCGCCGGGGTTTGCGAGGATCCGCTCGCTGCGCCCGAGGGCGCTCGCGATCTTGTCCTCGATCCAGTCCCAGGCCTCGCGCTCGCGCGGCCCGGCCGTCTTGGATATCGCGATGGCGAGGTAGGCCATCTCCGTCAGGATCTTGTCCGGGGTCAGCATGTGCAGCCGCGTCGACAGGATCGCGGCCTCGAGCACGGCTGCTTGCGCCCGGTTGTAGCCGATGAAGGGCTCGTGCGCGGTGGCCTTCACCAGCCGCCCGCGGAAGCGGGGACGGGTGGCGTCCTCCTCCACCGCCTCCACCGCGAACTCGGCATGGCCGAAGCTGTCGGCGAGGCGCTTGGCGGGAATCGCCTCGCACTCGACCACCGGCCAGTCGCGCCGGCCGGTGACGGCGCCGGCGATCACCCGGATGTCGCGCGGGCTGGAGGCCGCGAAATACGGGTTCGCCTCCAGGTTCACGATGGTCGGCGAGGGCCGGAACGGCGCCAGGATGTAGGCGTCCCCCTCGCGGATCAGCCCGAAGGGCACGAGGTGCAGATCGCCCGCCGGCGACAGGGTGGTGACGACGGTCTCGAGGATCAGCGGCACGGCTCTCAGTCCTCGGCGACCAGCTTGCCGCAGACGAGCCGGGTCTTTCTGGGATCGGGCGTCGCGGCGAGATCCGTCCCGGCGCGGGCGTCCGCTGCGCCGATCGTCTCCGGCGGCGCCGCGTCGGCCTCGGCGGCCTTGCGCAGGTCGCGGGTACCGGGCGGGGGCGCGTCGGGCCCCGAATGCTTGGTGTGTCCGGCCTTCTTGAAGGCGGTGGCGTCCTCGGCCTCGGCCTCGGCGGCGGCGCCCCAGTCGAGGGGCTCGTCCTGCACGTAGCGCTTGCCGAGCCGCCACGCGGTCTCGGCCTTGGCGAGCTCGGCCCCGAGATAGAAGGCGTGGGCCCCGTCGCTCGCCACGTTGAGTTCGGGGAAGAAGGCCATCGCGTCGGTGCCGACCCTGTGGATGTCGCGGTTGTAGACGTGGATGCCGTCCTCGGCGACGGCGATGCGATAGTTCGGGTCGCGCACCTCGGCGGCAAGGCCCGCGATCTCATCGGCGGTCTGCACGAAGGGGCGCTTGTCGTGAAGTGCCAGTAGTGCCCGGCCGTAGCCCTTGGGCAGGGCCGCGTCGGCCTTGGCGGCGTACATCACGCGGCGGGCCGCATCGTGCTCCTCGACCGTGCGGCGGGTGTGGTTGGAGACCTGCACGATCAGTACGTTGCGGATGCTGAGCTCCGAGCACATTCCCGCGAGGAGCGCGGTGACGCCGAGGCTGTCGGCCTCGGTCAACTCGGTCAGGTTGCCGGTGCCCATCATCATCTCGGCCTGCGGCCAGCGCGCGCGGACCTCGCGGTAGCGGGTGATCGAATCCACGAAGCCGAAATGGATCGGCTCGAGGATCGGGTCGGCGAGATAGGGCAGGCCCGCTGTCTCCATCCGCGCGATGGCGCGGTCGAGGGAGGGCAGGTCGTCCGGGCGCATCGGCACGAGGACGGGCACGGCCCCCGTCTCGAAGGCGAGGCCCAGCGTCTCCTCGTTGAGGCTGAGGAGATAATCGGCCCCCGCCTTGGCCCCGCGGGTCAGCTCGTCGAGGGAGAAGGAATCGACGCTGACTGTGAGCCCCGCCGCCTTCATCAGCCGCACGCTGTCCTCGAGATGCGGGAAGGCGGTGTCGGGCAGGCCGCCGAGGTCGATCACGTCGGCCCCGCGCCGGGCGAGGTCGAGGCCCTTCGCCAGGATCGCCTCCGGCGTCATCTTCGAGGCGTCCACGATCTCGGCGAAGATGCGCAGGTCGTGGCCCGACAGGTCGAGCTTGCGGCCGGCGAGGCCGAGCCAGGCCGGCAGGTCCACGATCTCGTCGGGGCCGCGCTCCACGGGCAGGCCGAAGTGACGGCTGAGCGCCTCCGTGCCGGCGCGGCAGCGGCCGGGCAGGATCACCCGCGTCGCGCCCTCCGGCAGGGTGACGCGGCGGCGGATGATCTCCTCCGTCATCAGCGCGGCGACCTTCACGCCGGCATCGGCGATGCTCCAGGCGAAGCGCTCCGGCGGCAGGGTGGACGCGACCTTCTCCAGCCGCGCGCGGGCGAGCTTGCCGGTGACGAAGACGAGGTGCTCGGGGCGCTTTTCGGGGTTCTCGCTCACGCGGCGACCCGGCCATCGGCCGGTCCCTCGATGCGGATCTCGCCGGGATAACGCGCGGCGAAGGCCGGAAAGGCCGCGTCCACGAGCCCCAGGCGCGCCCAGTCCTGCGGCCCGCTGCCGCGCGGGGCGGGGGCCGACTTCACGAGACGGCAGGCGGGGGCGCCGGTCTCCAGGGCCAGCCAGAGGGCGAGGCTGTCGGAGGTGACAGCCCAGGATTCGGGGATGTCGCGATGGCCGGAGCGCAAGGCGCAGGGGTCCCAGACATGCGCCCGTGGCACCTCTCCGGAACCGCGACGCGCCCCCTCTCCCGTTCGGGAGAGGGTTGGGGTGAGGGTTGAGAACGCGCCAGAGAGGTCGCGACGGTGAGGCGGCTCGTGCGGAGCCCGCTCCTGACACTTCTCGACCCTCACCCAGTCCCTCTCCCGAACGGGAGAGGGGACACGCGAATCCACCGGAAGCGGCGCGCTCGCAGGCACCGGCAGAGCGGAGACGATCCCCAGCTTCGGCTCCAGCGCGCAAAACACCTCCGCCATCCGTCCCATCGCGTCGAGGGCGAGGCGGTGGGCGAGGGCGTCGTCGAAGCCGAGCGCGGCTTGCGCGGTCCGCACGGCGTCGGCGAAGGGGCCGCCGCCGGGCACGATCAGGCAGGGGCCGAGCGCGCCGGCGGCCAGTTGGGCGAGCCAAGCGCGCAGGCGCGCGGGATCGGCGAGCAGGCTGCCGCCGAGCTTCACCACGATCGGGGCCGCGCTCACGCGGCCGCCCGGGCGGGGAGGGCGCGCAGGGTGCGCACGGCCTCGGCGAGCGCCTCCGGGTCGAGGCCGAGGCGGCGGTCGCGTGCCCGGCAGAGGCCGCCGCGGAAGCCGAGATAGCTCGGCCGGTGCGGCGCCAGGCTCGGGATGTCGGAGACCCGGAGCGAGCCGGCGAGGCCCGAGAGCAGGCCGTGCGCCCGGCAGGCCTCGGTGAAGGCCGTGAGGTCGGCGGGCCCGAGGCGATCGGTCAGGCGGCGCCCGTCCTTGGACGCGGTGTCGATCATCGCCCCGGCGAGGCCCGCGGCGGCGAGCGCCGGCACCGCCCCGGCGCGCGGCGCGTCCTCGGCGAAGAGCACCGCGATCAGCCGCCCCGGCGCGGCCCCGGCCGCATCCGTGAGCGCCTCGGGCGGGCAGCCCGGACGCAGGGCGACCTTCACGAAGTCGACACCGGTCGCGGCCATCGCGCGCACCGCCGCAGGGAGCGCCGCGGGCTCGGGCTCGCCGGCCACGGCGCTGGTGAGGGCACGATTCCCCACCCGCGCGGCGATGGCGCGCACGGTCTCCGGGGGCAGGGCTCCGAGGGCCCCGCGCTCGGGGTCCTTGGCGTCGATCAGGTCGGCGCCGGCCGCGAGGGCGAGGTCGGCCTCCCCGGCGTCGCGGACGCTGACGAGGAGACGGAGCGCGTGGGAAACGTCGCGGAAGGTCTTCGAGAAAATCACGATTTTCCGGGCAGGGGCTCGGCGAGCAGGCGGTTCTTGACGACCCAGCGCATGGCATGCGCCCAGGTGTCGTCGGTATCGGCCCGGATCACCACCTGCCCGGCGCGCACCACCTTGCCGGATTCGGCATCGGCGATGGTGACGAACAGGTTGAAGATCTGGTTCGATCCCCGCTCCACATAGCCGGTCACGGCGAGATCCGCACCCAGCGTCTTGGCGATGGGCGCCGCGCAGCCCTCGCATTTGTAGAGCGGCGCCTGCTTGGCGATCTCGGCCGATTGCGGGGCGGTGTCCACCGGCTCGATCTCCGCCTGCTTGGCGAGCGCGGTCTTGAGCTCGTCGGTGACGAGGGCGAGCTTGCGGCTCTCGTCGGGCCGGGCCTTGCGCCCGCCGACGACGCCCGGATCCAGCAATTCCACGGGGAAGATCGCCGCCTTCTGCCCGGCCGCGGCGGGCCGCGCGAGGAGCGGCCCGGCAGCCAGCGCTCCGGCCAGCGTTCCGGCGAGGGCGCCGGCGAGGAGGCGGGCGGGCATGGCGTCTCTCCCTGGTGCGGCCGCCCGGCTCGGGGAGGCGGCCTCGCGACAGCGCCATAGGTCGTGCGCCGGGACGGTTTGGCAATCCCGCGCGTTCCCGGCAACAAGGAGAGACGGGTTCGGGGGATCGTCCATGCCGTTCATCAGCGTCACGCGCCTGAGGGTCCGCTCCGTCCGCTTCCTGCCGGCCTTCGCCCTCCACGCGGTGCGGACGGCGCGCCAGGTGCGAGCGGCGCCGGGCTTCCGTGGCGGCTCGATCCTGCGCGACCGGGACTGGACCTTCTGGACCCTGACCGCCTGGGACCGCGTGGAGAGCATGCGTGGCTACATGGGTGCGGGCGCCCACCGGGCCGCGATGCCACACCTGCAGCATTGGTGCGACGAAGCGTCCGTGGTCCACTGGGACCGGGACGAGGAGGGGCTGCCATCCTGGCCCGAGGCCGACAAGCGCATGCGCGACAGCGGGCGCATGTCGCGGGTGCGCCACCCGAGCCCGCAGCACGACACCCTGAGCTACCGCCCGCCGCGCTTCGGCGGGGCCAGCCCGCTCCCGCCGGCGGCGGTAAAATCCTGAGGGAAATATGAGAGCGGCACGCCGGCCGCGCGCGGTCGCGCCCCGTTGAGTGCGGGCGGCGAATGCTGTTACGTGCCGCCTTCATGCGCGCTTCGGCACAATCCTTCATCCTCTCGCTCGTCCTCGCGGGCGCCGTCGCGGCCTCGCCCGCAGCCGGCCAGGAACCTGCGAGCCCGCCCGCGAGCCCGGCCCCGCCGCCGGGCGCCGCCCCCGCGGAGACGCGGATCGGCCTGATCTACCGGGTCCAGCCCCAGCCCTCCTCCTACGACGCGGAGGCCCCGCCCGAGGACGAGGGGCTCGCCGGCGCCCGCATGGCGATTGCCGACAACAACACCACCGGCCGCTTCACCAAGCAGGCCTACGCCCTCGACGAGGCCGCGCTCACCGAAGGCGGCCCCTCCGCGGCGGAGGCCGCCCGGGCGCTGGTGGCCAAGGGCACCCGCTACCTCGTCCTGGCGCTACCCGGCGACGCGGTGCTCGCCGTCGCCGACGCGGTGAAGGACACGGGCGCCGTGGTGTTCAACGCCGCCGCCCCGGACGACCGCCTGCGCGGGGCCGATTGCCGGAAGAACGTCTTCCACGTGGTGCCCTCCCGCGCGATGCAGACCGACGCGCTGGCGCAGTACCTGACCCTGATGCGCTGGCGGAAGATCTTCCTCATCGTGGGGCCGAACGAAGCGGACAAGCTCTACGCCGAGGCGCTGCGGAACTCGGCCCGCAAGTTCGGCCTGAAGATCACCGCCGAGAAGCCCTGGACCTTCGGGCCGCTCGCCAAGGCGCGGGGCGACACCCCGACCCGGGCCGAGGCGATGGTGTTCACCCGGGGGCTCGACTACGACATGGCGGTCGTCGCCGACGAGGCGGGCGACTGGGGCGACTACGTGCCCTATCGGACCGTCGATCCGCGCCCCGTGGCCGGCACGCAGGGCCTCGTCGCCACCACCTGGTCGCCGGTCCTGGAGACCTGGGGCGCGGCCCAGGCGCAGAACCGCTTCCGGCGGCTCGCGGGCCGGCTGATGCGCCCCCTCGACTACCAGGTCTGGGCCTCGGTGCGGGCGGTCGGCGACGCGGTGACGGCGAAGAAGGGCTCCGACCCTGCCGTGCTCGCGCCCTATCTCACCGATCCGGCCTTCAGCCTGCCCGCCTACAAGGGCGTGTCGCTCACCTTCCGCCCCTGGGACCACCAGCTTCGCCAGCCGCTCATCGTGGTGCAGCCGAAGATGCTGGTCTCGGTGGCGCCGGAGCAGGGCTTCCTGCACCAGCGCACGCCCCTCGACACCCTGGGCATCGACCTGCCCGAGACGACGTGCAAGTTCCCGTGAGGGATCGGACCAGAGAGAGACGGCCCATGCGCCCTTCCGCGGCGCACAGGCATGCGGACGAAGCGCAACGTGCCCCCTCTCCCGTGCGGGAGAGGGTTGGGGTGAGGGACGAGAACTCTCCGAAGCGGTCGCGGCGGTGAAGTGGCTCCGTCTCCGCTCTGTCCGGACAATTCTCGACCCTCACCCTGTCCCTCTCCCGAACGGGAGAGGGGACCCGCGCCCGATCCGGATCCGTTTCGGGCAGCGGTACATTCGCCCATCTCGCCCCTCCGAGATGCGGCGATGACGCGCGCCGGCCTCGCAAGCGGCGGGAAAGGCACTACAATCGGGGACGCGAGGGGCCAGCGCCGTATCGAAGAGCGCGCGCCCAAGGGAGGAACGGGATGGACCGCTGCGCGAAGGCAGGGTTGGGGCTGGCCGCGCTCGTCGGACTGACCGGCGGGACGGCGGGCGGGGCGCAGGCCTACACGGTCTACGTCTCGAACGAGAAGGGCAACTCGGTCAGCGTGATCGACACGGCCACCATGGCGGTGACCGCGACCTGGAAGGTCGGGCGGCGCCCGCGCGGCATCACCGTGAGCAAGGACGGCAAGGAGGTGTTCGTCTGCGCGAGCGACGACGACCGCATCGACGTGCTGGACGCCGCCACCGGCAAGGTGGTGCGCTCGCTGCGCTCCGGGCCGGACCCCGAGCAGTTCATCCTCGACCGCTCCGGCAACCCCCTCTACGTCGCCAACGAGGACGACAGCCAGGTCACGATCATCGACATCGAGAAGAACAAGGTGCTGGCCGAGGTGCCGGTCGGCGTGGAGCCGGAGGGGATGGGCCTGTCGCCCGACGGGAAGATCCTCGTCAACACCTCCGAGACCACCAACATGGCCCATTTCATCGACACCAAGACCTTCCAGGTGATCGACAACGTGCTGGTGGACGCGCGGCCGCGCTTCGCCGAGTTCACCAACGACGGCACCTTCCTCTGGGTCTCCGCCGAGGTCGGCGGCACGGTCAGCGTCATCGACGTCGCCTCGCGGCGGGTGATCAAGAAGATCACCTTCAAGATCCCGGGCGTGAACGACGAGGCGATCCAGCCGGTGGGCGTGCGCATCACCCAGGACGGCACCAAGGCCTTCGTGGCGCTCGGGCCCGCCAACCGCGTCGCCGTGATCGATGCGAAGACCTTCGAGGTGCAGAAATACCTGCCGGTGGGCCAGCGCGTCTGGCAGCTCGCCTTCACCCCGGACCAGAAGCTCCTGTTCTCCACCAACGGCACCTCGAACGACGTCTCGGTCATCGACGTCGCGGCCGAGAAGGTGGTCAAGAGCATTCCCGTCGGCCTGCTCCCCTGGGGCGTCGCCGTCTCCCCGCAATAATCTTGGGACCTTGCCGATGCGCACGCTCATGAGGCCGGCTTTGCTCGGGCTCGCCGCCCTGTTCGCGGCCGCCCCCGCCTCCGCCCTCGACCTCACCAAGAAGCGGGAGAACCTGCCCGATCTCGTGCTCGGCAACGAGGAGGGCAACGACTTCGTCGTGGAGAACAAGGACATCACGCTGGAGGGCGGCAAGGCCTACCGCCTGCGCATCGTCGCCAAGGGGCGGCAGGAATACAAATTCTACGCGCCCGAGTTCTTCCGTTACATCTGGTTCAACCAGATCGTGATCAACCACCTCGAGATCCACGGCGGCGGCCCGCCGGACCACCTTGAGTTCGACGATCCGGGCGAGATCGCCATCGAGTTCGTGGCGATCAAGCCGGGCACCTACACCTGGGCGGCCCGCGGCCTCGAATCCAAGGGCATGACCGGCACGATTACGGTGAAGTGACGATGCGCTCCGCTCTCCTCTGTCTCGCCGCGCTCCTCCTCGCCGCGCCCGCCCTCGCCGACGACAAGGCGGCCTGCGCGGACGGCATCGCCATGATCAAGGACGAGATCGCGAAGAACCCGCCCGAGGCCGCCCTGCCGAAGCTGAAGAAGGCGCTGCGCGTCGCCGAGCGCGAGCAGGGCGAGGGCGAGTTCGACGAGTGCCTCGACGCGGTGGGCGACGCCAAGCGGGCGCTGGCGCGGTGAGCGAGGCGCCTGCCCTCTCGGTCGCGCATGTCAGCCACCGCTTCGGCGCGCGCGCCGCGCTCGCGGACGTGTCGCTGAGCGTGGAGCGCGGGCGCTTCACGGCGCTGCTCGGGCCGAACGGCGCGGGCAAGACCACGCTCTTCTCGGTGATCACGCGCCTCTACACCAACCAGGAGGGCCGGGTCGCGATCTTCGGCCACGGCCTCGACCGCGAGCCGTCGCGGGCGCTCGCCCGGCTCGGCGTGGTGTTCCAGGCCCGCACCCTCGACACGGACCTCACCGTCGAGCAGAACCTCGCCTATCACGCGAGCCTGCACGGGATCGGCCGCGCCGCCGCCCGCGACCGGATCGGCACGCTGCTCGACCGGGTGGGGCTCAGCGACCGGCGCGCCGACAAGGTGCGCACCCTCTCGGGCGGCCAGTCGCGCCGCATCGAGATCGCCCGCTCGCTGATCCACCGCCCGAGCCTGCTGCTTCTCGACGAGCCCACCGTCGGCCTCGACCTCGAATCGCGCGCCGACATCGTCGCCATCGTGCGCGCCCTGGTGCGGGAGGAGGGGCTCTCCGTGCTCTGGGCCACCCATATCTTCGAGGAGATCGCGCCGGAGGACGACGCGGTGGTGCTGCACAAGGGCCGGATCGTCGCCCGCGGCAAAGCCGGCGCGATCGGGCAGGGGGCCGAGAGCCTGGAGGACGCCTTCCGCCGCCTCGTCTCCGAGCCGGGGAGGGCGGCGGCGTGAGCCCGGTCGAGGAACGCATGAGCACGCCCGTCACCGCCGGCAGCCAGGCCGGGCCGGGCCGCCGCGCGCCCGCCCATCTCGGGCGGCTCGACGCGCTCGGCTACCTGATCTGCCTCGGCGGCATCGTACGCCGCGAATTGCTGCGCTTCTTCAATCAGAAGGAGCGGTTCTTCTCGGCGATGGTGCGACCGCTCGTCTGGCTGTTCATCTTCGCGGCGGGCTTCCGCAACACCCTCGGCGTCTCGATCGAGCCGCCCTACCAGACCTACGTGCTCTACGAGGTCTACGTGGTGCCGGGGCTGGCCGTGATGATCCAGCTGTTCAATGGCATGCAATCCTCGCTCTCGATGGTCTACGACCGCGAGGTCGGCTCGATGAAGGTGCTGCTGACCAGCCCCTATCCGCGCTGGCTGCTGCTGCTCGCCAAGCTCGTCGCGGGCGTCTGCGTCTCGGTGGTGCAGGCCTACGCCTTCCTGGCCGTGGCCTATTTCTGGGAGACCGACATCCCGCCGGTCGGCTACCTCGCGGCCCTGCCCGCCTTCCTGGCCTCGGGCCTGATGCTCGGCGCCATCGGCCTGTTCCTGTCCTCGCTGGTGCGCCAGCTCGAGAACTTCGCCAGCGTGATGAACTTCGTGATCTTCCCGATGTTCTTCGCCTCCTCGGCGCTCTACCCGCTCTGGCGCATCCGGGAATCATCCGAGACCCTGTACTGGATCTGCCAGTGCAACCCGTTCAGCCACGCGGTGCAGCTCGTCCGCTTCGCCCTCTACGGCCAGTTCGAGCCCACCGCCTGCGCGGTGGTCGTCGGCACCACGCTCGCCTTCTTCGCCCTCGCGGTCGTGGCCTACGATCCCGGCCGCGGCATCATGGCCCGGCGCGGCGGCCCGGCCGGAGACACCGCGTGATCCCCATGCCCCGCCTGCTCAAGCCCCGCCTGCCCATGCTTCGCCTGCCCATGCCCCGTCCAGCCACGGCTCGCCCCGCCATGATCCGCCTCGGCCCCCCCCTCCTTGCCCTGCTGCTCGCCGGCCCGGCTTTGGCCCAGCCCAAGACCGATCCCGACTGGCCCTGCGTCCAGCGCAAGGTGACGGCCCTGAGCCCCGGCCAGTTCTGGACCGGGCCGGATCTCGGCGCCGCCGCCACCGAGTGGGGCAGCGACACCGACGCGGCGGCGCTCGCCCAGAAGATCGCCTCGCGCCGCACCGACCTCACCGAGGTCGACGGCCTCGTGGACGGCTATCTGGAGAAGGTCGGGCCCGACAAGGCCGCCCGCGAGCGGGGCCTCGCCCGCGTCTATGCCGGCGTGTTCGAGGTCATCAACGGCGAGCGCGCCAAGGTGATGAGCGGGATCGGCCGCTATGCGCAGGGGCAGCGCCGCATGGCCGAGCGCATCCGGGAGGAGGCCGACCAGATCAGCCAGACCAAGGACGCGCCCTCCGCGGCCGACGCCCGCGAATTGCCCAAGGAGCAGTCGGAGCTGGAGACCAAGTTCGCCTGGGACCGGCGCATCTTCCAGGAGCGCTCCCAGGCGCTGACCTATGTCTGCGAGGTGCCCCAGCTCCTGGAGCAGCGCCTCGGCGAGATCGCGCGCAAGATCCAGGCGAAGCTCTGAGACGGTCCGGGCGGGACCGGGCCCCGGCCGGACCGCCCGATTCCAGGCCGGCCCATCGCGGACCCGCGCCCCATCCCAACCCCCGGTTGAACCTCTGCAAGCGACGATTTCAAGGCCTTGCCGAATGATCCCGGCTTGACTTGCTAGTTCATCCCTAAGCCGTTGAATTTCTAAGACAATTCTGTTGCTCCAACGTCACGCGGCCGTGATTACCGCCGAGCCGCCCTCGGATTTGGCCCGGCACCCCCGCCCGGCCGATTGTCGTCCCTCCGCGATCCCGGCATGACTGACCCGAGCCCCGCGCAAAGAAGGGGCCTTGGGTCGACTGTTTTTCGAGGGTTGGGGAATGTCCGTTTGGGGGCTTCGCGGCGTGCTCGCCGCGTCCGTGTCGCTGCTGCCGCTCGCCGCTGCCGCGCAGGGCGCTGCGGTGACGCTCGGCGAGATCAGCGTTGTCGCGACGACTCCGGTCGGCGCCGCGGGGGGGCGGTTCGATCCCGGCATCGCGCCCGCGCCCGTGCCCCCGGGCGCCATCCCGCAGGTGGTCGAGCCGCGCCTGCGCGGCGGCGCCCAGCCGCTCAACAAGATCCCGAGCACCGTCGAGACGGTCACCGCCCGCGACCTCGATTTCGACCGCGCGACCTTCAACACGGTCGAGACGCTGGCCCGCCGGGTGCCCGGCCTCAACCTGTCGGACAGCCAGGGCAGCAACAACCGCGTCGACATCAACTATCGCGGCTTCCAGGCCTCGCCGGTCACCGGCGTGCCGCAGGGGCTCGCCGTCTACCAGAACGGCGTGCGCATCAACGAGGCCTTCGGCGACATCGTCAACCTCGACCTGATCCCGCAGGTGGCGATCCAGCGCATCGACGTCGTCACCGGCAACCCGGTCTTCGGCCTGAACGCGCTCGGCGGCGCGCTCAACATCCAGATGAAGAACGGCTTCACTTGGCAGGGCACCGAGATCACGGCGCTCGGCGGCTCGGACGGGCGCATCGCCGGCTCGCTCCAGCACGGCAAGGTGGTCGACAACTGGAGCTTCTACTTCGCGGGCGAGGGCCTGAACGACCGCGGCTGGCGCTACCAGAGCCCGAGCACGATCGGCCGCGTCTACGGCGACATCGGCTACCGCACGCCCGATTCCGAGTTCCACCTGATCGGCCAGATGGCGCGCACCTATTTCGGCGCCGCCGCCGCCACGCCGACCGACTTCACCCATGTGGATCCGCGGGCGATCTTCACCTACCCGCAGACCACGACGACCGAGCTCGGCACCATCCAGCTCACCGGCCGGGTCGACATCTCGCCGACCTGGGACCTCTCCGGCAACGCCTATTACCGCCGCTTCAGCCAGCGCTACATCGACGGCAACGATTCCGATTTCGAGCGCTGCAGCCCGGCCCAGACGGACTTCCCCAACAACCTCTGCCTCGACGACGACGGCTTCACGCCGGTCGGCGCCCCCGGCAGCGCCGCGCGCCGCGCCTTCCGCAACTCGCTGCGCCTGCTCGGCGGCCAGAACCAGCTGATCCCGTTCACCGCGGGCGTGCCCTACGGCACCCTCGACGTGACCAAGACGGAGGCGGAAGGCTACGGCGGCTCGCTGCAGGCGGCCAACCGCGACAAGGTCTTCGGGTTCAACAACAGCTTCGTCATCGGCGGCTCGATCGACGTCGCCCATTACGGCTTCAAGTCGTCGAGCACGCTCGGCGTGATCAACCCGGATCTGAGCGTCACCACCAACCCGAACAACCCGTTCTACGGCAACATCCCGGGCCTCGGCACGCAGTTCATCCGCACGGCCGGCGCGCTCGGCCTCGCGCCGAGCGCGGTGCAGGGCTCCAACCTCTATATGGGCCTCTACACGATCGACACGATCGATCTGACCGACGCGCTCTCGCTCACGGCCGGCGCACGCCTGAACTTCGCGCGCATCGCCACGCAGGATCTCACCGGCTTCTCGCCGGATGTGACGGGCACGCATTACTTCAACAAGATCAACCCGCTGGCGGGCCTGACCTACCGCTTCAGCCCCGGCCTGAACCTCTACGGCAGCTACTCGGAATCGAACCGCGCCCCGACGCCGCTGGAGCTCGCCTGCGCCAACCCGCTGCGGCCCTGCCTGCTGCCGAACTCGCTGGTGGCCGACCCGCCGCTCAAGCAGGTGGAAGGCCAGACCTACGAGGTCGGCTTCCGCGGCGCGCTGCCGAACTTCTACGATGGCGGCCTGGTCAACTATAAGATCGGCGCCTTCCGCACCGATCTGACGAACGACATCCTGCAGCTCGCCACCCCCGGCAACGCCGCCCGCGGCTACTTCGTCAACGTGCCGGCGACCCGGCGCCAGGGCGTCGAGGTCGGGCTCGAATACGTGGCCGACTGGCTGACCGTCTACGCGAACTACGCGCTGATCGACGCGACCTTCCAGTTCAACGGCGTGCTGTCCTCGCCGAACAACCCGCTCTCCAACAACGGCGCGATCACCGTCGTGCCGGGCAACAAGGTGCCGCTGGTGCCCGACCACCAGTTCAAGGCCGGCTTCGACGTGGAGCTGCTGCCGAACTGGCGTATCGGCATGGCGCTACAGGCCTACTCGTCCTCCTACTACCGGGGCGACGAGTCGAACCTGAACCGCAAGCTGCCGCCCTACTACGTGCTGAACCTCACCACGAGCTACCGGGTGAACCGGAACCTCGAGGTGTTCGGCTACGTCACCAACCTGACCAACAACCGCTACGCCACCTTCGGCACCTTCTTCGAGCCCGGGCTCGTCGCCGGCCGCTACCCGGTCAACGACACCCGCACCACGACGCTGGCCCAGCCGCTCTCCATCTATGGCGGCGTCCGCTACACCTTCGGCGAGGCGCCGGTGCCGATGGCCGAGCCGCTGATCCGCAAGTACTGACGCGGACGGGCTCGCAAGGCTCCCGACCAGAACCGAAGGCCCCGCGGATCGGAGGATCCGCGGGGCCTTCGCATGTCCAGCAGGTTCGAGCCGGATGGGCTGCCGCTATCCGTTCATCCCAACCGCGACCTCATCCTGGGGTCGAGGATCGGATCGACGATAAGCCCGGACCTGTACGGTCAGCCCGACGCCCCTCAGAAGAAGAACGTGGTGTTGAGATAGCCGTAGAAGGTGTTCCCGGTCCCGGGCGCGTTGGGGGCGTCGCGCAGGAAGCGGCCCTTGATCAGGTAGGCGGCGCCCATGTCGAGCAGCATCGCATCGGGGACGATCCAGGTGCGCAGCCGGGCCTCGATCTGCTGGCCGGCGAAGCGGCCGGAGCGGCCGGTCCGGTCGCGGATCAGGGTCGCGCCGAAGGCGTCGGTGGCGCTCTCGAGCCAGAGCGGCCGGTAGGCGACGAAGGCGTCCCAGGTCCGGCTCGGCGTCACCTCCAGGCGCAGCGCCGGCGAGATCAGGTTCGCCCGCTGCACCGGCCCGTAGAGCCCGGTCGGGCCGTACTCGAAGCGGCGGGCGCCGAACAGGGTGTCGAAGCGCCCGAAGGAGCCCCGTCCGCGGTCGCCGCTCGCCTGATCGTAGTGCAGGGCGATCCGGGGCCGCCAGCGGGCATCGACGGTGTAGCCGGCCTCCGCGTGGAGGAAATAGGCCGACACGCCGAGGTCGGTCCGGTCCGTGGCGGCGGCCGTCTCGCGGGCGAGGCCGGTCTGGTAGATCGCCTCGAGATCGTAGTCGACCTGCCCGGGCGCAGGCGCGCGCGCCAGCCGGATGCCGGGGGTGAAGAGACGGCGGTCGCGCGTCTGCACCGAGCGCAGGCCGGTGCCCGAATCCCGCTCCAGCAGGCCGTAGCCGTAGACCTCCAGGGCGCCGCCGAGCACGCCGGCCTTGGTGTAGGAGGCGCCGAACAAGTGCAGGTCGAGGCTCTCGCGGTCGAAGGCGATCCCGTTGTCACGGAGGCCCTCGGGGTCGTCGGGCAGGCGCGTGTGGGGCAGGGTCCACAGCACGGTGAGCCGGTCCTTGCCCGGGTTCTGCCAATCGTAGGACAGGCCGGTGAAGGCGTTGATGGTGTTGCGGAACTGCTGCCGGGAGACGAGCCGGCGCGAGCCGATGTTCTTGGTGAAGCGGCCGAGGGTGAGGCTGCCCGTCCCGCCCGCGACCGCGCCGAGATCGAGGGCGAGATAGGCCTGGCCCGGCTCCAGGGCGTTGATCTCCGTGGTGAAGGCCGAGGAGTTCCGCCTCTGGAAATAGCCGCGGCTGTCGAACAGTTCGCCGCCGATGCGGACCGGGCCGGCCCGGTATTCCATGAACAGCGTGGTGAGATAGGAGTTGAGGATGTCGTCCCGGGCAAAGCTCGGGGGCCGGAACTGGTTGGCGATGCCCTCGACGCGGGGCCGGAACGAGCCGCTGATGCGCCAGGAATCCGGCCGGCCGAGCGCCTCGTGCAGCAGGAAGCGCGGCTCCCGGGGTGTTGCCGAGAAGACCGGCGCCTCCTGGGCCGGAGTCGGAGCGGGGCAGGCGGCCAGAAGAGCCGCGCATGGACAGGCATAGAGAGCCGAGCGCGTCAAAGGATACCCCGTCGCGACAGGTCGGATAAGGATCAGGCCGGCGATCAGGCCGGCGCATCGCAGGCCTCTCCTTGTCGAACGCTCAAGCTGTATTCATTATTCCACCCGATCATCGCTGCCGAAGCCCGGACCGGGCCGACAGATCTGGTCGTTCCCGCGCGGATGACCGATCCGGGCGAGTGCGTCGGGCGGGACCGCCTGCGGCCTCAGGTCTCGGGAACGGCGGCCCCGACCGTCCGATTGCCACCGCGACGCGCGCGCTTCGCCCCCGGAGCGCCGGCAATCAGACGGAGAGACGCCCGATGCGAATGACGACCACCCTGGCTGGCCTGATGGTCCTGGCGAGCGCCGCGCCCGCCCTCGCCACCTCGTGCGCGGACGAGATCGCGACCCTGGAGCGCCGCCTCGACAGCGCCGGTGCCGCGCAGGTGACCGGCACGGTGCCGCCGGGCGGCCCGACCTCCTCGAACTCGCCGAAGGCCCTCGATCAGGCGCCGCAGGTGAAGCCGAGCGATCCGGCCACCAAGCCGACGGCCTCCGGCGTCGGGGAGGCGCGCAAGCTGGTGGAGAAGGCCCGCGCCGAGGACAAGGCCGGCAAGGCCGAGGCCTGCCGCGACACCATCCTGCAGGCCAAGGAGAAGGCCGGCGCCCTGCCATAGGGCGGCACGGGGACGGATCTCGGCGCGGTCCGCTTGACAATGTTCCTGTTTTGTGCTCATTTGCTTGCACCTGCCGCCCGGTAGCTCAGGCGCGAGTCTGAGCTGTCTCACGGGGGCCCGTCCCGGGGACCGACCGGGAGGGGCGCGGACGGCGG
>Ga0126362_10000291_pt1 | contig 29086 bp, 24 predicted proteins | sample ANMtaG_FD_126269 | JGI IMG/M metagenome (GOLD analysis project Ga0126362, IMG submission 126269) | Continental margin sediment microbial communities from North Pacific Ocean - ANME2c_DSS_Sorted | ecosystem: Environmental > Aquatic > Marine > Continental margin > Sediment | place: Pacific Ocean... | reverse complement strand
GGTCGGCGCCGCGGCGGGTGTCGCGGCCGCTCGCGTCGCCCTGCCGCCGGCGCTCGCCCGGCGGGCCGGCTACGCGCCCGCCGCGGCCGGGCCCGCCCCGAGCGGCGTGGGTCCCGCGCCGGCCGCGCCCCCGGCTCGGCCCTCAGCTCAACCCTTGGCTCAGCCCTTGGCCCGACCCTTGGCCCAGCCCCTGCCGGGTGTTGCCGCCCCGCAGCCGGGCATGCGGCCGGGCGCGCCCCTGAATGCCGGTCCGCTCCCGCGGAACGCCCTGCCGCTGCAGCCGGGTGGACCGGCCGCCGGCACCGCCGCGGCACGGACCGCATTGCCGGCCCAGCCCGCCCTTCGCACCCCGCAGCCGGGTCAGCCGCCCCAGGATCCGGCGGCTTCCCACGCCGCCCGCGCGGCGGCCGTCCAGCGGCGCGAGGCCGCCGCACGCCAGCAGCAGGCGGCGCGGCAGGTGCAGGCCCAGGCGCAAGCCCAAGCGCGGAACCAGGTACGGGCCGAGGCGCAGCAGGCCCGGGCTCAAGCCCAAGCCCAAGCGCGTCAGGCCGGCCGGATGCAGGCGATGCAGCAGATGCAGGCGGCTCGGGCCCAGCAGGCCCAGGCGATGCGCGCCCAGCAGATGCAGCACTCCGCCCAGCGCCAGCAGATGATGCAGATGCAGGCCGCGCAGCGTCAGCAGGCGATGCAGCAGCGCCAGCAGGCCGCCCAGCATCAGCAGGCGATGCAGCGGGCCCCCATGCCGCAGCGGCCGGCCGGTCCGCCTCCGGGCGGTGGCGGCCATCGCCCCTGCCCGCCGGGCCAGCCCTGCCGCTAGGGTACGAAAAAAATCCGCTCGGGCGGGCCGCAGTCCCGGGCCGTTGTCATCCGGCGCTCGCCGAATCGGCGAACGGAGCGGCCGCAACCGCGTTAAGGCACGGCCCCGCCGATTCGCCGCGCCGAGGAAGAGACCCGCTCCGGCATGCTCGACAAGACTCGCTCCCGGCCGATCGGCCTCGCCTCGGTCGCGGCCGAGCCCCTCGCTCAGGCCGACCGGGACGCGACCACCTGGAAGATCGTGAGCTGGAACCTCCTGCGCCGAACCGGCGCGGCGGTGGGCGACCTCGTCGCCCTGATCGAGCAGGAGAGGCCCGACCTGCTGCTGATGCAGGAGGCAACGCGCTGCATCGGCGCCCTGCCGGACCGGGTCGGCGGCGCCTATGCCTGGGCGCAGCTGCCGAATCGGATTCACGGCCTCGCCATGTGGAGTCCGACACCCTGGACCGTGCAGCCCCGGGTGATCGAATTGCCCTCCGGCGCGATGTTCGACCGCGTCTGCCAAGTGCTCGATTTCGGCGGCGTCGGCGTCGCCAACGTCCATCTCTCGCATGGCCAGGTGCTGAACCGGCGCCAGCTCCGCCGCATCATCGCGACGCTGCCGGAGCGGGCCGCAATCCTCGGCGACTACAACATCGTCGGCCCGGCCCTGATGCCGGGCTTCCGCGATGTGGGGCCGCGCGCGCCGACCCACGCGATGGCGCAGATGGTGCCGCTGCGCCTCGACCGCTGCCTCGTGCGCGGCCTCGCCTGCCACGAGCGGGCGGTGCTGCCGCGCGGTCCCTCGGACCACCGGCCGATCGTGGTGCACCTGCGCGAGGCGCCGGAGGCGGAGCGGCCGGTGCGCCTCCGGCCGACGCCGATGGACCGCTTCGCCAACCGCCTCTCGGCCTCGATCCGGCGCCGCAAGGATCACCGGTAGGACGGATCACAGATAAGGCAGCATCAGCCGCGCCGCGGCATTGCGCAGGCGCACGGCCAGCGGCAGCGCGACGATGTCGCCCAAGAGAAGCTGCGTCTCCATCTTGCCCGCGATGAAGCGCCCGAGTTCCGCCGCCATCGCCGCGTCGTAGAGCTCGACGTTCAGCTCGAAGTTCAGGCGGAAGCTGCGCATGTCCCAGTTGGCGCTGCCGACGAAGCACCACGCGCCGTCGATCACCAGCGCCTTGGAATGGTCGAAGGGTGGCTCGTCGAGCCAGATCCGGACCCCGCTCTTGAGGAGCGGCGGCACGTGGGCGCGCGTCGCCCAGTCCACGAAGGGATGGTCGCTGCGGCGAGGGATGACCACGTCGACAGTGACGCCGCGCTCGGCCGCGAGCGCGAGGGCACTCATCACCACCTCGTCCGGCAGGAAGTAGGGCGTCACGAGGCGCACGCTCTCGCGGGCGCCGTTGAGCGCGTGCAGGATGACCGATTCGATCTTCTCGACATCGGCGTCGGGCCCCGAGGTCACGGCCCGGGCGATGGTCGGGCCCAGGGGAACGAGGTCGGGGAACCAGGCCGGCCCGTCCAGGATCTCGCCGTCCACGAAGGCCCAGTCGCTGGCGAAGGCCATCATCAGCTGCTCGACCACCGGCCCCTCGATCCGGAAATGGGTGTCGCGGATCGGATGGTCCGGCCGCGAGGCGAGGCGGTTCGGCTGCGAGATGTTGACCCCGCCGGTGAAGGCGATCCGCCCGTCGGCGATCAGCAGCTTCTTGTGGTTGCGCAGGTTGAGGAAGGGCATCCGCCAGGGCAGGGCCGAGTGCATGAACAGGCCCGCCGGCACCCCGGCCGCGCGCAGGCGGCGGTAGGCGAGCGCGCGGAAATAGCCGCCGCCGATGCCGTCGATGATCACCCGCACCGCGACGCCGCGCGCCTTCGCCCGGGCGAGCGCGTCGCAGAAGGTGCGGCCGGTCGGATCGTCGCGGAAGATGTAGCTCGTCAAGACGAGGCTCTCGCGGGCCCCATCGATCACCTCGAGCATGGCCGGGTAGGCCTGGTCGCCGTTGCGGTAGAGGCGCACCGCGTTGCCGGCGAGCGCAGGCAGGCCGGTGATGCGGCGCAAGGCCCGGTCGAGGGGCCACAGGATGCGGGGCACCACCGCATCCTCCTGGCTCGGGGCCTCCAGCGCCTCGGAGGGCTTGGTGCGCAGGCGCCGGGCGCGCCGCGTCACCCGGTTGATGCCGAACATCAGGTAGAGCACGGTGCCGAGGATCGGCGTGAGCCAGGCGAGGCCGACCCAGGCCACCGCGACGCTGACCCGCCGCTTGCGCATCAGCGCGTGCACCGTGACGGCGAGCGCCAGCAGCGTGCCGATGACGGCGAGGACGTCGGCCCGCAGGACGGCGGTGGACTGGACCCAGCGGATCAGTGCGTCTTCCAAGGAGCCATGTTCCGTTCGGGATGCCCGGTGCCGATATAGGCGCGCCGCGCCGCCGGGCAGGGCACCCGTTCGGAGTTTTCCGCAGGTCGCCGAGGCGGGGGCGGGGCCCGTCCCGAAAATGCCGGGCTCTGCTGCGAGGGGACCGCCCATGCCGATGCCGATCCTGCCGCCCGACCCGCCGGCCCTCACCGCGCGGGTGGCCGCCGCCTGCGATCCCGCAACCCGCGCGCGCCTGCTCGCGCCGCCCAGCGCGGACGGGGACAGCGTCGCGCTCACCTGCTCCGTGCGCCTCGCCCCCGGCGACCGGGTGCTGAAGCGCATCGTGCTCGAAGGGCGGGCCGCCTCCGGCGTCACCCTCGACTGCGCGGGCGCGGCGATCGGCAGGCCGGGCGAGCCCGCCCGCCTCGACGCGGTCACGGTCGCCATCCGCTCCCGGCCGCCGTCTCGGCCGGGCGAGTCCTGGGAGCGGCCCTCCGGCATCACGATCCGCGACTGCGCGGTGTTCGGCCATGTCCGGATCTGGGGCATGGGCGTGAACGGGCAGGCGCCGGCGCTCCGCGAATCCTCGCACAGCCTCGGCCATACCGAGCGGGCGCAAGCGGCCGCGCCGACCGACATCACCATCAGCGGCACCACGATCACCGCGTCCGGCCCGATCCCGCTCTATCTCGGCCCCGGCGTGACCCGCGTGACGCTGACGGGCTCGCGGCTCGCCGGCCGCACGGTTGCCACCGCCCTCTATCTCGACGCCGAGAGCGCCGAGAACCGGATCGAGGACAACGACGTCGTCGCCGAGACCGGGCGCGAGGCGATCGCGGTGGACGGCTCGGCGCGCAACCGCATCACCGGCAACCGCTTCACGCTGAGCGGCCAGGGCGGCGTGCGGCTCTACCGGAATTGCGGGGAGGGGGGCACGGTGCGCCACCAGACCCCGTCCGACAACGTGATCACCGGCAACGTCTTCCGCGGCGTCGGCCTGTTCGGGGCGGACGCCATCGTGGTCAATTCCCGCAACGGCTGGCGACTCTATTGCGGCGAGGATGCCGGCTACCCATTCGGCAGCAGCCTCGACAATGCAGACGGAGGCACGGGGAACGTCGTGGCGCCGAACCGGGTGGAGTAGTCGCGGACGCCCCTGCGAGCGCGGGGCGGGGCACACGCTTGCGAGGCCGAGGATTATAGGGCTTCAAGGCGACGCGAATGCGCCCTTAGAAACCTATGAACGAGGTTTTTTTGGACATGGTCGGCCAAGCTTGACCGTATGTGTTTCCGGATTGTAACGGCCGAACGCTGATCCAGGTTGGTGTGCGTCCGTGGCCGTCTCGAACATGAAAATCAGACCCCTCCGTGCACCGGCCGCTTCGGTCGCCCTCGTGCTCGCGGTCCAATCGGGGTCGTTGATCGCCATCGCATCGAGCTCGGCCGCGGCTCGCGGCGCGGCCGACGCCTCTCAGGAGGTGCAGCTCGACGAATTGTCGGTGCTCGGCAATGTTGGACCAGCCGGCAAGGCGGATGGCTATCTCGCCAGGGACAGCGTCAGCGCCACGCGCACCGATACGCCGCTGCGCGCGGTGCCGCAGACGGTCGTGGTCGTGCCCGATCAGGTTCTCAAAGACGCCGCCGCGACCCGTGTCGACAGCGCGCTCGACCTCGCCGGCGTCGGCCGGGCGAACAATTTCGGGGGGCTCGGCCTGACCGAGTTCACCATCCGCGGCTTCTTCACGGGCGACTATTACCGCAACGGCTTCCCGATCAATCGCGGCTACCCGAACTCGCCCGACATTGCCTCGATCGAGCGGATCGAGGTTCTGAAGGGGCCCTCGGCCTTCCTCTACGGGCGCGGCGATCCGGGCGGCACCTTCAACATCGTCACCAAGCAGCCCCTGGCCGAGCGCTCCCTCACGATCGGAACCGAGTACGGCAGCTTCAACCAGAAGCGCAGCACCGTCGATGCCACGGGTCCTCTCGATCAGGAGGGCCGGGTTCTCGCCCGCCTCACGGGCGCGGTCGAGGACAACGGCAGCTTCCGCGACTTCGTGCACAGCGACCGCTACTATCTCGCCCCGGTGATCGCCTGGAAGCCGTCGGCCGATACCACGATCACCCTGGAAGGCGAGGTGCTGAGCTCCGCGGCGACTTTCGACCGCGGTATCGTGCCGATCAACGGCAATCTGGGCGCCGTGCCGCGGAACCGCTTCATCGGCGAGCCAGGCATCCCGCAGACCCGCAACGACAACGCGCTCGGCCAGCTCCGCATCGAGCACCGGCTCGACCCGGATTGGGTGGTGACCGCGGGCGCGCAAGGACTCGGCGGCCGTATCCACGGCGCCGGCGTGGGCGCCACAAACGTGCTCGGCGACGGGCGCACCCTGCGGCGCACCTTCGAGCCTCGCGACTTGAGCTGGGCCGATCTGGACCTTCAGCTCAACCTCGCGGGCAAGTTCGAGACCGGCGCCCTCCGCCACACCCTCCTGATGGGCTTCGAGTACGACAGCTTCCGGTACCGAGAGAATTTCAACCGCTCGAACGTGAACACCAATCCGTTCGTCCTCGACCTGCTCGCGCCCCGCTACGGGCAAGTTCCACTGCCGCCGCCGGTCTCGATCACCAATTTCCTCCAGAACACGCAGAGTTTCGGGGGCTACATCCAAGACCAGATCGACATCACCGCGCGTCTCCACGCCCTCGTCGGCGTGCGCGTGGAGGATCTCGGCCTCGTCTCGACGGATTATCGGACCGGCCGCACCACGAGCCTCCAAGGGACCGTCGCAACGCCGCGGTTCGGCCTTGTCTACGATCTGACCGACGCGGTCTCGCTCTACGGCAATTACGGCCGCTCCTTCCGGCCGAACACCGGCACGGACCGGGCGGGCCGGCCCTTCGCCTTCGAGCAGGGCGAGGGCTACGAAGCTGGCGCGAAGCTCAGCCTCCTCGACGGGACCTTGAGCGCCACGGCGGCGCTGTTCGATATTCGGCGCACCAACGTCCTCACCGTCGATCCCGTCGATCCGAACTTCAGCGTCGCGACCGGTGAGGTTCGCAGCCGGGGCTTCGATCTGACCGTCGCAGGCAATCTATCACCCGGCTGGCGCGTGTTCGGCACCTACACGCACGCCGACGCCGCGGTCTCGCGCAACACAACGCTGCCGGTTGGGACACGGATCGCCAACATCCCCGCGGACAGTCTCGCCGTCCAGAGCGTCTATGAGTTCCAAGGGCCGGATCTGCGTGGCCTCGGCCTGGGTGCTGGCGTGACCTATGTCGGCCAACGTGCGGCCGGCACTGCGCTCTCGACCTTCCGGTTGCCGGAATACACGATTTTCAACCTGATTTCGTATTACTGGATCACGCCGGAGGTGCGGATTTACCTCAACGTCGACAACCTGCTCGACACGACCTACTACGACCGTGCCTATCAGAACCGCTACGCGACACCGGGCGCGCCCCGGACGATCATGGGCGGTGTGGCGGCCCGGTTCTAGAGCCATTGTTTTAACGCGCTCTCTTTCGCCGAACCGGCATCCACTTCGGCGGAGCGCACTCTAAGGCGTTGTCCGCGGACGAGGCTGCCGGTCCCGCGAAGGACAATGCGGCACCCTCGCTCGGTTAGCGTGTATAACTGGCCGCCTGCTCAACCCCCTGCCATGACCAGCGCCCAGAACCGGCGGTAGCGGGTGCCGGGCGCATCGACCCGGGCGATGCCGATGCGGCGGATCTGCGGGATCAGCATGTTGGCATTGTGCTGGGGCGAGGCCTTCCAGCGGGCGAGCACCTGATCGAAGGTCTCCGAGCCCGCGCTCAGGTTCTCGGCCGTGTGGGTCCGCCCGAGGCCGGCGGCGGCCATGCGCGAGGTGAAGGTGCCGCCGAGATCGTGGCTGAGCTGGCCGGCCCGGGCGTTGTTGCCCGCCTGGAAGGCGGCGGCCGTCACGAGGCCGGGATCGATCGTGACCGGGCCGAGCCCGTGCTGCGCCCGGTAGCGCGAGATCGCCGCCGCGGCGGCGGCCTCGTCGAGCACCACGGGCGTCACGGGCCCTGCCGATTCGGGCAGGATCGCGGGGGTCCCGCAGGCCGAGAGGCCGAGGACGAGGCAGGCGAGGAGGGCGGCGCGGAAGGTCTGCACGGCAAGGCGGGTCGCGTGACGGGGAGGCGCCTCCCTTGTCTGCGGCTGCGGCGAAAGCGGGGCGGCGCCGGCCGCCGCGCCATCGCGCCCGCCCGGTGTGGCATGGGCGTCACGCCGCCGGGCGCCTCGGTGCGCCCGGCCCCTCACCGGCGCGTCGACATCGCCATGAACCGGTCCCGCGGTGGGCCTCGGTCAGGTCCCCTGCTCGGCCACCGGCGCGAACGCGCGCAGGAGCGCCGGGTCGAGATGGCCACGCTCGGCCGCCATGGCGGCCAGCGCCTCGCGCGGGGCCAGAGGCTTGCGATAGGCCCGCCGCTCGGTCAGCGCCGAGAACACGTCGCAGATCGCGGTGAGCAGGGTGAGGTCGGAGATGGCGGGCCCGGCGAGACGGTCCGGATAGCCCATTCCGTCGATGCGCTCGTGATGGTGGCGCACCACCGCGATCACCTCCGGCTCGATGCCCTGGGCTTCGAGGAGGTCCGCGCCGATCACGGGATGCCGGCACATCAGGCGCCATTCCTCGGGCGAGAGCCGGCCCGGCTTGTTCAGGATCTCGGCTGGGATCCGCGACTTGCCGATATCGTGCAGGAGCGCGGCCCGCGCGAGGCGCTCTTGGTCGGCTCCGTTCAGGCCGAGCACCGCGCCGAAGGCGGCCGCGTAGCCCGCCACGCTCAAGGTGTGCTGGTAGACGCCGGCATCGTGGCGCCAGACGATGTCGAGCCAGGTGCGGATCCCCGCCTCGGACACGGCCGCCAGCACGATCTCCGTCCCCTGCTCGATCGCGGCCGGGTCGATCCGGGCCCCGAGCGCCGCGCTGTCGAACAGGTCGGCCACGATTCCGGTGGCCGCCGCGCCCTGCTCGTGCAGCTTGCGGCCGCGGGCACGGACGTCGCGGGTGGCCGCCTCGATCATCGCGAAGATGCCGGCGAGCACCGTCTCGCGCGGGGCCGCGACGGGCAGGACGCGGGAGGCGGCCGGCAGCCGCACCGGGCGGCTGTCGCTGCGGGCCAGCACCAGGCGGGGCACGCTGCGCCACGGGCCCTGGTCGAGGATGGTCGAAGCGGTGGCGAGTCCCGCGGCATCGAGGTCGATCACCGCGAGCCGCGCCGCGCCGCGGCCGGGCAGGGCCTCCCCGGTCTCGGCGGTCAGGCAGGTGATGACATGGCCGATGGCGCGCGCGAGTGCCGCTCGCTCGGACGGCCGGTCCGAGAGCAGCAGGACGAAGGGATCGTCCTCGATGCGGGCGCCCAGTGCCACGTCAGCGCCCTCGACGGCTCGCTATGGGTCAACGGTTTATTGACCATAGCACCGAATTGGTGAGCGAATCCTTGCGCAGACCACGCAGGTCCGCGAATCGCCCAGCCGGCGCAACACATTCACGAGATCGGACCGGCCTCCGGTCGGCCGGACAGGCCCGGCGGCGTCTCAGTCGAGGTAGTGCCCGTAGGTGTCGACGTGCTGGGCGAGGCCGAGGCCGTGGTCCCGTACGAGCTGCTCCGCCCGCCCGGTCTCCCGCGCCTCGAGGGCCTTGATGATCGCCACGTGCTCGCGGATCGACTTCTCGGCGCGCTCGCCCTGGCGCAGGGCCGTGTTGCGGATGCCGCGGACATGCATCAGCAGATTGCTCGACAGGCCGGCGATGACCTCGCACTGGCCGAGCGAGATGATCTTCTGGTGGAAGCGGATGTTGGCGTCCGAGTACTCGTCGATGTGCTCGGACGGGCGGCCCTCGTAGAATTCGGGAAACTCGTCGCGCAGCGACTTGAGCTGCGCGTCGCTCGCCCGGGAGCAGGCGAGGCGCGCCGCCATGCTCTCCAGCGCCGCCCAGGCGTGGATCATCCCGACGATCTCGGCCTTCGTCTTCTTGATCACGAAGATGCCGCGCCGCGCCTCGGAGCGCACGAAGCCCTCCTGCTCCAGCACGGTCAGCGCCTCGCGCACGGGGGTGCGGCTGACGCCGAGATCCTGCGAGAGCTTGCGCTCGTCGAGCCGGACCTCGTCGGGCCGGCCATACAGGTCCATGTTCGTGATAGCCTGCTTCAGCGCTTCATAGGCCAGCGTGCGCAGGCTCGACGTCGCGACGATCGGCTTGATGCTGAACTGTTCCGTGTTCGACATCCTGGACCCAGAGTCTGTTGCATGACCGCGGCTCTGCGACCGCTTCCCAACCGAGACCTAGCGGAATCCGTATTCGGCTCCTAGCGGGCGATTGCGAAAGCCCACAGAGAGCCGCGCATCCGCGCCGACCCGACCTCTCCCTATATCGGTATTGGGCATACCACGTGTCAAATCCGCTGCGTAGGAGCCGGCCCGCCGCAGGCTGGGGACAGGGCGACCGACACGTCTCCGTGCCCGAGAGCGGGGCGTTTCAGGCCGCCTGCACTTTTATTCCATGGCGATTGACAGAGAGGTGAGATTCGGCACAAAATCGCAACTGGTATACCGTCGACCATGTGAGGTCGCGGATTAAGACCCGCGGACGCTCGTGCATGACTGATTTTGCGGCACCCGACAAGAACGAGAAAACGCAGACACCGCTCGAGAAGCATTAGGAGGAACACCCATGTCTGAGTCCGAGGTAGGGATAGGCCGCGGCCGCTGGCTGCAACTGGTCTTCGGGATCGTGTGCATGTGCATGATCGCGAACATGCAATACGGCTGGACCTTCTTCGTGAACCCGATGCAGGAGCGTCACGGCTGGGACCGTGCCGCGATCCAGATCGCGTTCACGCTCTTCGTCGTCACCGAGACCTGGCTGGTCCCGGTCGAGGGCTGGTTCGTCGACAAGTACGGTCCGCGGATCGTCACCCTGTTCGGTGGCCTGCTCTGCGGCATCTCGTGGATCATGAACTCCTACGCCGACAGCCTCGGGCTGCTCTACGTCGCGGCGGCCATCGGCGGCACCGGCGCGGGCGCAGTCTACGGCACCTGCGTCGGCAACTCGCTGAAGTGGTTCCCGGACCGCCGCGGCCTCGCCGCCGGCCTCACCGCCATGGGCTTCGGCGCGGGCTCGGCGCTCACGGTCGTGCCGATCCAGGCGATGATCAAGTCCCAGGGCTACGAGGCCGCCTTCTTCTGGTTCGGCATCGGCCAGGGCATCATCGTCATGGCGATCGCCCTGTTCCTCAAGGCGCCGAAGGCCGGCACGCTCCCGACCGTGGCCAAGGTCAGCCAGAGCCGGCGCGACTACAAGCCGTCCGAGATGGTGAAGACGCCGATCTTCTGGGTGATGTACGCGATGTTCGTGATGATGGCCGCGGGCGGCCTGATGGCGACCGCGCAGCTCGGACCGATCGCGAAGGACTTCCACATCGCCGACGTCCCGGTGAGCCTGCTCGGCATCACCCTGCCGGCGCTGACCTTCGCGGCCACCCTCGACCGCGTCCTCAACGGCGTGACGCGCCCGTTCTTCGGCTGGGTCTCCGACCATATCGGCCGCGAGAACACGATGTTCCTGTCCTTCGGCATCGAGGGCGTCGGCATCTACGCGCTCAGCGTCTTCGGTCACGACCCGATCGCCTTCGTGATCCTGACCGGCCTCGTGTTCTTCGCCTGGGGCGAGATCTACTCGCTGTTCCCCGCGACCTGCGGCGACACCTTCGGCACGAAGTACGCGGCCACCAATGCGGGCCTGCTCTACACCGCCAAGGGCACCGCCGCGCTCATCGTGCCCTATACCAGCGTGCTGACCACCATGACCGGCTCCTGGCACACGGTGTTCCTGCTCGCCGCGGGCCTGAACATCCTGGCCGCCTTCATGGCCCTGTTCGTGCTCAAGCCGATGCGCGCGCACTACACCAAGTCGGCCGAGGCGCCGATCCAGACGGTGGCCGCCCAGTAGCGGGAGGGCTCGGCTTGGCCTTGGGCTAGAGCCGGCCTTGGGCTAGGCATCGGACCCGGCGCCCCGCGGCGCCGGGTCCTTTCGTTTTCCGGGGGCGCGCATGGCGCGGCACGACGCTTTCAAGGTCCGCACGGCCATCGTGGAGGCGGCGCGCAGCCTCAACGGGCTCGGGCTCAACCAGGGCACGGCCGGCAATATCAGCCTGCGTTGGGAGGACGGCCTGCTGATCACGCCCTCCGGCCTGCCCTACGAGACGATGAGCGCCGACGACATCGTGTTCATGGAACTCGACGGCGCCTACGACCACCGGCTGAAGCCCTCCTCGGAATGGCGCTTCCACCGGGACATCCTGGCGCGCCGCCCGGACGTCAACGCGGTGGTGCATGCCCATCCGATCTACTGCACGGCCTTCGCCATGTGCCGCCAGGAGATCCCGGCCGTGCACTACATGATCGCCGCCGCCGGCGGACCGACCGTGCGCTGCGCGCCCTACGCCACCTTCGGCACGCCCGAGCTCTCGGCGCACGCCCTGGCGGCGCTGGAAGGGCGGAGCTGCTGCCTGCTGGCCAATCACGGCATGATCGCGACGGGGCCGGACCTGCCGAAGGCCCTCTGGCTGGCGGTGGAGCTGGAGACGCTCTGCCGGCAATACGCCGTCGCGCTCCAGGTCGGCACGCCGGTCATCCTGCCCGACGACGAGATCGCCCGGAACGTCGAGAAGTTCAGGAGCTACGGGCTGAAGGCGCAGGATCGTCCGGACTGACGCCGTCGGCCTTCTCCCATCCGCGGTCTCGGAGCTCGTTTGAGCAGATCGCGCGGGGTTCTTATCCGGCGGATGCTCTCCTCGACCTCGTCCTGAGGTGGATGGGTGGGACGAGCATCATCTCCCGTTCCCGCTCAAGCAGGCTCTCAGGTGCCGAGGATCGTCCCCACGGCGAGGCCGCTCTCCTGGGCGAAGGCTGCGGCCGAGACCTTCTTGCCGCCCTCGGCCTTCACCCGGAACACCTCGATCTGGCCGCCCTGGACGGTCACGCGGATCGATTCGTCGCCGATCGCCGCGACCTCGCCGGGCTTGCCCTTCACGGCACTGAGCGTCCGCGTCGGATGCAGGCGCGCGTCGAAGATCTGCAGCTTGGCGCCGTTGACGGTGGTCCAGGCGCCCGGGGCGGGGTTGGCCGCGCGGATCAGGTTGTAGACCTGGGTGGCGTGGTTCGCCCAGTTGATCCGGGCCTCGGCGGCGCGGAACCAGCCCTCGTAGCTCGCCGCGTCCTCATCCTGATCGATCTCGACATGCTCGCCCGCGACCACGAGGTCGGCGGCCTCCAGCATCGCCTGCACGCCCATCGGGAAGAGGCTCTTGAAGTAGACGTCGCCGATCGTGTCGTCGGGCCCGATCTCGCAGGTCTTCTGGAGGATGACCGGGCCCTCGTCGAGGCCGTCGGTCGGCCGGAAGATCGTCAGGCCGGTGGCCGTGTCGCCCTTGGCGATCGGCCAGTTGATCGAGGAGGGGCCGCGATACTGCGGCAACAGCGAGGGATGGTACTGGATCGTGCCGTGCGTCGGGATGCTGACGAAGCTCTGCGGCGCGAATTGCAGCACGTAGGCCATCACCCCGATATCGGCATTCAGGCCGCGCATAGCCGCCTCGGCCTCGGGGCTCTTCAGGCTCGGGAACTGGAAGACCGGCAGCCCCTTCTCCTCGGCCGCGACCTTCAAGATGTCGGGCTTGGCGCCCGCCTTCTCGGGTGCGCAGAACACGCCGGCGACCGTGTCGCCGCGCTCCAGAAAGGCCTCAAGCACGGCCTTGCCGAAATCCTGCTGTCCGATGAAGGCGATGCGCATGAATGTCCCTTCGCTGCCTGCCGGCCGATCCGCTCTTCGGTCTCGACGGCGCCGCGGCCGGAAAAGGCCGCGGCGCCGATCGTATCACTCCGCGGCGATCTTCTGCACCGCGCCGATCGCGCCCGAATTGGCGATCTCGCCGATCTCGGACTCGTTGTAGCCGAGCACGTCGCGCAGGATCTCCTCGGTGTGCTCGCCGAGCAGGGGCGCGCGCGCCACCTCGGTCGGGCTCGCCGACAGCTTGATCGGGTTGCCGACCGTCAGGTGCTTGCCGCGGGTCGGATGATCGACCTCGACCACGGTGCCGGTGGCGCGCAAAGCCGGATCCTCGGCGATCTCCTTCATCGACAGGATCGGACCGCAGGGGATGTCGTACTTGTTGAGGATGTCCATCGCCTCGAACTTGTCGTGCTTCATCGTCCAGGCTTCGATGCGCGTGAAGATCTCGTTGAGATGCGGCAGGCGCGCCTTGGGCGTGGCGTAGGCCGGGTCGGTCTTCCAGCCGGGCTCGCCGATGATGTCGCAGATCGGCTCCCAGACCGGCCCTTGCGTGATGAAGTAGATATAGGCGTTGGGATCGTGCTCCCAGCCCTTGCACTTCAGGATGCGCCCGGGCTGGCCGCCGCCCGAATCGTTGCCCGCGCGCGGGGTGGCATCGCCGAAGGGAACGCCCTCGCCGAACTGGCTGTATTCCTTGAGCGGGCCGTGCGCCAGGCGCTGCTGGTCGCGCAGCTTGACGCGGCAGAGATTCAGCACGCCGTCCTGCATGGCGCAGTCGACCTTCTGGCCGAGCCCGCTATGGGTGCGGTGGAACAGGGCCGTGACGATGCCGAGCGCGAGGTGCAGGCCGGTGCCGGAATCGCCGATCTGGGCGCCGGTCACCATCGGGATGCCGTCGCGGAAACCGGTGGTCGAGGCCGAGCCGCCGGCGCACTGCGCGACGTTCTCGTAGACCTTGCAATCCTCGTAGCGGCCGGGGCCGAAGCCCTTCACCGAGGCGAGGATCATGCGCGGGTTGGTCTCGTGGATCTTCTCCCAGGTCAGGCCCATCCGGGCGAGCGCGCCGGGAGCGAAGTTCTCCACCAGCACGTCGCATTCCTTGATGAGGCGCCAGAGCACCTCCTTGCCCTTGGGATTCTTGGAGTCGAGCGTGATCGAGCGCTTGTTGTGGTTCAGCATCGTGAAATAGAGGCTGTCTACATCCGGGATGTCCTGGAGCTGGCCGCGGGTCGCGTCGCCGACGCCGGGACGCTCGACCTTGATCACGTCGGCGCCGAACCAGGCGAGAAGCTGCGTGCAGGTGGGACCGGACTGCACGTGGGTGAAGTCCAGAACCTTGATGCCTTCCAGGGCCTTGCTCATCGTCTTACTCGTCCTGAAACCGGTTGATCGGAATGCGGGTGCGGCGTGCCCCTGCCGGGTCTTTCGCCGTCCGCGCGGAACCCTGTTCGCCGGTCCGCCGGAGCCCCCTCCGGGCGCGGACCGCCTTCGCACGACGTGTATCTGGTATACGCGATCACGGATACATGAGCCGCCCCCGCGCGCCACTGCGGGAGACCGAGCGCAGCCCGGAGCCGTGACGGAGGCCGGAGGAAACCCTCAGGATTTGGAGGCGGCGGCGGCCTTCGCTCGGTAGGCCCGTGCGGCCCGCCTTGCCGGCTCGGATGCGGGCGCTGTGCCCCATGACCGCTCCCTCCCATGACTCGCGATGCCGCCCATGACGGCATCGTCGTTTCTGCCCAACGCGCCGGGTCTCGCGCGCCCGACCCGGCCCGCGCGGATCCCGTCGACCGCGACACGCTTCTGTTGGCATACCAGATGCCATGTGTCAAACATGTCCGGCTGTCTCACCCGGCCCGTTCGACTGATTTGTAGCCGGTTCGATCCCGGCTCAGCAGCGCATCGGACCACGCTGCACTGCACACGAAAAGATCTCGCGACAGCGAGATCGATGATTTCTTGACGGAGAGAGGGATTAAATTGCTTCACAAGGCGCCGTAGCGCGTTCATCCTGCGTGAAACAGAGCCGCGACAGCGGTGCGTCCAAGGAGATCTTCCATGCTGTCGAGCAGTCGCCTGATCAAGGCTTCCTGGATCGCGGTCGAAGTCACGCCCGAGCGCGCGGAGCGGGTTCTGGTGGTCGAGACCTACATCGCGGTCAGTCCGTTGGAGCGGAACTACGACGCGACCAAGTATGAGAAGGTGCTGGGCTGCGTGCGCTCGGTTCTCGAGGCGCATCCCGAGATCGACCGTGCCTCGATCCTGAGCATGCATCGGGATGCGGGCTGCACCGCCCTGTTCCGGGAGGCCCCCGCTGCCGCCTGATCCAGCCGCACTGGCCCCTGCCGGCGCGCCGTCGGCAGCAGCGGAGCCGGCCGCGCGCAGGCTCCGCGTCGCAGCGGAGGAGGACTCCCCGCATCGCGACGCGGCCGGGCCGCCACGCGGCCCCTGGAACCCCGGCATCGAATCGACGCTGCCGCGGGCCTTCCTGCCGCTCGCGACCGTCTTCCGCCCGGACAATGTCTCGACCTCCTTCGCGGAGGCACAGGAGCTGAGCGCCTTCTCCGGCCTGCCGCCCACCGAGGTGGTGGCGTTCCGGCCCGAGCGGCTCGTCGTCCACGAATTGCTGATCCGCGTGATGGCCGACCTCTCGGTCCCGGTCGGCGAGACCTACGGCGATCTCGGCGTGAATTTCCGGGCGATCGTCGCCCGCATCCGCTCGGCCTATGTCGAGCCGCATATGGATGAGATCCGCACCGAGCACGCGGCCGTGCGCGACGCGGTCGCGCAGCGCGTCGCCGCGGAGCTCGATGCGATTCACGCGCGTCCCGCGCCGGCCGAGGCGCCGCCCCGGCGGGGGCTGCTCGGCCTGCTCGGCCTCGGGAAGTCGCAGGAAGCGCCGGGCCCGGCCCCGCCTCTCGAGACCCGCGCCCTCGACCATCTCGCGGCCTGGGCGGAGCAGGCCGCGGGCGATGCCGTGGAAAAGGCCGCCCAGGCTGGCCTGGCCCGCGTGGTGTCCAGCCTGATCCGCCATCGCGGCGGCCTGATCGGCGATCCGGGCCTCGTCGCCGCGCTCGCGACCGTGCTCGCCGTCAACGATCTCGGCAGCCGCCGCATCGGCCGCCTGATCGAGCCGTGGTTCGCCGAGGCCGTAGCGCGCGAGGGCTACACCGCCGTGCGGCCCCAGGCCGACCCGATCGTGATGAACGTCAAGGGCGCCTCGGCCTCGGGCAAGAGCACCATGCGCCCCCTGCAGCGCGCCTTCGCCGAGCGGCTCGGCACGCCCTGGTCCGATTTCGCGGTGATCACGCCGGACATCTGGCGCAAGTTCCTGCTCGACTACGACAGCATCGGCGCCGCCTACGGCTATGCCGGCACGCTCACCGGGCACGAGGTCGAGATCGTCGACCGCAAGCTGGACCGCTACATGGCGCGCAAGGGCCGGGAAGGGCGGATCTCCCATCTCCTGATCGACCGCTTCCGCTTCGACAGCTTCAACGCCGTCTCCGGCACGCAGGACGGCAGCCAGCTCCTCACCCGCTTCGGCCGGCGGGTGTTCATGCTGTTCATGATCACGCCGCCCGAGGCGACGGTGGAGCGGGCCTGGCTCCGGGGCGAGCAGTTCGGCCGCTACAAGGCGGTGGACGACCTCCTGGCCCACAACGTCGAGGCCTTCACCGGCATGCCGGAGCTGTTCTTCACCTGGGCGCTGAACGCCGGCAAGGAAGTCCACTACGAGTTCCTGGACAACAGCGTGCCGCTCGGTGCCCGGCCGCGCACCGTCGCCTTCGGCACGAACGGGGCGATGGTGGTGCTCGACCTCTCAGGCATGCTCGCGATCGAGCGCTACCGGAAGATCGACATCGAGGCGCGCTCGGCCGCCGCAGTCTATCCGGACGCAGCGGCCCTCGCGCCGGAGCGCAACACCGGCTTCCTGCGGGCCTGCGTCCGGCGGATGCGCAGCGTCGACTTCGCCGATCCGCAGAGCGGGCAGGCCTATGCCCGCCACGCCGGGGGACGCCTGACCTGCCTCGACCGGGCCCTGTTCACCCGCGTGACCGCCGACGCGGATGCGCGCGCCGCCTTCGCGGCGATCGGCGGCGCGCGGCCCGAGACGGTGCCGGACGGCGCGGCCCAGCCCCCCGTCGCCCGCGACCGGACCGTGACCCTCGGCGCCTGGGCGGACGCGCCGGCCACCATCGCGGCGCCGGCCTGAAGTCGCGGTGTCGAGAGGGGTTACCCCTCTCGCGGGTCCAGGACGGAGCCCTGGCCTGAGAAGCACGAGCCGGGGCCCCGCCCCGGCCCCCCGCCAAAGGGATGATCCCTTTGGGATCCCGGATTCAGGCGCGTTTGGCGGCGCGGGTCGCGGGGAGCCGGATCTCGACCAGGGTGCCCTCGTCCTTGCGGCTGGAGATGTGCAGCGCGCCGTCATTGGCCTCGACGAGGGCCCGCATCAGCGGCAGCGCCAGGCCACCGCCGATCTCCGGCCGCGCCGCGGCCGCGCCGGCGAACGGTTCGAGGGCGGCGGCGATCTCGTCGGCGCTGAGACCGGCACCGGTATCGCGCACCCGCAAGGCGACGGTGCCCGCCTCGGCCATCGTGGTCGAGACGATGACCTGGCCGCCCAATCCGCTGAGGCGGATGGCGTTGGCGATCACGATGCGCACGGCGCGGGCGATCGTCGGCCGATCGGCCTCGAGGGGCGCAAGATCGTCGCCGAAGCTGGTGCGCAGCACGATGCGGCTGCGGGCGGCCTCCGGCTGCAGCTCCGCGACGCAGGCCGCGATCAGCTCGTTGAGCGGCAGCGGCTCACGGGCAAGGGGGAGGCCAAACCCCTCGATCGTGGCGAGGTCGATGAGGTCGGTGACGAGGCCGAGGACCTGCTCGCCCGAGGTCCGGACGTCCTGGAGATAGGCGCGGTAGCGCGGATGGCCGAGCGGCCCGTAGGGCTCCTTCAGGATCACGTCCGCGAAGCCGAGAATGCCGGTGAGCGGCGTGCGGATGCCCCGGTCGAGGGTGCCGAGGAAGCCGCTGGCCAGGGCCGGGAGGCCGCCCGCGTCGTCCGGCCGGTCCGGCACCCGCAGCACGGCCGCGCGCCGGTCGCCGGGCAGGGGGGCGATGCGCAGGGCGAGGGTCCGGCCGGCGAGGGTGACGCTCCCGTCCGCGGGCCGGCCGTCGAGGACGGCCTGCACGGCCGGCACCGCCTCGGGCGGGAACAGGGCGCCGAAGGCCCCGCCCACCACCTCGCGCGGATCGCAGGCGAACAGGGCGGACGCCGCCCGGTTGAGACCGAGCACGCGGCCGGCGCCGTCCAGGATGGCGACGCCGTCGTCGATCGCATCGAGGGCGGCGAGGGCGTCGGTGCCGCGGGTCTCCCGGACCCGGCGGGCGAGGTCCTCCGCCGCGTGGCGTCCCTCCGGATCGTCGGCGGATACGGGGCGCAGGAGCAGGCAGGCAGCCGGGCCGCCCGGCCAGACCATCCGCCCGCAGGTGACGGCGACGGGCCGGCCCGTGCCGTCCGCGGCCTCGATCGCGACCGTCACCGGCTCCTCACCCGCCCCGGCATGGCGCTCGGGCGGCAGACCGCGGAACAGGCGCTCCGGCCCCGCCGCCTGGAGCGCGGCGAGATCGGCGTAGCCCGCGAGCGCGAGGAGCGCGCGGTTCGCGGCGAGAATCGCGTTGCCGCGATAGACCAGAACGGCGCCCGGGATCCCTTCGAGGAGGGCGGCCGGCTCGGTCTCGGCCAGCGGCCGCGCACCGGGGAAGAAGGTCACCGAAGCGCCCTCCGAGCGCCCCTCTGACGCCCCGTCCGGACCTGCCTCCTCCGGCTCCTCGTCGCCTGCGTAACGGGCCCCGAGGGCACGGGCGATCTCGCGGAAGGCATCGTGCTCGGTCAGCGACAGCCCGGCCTCGGGCAGGGCCGCCAAGGGCGAATCCGCTGCCGCAGGCTCATCGGCCAGCAGCGGGTCGTCGGCGAGCACCGGCGCGTCGGTCGGTTCGGGCGCCGCGCTTGCGGCCGGCTCCAGGGCTTCCGGGGCCGGCGGGTCGGCCGGTGCGTCGGCGGCGGGGGCCGGGCGCGGCTCTCCGAACCAGGTCTGCCCGATCCAGGCGGCGAAGAACGGCGCCGCCATGGTCGCGAGGGCGATCGGATCGCTCGCCAGCGCCGCGGCGGGGACCGGCGCGGCCGGGGCAGGGGGCGCTTCCGCTCGCACCGCGTCACGCGCCGCGTCGGATCCCGCCTCGCAGTCCGCGCGCACGATCCCGAAGCCGCCGAATCCCACGAAGGGCCGGCCGGCCGGGGCGACGGGCGCGCCCGAGAGGTCCGCGCTCACGCTGGAGCCGGTGCCCGTTCGCAGGTCGAGTGCGAGCGCGCGGAAGGTCCGCTGCGCGGCAAGCGCCGCCAGCAGCGCCTCGGCCGCGCCGCCGACCCGGCCCGCTTGTGCCAGGGCCTCCCAGCTCTGCCCGACGAAGTCCGCGAGGGCGTCCTGTCCGTCGGAGATCTGCGTCAGCGCGCCCGCCGCATCCGTCCGCCAGAGGAAGCGGCTGCCGGGCTGCGGCAAGGGCAGGGGCAGGGGCGGCGGTTCGGGTGCGCTCACGGGCGGCGCCTCCGCGACCGGGTCCGGATCCGGGTCCAGATCCGCTTGCCGGATGGCGGGGGCGCGCAGATTCGGCAGCGGCCCGGCCACGACCAGCAGGAAGACGGCGCGTCCATCCTCCCCCTCGGCGCGCGCCAGACGACAAAGGGCCGGCGGGGCGACGCCGCGCGGATCGAGGCGCAGGCGGAGCAGGCGCGGGGTGGGGCCGGCGCCGCGCAGGACCTGTCCCGCCAGATGCGCGGGAAGCGCGTCCGGCCGCCCGATCCGCCGGAGAAGCTGCCGGCCGGGCTCCGATGCGTCGAGCACCCGCGATCCGTCCGAGTCCAGCACGAGACGGATGGAAGCCGCATCGGCCAGAGCCGCAGCGAGGCCCGAATCCGCCTGCCAGGCCGCGAGGGCCGGGGCCGGCAATGCTGCACTGCAAGAGGCGTCGTCCAAACCCGTGCCCTTGGCCATCCCGTCCCATCCGGAACCCTGCCCGATCCCGAGGAATCGGCTCACGCTCCCGCCTTCGCACCGCCGCGGGCCGGCCCGAGCGGCGGGCCTTGCGCGGAAACCATGACTGCGTGAAAGTGAACTCTGCCGCAGCCCTTTCTGTAAGCTGATCTGCCCGCGACCGCTGGACAGTTCAATCCAGCGTCACACGTTTACGTCATGTCAACCTTAATGGCTCGGTCCAGGGGGTGGCATTTCGCGGCGCACATGCTACTTGTGCAGTGCACAAACGCTTGCGTCCCGCGCAACAGGTGCATGAGAGGAGACGACATGAGCAACATCCCGAATTACGAGGTGCCGGGCGAGATGCGCGACTTCGCCGAGAAGAGCGTCGAGCAGGCCCGCAAGGCCTTCGACAGCTTCATCAGCGCGGCGCGTCGCACCGCCGACACGGTCCAGGGTTCGGCCGACATCGCCCGCACCAACGCGCAGGACGTGTCGTCGCGCGGGTTCGAGTACGCCGAGCAGAACGTCAACGCCGCCTTCGACCTCGCGCAGAAGCTCGTCCGCTCGCGCGACATCCAGGAGGCCATGCAGCATCAGGCCGAGTTCGTGCGCAGCCAGTTCGCCGCGATCCAGGCCCAGGCCAAGGAGTTCAGCGGCATCGCCCAGAGCGCGATGCAGCAGGGCGCCGAGCGCGCCAAGAGCGCGATGCAGGAAGGTGCCGACAACACCCGCAAGGCCTTCGAGCAGGGCCTGAGCTCGGCCCAGCAGACCGCCGACGACGCCAAGGCCGCCGCCGAGAAGGCCACGCACTGATTCGCGCAGGGCCGGCGGCACCCGCCGCCGGGCCGCAGTCACGCAGGACCGATACGGACGGCCCGCCTCCCTCGGAGGCGGGCCGTCTCGTTTTCGCCCCCATTGACGGGAGAAGACGGTCGGGTCCGGCGCGTGTCCGGACCTGAGACGGAGTTCAACGCCCCATGCGGCAGATCGGCATCCTCGGCCTCGCGGCGGCCTGCCTCGCCGGATCCCTGGCGACGGCGCAGGCGCAGTACTACGACGCGCCCTATCGCGGCGGCTACGAGGAGCGGCCCTACCGGCCGGCTCCGCGCCGCCCCGTCGGCCTCAACTGCGATGCCGTGCAGCAGGGCATCACCGGATTGCAGCCCTTCTCCTGCCCGCTGCCGGGCCCGCGGCCGCTCGGGGCGCGCTGCTTCTGCGACCTGCCCGCGGTCTCGTTCAGCCCGCCGCAGACGGCGGTCGGCCGCGTGGTGCCCTGAGCCTGCACCCGCCCGGAACAGACGAAGCCGCGGCGCCCCGACGGGCTCCGCGGCTTCGCATCGTCCGGCTCGCCGGATGATCAGTTCAGGACGACGACCTTCGCGCCGACCTTCACGCGGTCGTAGAGGTCGGTGACGTCCTCGTTGGTCATGCGGATGCAGCCCGAGGACACAGCCTGGCCGATGGTGTCCGGCTCGTTGGAGCCGTGAATGCGGTACTCGGTGCTGCCGATATACATGGCGCGGGCGCCGAGCGGGTTCTCGATGCCGCCGGCCATGTAGCGCGGCAGATCGGGGCGGCGGGCGAGCATCGCCTTCGGCGGCACCCACGACGGCCACTCCTTCTTGGCGGTGACGGTCTTCACGCCCGACCAGGTGAAGCCCGGCCGGCCGACGCCGACGCCGTAGCGGATCGCCTCGCCGTTGGGCATCACGAAGTAGAGCCGGCGCTCCGAGGTCGACACCACGATCGTGCCGGGCTTGTAGGGCGCGTTGAAGGCGACGATCTCGCGCGGGATCGGCTGGACCTGCGCTTGCGGGGCCGCCTGCATGCCCTGGCCATAGCCCGGCGCGTAGCCGCGGCTCGGCGTGCCCTGGTAGCCGTAGCTGGGAGCGTCGTCGCCGTAATAGTCCTCCACATCGCTCGAACCAAACGGATCGTAGGCCGTGGCGGCGAGGACGGGAGACGCGGAGAGAACACAGACGCCGAGGAGCGCGGCGAGCGCGGAGGCGGAGGTCTTCATGAGGAGCCTACCTGTGCAATAACCTTTGCCATTACAAGCGTGGGCATAGGCCGCCGGTTCCACAGACCGACGAAGATTTTGGACGGCTCAGGAATACGTAGGCTCGGCTGTAAGTTCGGTGTCTTCGCGCACAGGGCCTCCACCGCTTGTCCACCGCGGCCGCGCGCCGTTCAGGCGACCGCGTCGGTGTGCACGTCGAAGCGGGCGAGATAGACGGAGCCGAAATTGGTGGTGATGGCGCAGTCGGTGGCGTCGCGCCCGCGCGCCATCACGATGCGGCCGATGCGGGGCCGGTTGTGACGGGCGTCGAACGTGTACCAGCGCGGACCGTCCGGACCGTCGAGGAACACCTCGAACCAGGCCGAGAAATCCATCGGGTCCGGCACCGGCGGCACGCCGATATCGCCGAGATAGCCGGTGGCGTAACGGGCCGGGATGTTCATGCAGCGGCAGAAGGCGATGGCGAGATGCGCGAAGTCGCGGCAGACGCCCTCGCGCTGCATGAAGCCGTCATGGGCGGTCCGGGTCGCATCGGCGCGCAGATAGTCGAAGCGGATCCGGTCATGGGTGTAGTCGACGATGGCCTGAACACGGGCCCAGCCCTCGGGCGCCGTGCCGAACAGCGACCAGGCGGTCTGCGAAAGCTTGTCGGTATCGCAGTAGCGCGAGCCGAGCAGGTAGACGAGCACATCGTCGGGCAGGTCCTGGACCGGGATCTGGCGCGCCTCCGGCACAACCAAGTCGGGCTCGCCGGAATCCTGCACGGTGAAATCGGCCGAGATGGTCAGCGGTCCGGGGGGCATGACGATCCGGTGGCAGAGATTGCCGAACAGGTCCTGGTATTCGTGCGCCTCGATCGGCGGATCGAAGCGGATCACGTGCGGGGTCAGCACGTCCGGCATGCGCGACGGATGGACGCTCAGCATCAGGATCATCGGCGTCGCCTGCGCCGCGTCGAAGGCGATGTTGAAGCCGGCCCTGATCTTCATGGTGTGCACCGGGTGTTGCGAGAGGAAGGACCGGACGGGTGACTCGCCCCGGCTCAACGGATGGCCGCGAGGGGCGGTTCGACGGAGGGCACCTCGGGCGGGTGCTGGCCGGGGGGGCTCTCGGGCAGCTCCACCACCTCGACGTCGACGCGCATGCCGAGATCGTCGCTGGCGAGTCCGAAATAGGAGCCGTGCAGCGGCACGGCCTGACGGGGATCCCGGGCCACGGCGACCCGGATCAGGTCGCGGTTGCCGACGATGCCGTTGGTCGGATCGAACTCCACCCAGCCCGCGCCCGGCAGGTAGACCTGCAGCCACGCATGGGTCGAGCCGCCGCCCACATGGCGATCCCGGTCGTTGCGCGGATTGTAGAGGTAGCCGGAGACGAAACGGGCAGCCATGCCGAGAGCCCGCACGCCCTCCATCATCAGCACCGCGAAGTCGCGGCACGAGCCGCACTTGGTCCGGAGCGTGTGCAGCGGGTCCTGCACGCCCTTCTCGCTGCGCGCCGTGTAGGTGAAGTTCCGGCGCACGCTGCGGGTCATGTCGGCGAGCAGCTCCTGGGTCGGGATCCGTCCCGTGGCCGGGATGAAGCTGCGCGCCCAGGCATCGACCTCGTGCCGCGGGTCCGGCCATTGCCGCTCGATCGAGCGGCTGAGGTCGGGCATGTCCTCGGCGCCGTAGCCGAAGGGGTAATGGGTCGCGTGCGGGGCCAATGGGAAGTCGGGGGTATGCTCGGGCGTGTGGTCGAGGGTGATGCCGCAGACGAAGCGGAGCGTCTCGGCGCGTCGGTCGAAGGAGGCCACGGCGACGCAATTGCCGAACACGTCGAACATCCAGCGGAGCGAGGCCGGCTCGGGCTCGATCTCCAGGGTCGTCTCGATCAGCCGCTGGTCGTAGCTGTCGCGTGGCCGGAACATGAGCCGGTGCTCGCCGAACGCCACGGGCCGGCGGTAGCGGTAGGTCGTGACGTGGCGGACGGAGAGGATCGGCACGCGCGGCGGAGGCTCGGGATCGGGACGGGGAGGGTCGATGCAAGTCCCGCGCCTGTCGGTGCGCGGCGCTCAGACGACCGGCGGCGGGGGCTCGCCCGCGGCGCGGTGCGCCTCGGCCAGGACGTCGCGCGGGCGCCAGGGCTTGGGGATGAACACGGCCTCGGGCGGCAGGTCCGGGCGGTCGAGGCCGTGGCCGGAGGTGAGGACGAGCCGCGCCCGCGGCCAAAGCGTCGCGACGGCGCGGGCGAGCTGCAGCCCGTCCATGGCGCCGGCGAGGCGCACGTCGGCGAAGACCAGGGCGACCTCGCCGCCGCGGTCCTGCAGCAGGCGGAGCGCGGCCTCGGCGCTGGCGCAGCCGATCACCGCGAGTTCGGTCTCTTCCAGAAGCGCCTCGGCGAGGGCGCGCTGCTCCGGATCGTCCTCGACGATGAGGGCGATCCGGTCCTGCGGCACCCGGGATGCCTCCGTGCCGTCGCGGCCATCCGCCACCGGTTCGGGCTCGGCCTGGCGCACGCGGCGCACGAGCACGGCAAGGTGCTCCGGCACGCCCTCGGCCACCAGGCTGTCGTAGATCGAGGCGAGGGTCTCGCCGATCTGATCGAGCGGCACGCCGGGCGACAGGGTGTCCAGCGGCGGCGCGCGCCGCCCGGTGCCGTCGCGGTTCCCCTTCGTCAAGAACTCCCCCCGGAAGCCGTGGTGTCACGCCGCCCGCGCGGCGCTTGTGGAGAGAAGTCGGGAAAACGTCGTCAGTTGCGCTCCGTGCCCCTGAAACCCGCGTGAGACGAGCGCCGGCGGCAGAGCGGTCGCTACGGCGCCTCGGCGTCCGCGTAGGCCATCATGCCGGAGACCGCGCGCACGTTCTGGTAGCGGGCGCCGCGGGTGCTCATCATCGCCTCGAACTTCTCGTGCACCTGCGCGACGGAGAGGCTGACCGCCTTCTTGCGCCTTCCATGCTGCGCGGCGAAGAAGATGGTGCGGTTCGCCCGCGCCGGGCCCGGCAGGAGCTGCGCGGCGGCGGCACCGGGCTTGTCGACGACCTTGGCCAGGAACTCCTCGGCGTCGTCCGGCCCGAGGAAGTGGGCGAGATAGACCTCGCCGAGGGTCAGCTCGCGGCCGATGCGCAGGGCGATGCGGGCGGCGTCGCGCTTCAGCATCTCGCCCGCCATCAGCGCGGAGAGGTAGGGATCCCGCCGCATCTCCAGGATGCGGGCCCGCTCCGCCGGATCGGTCACGCTCGGCTTGTCGTTGCCGTCGGCGACGACGAGGGCCGCGTCCTTCTCCAGCCCGTATTTCGCGCCGAAGTCGCGGACCACGCCGAGCCAGGTCCGCTCGATGAACTGGTAGAGACCCGTGGCCGAGGAGGTCTTGGCCTGAACGGCCGTGATGAAGCTCGATTCCTTGTCGGCCACCGCCATCAGCAGCACCGGATCGGTCTGGACCGCCTGGGCCGCGCGCACGATGGTCTGGACGAGGTGGCGCCGGATCTTCATCGGGCCGAATTCGAGCACCTCGTTCGGGTCACCCACCGCGCTCTCGGAGAGCAGGACGTCGTACGAGACCCGGTCGACGGTGTTGGAGCCGAGATCGGTGTCGAGATCGTGCACCGCGGCGAAGGCCGAGGAGGCGCGCAGCACCGCGGGCGGAGCGGGGTCCGCCACGGCCTGCGGCACGAGGGAGACCGTCTGGAGGCGCGGGCGCGGCATCGGGATCTCGGTGGCGGCCTGGGCGGTCGAGACCGCACGGTCGAGGCCGATCCGGCCGAGCTCCGCCCCGGAGCCGATCAGCACGGCGCTCAAGCCCCCGGCGAGCAGCGACATCGACAGGAGGGAGCGGGCGATGGCGGGGCGGCTGCCGTGGTCGCGGCCGACCCGGGGCAGGGCGGTCAGGGCATCGGCCGGGCCCGAGCCGAAGCGGCCGGGGGCCTGGCGGGCGTTCTTGCTGGAGGCGTTGCGCGACGTACCGTCCGGGCGGGCCTGCATGCGACTCGAAATCCTCGTCCCGCGCCGCTGACGGCGCCGTGATCCCGATCTGGCTTGACAGATGTGGCGACAACACGGCCGCGGTTGGGGCCATCCTGTGGCAAACGCCTCCCACAAGCTGTGGACGGAGGGGTGACAGGTTGTCCGTGACTTGAGCGGCGTCCCTCGGCTAAGAGGGCCGGAATGCGGCCAGGCCCCGTCCCCGGGACCCCCGGCACCGACACGAACGTTCCAGGCAGAGTCTGTCCTCTATGAGCGGCGTCAACGAGATCCGGTCGACCTTCCTCGACTACTTCGCCAAGGCAGACCACGCGGTGGTGCCGTCCTCGAGCCTGGTGCCGAAGAACGACCCGACCCTGATGTTCACGAACGCCGGCATGGTGCAGTTCAAGAACGTCTTCACCGGCGTCGAGAAGCGGCCCTACCAGCGTGCGACGACGGCGCAGAAATGCGTCCGCGCGGGCGGCAAGCACAACGACCTCGACAATGTCGGCTATACCGCGCGCCACCACACCTTCTTCGAGATGCTGGGCAATTTCTCGTTCGGCAACTATTTCAAGGACCGCGCGATCGAGCTGGCCTGGACCCTCATCACGAAGGAGTTCGGCCTGAAGCCGGACCGCCTGCTCGTCACCGTCTATGCGGATGACGACGAGGCGGCGGGCCTGTGGAAGAAGATCGCCGGCTTCCCCGACGAGAAGATCATCCGCATCGGCACCTCGGACAATTTCTGGCAGATGGGCGATACCGGCCCCTGCGGTCCGTGCTCGGAGATCTTCATCGACCAGGGCCCGGCGCTGCAGGGCGGCCCGCCCGGCTCGCCTGACGAGGATGGCGACCGCTTCCTGGAGTTCTGGAACCTCGTCTTCATGCAGTACGAGCAGATCGAGCCGAGCAACCGCCTCGCCCTGCCGCGGCCGTCCATCGACACCGGCATGGGCCTGGAGCGCATGGCGGCGATCCTGCAGGGCGTGCACTCGAACTACGAGACCGACCTGTTCCGCGCGCTGATCGATGCCGTCGCCCATGCGGTGAGCCGCGCCCCCGATCCGAAGACGCTCGCCTCCTACCGCGTGATCGCCGACCATCTGCGCGCCTCCGCCTTCCTGGTGGCGGACGGGGTGCTGCCCTCGAACGAGGGCCGCGGCTACGTGCTGCGCCGGATCATGCGCCGCGCCATGCGCCACGCCGAGCTGATCGGCTCGCGCGAGCCGATGATGTACCGCCTGGTGCCGACCCTGGTGCGCGAGATGGGCCAGGCCTATCCCGAGCTGATGCGGGCCGAGAGCCTGATCTCCGAGACGCTGCGCCTGGAGGAGTCCCGCTTCCGCCGCACCCTCGAGCGCGGCCTCGCGATCCTCGACGCGGAGAGCCGCGACCTCAGCGCGGGCGGCCGCCTCTCGGGCGAGACCGCCTTCACCCTCTACGACACCTACGGCTTCCCCCTCGACCTGACGCAGGACGCGCTGAAGGCCCGCGGCATCGGCGTCGACACCGAGGGCTTCACGGCCGCGATGGAGCGCCAGAAGCAGGCCGCCCGCGAGGCCTGGAAGGGCTCGGGCGAGGCCGCGACCGAGACCGTCTGGTTCGCCCTGCGCGACCGCGTCGGGGCGACCGAGTTCCTCGGCTACGAGACCGAGGGCGCGGAGGGCGTCGTCACCGCGCTGCTGCGCGAGGGTGCCGAGGTCGAGGCGCTGCAGGCCGGCGAGAGCGGCCTGATGCTGGTGAACCAGACCCCCTTCTACGCGGAATCGGGGGGGCAGGTCGGCGATACCGGGCGACTTGCCGGCGCCGGCCTGCGCGCCCGCGTCACCGCCACCGAGAAGAAGCTCGGCGACCTCTTCGTGCACCACGTCACGGTGGAGGAGGGCACCCTCGCCCGCGACGGCGCCGTGGAGCTGAAGGTCGACCATGCCCGCCGCCGGGCGATCCGCGCCAACCACTCGGCCACCCACCTGCTGCACGAGGCCCTGCGCCAGGTGCTCGGCGACCACGTCGCGCAGAAGGGCTCGCTGGTGGCGCCCGAGCGCCTGCGCTTCGACATCAGCCACCCGAAGCCGATCGAGGCGGCCGAGCTCGCGCGCGTCGAGGACATCGCCAACGCGGTGCTGCTGCAGAACGCCCCCGTCGTGACCAAGCTGATGGCGGTGGACGAGGCGATCGAGTCCGGCGCCCGCGCCCTGTTCGGCGAGAAATACGGCGACGAGGTCCGCGTGGTCTCGATGGGCCGGCCCGTGGACGAGGCCGGCACCGAGACCGAGGGCGGGCGCCTGCCGAACTTCTCCATCGAGCTGTGCGGCGGCACCCATGTCACGCAGACCGGCGATATCGGCCTGATCAGCATCGTCGGGGAGAGCGCTGTGGGTGCGGGCGTGCGCCGCATCGAGGCGATGACCGCGGATGCGGCGCGCCGCCACCGCGCGGAGGAGGGCCGCTCGCTCGCCGCCCTCGCCGGCCTGCTCAAGGCGCCCGTCGCCGAGGCGCCCGACCGGCTCGCGGCCCTGCTGGAGGACCGCCGGCGCCTGGAGCGCGAGCTCGCCGAGGCGCGCAAGAAGCTCGCCATGGGCGGCGGCGCGGCCGGCGGCGGCGACGAGGCCCGCGAGGTGGCGGGCGTCAAGCTGATGGCCCGCGTGGTCGAGGGCGTCGAGATGCGCGACCTCAAGAGCCTCGCCGACGAGGGCAAGACCCGCCTCGGCTCCGGCATCGTGGCGATCGTGGGCGTCGCCGCCGACGGCAAGGCCGGCCTCGTGGTCGGCGTCACCGACGACCTGACCGCGCGCTACGACGCGGTCGGCCTGGTGCGGGCCGGGGCCGGCCATCTCGGCGGCAAGGGCGGCGGCGGGCGCCGCGACATGGCCCAGGCCGGCGGCCCGAACGGGACGGGCGCCCAGGCCGCCCTCGACGCCATCGTCGAGGCGCTCCAGGCGGCGTGAGGACGAAGCCCGCCGCGGCCCGGACGCCGCGGCGGGCTCCCACTCACCGCGAGGCGGTGAGCTGGCAGCCGCTCTCCTCGAGCTTGGCGTAGGCGTCCGCGCCGGGGATGGTGGCGAGCAGCTTGTAGAGGTCCCACTCGCCCTTCTCC
>Ga0126362_10000288_pt1 | contig 29396 bp, 38 predicted proteins | sample ANMtaG_FD_126269 | JGI IMG/M metagenome (GOLD analysis project Ga0126362, IMG submission 126269) | Continental margin sediment microbial communities from North Pacific Ocean - ANME2c_DSS_Sorted | ecosystem: Environmental > Aquatic > Marine > Continental margin > Sediment | place: Pacific Ocean... | reverse complement strand
TCAAACCTCACGGCAACCCGGGCCCTGGCTACGTGGCGCGAGCAGAACGCTGGTCCAAGAGCAACGGCGCGACCTTCGTCTGGGAGCGCGAGCGCGCTCGGGACTACTACGGCCGCCGCCTTGACCAAAGCCCCGTGACCTGCACAGTGACCGTGCCAGCACACGAGCTGCTCAACGTTGACGCGTACGAGCTCGGCGACTTCAAGCTGTTCTTCAATGATCCGCGCACCAGAGCCCAATACATCAAATGGGCACCGCTGCTGATCGCTGCCGAGCAACACCATCTTTCAAAGGCCCGCAAGTGAGCGATTCCCGTGCACCCACAACCGATGCGGGCCCGTCAGTCTGGAACCGATTCTGGAGCCCGGCCAGCTACCTGATCGGCGCCGCGCCCCATGACGATCAGGCTCAGGCCAAGGCAAAGCGGCGCTCCAACAGCGCATGGCTGGACAAATGGCTGCCGAAGTACATCGTGCGTTGGACATGCGCGTGGGTCGGATCGCAGTGGTTCCTGGCCCTGGCCAGCGACCTCGACTCCATGGTGCTCATGACCGCTGGAGTCGTGTTCCTCGCGCGAAGCTCAATCCAGATCGGAGTGCTGTTCGGGATGCTCGTCAGGGCCCGCATGGTGCTTGCACAAGGCCAGGGCGACAGGCGGCCCTGAGCAGGGCACGGCCGCGACGAACTTTCTTCTTTCAGCAATCTCCCGACCAACCTTTCCCCATGACCACACCATCCAACGTGACACGCTCCCCCCTTTATGCAGCCTGGGAGACCAAGGTTGCCGAGGCCCTCGCCACACTCATCGGCTGCGACTACGGCGATGCGCAGGCCATCATGGCCGCCCGGCCCGACGTTCTGGCCACCTCCTGGACATTGCGGGAAACCGCCGATGTGGCGGCCGCCGCGATCGACGCCTCGAGCAAAGCATCCCCCGCCCCTGCACCACCCTGGACGATGCGGCAGTTCGTAGACCAGGTGAAGGTGCTGCTGCGCTCACAGCCACTAGGCACCCGCCTGCAGGACGGCGATACCGGGGGCTACTTCTTTCTGGACGGCGAAGCGGTCTTTGCATGCCAGCTCGATGGCGATCGCGACGCGGATGCGGTCGACCTCGACGAAAGCGCCTGGGACTTCGCCCGCGGATGCTGGGAAGACAGCACGCCAGAAGTGACCATGGCCACGGTCCTGAGCCCCGTCCTTCTGCCTCCAAACGATGGCCGACCAGAACATCCCGCACCGGCGAGCGCGCCCTGAGAGCACGAAATGTCGCTCGCAACCTCAAGGATGACGCCGCTCACGAGCACGACTGACAACGCGCGTGGCGCTGGCGGGCTCTCGCGCCAACAGGTGGCAGCGCTGCAGGCGGCCCTGTCGGAGGCGGTCTCGATCCACCATCACAGCGCGACGCCGCGCGCTGGTGTCGGCGTCGCTGCGCGATCGACTGTGCTCAGCCTCGATGGTGAGGGTTACCTCGAGCCCCGCGGGACGAGCTACGAGGAATGGGTGGCCACGCCCAAGGGAATCGCTATGGGAAAGCGCCTGGGGCTCGACCAGCGCTTTACCGGCGCAGTCCCGTCGATGCGCGCCCGCGCGATCATCCTGCGCACGCTCACCATGCCCGATCGCTACGCCGTCGGCGACGTGGACGCACATTCACCACGCAGACTTCGCATTGGCGCCACTCGCGAGGACATGTGGATCGAACGACTGGGCTACGGCACGCTCTTGCGAGAGAAGGACCCCCGCCACGGCTGGTTCATGACCCTGGCTCTTTCCGCGAAGGGGCAGGCCCTCGTCGAAGCGACGGACATGCCGCTCAAGCTGGCCCTGACCGACGAAGAAGAGGATGCCGTGCGCGCCGGCACGATGAAGTACGGAATCGTGCCAGACCCGATCGTCGTCCAGCGTGCCAACTTCCAGATCGAGACCGATTGGCTTTGCTCGCCGCGCGATCTCTATGCACGCCTGCTGGACCCGGCAGCGATCTATCCCGGCACACGCATCGAGCTCGTGCGCGAGCGCGGCGGCGCACTGATTGGCACAGCCGCAGCGGGCCCTTGGAACCGCGTGTGCCTCTCTCTCCTACATGCCTACGAGGAGGCCACCCATCGCCACTGGCACTTCGATGCCACTTTCGCATACTCGGATCGGGGCCCCATGGACAAGGGCCCTCGCCGGGTCTGGGCACCGTTCCCCGAGAACTACTCGAACGAATCTGTGCGGCCGCGTGCACAAGAGCGCCAGTTCGCCCGCGACTGCGGTTTCGAGACCTTGGCCAACATGCGCTCCACCTGGTTGCGCCGCGCGCAGCTGGCGTCAGTGCGCCGCGGCTCAGGCATGCGGGGCTGGGTGAAAGGCCTCGTCGTCGAGCTACAGCACTTGGATTTCTCGTGATTCTGCTCGCCGGCGGTCCAGACCACCGCATCGCCGACGCTGCCCAGGCCGAATGGGCATTCGAGATGCATCCCACCTGCGGCCCGTCCGCGCTGGACCGGAACGGTGCTGTCGCTGAACGCCAACCGGGGCCACGCTCACCGTTCTGGCGAGCCGTGACGCTCTGGGCCATGCAGGGCCGACGCGTCGACGTGGCCGGCCGTTGCATATGGGACGAGCCCCCACCGATCCGCGTGGTCCATGTGTCAGGACGGCAGCATGTCGTCCTGCCAGAGACGCCGGAAGCCATTGCCGCCGGTTCCGGCCTGTATCCCATGGACCTTCGACGGATCGACGTCGTGCCAGGCCCATGAGGCCACGCGTCACGCTTTAGCCATCCCTCCGTGCAGCACGCTGCCAACAGAACCGCAGCTATTCTTCAAAAGATTGCGGCTGGCTACGGCCTCCTGGGTTAAATTTGCATTTGGCGACCGTCGCCAGCCGCACGCGCTCAATTTGAGTACGACGAAGACGGATTTTCTGCCCCTCCCTGATTTCCTTGTTTTCATGGGCGGCCCGCAAAGCGTGTACCGGACTTCTCGCCCAGGAGAAAACAATGGACCTTCCGACACTGAAGCTCCTGGCGGCGCGCGTTCGCAGCCTGCTTGAGCAATCGCATCACCGCATTGGACACAACCAGGCGCTCGATCTGATCGCGGCGCTACCAGGCCTGCGAAACTGGCCCGAAGTAAAGGCATTCCCTGATCGGGTAATGGCCTGCCAGCTCGATGAAGTCTCAGCTGCACGTCTGGGTGCCAGCCTCAAGACCCGATTCGGCTTGGACATGAACCCGCACTCGCTGTTGTCGTCTCTTTCGCCTCCCGCCCCCAATCCTCCATTTCTTGCCGTGTTGGATGAGCTTGCCTTCAACTCCGGCGTGCCGGACGATCGGCTCAGGGAAGCCCTGCGCGACGTCGATGGAGTTCCGAAGACGAGCTATGTGGTACGAGACGGCTCGGTCTTCGTGTTCGACAAGCTGCTGCAAGAAGTGCAGAAGGCGCAAGCCGGTGCCGGCCCCGGCCATCACCTGTCCGAGTTGGCTGCGCAGCTGCTGCCCATGTCAATGGTTTCGCCCGCGGAGGCAGTTGAACACTGGGGCCTTGTCCCCCCGCCGTACGAGCGCCTGGCCTGGGTATCCGGAGAATTTACGATCTGGCATCGACCATTCAACGCGCGCATTCCGGGGACGTTCATGAACGAACACGATGTGCAGCGTGCCCTCGCCCGGCTCATCGTCGGCGACGTGCAGCCCGGGCGAGGCGACTTCACCTACCGTGGCCAGCCCCTGATCCTTTGCGATCCCTTAGACCTGGCCCTCTTGCCGCCTCGCCCCACGCTACCCCCTGCCGACGGTCCAACACGCCATCGCACCGCCGCATTGGCGCACGTTGCCTACCTGCCTGGCTTCGACCCTATTTCCGAGCCCCTGTTTGCCGAGGTCAAGCAGCTGGAGGCCGACTGGGGCCAAGAGAGCGCGCGATGCGCCGGGCACGTGCGCGTCCGCATCGCGGAGCTCTGGTCGCGGGTCGAGGAGTTCCAATCCTCGCTCGCCTCACTGAACCAGCTGCGCGGCGCAGGTACGGTACCTGAGTACGCCCTGGAGGAATTCGCCGAGCTCCGGCCGCTCTACTCGGAACTCACGATGCTGTCCGATGGCGCGCTGTTCGCCATGTTCGACAGTTTCCAGATGGAATGCCGCTACATCAACGGCTGGACGGCAAGCCGTGACGACGACTTCTTGTTCTACCTGCTCGGCAAGGTCGCCGGCAGCAACGGCGAATTTGAGGGCGAGAAGGCCGAAGCGGTCGGGGAATGGATTGCTGCTGCAGTGCTCGGTGGAAGTTCGTTTGATTCGGCCCTTGCCTTTGGTCTCGCTTGCGAAAGCTACGACTCCGCTGTGGCACGCCTGGCTAAGCGGATCGCTGACGCCATGACCTTCCTGGGCAGCGACAAGGACGTCAACGCGCTGCAGGGATGCGAAATCAGGACACTGCGGGAGCATTTCCAACGGGCCCGCTCGTACGGCAGCAGCCCCATAGTTGTCGAGCAGGATTTATCGGATCTTCTCGCGACAGACGTACCAAGATTCTGATCTCTACCGTCAACGGAAGCGAAGAGATGACCCGGCGTAGGCCCGGACTCTTCGCCCTCTGAATGTCACACGATCGGCGATGTGGGGCTGGAAAATCGCTTCTGTTTTCCGAAATAAGTGCGTAGGTACCGCTCGATGCTCGGCTTCGAGGCCGGCCACTCGGATTCCCATTGCCGAATGCGCGCCGGCAAATCCGCGTCCTTGCAATCCGGGTGCAGCTGGCTCAGAAATGCCTGTCCACGCTCGCTCAGCTTCGTGCGTGCTTTGTGATCGGCAACAAGAAGACCAGCACCACTTAGCCCCGAGACAATGGCCGCGCGCGATGCCGGCGAACCAAGCTCAGACCGTGCGTGGCGACCTGTACCTGGCCATTGGTGCATCAGCTCGATGAGCTTGCCTTCTGACATCGCAGGGAGCTCGCGGATCCCGTACAGCAGCTGCAGGCTGAACTTGCTCACCGTGAACCGGTCATCGTCCACGCCCACCTGTCTCAGCGGCGCTCGGAGCAACGCGAGTGCGTTCACGTTGAAATTGAAATCGAAGAACCGCCGCGCGAGCCCCGCGTTCAGACACTCGACAAACCATGTGTCCGCAGTGGATGAGATGGCGTCCAGCGACCGGGCGATACTTGTTTCGTCAAGCCCCATCAGGTGCAGCGCCGGCCGTGCCAGAACAACCGCATCCGGAGCCAGGCACTGGCTCAGCAGAACGTGATACGCGACAGCTCCGGAGGGATCCGGGTCCCCTGCAAAAATGATCTTCGTTGCATCGCGAAGCAAATCCGCCGACGAGCTCTCGATTCGTGTTGCCACGCCGTCATCGATCGACCACGCTGGTGACGAAGCCTGCGGCCGGGGCTTCCAGCTCGGCTCAGCGATGTAGGGGAAGGCATTGAAGTTCAGGCCTCGGGGGTAGCGGAACTCGTACAGCCCCAGGCGCAGCGTTGTGATGGCGTGTATGCGGCTCGTCGGCCATCGGGTCGAAAGATGCGGGGCGAGTGCACGGGCGAACGACGGTTTATCGACAATGAAAACAATGCTCTCTCGCATGATCCGTACTCCTGGAAAGGAAGGTTTGTGTTTGCACGGCTTAGCCGTGAACTTCGGTCAGTCTATCCCCTTCGTGTCACGCATCCCGGTCTGTCTCTCATCCCAGCAAGCGCTAGCCAAGCACGACAACGCCATCGACAACCGAGACATTGCGCATCACGATCCAGTCAGCACCTGAATACCAACGCATTGTGAGTTGGGTGCCTTGAATCCAACGGCCCTCGTGGATCAGGTCTGCATCGTAGGAGCGCACCTCTATGCAGCAAGGGCGTTCACCTTGGCGTGCCTTGAGCCATGCGGCTTCAGGAATCGCGCGTGGTGGATGCGCGCGACGAACGAACAAGGGCTGAATGGCAATGAACAGCGCGACACCCGCTAGAGTGAAGGCGATGACGAACCCGCAGGTTCTGGCGGCGTACGAGTCGGCAAACGCGGCAGTGAATACACCGGTCAAGATTGCCAAGATGGCCATCAGCTGATCAAGATCGTGAGGGCGGGCATCCGTTTGGAATGAAGTTTTCATGATTCAGGCGCGAGCAGCGGCTCGCTTGTTCTTGAGATAGTTGGCGTAAGCCCACTTGTTCCGGATCTTCGGCTTGCTCTTGGTCGAGCGCGACGCCTTTCGGGGCTTGCTCAGGCGAACCCCGGCATCGCGAGAAGCATGCGCGCGGCCGCGCCGGGTGTTGAGCCCGCACATGCCTGGCCAGGCAGCCTCCGCAGGCGCGAGGCCGAGCACTTCGGTCTTCAGGGTCGAAGGGGTCAGCGCATCGTAGCGGGCCAGCACCCGGCCGGCCGCGGCGCCGTAGCCGGCCTGCACGATCTGGGGCTGCGCCATGAGCCAGTCCAGGTCCATCAGGTGATCAGTGCTCACGATGGTGATGTGCAACTCGCGCGCAAGCTCGAAGCCGCAACGCAGGTCCAAGCCTGAACGCATCGCGTCGAGCAGCTCGTACGGCATGCGGTCATCGGAGGCCACGCACCAGGCGATCACGTCCTGCACGGGAATGCCCGACAGGGCCATCGACATGAACTCGACCCACTCCTCGGTGCCCTGTTCGAAAACGAACGGACCCACATCGCTCAGGTGGCGCAGCACCGAAAGTGGTTCACGCCGCAGCGCTTGGGCCGTCTCGTGAATATCGAGCCCCGCGTCGATCGCTTGGGTCAACGCCTTCTCGTCGGCCTTGAGCCAGGCATTCAGCGTACGGGATCTGTCGGAGTGAATGGCGGTGGTCATGCGAGCCATCATGGACACAAGCCGCGGATCCCGTCTAGGTTGAGCGCTACATTGCCACCGATACGCTCATTGTCGTATCGTGCACGCGATGAATGAACCTAGATTCGTACTTGATCCGTACATTGTTCGCGCTGCACAGTCCGTCACGCCGGATCAACTCGTGACTGCCTTCACTGTGCTGTACGCGGATCTGGATCTGGACCCTCCTGAGTCTGCAGAAGTGGAACGAGAGGATCGGGCCGCTGCGGGAAAATGGCTCAAGAAGCTCCGCGTCACTCCTGGGCTAGCCCTCTCTACAGGAAGAACGAACAGTGACCGCGGCATGTGGACTTGCTGCCTGCTTTCATGCCTTGGCGATCAGCGGCCAAAGGCGGCCCGCATTCGAATGCAAATCGCATGGGACATCGTCTGCAGCCCACAGGGGAAATTCAACATTGGGTCGGCACCCGAACTGGCGAGTGAACTCGCGAAATGGAGCCAAAGCGCGTTAGCTTCTGAAGAACCCTCGAGCAGCGGGAAGTGCCCACCACTCTAGCCCGGAGCCTGACTCGGCTGCTCGACGGGCTCAGGGTCATCAAGCGGCTCTGCGAGCAGGGCCATGAGGCGCATGGCGTAGGTCTCGCGGATCACGCTATCAGCTTGCCGCGCGAATCGGTCGACCGCGGCCTCGATCGCCGCCTGGTCGGCGTCCGCGGGGATGCTGCCCCAGCAGGTGGAGAGTGCGTTGCGACCCTCGCTCTGGTAGTCGCCGCTGAGTAGGTGGTGCGGCCCCTCGCGGGACTGCCGGCAGTACACCACTGCGGTGCGCCCGCCCGCCGCAGTCTCGAAGTCCTTGCTCGCGACATCCGCGCGCACACGGTCGCCGTACCAACCATGGATAGCCATCCGCGTGACGAAGGTGGCCATGACAGCCGAAGAATCTTGGGAGCTCATGTCGAGGGCTTCTTGTGCAAAGGAGCAACCATGCCACTGTCTGAGCAAATCCGAGCATTTTTTTGGTCCGCGTTTCGCGACGCCTCAAAAGCAGAAGTGGGTGAGAAAAATCGAAATTTTTCTCACCCACTTCTGCAATGACCAGCAGGGGAAAGTGTATCTGCTGCGGCGTTCTCATGCTCTTCTGAACGCGTCCTTGGGCACACCGTCACCGAAAGTCGCGGCTCGCCGTGCGCAGCTTGCCCAGTTGCGCGGTGTGGTCGACCAGCTTCATCGCAACCAGCGACTGCACGCCCTTCTCGCTCTGCCAAGTGCCCTCCACGCTAAGCAGCCGTGCGGCGAGCAGCGCGGCGCGGTGCTCCTGTGCAACCTGCGGCCACACGATGATGTTGACCGTGCCCGTTTCGTCCTCCAGTGTCGCGAACACCACGCCTTTCGCCGTGCTGGGGCGCTGTCGATGCGTGACGATGCCACTCGCGCGCACCTGCTGGCGATCGAGCGCATTCACCCGCAGATCCTCCGCCGTTCGGATTCCCCACTGGGTGAGCTTGGGCCGGATCAGGGCCAGCGGATGCCGCCGCAGGCTCAGCCCCGTGGTGGCGTAGTCGTCGGCGATCTCCGCGCCTTCCGGAGGAACTGCGAAGCCGAACTCATCCTCGACGGTACGCGCCTCGCGCAGCATGCGGGTCGGTCGGGTGTCTACCCCCTTGGCGGCCCACACCGCATCAGGCCGATGCCCTGCAATCGTCAGCAGCGCGTCGGCGCTGGCCAGACAAGCCAGGTCGTGTGCATCGAGCTCAGCGCGCATGGCCAGATCCTCGACTGTGGCGAAGGGAGCCGCATCACGCGCAGCGATGATGCGCCTGGCCGCCTCCTCGCGCATGCCGGCGATCCGTGACAGCCCCAGGCGCACGGCGCGCAGCGGCATGGCGTAGGTTGTGTCCCAGCGCGATGACGCCGTCGGGCTGCGCGCGGGCTCTTCCAGGGTTGTCTCCCACACGCTCACGGTCGCGTCGACCGGCCGGACGAGCACGCCGTGCTCGCGCGCATCACGCACCAACTGCGCCGGCCCGTAGAAGCCCATCGGCTGGCTGTTGAGCAACGCGGCCAGCATCGCATCGGGATGGTGGCGCTTGAGCCAGCAGCTCACGTAGACCAGCAGCGCGAAGGAAGCGCTGTGGCTCTCCGGGAAGCCGTAGCTGCCGAAGCCCTTGATGCTCACCAGCACCTGGTCGATGAAGGCCTGCTCGTAGCCCTTCCTGGTCATCCGCTCGGTGAGCCTGCGCTCGTGCACCTCGAGCCCCCCGCGCTTGCGCCAGGCACCCATCGCGCGGCGCAGCTGGTCAGCCTCCCCCGGGGTGTAGTCCGCACACACCATCGCCAGCTTCATGGCCTGTTCCTGGTAGAGGCAGACCCCCAGCGTGCGCTCGGTGACTTGGCGCACCGCATCGTTCGGATACCCGAAAGACTCTTCGCCCGCGCGCCGACGCAGGTACGGGTGAACCATGCCGCCCTGGATCGGGCCCGGCCGCACGATCGCGACCTGGATCACCAGGTCGTAGAAGCACCGCGGCTTGATTCGGGGAAGCATGCTCATCTGCGCCCGGCTCTCGATTTGAAAGACCCCCACGGTATCGGCCTTGCAGATCATGTCGTAGGTGGCCACGTCTTCCGGCGGTACATCCTGCATCCGCATCGGCGGTCCGCCAGCCTTCTCGCCGGCTAGGTCCAGCGCGCGGTGGATCGCAGTGAGCATGCCCAACGCCAGGATGTCGACCTTGATGAGCCCGGTCGCGTCCAGGTCGTCTTTATCCCATTGGATGATGCTTCGGTTTTCCATCGCGGCGTTCTCCACCGGCACAAGGCGACTGATCTTGTCGCGGGCGATCACGAAGCCGCCGGGGTGCTGGCTCAGGTGCCGCGGAAACCCCCGCACCGTCTCGGCGAGCTGCAGCCAACGCGCCATCTTCGGGTCGGCAACGTCGATCCCGTTTTCCTGCAGGCAGCTTTCGCTGATCCAGTCCTCATCGCCGCCGTAGGCACTGCCGGCCAGCGCCTCGACCTGGTCCAGCGGCACACCCATGGCCTTGCCCACGTCGCGCAGCGCGGACTTCGTGCGGTAGCTGATTGCCACTGCGGTGAGAGCCGCCCGCTCGCGGCCGTACTTCTCGTAGATGTACTGCATCACCTCTTCACGGCGCTGGTGCTCGAAGTCAATGTCGATGTCGGGTGGCTCGCGGCGCTCCGCGCTGATGAAGCGCTCGAACAGCACGCTCATGCGCTCGGGATCCACCGAGGTGACGCCCAGGCAGTAGCACACTGCGCTGTTGGCCGCCGAGCCTCGACCCTGGCAGAGGATGCCGCGGGCGCGGGCCCAGTGCACGATGTCGGCCACGGTGAGAAAGTACGGCTCGTAGCCCAGCTGCGCGATCGTCGTGAGCTCGTGCTCGATCTGGGCGCGCACTTTCTCGGGCACGCCCTCGGGATAGCGACCCGCCGCACCGTCCCAGGCGAGCTTGCGCAGGTGCGAAGCGGGCGTCTCGCCCTCGGGCACCACCTCGCGCGGATATTCGTACTGCAACTCTTCCAGCGAGAAGGTGCACAGGCTGGCCACCTTCACCGTCTCTTCCATCCAGGCGGCCGGCACCTGCTCGGCCAGCACCGCTCGCCCACGCAGGTAGGCCTCGGCGTTCATCTGCAGCGCAAAGCCGGCCTCGGCCACCGTGGTGCCGATCCGCACGGCGGTGAGCACGTCCTGCAGGGGCTTGCGGTGTCGCGTGTGCATGACGGGGCTCGCGCTGGCCACGATGGCCAGGCCGGTGCGCTCGGCAGCCTGCTCGACCAGCCACAGCCGGAGTTCGTCGTCCAGGCCGAGCGGGCGCGGAGCGACGATCCACGCACGCCCAGGAAACCAGGTCTTGAGCCACATCGCCTGGGCGAACAGCGACTCGGCGGTGGCGTCGGGCTGCGGCAGCAGGAGCACCAAGCAGCCGGGCATGCCCGCCAGGTGCGGTGCCTGGATGTTGCGGCCCTCCACATCCGTCACCAAAGCCGTGTAGCGGCCCTTGGCGGCCCGCCGGCGCGCGAGTGTGATGCACTCGCACAGGTTGCCCCACCCCTGCTTGTTCTGCGCCAGAACCACCACGCGCGCATGGGCGTGACCACGCGCGGTGGTCAGCAGGATCTCGCTGCCGCAGATGAAATGCAGGCCGGATTCCCTGGCATGCAAGTGCGCTCGCACAACCCCCGACACAGAACACTCGTCCGTGAGCGCCAGGGCTGAGTACAGCTTGGCGGCCGCACGCTCCACCAGTTCCTCGGGCTGCGAGGCGCCGACGAGAAAGGTGAATGCCGAGCGGCAATGCAGCTCGGCATAAGGCGGGGGTTCAGCGGGATACATACTGTGTTTAAAACCAGTATTCTGAACGCTTTGGGGCATCTCGCCCAACCCGGTGCAATGCCTATCCCGGCGCCGTGCCCTATTCTCCTAATTTCACCATTGCAATAGACAGAGCGCCTTGCTCGACGTCTTTATTTTTACTATCATGATGGGCAATATGGCAAAGAGCAGCGTCCTTGCGCAGTCCACGCAAGCCCCTACCACCATTGTCGAGATTCATACCGGCGGGGTGTGGCGCCCTGCGGCCACACTGCAGGCGCTTGGCGCGGATCGGTGCCGCTTCGAGTACCTGACCGAGTACGTCTTCGACGAAGCCCCGCTCCCCATCGCGCTGGGCCTGCCCATCGGGTTCGAGCCCGACAGATTCATCGAGGGTCCGACGGGCCCCGAGGCCGACCGGCGCCCGCCGGCCTTTCTCTACGACCTGGTGCCCCAGGGAAAAGGCCGCAAGTTCCTGCTGGAGCGGCTGGAGCTGGCCGACAGCGACACCCTCATCATGCCGCTGGTGATGGCTGGGGCCTTCAACCCGATCGGATGCCTGCGGTTCACGAGCGCGCTGGAGTTCTTTCGCAACGAGGCCAAGCGGCATCCTGATCCCGAGACGGCCGAAGGCTTCGACTTCGCGGAAGTCCTTCACCGAAGCCAGGAATTCACGGACCATCTCTCCTTGCACGCGATGCTCGCTTCGGGCACCACCGGCGTGCAGGGCGTCGCGCCCAAATTCCTGCTGACCTCTGATCGGGACGGGCGATGGTTCGCCGACATGGCGCTGCCAGATGAGCGTGCGCACGAGCATTGGCTTCTGAAGTTGCCACGGGGCAAGAGCGACGCTGATCGCACGGTGCTGCGCAACGAGGCCGGTTTTTTGCGGCTGGCCGAGAAATGCGGGATTCGGACCTTCGCCCCGCCGCAGCTTCACAACGAAATCCTGTTCGTGCGCCGCTTCGATCGCCAGGTGATCGACGGCAAGCTGCACAGGCTGCATCAGGAGAGCCTGGCGAGCATCTGCGGGCTGCGCGGCTTCGGCGTCCCAAAGAGCCAGCAGCTGCTGCTTGAAGGCCTGCGTGACGCTGTTTCCGATCCGCTGGCCGAGACGATCGAGTTCATGAAGCGCGACGCACTGAACATGGCGATGCGCAACACCGACAATCATGCGCGCAACACGGCGGTGCAGCGGCTGGTCGACGGGACCATCCAGCTCACGCCAGTGTTCGATTTCGCGCCCATGTACCTGGATGCCGAGGTCATTGTTCGTGGCTGCCACTGGCGCGACGCGAGCGGCACGATCCAGCGGACCTGGGCCGAGGTCGTCGAGACCCTCGCGGTCCCGGACAGCGAGCGCAAGAGCATCGCAGGCGCACTCGCGTCCTTTGCCGACGTGGTCGCCGCTCTCCCTGACATCGCGAAGGATTGCGACATCGAGCCCAGTGTGATCGAGGCCTGCCGCGCGACAATCGCCGCACAGGCCGAGCAGCTGCAAGCACTGGCGCCCCTGGGCCTGGGAGACCGCCATGGATAAACGCCGCACACGGTCTGACGCATCGCGCGAGCTGCGACTGCGCGATGCGCTCTACCGCGCCATCACCAACGGGGACATGTCGACCGGACAGGCGGTAGCGTCGCTGCGCCGCATCAGCAAGCTGACCCAGCCCGAGTTCGCCAAGCACCGGAACCTGAGCGTTCAAAGCCTGCGCGCGATCGAGGCCGACAACGCAAATCCGACGGTCGACACCCTCAACAAGGTCGCGGCCATCTTCGGCTTGCAGGTGGGCTTTGTTCCAAAAGGGAAAGGCTCGAGCTCCTGGCGCGAGATCGAACAGGACTTGGCGAACGCAGCTCCTGGCGTCGATCCGAAGAAGCCGTAGCGAGAGCAACGGCGCCGACAAACCCAACGAAGAGAAACGCGACCATGACCCAACAAGCAAGAGGCTCGGCCAAAGTACCCGGAGATCTGACATTCGAAACCACCGTCTTCGGCCTGGTGGTGTTCTCCATGATTGCCTTCATGTTCTACACCGCGTGGTCCAACAACCAAGAGGTCACCCCGTCGAAGCTTTCGCAAGCCCCAGCGGGTTGTGTCGCCGACCGCCTGAGCAAGGAGGTTCAAATGAGTGCCAAGCCGCTTACGAACCAAGCGTATGACGCCATCAGACGCCAGTGCGACGCTGATGAGAAACTGAAGGAACAGCGCGATGCCTTACCACGGCCTTGAAATCAAGTGATCTTCGTCTTCTCCTTCTGGATTCTCCTCATCAGCCTTGTCGTAGCAGGCCGCCCCGCGCAGCCAGGCTGGCAACGCGCCTGCGCTGTCTCCATTGCCTTCTTCCTCAGCCTGACCTTCCTGCAAGCAATGGGCATGTTTTCCCCAAGGGGTGTCGAAGGCAATGCGACGAACTTCACACCGGTTCTGATCCTCCTCCTGGGCGCAGGCACCCTCGTCTTCTTCGTCGTCGTGTTGATCTCCCTGCGCCCGCCCGCAAAGCCGAGTCATGTGCAAACCGGAACGGCAGTCCTCTCGGCAGTGATCGGCGTCTACTTGATGTTCGTCGCTGTCGATCACTGGTGGTTCTTTCGGGGCGACGACGAGAAGAACGGTTGGACTTCTCCTGCGGCGCTCGGAGTCAAGGAAGTCACTTGCGACTTCGCGTTGGCGCGCGAGGAAGGCAATGCCATCGCATACCGCTGCCCGCACCTCTTCATCTTCGGCAGAGCCTACGCACACCCTTTCGTGCCATGGCCCTCCTACACATCAGGCACCAGCGTTGAACTGAAATCAAGGCTGGACGAGCTCATGCGCGAGGCTGACAGGAATGCTCAATCAGCGGGATCCGGAGGACGACCATGACTACATCGCGTTTGCACGATGTCACCACCCTTGCTGCCGTCAAAGCGTTGGATGGCCGCATCTACGCCCTACTGACCGAACAAGAGCTCGAGCTCCTTTGGTTGTTCGCAGCGCAGGGCCGCAAGGTTGGCGTTCGGGTCACAGTCGGTGGAAAGCCGATCCTCTCGGTGCGCACCCAGAACGAACATGATCGCCTGCGATCAAAAAACAGTGTGGTGGCAGTGACCGCCGAATCGACTCCATCGTGAATCTGTTCATCGTCATCGATATCACCATGACCGTCTCAGCCATCACTCTCGTGAGTGGTTTGATAGTGCGCGACGTGCGCCGTTGGCTGCGTGAGCAATCTGACCTGTGAGGCGGTCCTGAAGAAGTCCGCGAAGTATTCCAGGATCCCCAGCGCAGCAGACCTGGCCGCGTTTGGGGGCATGCACTGCTCGCAGCTACATCGAGAAGCAGTCGCGAATGGATGGCGTTGTCCTTCGTGCAACCGCAATGCCAATGAGGTCGTGCGATGGACGGAAATCCTGGGGCCGTCCTGGCGTGAGAAGTTCGCCGACGAGTTCGGCATGGGATTCACAACCAGCCTGGTGTACCACCATTGCCATAGCGAGTCGCTGTCGCCCAGATTTCCGCGCACGCTGATCTGCGGAGACTGCAACACTGCAGACGGCGCCGCGAAGCGCAAGCTCGGCCTCCCTGCTGATTGGTCGTTCTCTCCTGCCGAGCTTGCGCGTTTCGTGAAGGTGCTGCCGCACTCGGGCAAGGCCTCGATCAACTATGCAATCGCACACCAGATCTACGACGCGGCCAAGTGCCCCTCGAACACTGTGAAATTCTGGGACTAACGTGGCTCGACGCTTGTTTCCACCAGCTTCCCGCCGCTGAAGTAGCAGACTGCCTTGAACGTCAATTCGCCTGCGTCGAATGGAATCGTCGCCATGGCATTCCCGAGGGCAACCGTGCTTCGCTCCACTCGCTCGCTCGCGGGATAGCGCTTCATGGCGGATGAGCGGCGCAGCTTTTGCCGGGCGGAGTCAGCACACGCCGCCGTCATCTGCGCGTCCGAGGTAGCCTCAGCGCCCGCCCTGTCCGACTCGGGCACCGTACCAGAGCGAATGTCAGCCTCAGTGACGTAGAAGCGAGTGAAGGCGATGCCCTGCCCCTGGGCACGACAATCCGCGAAGAACACGACCTTCTTCGACCTCGCATCCGATCGCTGATCCGAAAGGCCGATCCCTTCGAGAACGACACAGTCCTTTGACCTTCGAACCAGTTCGGCCGCAGGCTCCATCAAGTCGTTGATCTTCCGGAAGCCCTCCTTACCCCAAGCTGCGAATGCCTTCGGGTATCCAGCCTTGTCCATTCGCCACATCGAAACATCCACTCCGGCCTGCACTACTGGCGCAATTGCTCCCACCACGAAGGCGAACAGAGCACACCGCTTGATGCTGATCATGGGCAACTCCTTGTCGCGTTCTGGACGTTCAGATCTTCGGCCTCGTTGCCTTGCAGGCCTTCTCCCATTGCCACGTGAAGGGCAAGTCTCCGCCGTGCTTTGACTTCCAGGAAGCCATCACGTCTTTCGCCAGGTAGGCCGTGTAGACCATCTTCCCCGAGATTCGGTTGATGTCCAGGACGTAGCTCTTGCCGAAGGCCATCACGCGCGCCTCGATCTTGTTCGGGGTGATCTTGGCGTCCGTGAAGACCGGACCACTATTGCGCTCCGGAGAGCTGACCGTCTTGTCGTCCAGGTTGACCTCCCACGAATCCGCCCTGTCCTTCAGGAGGTTGACCAGGTCGTACTCCATGAGCGCATCCTGCATAGACCTTGGCGAAATCCACGCCAGAAAAGGACGTCGTCGTGCAGCTGAGGTAGATCGACTCGGCGTGCGCCGCGAACCCCGCGAGCGCAAGGCTGAGCGAGGACACGATTCGAAGTGACAGGGGCAAGCGAACGAGCTTCATGTTTGCGTGGCTGTGGTTGGGCGTGGCAACTGTAACCGCCGCCGCGCGCTCCCAAGGCCCCGTCAGCGAGCGCGTGCGGTGCACAATCTGCCCATGTGCTACTCCGCCCAGATCAGGGCCGACTACAAACGATTCTTCCACCTCTTCGGTGGCGTGCTCAGCCTGCGCGAGTTCGTGAAGCTGTACGGCAAGCGCAAGGACGATCCCAAGATCAGTATCCCCAAGGCCGTCGACGCCGCATTCGGCGTTCCGCAATCCGACGAGGAGCGCGAGATCAAGTGGATGATCGATACCTTCAACACGGCCCAGGCCTCCGGGCTTGAGCAGGACCTGTTCAAGCAGCGCAAGCGCCTGGCCGACGCGCAGCGCACGCTGCAGACCAAGGTCACGAAGAAGGCGAATGAGGACGTGCGCATAGCGACTGACAAGATCGCACGCGATCGCGCAAAGCTCGCGGACCTGAGCCGCACAGATCTACTGCCACGCGATGCCCGGATCTTCCCCGGCAGCTATGCCCCCGTCATGATCTGGGAGGATGGGCGTTTCGTGGTCGTGCCGATGCGCTACCAATGCAGGCCAGAGGGCAAGCCTGCGTTCTATGACACGAAGCTCCCTGGTCTCTACAACGCGCGACGCGACAACCTGGAGCGCTTCTGGAAGCAGCAGTTCGGGCACACGCACGCCATCATGGCGGCCGATCTCTTCTACGAGCACGTCATGCGCGACGGCAAGGACATCGTTCTGGAGTTCAAGCCCCAGCATCTGCCGGACATGCTGGTGGCCTGCCTATGGTCGCGCTGGACCGGCCCGGACGGTGAGGAGCTTCTCTCGTTCGCGGCGATCACCGACGAGCCCCCGGAAGAGGTAGCTGCCACCGGCCATGACCGATGCATCGTTCCGATCAAGCCCGAGAACGTCGAAGCTTGGCTGCGGCCCGATCCAGCTGATCTGGCGGCGCAGTTCGCCATACTGGACGACCGCGAGCGGCCCTACTACGAGCACCGCCTGGTGGCCTGAGCGGGAGGAGCGGTCGCGCTCCGGTGCCGTGCGGTTGGTCCTGGCTGCCACTGCGAGAGCGGCCCCGGCCCTTCTCAAACCTGCTTGTCGACGAAGGCTGACCGGGCCTTCTGCTCACCTGCCGCCTCTGCGATCGCCCACCTCTCTTGATGCACCCATCGATAAAGGTGCTGGAAGTCGATGCTGCCGTTTTCCCTCGTGCTCTCCTGCAGGTCCCGGTAGGCCTCTTTGTCGACCGGCGAGTAGTTCGCCAAGCTCCCGTAGATGAAGTCGTCGTAGGTCGTCTGCGCGGCGCTGAAAACCTTGACGCCGATGAACGTGCCCAGAGCTACGAAAACTGGGAGCAAGAGGTTGAGCTCGGGTCCTGTCCAGGGTAGCTTTGGGAGGTCAACCCCCAAGGTCGCCAGACTGGCTTGGGCGGCCACGCAAAGGACGAACGCCCAGATGCCATACACCTTGGCCGCCTCACTGCGCGGCCCTTTGGATGACCATGGTCGATTCGCCACCCACTCCTCGCGCTTGTGCGCAGCGCGCTCGATCTGAAATACCCATTGGCGCTTCGTCTTCCAGATCACCGTTTGCGAGGGCGTGGTCATATCAATCATTCGTGCCACCTTGGACGTCGGAACTACCGCCATTGACAGCATCCGTGCGCCCATCGCGCAGGAACAGCCTGGTGGTGGTGTTGGCGAGCAGCGCGTCAACAGTGGCCTCGTGCAGGGGAAGCGCTTCGGATGAGGCGGCCACGCCATTCAGGACCGTTTTTCCGTCTCGGACTGAAGCGAAAACCATGTTGTTGGGCTGGCTCTGGCTGTAGGGTGCGGGCATCGTTCTTTCCAGTGACTCACCATGGCAGCGAAAGATGGGCTGCTGCCGGCGCCGGTGTTCCAAGTTCAATTCTGTGGTGAGCCCGCTTCGAGTATGCCCATTCGGCGGACTACTGCGCTAGGTTGCGAGATCGCAGTCACCTCGTCATCCGCCCCAACCTTGCGCGAATCGGCCCGGAGTTCTCATACTGTCCGAGGCGCACTTTGCGTCGTCGAGCGATTAACCGAAATCATGACCAGTCTCCAAGCGATTAGCGACCAAATTGCGGAACACGAACGCCATGTGGCGGCGTTGCTCGCCCAGGCAGCGCCACTGCGCGCCGCAGCACGCTCTGACGCGATCGCGCAGGTACACGCCAAGATCGTGGAGTTCGGCCTCAGCACCCGTGAGCTGGGGTTCAGATTCGGCGGCTCCGGCAGGATTCCGAAGTCCAGCGCCGCTGCAACCGCTGGCCCCTATTTCCATCCGAACACTCACGAGAGCTGGTCAGGTCACGGGCGCCGGCCTCTGTGGGTCGAATCTGCCCTGGCCACGGGCTACTCGCTCAAGTCCCTGCAGCGCCGCCCGACGTGATTCAATCCACGCTGCACCGAATCATCCCCTCCCTTGCCATGAACATCTTCGACGCACTCACCACCGCCGGCGCGCGCCAGGCCTCAACCGCATGGGCGCGCACGGCCGGCTGGGCGATGGAGGAGCGTCCCGTCGCTGGAGCCCACAAGATCGTCGTCACCGGCTCGGCCAGCGTCTTCGTTTGCCGTGGCCAACAGGCACGCATGCTGGTGGCCACCGAAAGCCCCGACGACCTGGTGCGGATCCACACTGACATCGTTGGATCAAAGCTCGTGATCGACCAGGAGCCCACCGTCATCTACGGCAAGGCAACGGTGTCGAGCGTGCGCGGGTCTGCAACCCAGTTCTTCCAGAACGTGGTCATCCACGGAGGCGTGGCCGCAAGGGACATCATCCACACGTACGGCGATCGACGTGGGGACTCCACGACCGTCGAGTCCAGCTCGGGGAGCAATATCGTTCACGGCGCAGGCCGCACCATGGTCGCCATCGTGGCTCCCGACATCGAGGCGATCTCGATCAAGGGTAGCGCCGAGGTGTTTCTGTTCGATCTGGACCAGGACGAACTATCGCTGGACGTCAAGGGCTCCGCATCGATCGAGGCCGCGGGCCGCGTGCAGCAGCTGGAAGTTGACGTCTCAGGCTCGGGCAACATCGATGCACGCGAGCTCGTTGCTCAGCATGCCGACGTTTCCGTGTCCGGCTCGGGTCATGTGCGAGCCCGCGCGGCCGAGGCGGTGCGGGCCAGAGTCTCCGGATCCGGCCGAGTGCGCATCTGGGGCAACCCGCCCAAGCGTGACCACAAGGTCTCAGGGGTCGGCGACGTGCGATTTGAGTAACTCGGCGGCCATACCCTCGCAAGAATGCCAATCGACAGCAAATTTTGGGACGGTAAACGCTGGCAAGGCCACCTGGCTTTCCGGACCGTCAGTCACACCCATGTCTCATGCTATTCGCCAGCCGACGGCCGTCGAACCTGCGACATCGCAGCGGTGGAATGCGCGGACGGCCGGTGGTACGTCGAAGACACGTGGGGAGGTGATGCCAAGGGCGCCAGCGGCGTCTGGAATCCATTTGATCCGAGCAATGATGACCCGCCTTTCTTCGAGTCAGAAGAGGCGGCACTGCGACACGCGGCCTCGATTGTGGCGAGCATCTGCGGCGTTTCGGAAGCCGAACTTCTGACCGCCTATCTCGACAGCTGAAGGCGTTCTCCGGCAACTTCGAGATTGACGCGGCCCAGCGACAATTCAACCCACGGCCGCGGCCGGGACTTGGCAAACCTTTAGATGGCTAGGCTCCAAAACGGAAAGATGAATGATGACCGTCGAAGTAGACAAGGATGCCCTGGCGGCCACTACCACCATCACCAAGACCAGGCGCTCCCGAGCCCCACGTCGTGAGAATTCAGACTATAGGGCTCCGAGCGCTGAAGTGCGTCAGGAAAGAACGCAGGCGGAATTGAGCGCCCTGCTCGCTCGTCCCGAGATCCGGTCGGCGCTTCAACACTGCGAGCATATGCAGTTGGTGTACGATAGCTTCGTGCGGAAGGTGGCGGGCGGCTCACAAGCTGTCACGGCTAACGACCTGAGCGACCAGCTGCAACGTCTCGCCGCCAGCCGGCGGATTGTCTTCGACCTGGCGCAGCAGCACCCGTTGCTGATCGGCCTTCGCAGCGTGCCCACGACCCGCCCCTGACAGCGGCGCCAGGGGCTCAACACGGCCGCTGACGCACCAATTTCACCGCCATGTACGCGACATACGCCCAGTTGAGTCCGGCCGCAGTCAGGATCGCGTGCGGCAGATACTTCGGCAGATCCAACGCAGCTCCAAACTGCACCGCAAGCACGCCAAGCCCCGATGCCACTATCGTGGCCAGCGAGCGCGCAAGTAGACGACCTTGAAGTTCCTGCGAAGGACTCAGCTGCGGGGATCTGAAAGAGGTGTGCATTCGAGACTCGTTGGTCTTGGATATCGATTCGCACAGTATGCCGGGCACAGCGCAGGCCTCGGCATTTCCATGCGTCTACGGTGTTGCTATCCTGTCAAACCCGCCGCGATCGCAACTTGAGCATGCCTGCCTCCGAAACCTGCTTTGTCCACGGTGCCCAAACCAATTCGTTGGCCGCCCTCGTTTGGACGGCGCTTCAGCAGCTTGACCCTGCTCTGCCCAACCTGGTCGACGAGGGTGTGGGCGAGTCTCGCGGTCTTACCCTGCAGGTGAAGTGGGCGCGCAGCATGACCGAGCCGATGTTTGCCTGCGAGGTCCTGGACGCTGCGAATCGCGAGAGCTGGGAGCTCGGCCTGGCCGACACCGGGATGCCCCATCCTGTGGCGTTCTGGAGGCGTTGCTGGGGATCGGCGACAACCCCTCCGCTCCCGTGGGTTGAGATCATCGACCAACCTCACGTGCTCGAGCCTCACACGCCACAGAACGAGCCGAGCTTCCTGAAGATGGTCTATGCCCTCGCAATGCGCGGCCCGGGGTTCTTTGCCAGCGACGACGGCCAGCGGCGCCAGCTCGAGGACGAGGTCACTTACTGGCGCGGCCAAACACGCGCACAAGCCAAGGCCCATCGAGCAGAACGGGCCCAGCTCGCCGCGCGACATTTGGTCGAACTGGGCCGCGAGCGGCCCCCGGATGAGCCCGCAGCGCCAGCTCGAGCGTGGAAGCTGGGCGAGATCGCGGAATGGGCTGCAGAGAACAGCGATCGCATCATCATCCTGCCGCGGGCGATCGCCGCGACGAAGAAGTCCGACTACCACCAGGCTTCGCACGTCTTCGAGGCGCTCGAGGTGCTCGCCGAGGTTTATCCGGCTGTGAAAGCGGGCGCTTTGCCCCGCGACGAGCTGAAGCGACGGTGCACTGAGGCATTTCTCGACATAGGGGCTCGGTTGACCGGAGCGTCGCCGGCGAGGCCGGGGACGAGTATTTCATCCGATGGCGCGGTGAACGAAGGTTCCTGGACCAGCACCTGGGCCGTGGCAATGCACGTGACCCCAGATTCTCAATGCGCATCTACTACACCTGGGACGAGATCGACGGCGTGGTCGTCGTCGGGTGGATGCCAAGTCACCTCACAGCAGGAATGACCTGACATGGCCAAGAGCAAGGCCGAAAAGGCAAAGGCACGCGAGAAGCGTAAGAAGGATGCGCGCCGGCGAGAAGTTATGCGCCGCGCTTCATCAAAAACGATCAGGAATGCGATCCAGAGCGTCTTCGACGGAACCGCGACCGCGTCCGACCTGGCGCGAGTCCTGAACGCCGAGTCACGCCCACCACCCGCTCACTCGTTCGACGATGAACTCGCGTCGCAAGTGAATGAGCTGCGCAAAGAAGTCGATCGCTACCTTTTCGCCTTCATCGGTGCAATGGAAAGCGACTGCAGGGCATGGACCATGATCCCCGGCATCCTTGTAGGCGGCCTCCCAGGCGAGTCGGGCGATCCACCTGGTGCAATCGGAGAGTTCGATAGTGAGCCGTATCCCCTGGCATTTGGCTACGCCGGAAACCTCACGTTCGAGCCGGTGGAGGACTACCTGAACGATTGTCCTGAGGCGTTGGCGGCGACGTGGTGCATCACAACCAAGTTCGAAGAGATGATCGATGGGCTGCTCTGCATCGCGCTGAGCGGCAATCGCAACGGTGCCCGTGCCGTGCATGTCATCCGTGATGGCCGCTGGGTTCGCTTGCACGGTGTAAGTACCGTTGAACGGTTCTTCGTTGGCTCACTGAACGAAGTCATAGAGCAGCATCATCCGGACGGTGTTCTTCTCGCCACAGCCGCCAGGATCGAGACGCTTCTTCGAGGAAAAACGACCCTCGATGATGCCCTTGGAGAGATTGAGGGTGTCCCTGACGGCGAGTTGCAGGAGCGCATGAAACCGCATCTTGAGCATCTCCGACGTGGTCTGTTCGGCTATCACGACGATCTGATGTCCCTCGTCGACCACATCGGGTCCTCAAATCAAGCGAGTGAAGCTGCGATTCAGCTACTGCAGCAGCTTCTGCATTCGAGCAAAGCGACAGCGGACGAAGAAACGAGACGGGCTCAGGACGCCAGGCGCGAACTTGCGCTCCTGAAAACCAAGATTGCCACGTTGACCCGCGAAGATCGCAAAGAGACACCAGAGGCCAGCCTCGCCAAGCAACCGGAACACCACGGGCCGGCGCGCCCCCTTCGCGAGCGCCTCTCCGAGATCTTCAAATAGTCCGCTTCACTGAATGTCTGGTGCCAACTCGCTGCGTAGCTGGTCTTCCATCGTCTCGCGACGGCGGATCAGCTTGGCGCTGGCGCCGCTCACCAGCACCTCGGCGGCACGGCCGCGCGTGTTGTAGTTGCTGGCCATGCTCATGCAGTACGCACCCGCCGACAGCACCGCCAGCAGGTCGCCGGCCACCACGTTGAGGGCGCGGTCGCGGCCGATCCAATCGCCGCTTTCGCAGACCGGTCCCACCACGTCGTAGGTCGGGGCGTCGCCGGCGCGCTCGCGCAGCGGCACGATCTTCTGGAAGGCCTGGTACATCGCGGGGCGCGGCAGGTCGTTCATGGCCGCGTCGACGATGCAGAAGTTCTTGTCTTCGCCGGGCTTGGTGTAGAGCACCTCGGTCACGCACACGCCGGCATTGCCGACCAGCGAACGGCCGGGTTCGATCACCAGCTTGCGCTGGCCGAAGACGCGCGCGTCGAGCTTGGCGAGCAGCTGCTGCCACAGCGCATCGGCCTTGGGCGGCACTTCGCCGTTGTAGTCGATGCCCAGGCCGCCGCCGAAGTCCAGGTGATGGATCGGCACGCCGGCCGCCTCGATGGCGTCCACCAGGTCGAGCACGCGGTCACAGGCGTCGAGGTAGGGCGAGGCTTCGGTGATCTGCGAGCCGATGTGGCAGTCGATGCCGACCACTTCGAGGCCCAGCAGCCGGGTGGCGTGCTGGTAAGCCTGCACCGCACGGTCGTGCGCGATGCCGAACTTGTTGCCCTTGAGGCCCGTGGAAATGTACGGGTGCGTCTTCGGGTCGACGTTCGGATTGATGCGGATGCTGATCGGCGCGCGCACCTTCTCGGCCAGCGCCACCTCGTTGAGCACGTCGAGCTCGGCTTCGCTCTCGACGTTGAAGCAGGCGATGCCGGCCGCCAGGGCCTGACGCATCTCGGCGCGCGTCTTGCCGACGCCCGAGAAGATGATCTTCTTCGGATCTGCGCCCACGGCCAGCACGCGCGACAGCTCACCGCCCGAGACGATGTCGAAACCGCAGCCGGCCTCGGCGAACACGCGCAGCAGGCCGAGCGAGGAGTTGGCCTTCATCGCGTAGCAGATCAGCGCCTCGCGGCCCTCGAAGCCGCGCTGGTAGGCGGCCAGGGCGTCGAGCATCCACTGCTTCGAATAGACGAACAGCGGCGTGCCGTGCGCGCGCGCCAGCGCGTCGAGCGCGACGCCCTCGACGTGCAGGGCGCCGTCGCGTTGGGCGATGTGGGGATGGCCGGGCAGGGAGGTGTTCGTCGTCATTTCTGGGGAGAGGTGGGGGCGCTGCTCGCTGCGGCGGGCTTGGGGGCCGCTTCGTTGTCGGAGGCTTTGGAGCCGCCGGGCGTGAGCAATTGGGGCAAGGTGGCGCGCTGGGCGGCCGCCGGATCGGTCGGCAGATAGAGCGCGCCGCGCTGTCCGCACGCTACCAAGCCTGCGGCGCTCAGAGCGAGGCAGGCCATCGATGCCGCGCGCCAGCGCAGCGTCACCAGGACATGGAAAACATTGGGCATGCAGGTTCTTTCTCGCAACAGATCCGCCCCAGGGGACGCCACCTGCGGTTTCGGGCTCAGGATTCGATATTCCGTTCCAAATCAATGATTTAGGAAACGTCGCAAATACTACGACCCGAATTTTCTCATTCGCGCCCGACCGGATTCAAGCGCGCGGCAGATCGGGCACCTGCTCGTCCTCGAGAACCGAAGGCGCCAATGCCCGCTCATGCTCTTCGTGGGGCGTTCCCCCGAAGTTCATGCGGTCATAGAGCGACTTCAGGGCGTGTTCGTCCAAATCGCGGATCGTGCCGCGGTTGAACGTCGTGTTCCCGAACCGCCGGCGGTCAGGCACTCCAACCTCGGACCACAGGGCCGGCGCGCCCGAGGCGTCGGGCACAGCGAACTGATTGGTGAGGTAGAGCTCGAGCGCACGTAGGCGCTGCTGTCCATCGATCACGCAGTTCGACAGCTTGACATGCTCGACGTGGTCGACTCCGCTGACGAGGTCCAATTCGGTGAGGACATAGCTGCCCAGGTGCACGCCGGTCCAGATGCTGCTGACGAAGCGCTGGCGCTGGCCCAAGTCCCATTTGAACTCGCGCTGCCAGGGCGCCAGTGGTATTCCCATGACGAACCGAGTCGCCCACGGATACTCGCGCTGCGCTGCGGCCGCATCGAACCTCTCGAACTCGTGCATGAGCGAGCTGATCGTTGTCGGCGACATCACGGGTGCGAAGTGCGGCCGCGGCATGACCACCATGCCCGCGCGCGGGCGGGCCAAGTCAAGCACTTCGGTGGGCGAAGGCATGGAAAGCGGTCCGCCTAGCTCAGCCGCGCGGCGCCGCGCCTTGGTCGACCTCGGCGGCCTGGTCGCGAGCGGCCAGCACCTCATCCCACAGTTGCGCCGGGATGATGTACCAGCCGCCGTGCGTCACGGCCCAGTCCACGCTCTGCGATTGCAGGCGCAACAGCTTCGAGAAGCACCCGTCGTGCGTCCCCCGGAACTGCTCCTGCCACCCGCAGTCCTGGGTGACCACGTACTCCTGGTAGCCGTCCACGGGCATGCTGCGGTCCCAGCCGAGCGCCTGGAGCGCATCCGCCAGGCCCGCGGGCGCGGCCTGGTATTCGTAGCCCGTTTCGGTGGTGCCGGCGCGTTTCATTTGGTCAATCTGGCTCATGTCTTTGCCTTTTCCCCTCTCGGGGGCTTCATTCGTTGAACGGTAACTGGATGGCGCGATTATCGAGTGACGACGTGAGCGGTCAGCATGCTGGGGCCGGGGTATCCTGCTTGGCTACCGCCAGCTCGATCGCTCGCCAGTGCAGCGCAGCCCCTACATCCGGGTCCAGGTCGGCGGGCCCGCGCGCGCCGCCGCAGCGTCGGTACAGCCAGTCCGGCGCCCAGGGTGCGTTGAAGCGCCGGTCCTGCGCCTGGCGCTGGTGTTCCGGAACCACCTCGTAGCCATTGGGGCCCCAGTGCGCGAAGATCTCCCAGTCGTCGTTGATGCCATTGCGCACCAGGTTCACGGCCAGGTCTATCCCATCGACGTGGAACGGACACAGCGACGCATCACCCCAGGAGACCGCCCGAAAGGTCGCTGCGTAGCTGTCGTTTTCCTCGCAAGCCCACTGAAGCAGCAATCCAAGGGCAGCCACGGATGAGGCATCTTCGAACAGCCGATCGTCTACAAAGCTCTGCCTGGGCGCGTGCCCCGCAATCTGCAGCGTCTCCTGGGCCACGGCCGCACACCGCGCCAGCCATTGCCGGCAAAGGCCCGAGCTCATGAGTTCAAAATTGCGCATATGTCGTGTCGATAAGGGCTCGATGCGGAATTCTCCCCTGCCCTCTCGAATTCCAGCGACGTGTTTTGGCCCGCCAGCCCCACGCCATCGCGGCTGGTGCTTGCCCCTTGGGGGTATGTGCTACGCGGCGCGCACGACCATCGGCGCGGAGCCGTCGGTGCTGCAGGCCCGCGGTGCGATCTCGGAATTGACCTCGTTCTGCCAGTACCCGCCGACTTCGAGCGTCACGTCGAGGGCTCTCAAGACGATGTTGGCCATGTGCATCGCCTCGACCAGATCTGGCACCAGCGGGTCGGAGGTGCAGAAGCTGTGCTCGAACGGTGCGGTGAAGTTGATCGCCTGGCGGCGTCCATTGCCATCTTCGAGGTCGAGTGCGAGCATTTGGCCGCCGTCCCATCGGTACGAGGAGAGGCTGGCTGTAATCGGACCGTGCAGGCTCCCGCGCAGGCTCGCCACCGCCGCTTCTGCCCAACGGAACACCCGCGTGTCCGTCTCGGTGAAGCCACTGGGCGGCAGCCTGCAAAGATGCGGTGGGTCCGTCTCGACTTCGTTGTTCTCGAAGGGCCCGTTCTCAGGCTTGCGCTCCATCACCGTTGCCGCAGAGCTTCCAGCCTCAGCGCCGCCGGAGTAGAAGCCGGCGCGGCGCAAGTCGGCATCGATGGCTGCCGCCGACGCTCGCACGTTGACCAGGACATCGTCCAGCGTCTTGAATTGCCCGGATTCGATAGCTCTCTCGATGTCGATGCTCTCCAGCATCCGGCCATAGAGCTCGTGCGCCTCATCGGGATTGCTCAGCGCTTTTTTTCCCGTGGTGGGTTCAGTCATTTCACTCGTCATGGTTTTTCTCGATGAAGCCGGCGAAACAGCGATGCCCCGGGAAGCGAGCTCGCCATGCGTCCACTTCCTCCTGTAGTTCAGTCCGCGACGCCGGCGCCGGCGCGCCGGTACCGGCAGCCTTGATGGCCCGAAAGGCTTCCGCGATCGCCACCGTCAGCCCTGGCGCCTGGCTCGACGCGCCGCCGGAGGTGCACAAGCGCACGCCGTCCGTCGCGCGGCCATGAGCGTCGGCGACCTGGACATACCAGTCACCGTTCCCACCCTGAAAGATCACGAGCGTGCGAAGGTCTTCTTCGGGCAGATCTCGGTCGTCAGTGAGGTAGACGGCGGCGTCGGTCATGCGCTCACCAGTTGCGACGAAGACGTGCTGACCGGGGTGAACCCCGCTACTTCCCTGGGCAAGATCTCGCTCTGGCGTTCGATTCCCATTTCGGCCGCGGGGCCCAGCTCATAGTCGAAGTTCTTGTGGAGCAGCTCGACGTCTGCCGCGCTGCGGGTCCACCCGAACTTGGACCGGTGCTTCGCGACGGCCGCTGCAGGGTCGGCGCGGTAGTTCCGCATCGACGCCGCGACCAGGTCCTCCACGTGCGCAACGGCGGCAGGATCGAGATCGGCACGGTGAACCCAGATCGCCGAGACCAGCGGAAGGCCCTGCCACGAAAACCACTCTTCGCCGAGGTCGAACTCGTAGCGGAAGCGCCCGCGCGCGCGCTCTTCCATGGCTTGGTTCTGGATCAGCAGCCGCGGCGTGCGGTTGTCGTCGACGTCCACGTCGCGGCGCCAGTTGCCGATGCGCAGGCCGTACTTCTGGGTGAGCAGCGCCTGGAGCACGCGCACCGAGTTCTGCGTCTCGCCGCAAATGGCGACGTCTGCGCCGTCGAGCTCGCTCAAGGGCTCCTGGGAAAAGAACAGCACGCTGTCGGCGCGCCGCTTGATGGCAATGCCGCGGTTGCCCAGGCGCTTCCAGTCGTCCTTCAGCTCGATCCAGTCAGCCACCGCCATCGGGGTGACATCCAGGCGGCCGGCCTCGACCAACTCGCGCACCCCGCTGGATTCGCAGCGCACCAGGTTCACCGGCCAGTGATCACTGCCGCAGTAATTCGGGATCCAGGGGACCGAAGTGAAGTGGCCCACGTTGATCGGCTGCGTCAGAGTGGGCGGTGTAAACGAGCGAGCGCCGAACGCCTCGCCTGCGAAGGAATTGGTGTTCATGTGCATTCCGGGCTATGGGGGGAACGACTCAGCTTCCGACCACGTATTCGGTCGGGTCGAACTCGACGGGCTTCTCCTGGGCCACCGCCACTCGGCGGAACTCGGGCGCGTGCATCAGGTCGCGAAGGATGTTGATCAGCCTCGCGACCTGCTCTGGCCAGATGCACACGAAGAGTTCGGAGTCGGGCGTGAAGCGATGGCTCTTGTGCGCGCCAGGAAGCTCGACTCCCTCGAAAGTGAGCATCGTGTACCGGCGGGGCTGGAAAGTTGCCCGTTCGCGTCCGAAGGAAAGCGCCAGGCCCAGGCCGTTGACACCCTCGAGTTTCAAGGGATCGTGCCCCGTCTCGAAGGCCTGCGTGAGGCTCAGGTGCGCAAGCAGCATCTCGCAATCGCGCCTGCCCAGGCGCACGGCGACCGGCACTCGCACCTTGCGATAGGGCCCGATACCGCTCCCGTTCGTGTCTATCGCGAGCTCCAGCGCGTTCCAGTCCTCGTCGGACTGCGCCAGTTCCGCGCAGGTGTAGCGCACAAGCAGATGCTTGCCCTCGTCACCGTAGATTCGGATCTCTTCACGCGGCTGGTTGAAGCGCATCAGCGGCTCCTTGCAAAGATGAAAGCGCGCCTGCCGCAGGATTGACCTCAGATGGGCGGTCCCCGTCGAGCAGTTGACGAAGCGTGGTGCTCATCCCACTTCCGGCGACGCCGTCAATCCGGATCTGCGAGTCAGCATGTTCCACCCGCACACCTGGACCCAACGGACGAAACGCTCGTCGCCGTGCGGACACTGCATGCGACAGCATTTCCAGCACATGCACCGAATCGTCCCATCCGATGCACGCATCGGTGATGCTCTTGCCGTAGTCGAGGCCCTCGATCTTGTCCACGCCGGGCGTGAACTTCTGGGCGCCGGCCTGCAGATGGCTTTCGACCATCACGCCGAACACGCGATTCGAACCGCCGGCGATCTGGCCGGCGATGTCCTTGGCCACGTCGATCTGCTTCTGGTGCTGCTTGGAGCTGTTGGCGTGGCTGCAGTCGACCATCAGCGTGGGCGGCAGCTTGGCGGCTTCGAGGTCCTTGCAGGCGGCTTCGACGCTGGCCGCGTCGTAGTTCGGTGCTTTGCCGCCGCGCAGGATGACGTGGCAGTCGCGGTTGCCGTTGGTCTGCACGATCGCGACCTGGCCGTTCTTGTGCACCGAGAGAAAGTGGTGGCCGCGCGCCGCCGCCTGGATGGCGTCGGTGGCGATGCGGATGTTGCCGTCGGTGCCGTTCTTGAAGCCGATGGGTGCCGAGAGGCCCGAAGCCAGCTCGCGGTGCACCTGGCTTTCGGTGGTGCGCGCGCCGATGGCGCCCCAGGCGATCAGGTCGCCGATGTACTGGGGCGAGATCACGTCGAGGAATTCGGTTCCCGCGGGCACACCCAACGCATTGATG
>Ga0126362_10000284_pt1 | contig 29657 bp, 32 predicted proteins | sample ANMtaG_FD_126269 | JGI IMG/M metagenome (GOLD analysis project Ga0126362, IMG submission 126269) | Continental margin sediment microbial communities from North Pacific Ocean - ANME2c_DSS_Sorted | ecosystem: Environmental > Aquatic > Marine > Continental margin > Sediment | place: Pacific Ocean... | reverse complement strand
GCGGCCGGCGTCGTCGGCGACGAATGAGCGGCTGAGATCCGGGATTCCGAAGGGATCATCACTTCGGCGGGCTATCGGGGCGGAGCCCTGACGGAAGCCCCAGCGCTTCCGCCCTGGACCCGCCAAAGGCCTGAGGTCTTGGAAATTCAGGATTCGTCCTCAATCCGGGACCAGCCCCGGCGGCAGCGGGGCGAGTTCGGGCGGAGGTGGGGAACGGCGGATGCGCCGGGTGCGCACGATGCGGGGGTCGCGCCGCTCGACCACAACGGCTGGCGGCGGCTCGGACGGATAGTTCGAGGCGAAGGGGTTGGGCGGCACGCGCTCGACCTGCGCCTCGGCGGGAGCGGCGAGCCAGAGCGCGGCGACCGCCGCTGTGGCAAGGATCGGGCGCATGCGAGCCTCCTCGTGGGCCGGGCGCCCTGCCGCCGAGGGCGGCGTGCCCGCGCCGGCAGAGTTCGCCGGCCGGGCGTGCCGGGCAAGCCGGACCTCAAGCGAAGATAGGGCAGGGGCATGGAGCCGCATCGGTTCGAGAAGGGCGGCGCGACCTACGAGGTCCGCTTCGAGCGCGGGGAGGGCGGCTGGATCGCCCATATCCGCCGGGCCGAGGACGGCGCGGCGGTGAGCCTCGCCTTTCCCGACGGGGTCGGCTACGCGGCCGACGACGTGCGCGGCTCGCTGATCGCCGGTTGCGAGGCGGCGGCCGAGCGGCTCTCGGAACGGCCGCCGACCCGGCACTGAGCCGGTTCACCGGAACCGGTCCGCGTCCCGGACGGTTCGCGCTCAGCGATATCAGCGTCGAGGAGCGTCCATGTCCGAGGTCATCTACCACATCGTCGAGCACGACGGCGGCTTCGCCTACAAGGTCGGCGACGTGTTCTCCGAGACCTTCCCGAGCCGGGAGGAGGCCCTGCAGGCCGCTCAGGCCGCCGCAGCCGAGCAGCAGGTCCCCGGATCGACCGAGGGCATCCGCTACCAGGACAAGGCCGGAGCCTGGCACGACGAGACCGCCCGAGGTAACGATCGCCCGGTCGCCAAGGTCGAGGATTAGGGCCGGCGACGCTCTGGGGCTCGGTGCGGAGGTCGGACGACATGGCGGGCGCGCGGACCTCGAAGGCGGCGCGGCCTGAGCGGTCGAAGCTCGATCGTCCCAAACCCGATCGTCCCAAGGGCACACGCCGCACCACGCCCTCGCCGGAGACCCTGGCCGAGCTCGGGCCTGATCGCCTGATCGGTCTGATCCTCGGCGAGACCGCCCGCAATCCCGCCTTCAAGAAGCTCGTCAGCGCGGCGCTCGCCGCCCGCCAGGGGCCGGACGCCGTGGCTGCCATCGTCGACCGCCGGCTCGCCGCGCTGGAAGGCGCGCGCGGCTATATCGACTGGCAGAAGCGCCGCAGCTTCGCGATCGACCTCGACGCCACCGTCACGGTGATCCTGAACGAGCTGCGCCCCCTCGATCCGGAGGCCGCCCTCGACCGGCTCGTGCGCTTTCTCGGCGGCTCCGATGCGGTGCTGAACCGGGTCGATGACGGAAGCGGCCGGATCGGCGGGCTCTACGAGCGCGCCACGGACGCCGCCGTGGAGATCGCCGCGGCACTGCCGCTGGAGGCGGCGGCGCGGTTCGCACTCGGCCTCGTGCCCCGCATCATGGCCGATCCGGACGGGTTCCTCGGCACCCTGCTGCGGGACCTCGTGGCGCGGCTCGATCCGGACGCCCTCGGTGACCTCGACCGGGGTCTCGCCGAGGCGCTCGGCGCCCTGGGCGATGCTGCCAGCCAGGGCCGGCCGGATTGGGAGAGCCGGTTCCGCCGTGCGCTGATGCAGCGGGTGCGCCAGGACATCGCCGACCGGCGCGGCGATATCGACGCCTTCATCGCCCTGGAGGAGGCGCTGATGCCGGAGGCGCCGGACCAGGTGGCCATCGCCTCGCGTCTGGTCGAAGGGGGCCGAGCCGCCGAGGCTCTCGACTGGCTGCGCCGGCCGGCGCCGGCCGTCCGCACCACCACCCGTGCCGAGCTGATCGCTGGATTCGTGGAGGAGGCCCATCCGGACCGGGACCGCGTCGCCATCGAGATCCGGGCGCTCGAGGCCCTCGGCCGTGGGCAGGAGGCGCAGGACCTGCGCTGGGGGCGCTTCGCGGACCTGCTCGACGCCGCGATGCTGCGCGACTACCTCGCCAAGCTGCCGGATTTCGAGGACGACGAGGCGCTGGCGCGGGCCTTCGCCCATGCGGATTCCTTCCCCACCCGGCACCGGGCGCTCGCCTTCCTTGTCGGCTGGCCGAATCTGGAACGCGCCGCCCGCCTGGTCCTCGCCCATCCCGAGGCCTGGGACGGGACGCGCTACGCGATCCTCGCGCCCGCGGCGGAGGCGCTGGCGGACGACCATCCACGGGCGGCGACGCTGCTGTTCCGGTGCCTGCTCGACACCATCCTCGACAAGGGGCTGAGTGCCGCCTACCCCCACGCGGCCCGCTACTACCTCGAACTTGACGCGCTGGCCGAGCGGCTGGCGCCAGGCGCCGTCGCGCCGGAGCCGGACGTCTACAAGGCCGGCCTGCGCCGCAAGCACGGGCGCAAATACGGTTTCTGGGGTCTGATCGATGGGGCGAGCCTGTAGGAGGCCGGCCGAGGGCGCGTGTCCGGGGGAACCTGCTCGGGGCGGAACTTGGCCGGCGCTCCTCCGCCTTCCCGGGTAGAACCCGGAGATCTGTCCCATGACGCCATTCACGCGCACCGCCCTCGCCGCAGCCCTCCTCCTCGCCGCCATGCCCGCATCCGCGCAATCGATCGGCGAGAAGAGCGGGCTGAACTCCCTCGTCGGCCGTGCACCCGCGACGGCCGATTTCGTGACCGAGGCCGCGATCAGCGACATGTTCGAGCTGCAATCGAGCCAGCTCGCGGCCGAGCGCGGCGACGAGTCAGCCAAGGCCTTCGCCAAGCACATGATCGCCGACCACGAGAAGAGCTCGGGCGAGATGAAGCAGGTGATCCAGGACGGGAAGATCCAGGCGACGCTGCCCACCGCCCTCGACAGCACCCACCAGAAGAAGCTCGACACCCTGAAGGGCCTGCAGGGAGCCGCGTTCAACAAACAGTACCGCGAGGATCAGGTGAAGGCGCACAAGGATGCCGTCGACCTGTTCCAGCGCTATGGGAACGGCGGCGACAATGCGCCTCTCAAGGCCTTCGCGCGCAAGACCGAGCCCACCCTGGCCGAACACCTGAAGATGGCGCAGGATCTGCAGAAATAGGCCTCTCAGCCCTGCTCGATCGCGTCCACCCGTCCCGGATAGAAGGCGAGATGGCCGCGGATGGCGGCGACCGCCGGGAACGGGTCCTCGTAGCTCCAGGCGGCGTCCGCCCGCTCGGTCGCGCCGACCACGAGATCGAAATAGCTGGCGTCGCCCTTGTAGGGGCAATGGCTGCGCCGGGTCGAGCGGCGCACCACGCCCAGCACGTCCGCGCGCGGGATGTAGAGGACGGGCAGGTAGCCCGCCTCCTGCAAGCTCAACGCCGCGCGAGTCTCGGCGACGACGCTGCCCTCCACGATCACCCGGACGAGGCCCGGCTGCGGCAGGATCGTGATCGGATGGTCGGGGCCCGGCAGCTTCATGGCGCGCTCCTGTCCTTGCTCGGTCCTGAGGTCAGCCCCGCATGGAGTTCGGTGGTGCCCAGCGCGTCGGCGAGGCGGGTCTGCGCACTGCCTGGGCGCAGCGGCTTCTGCTGGCTCGCATGCGGCGCCCAGCCGGAGACCCAGAGCAGCTCGAAGGTGGCGCGCACGCGCCCGTCCGGATCCGCGAAACGCTCCTGATAGAGGGCCGCCGCGCGCATCAGGGTGTCGCGGCGCAGCGGCGTGCGGCGGCGCTCGGCGAGCACGTTGGTGAGGCCGAGCGCGCGCAAGTCGCGCATCAGGCGGAACGGGTCGGCGTAGCGCACGGTGACGGTCTCGGCATCGACCACCGGCAGGGCGAAGCCCGCCCGTTGCATCAGGCTGCCGAGCTCCCGCACCGCCGCGAAGGGCGCCACGCGGGGGCTCACCCCGCCCTCCACCTCGCTCTCGGCCTGGCCGAAGCTCTGGCGCAGCTCCGTCAGGGTCGCCCCACCGAGGAGGCAGCCGAGGAACAGCCCGTCCGGGCGCAGGGCCCGGCGGAGCTGGATCAAGGTGCCCGGCAGGTCGTTCACGCCCTGGAGCGCCAGGAGCGAGACGGCGAGATCGATGCTGGCTGGGCCGAGCGGCAGCGCCTCGGGATCGGCCACCGCCAGGGCGAAGCCGGACTCGGCCGGCTCGGGCAGCGGTGCGAGGCGCAGCGTCGTGGCAGCCTCCGGACGCCGCGCCAGCAGGCGGGCCGCTGCAGAGGCCGGCGTGCCGAGATCGACGGCGTCGGTGAAGCGCCGCAGCACCGCCGCGAGCCGATCCTCGAGATCCTCGGCGACGCGGGCGAGCAGGAAGTCGGCGTAGCCTGCGGCCCGGGCGCGGGCGAGGCGGCGGCGGGCGAGGGTGGTGTCGAACAGGGGAGCATCCATGGGGGGGCGAAGATGGCGTGTCCCCGCCGCCTGCGCCAGCGCCGCCCGCTCATGCCTCGGTGCCGTGCCCAGCATCGCGGCGCCGTCCGTCACGCTTGCGTGAGGCCGGAACGAGGGGGGCTGCGACTCCGTTCCCAGAGCCGAATTCAGGAGAGACTCCCATGATCCGCACCATCGCTGCGACCGCACTGGCGCTCGCCGCCCTGACCGCAGCCGGCACCGCCGAGGCCAAGGGCTGCCTGAAAGGCGCCGTCGTCGGCGGCATTGCCGGGCATTATGCCGGCCATCACGGTCTGGTCGGCGCTGCGGCGGGCTGTGCCATCGGCCGCCACCGGGCTAACAAGCAGGCCCGCCAGGACAGCCAGACGGCCCCGGCGCCCGCTCACTGAGGCGGCCGGCCGTAGCCCTCCGCCGCGCGAGCCTCTAGAAGGGCGGCGAATCCGCCCGGCGACGGGGCGGCGAGGGGGAACGCGATGCAGAGCTTCGTGCGGGCCAAGCTGCACGGCATCCGGGTGACGGGCGCCGACCTGAACTATCATGGCTCGATCACCATCGATTCCGACCTCTGCCGCGAGGCGGGGCTCGATCCGCTCGAATTCGTCGAGATCTGGAACAAGATGTCGGGCGCGCGGATCAGCACCTACGTGCTCTACGGCCCCGCCGGCTCGCGCTGCTGCATCCTGAACGGGGCCGCCGCGCGCACCTGCCAGGTCGGCGACGAGGTGATCATCGCCTCGGCGAGCTATGGCAGCGTGGACGACGTGATCGCCCACAAGCCGCGCGTGCTGATCTTCGGCGAAGGCAACGCTGTGGTGGACCGGGTGATCTACGACGTGTTCCGCGACGATCAGGGCCGCCTCGACATGCGCATCATCGAGGCGGATACCGGCGCCGAGGAGCCGCCGCGGATCGCGACGCAGATCCGGGTGGCGTGAGTGGGCAGCCTCGACCGGGCGATCAGGATTCCGATGGGCTGGCGCTTTCCAGAAGCCTGACGATGGTGGGCCGCAGGGCCGGCAAGGCTTCCGTCGCGACCTGCCAAACGATCAGATCATCGACGCGATTGTATTCGTGGCGCAGTTTGTTGCCGATCGCTGCGATTTCCGGCCAGGGTACCGCGGGAAAGCCGGCCTTATCCGTCGCGGAGATATGGCGGCTCGCCTCGGAGACGATCTCAACGCAGCGCTCGACAGCCAAGCGCAGCTTCAGGTCCTTGCGGTAGGTTCTGAGATCGACATTCTCGACCATCGCCGCGACGGCATCGATCATCTCGCGAATATCGACCAGGCGCGCGGCGGGCGTGCGCTTCATCACAGCACCCGGATCGCCTCACGCTCGATCGTTGGTCGAAGGTAGGGATGCAAGCCCTCGCGCGTGGTCAGGTCGACCGTGCGGCCGAGATCGCGTGCAAGTTGCTCCTCGACACGGATCAATTCGACGAAGCCGAAACGCGTGTAATCGGGATCCACGAACAGGTCGACATCGCTGGTATCTCGCGCCTCGTCACGGGCGACCGAGCCGAAGAGCCAAAGCTCCTGGACGCCGGATCGGCGCAGGTCACTCTCGGAGGCGCGCAGCCGCGCGATGACGTCGTCCCGCCGCATGGCACGACCCTAACACGTCCACGAAACGTGGACGAACCTCAATCGTCCATCTTCAGGGCGGCGATGAAGGCCTCCTGCGGGATCTCGACCCGCCCGAACTGGCGCATGCGCTTCTTGCCCTCCTTCTGTTTGTCGAGGAGCTTGCGCTTGCGCGAGATATCGCCGCCGTAGCACTTGGCGGTCACGTCCTTGGACAGCGCCCGGATGGTCTCGCGGGCGATGATCTTGCCGCCGATCGCCGCCTGGACGGGGATCTGGAACAGGTGGCGCGGGATCAGGTCCTTCAGCTTCTCGCACATCGCCCGGCCGCGGGATTCCGCCCGGGTGCGGTGGACCAGCATCGAGAGGGCGTCCACCGGCTCGGCGTTGACGAGGATCGACATCTTCACGAGGTCGCCCTCGCGGTAATCGGAGACGTGGTAGTCGAAGGAGGCGTAGCCCTTCGAGATCGACTTGAGGCGGTCGTAGAAGTCGAACACCACTTCGTTCAGCGGCAGGTCGTAGACCACCATGGCCCGCTTGCCGACGTAGTTGAGGTCGACCTGGATGCCGCGGCGGTCCTGGCAAAGCTTCAGCACGCCGCCGAGATATTCGTCGGGGGTGAGGATCGTGGCGCGGATCCAGGGCTCCTCGACGGTCTCGATCTTCATCGGATCGGGCATGTCGGCCGGGTTATGCAGCTCCTTGATCTCGCCGTCGCGCATGGCCAGGCGGTAGACCACGGAGGGCGCCGTCGAGATGAGGTCGAGGTTGAACTCGCGCTCCAGGCGCTCCTGGATGATCTCGAGATGCAGGAGCCCGAGGAAGCCGCAGCGGAAGCCGAAGCCGAGCGCGGCGGAGGTCTCCATCTCGTAGGAGAACGAGGCGTCGTTGAGCCGGAGCTTGCCCATGGCCGAGCGCAGGTTCTCGAACTCGGCCGCATCGACGGGGAAGAGGCCGCAGAAGACGACCGCCTGGACCTCCTTGAAGCCCGTCATCATCTCCGCGGTCTGGCGCTTGTCCTCGGTGATGGTGTCGCCGACGCGGGTGTCGGCCACCTCCTTGATCGAAGCGGTGAGGAAGCCGACCTCGCCGGGGCCGAGCTCGGCGATGTCGGCCATCTTCGGCCGGAACACGCCGATCTTGTCGACGCCGTAGACCGCGTCCGCGCCCATCATACGGATGGTCATGCCCTTCTTGAGCACGCCGTCCACGATGCGCACCAGCACGACCACGCCGAGATAGACGTCGTACCAGCTATCGACGAGCAGGGCCTTGAGCGGCGCGCTCCGGTCGCCTTTCGGCGGCGGCAGGCGCTTGACGATGGCCTCCAGAACCAGATCGATGTTGAGCCCGGTCTTGGCCGAGATCGGCACCGCGTCCGAGGCGTCGAGGCCGATCACCTCCTCGATCTGCTCCTTGACCCGGTCGGGCTCTGCCGCCGGCAGATCGACCTTGTTGAGGACGGGGACGATCTCGTGGTTGGCGTCGAGCGCCTGATAGACGTTGGCGAGCGTCTGCGCCTCGACGCCCTGGGAGGCGTCCACCACGAGGAGCGAGCCCTCGCAGGCGGCGAGCGAGCGCGAGACCTCGTAGGCGAAGTCCACGTGGCCAGGCGTGTCCATGAGGTTGAGGACGTAGTCGCGTCCGTCCTGCGCCTTGTATTCGAGGCGGACGGTGTTCGCCTTGATGGTGATGCCGCGCTCGCGCTCGATATCCATCGAGTCGAGCATCTGCTCGCTCATGTCGCGCGCGGCGACCGTGCCGGTGGCCTGGATCAGCCGGTCGGCGAGCGTCGACTTGCCGTGGTCGATATGCGCGACGATCGAGAAGTTGCGGATGTTGTCGATGGGCGCGGTGGTCATCGGCTCGATAATCTCCGGCGCGCGGCCTCGGGCCTTGGGGCCGAACTCGCTCTCGCCGTCAGGAACGGAAATCCATTTGGTGAGGCGCGGGATAGCAGGGGGGCGGCCTTGCGCCAAGCGATCCCGGCGAAGCGATCCCGGCCAGGCGACGCCGCATCCCGGAACGGAAACGGCGCGGACGGTCCGGGACCGCCCGCGCCGGGAAGCGCGTCCTACGCTTGCAGTGCGCTCAGCGGCCGCGGCCGCGGATGAGCCGCTCGATCTCGGCCTCACCGTGGGCGCGGGCCTTCGCCTCAGTCGGGTGCTTGCGGTCCGAGCGCTGGTGCAGCTTGCCGTTCTTGCGGATGCTCCACTGGAACAGGCTGCCGGACTCGCCGACCGGCTCGACGTCGAGGCTGAAGGGATAGGTATCGGACTGGATATCGTTCATCGGGCCTATATGGGGCGCCCGGCCGGGACTGCATAGGGGTCCGGACCCCTCCCTGCGATAGCGGCCGTGCTGCCCGGTGCAACCGCCGGTATCAGCCGCCCGCCCGCGCCGCGGCAGCCATGGCGACGAGGCTCTTGCGCAGGGCGCCCATGTCGGAGACCGGCTCGGGATAGGTGACCCGCGCCGTGCGCTCGCCTGCCATCAGGTCCAGGCCCTCCGGGTCGAGCCCGGTGAGGCGCCAGGGCCCGTCGCCCGCGCCGGCCGCATAGAGCGCGAGCGCGTCGGCATGGTCCGCGTTCATATGGGCGACGGCGCCGGCCTCGCCCGCCACCAAGGCCTCGGCGCCGGCGAGGTCGAGGAGCAGCTCCGCCCGCGTCAGGGTGGCGGCCTTGGCGAAGCCGCCGTTGAGGTGACCCGCGGCCGGCTCCAGGGCGAAGAAGCCGAAATCGGGGAAGTCGGCGTAGAGCTTGGCCTTGGGGTGGCGGGCCAGGAAGCGGGCGCGGACGCGGTCCTCCTGGGACGGCACCGCCCGCCCGACGACGGTGAGCCGGGGATGAGCGAGGGGGTCGCCCTTGCCGCCGGCCGAGAAGAGCAGCGAGCAGCGCGGATCGGCGAGCAGGTTGCGGGTATGCGCCGAGAGCCGCGACAGCAGCATCAGGGGCGTGCCGTCCGAATCGGTGGCGATCGTCACCAGGGAGGCGAAGGGCGTGCCGTCCGGCTCCAGGGTGGCGAGCGCGCCGGAACGCACGCTGCGCAGGAGCTCTCGCGCGAGGCCGATCGCGTCGAACCCGGCCTCCGCCGCCGGCAGGGGCCGTGCCGGCCCGGTGCCGGACGTCTGCGTCTCGCTCATCGCTCCTCCCCGAATCTGCCCGACAGATCATAGCGATCGGGCCCGCCCGGGCGAGGGGCGGCGATGCCGCGGCAGCCGGACGATACGGCCAAGCTACGCGCGGCGCTCGCTTTTTTCAAAGCTTCATACTAAAGCGACTGTCCCTTCGGTGCGAAGCGGGCCCGGACCGGCGTTCAGTCCAAGCCCCGTCTTCGCGCTCACGCCTGCCCCGGACCGGGGCCGGGCCCGCCGCTTCCGGCCCAGGCCCCGCCGCCGCCGTTTCAGTCAGGGAACGCGCATGCCGACCATCGCCCTCGTCGACGACGACCGCAACATTCTGACCTCCGTGTCGATCGCCCTCGAAACCGAAGGCTACCGCATCCAGACCTACACGGACGGCGCCTCCGCCCTCGACGGCCTGCGGCACTCGCCGCCGGACCTCGCGATCTTCGACATCAAGATGCCGCGCATGGACGGGATGGAGCTTCTCCGACGCCTGCGGCAGAAATCGGACCTTCCGGTGATCTTCCTCACCTCGAAGGACGAGGAGATCGACGAGCTGTTCGGCCTCAAGATGGGCGCCGACGACTTCATCCATAAGCCGTTCTCGCAGCGCCTCCTCGTGGAGCGGGTGAAGGCCGTGCTGCGCCGCTTCGCCCCCAAGGACGGCCCGAACGCCGCCCAGCGCGAGGCCGATGTCGCCGCCCGTTCTCTGGAGCGCGGCGCGCTGATGATGGACCCCGAGCGCCACACCTGCACCTGGAAGGGCGAGCCGGTCACGCTCACCGTCACCGAGTTCCTGATCCTGCAGGCGCTGGCCCAGCGCCCGGGCGTGGTGAAGAGCCGCAACGCCCTGATGGACGCGGCCTACGACGATCAGGTCTACGTGGACGACCGCACCATCGACAGCCACATCAAGCGGCTGCGCAAGAAGTTCAAGGTCACCGACCAGAACTTCGACATGATCGAGACCCTGTACGGCGTCGGCTACCGCTTCAAGGAGAACTGAGAGCCGACCGCAGCCGAAAAGACCGACCGCCGCACCGTGCCGTCCACAACCGACGAAGCCGCGCCCCGAACCCTGTTCGGCCGCCCTCTCACCTCGCCGCTCACCTGGCCCCGCGCCCTCTGGGACGCGATCGGGCAGCGGGCCTCCTCCAGCCTGACGCGCCGCATCGTCGTCCTGAACCTGTTCGGGCTGATCGCGCTGCTCGTGGGCTTCCTCTACCTGAACCAGTTCCGCCAGGGGCTGATCCAGGCCCGCGTGCAGAGCCTCGCCATCCAGGGCGAGATCATCGCGAGCGCCATCGCCTCCTCGGCCTCGGTCGACACGGACACGATCCGGATCGACCCGGACAAGCTCCTGCAGGACCAGGCCGGCGAATCCGGGCCCGAGGAGGAGGCCTCGCCGCTCGCCTTCTCGCTGAATCCGGAGCGGGTCGCGCCGCTGCTGTCGCGTCTCGTGACGCCGACCGGCAACCGTGCCCGCGTCTACGACCGTGAGGGCGGCCTGCTGTTCGACACCCGCTCGCTGTTCAACCGCGACAGCAGCCGCGGCGACGCGGCCGGCGCGCACAAGCCGAACGTGCTGGAGCGGGCCTTTACCTGGATCCAGGCCCGGGTCGGGAACCTGTTCGGCACCCGCGCCGCCCCGCCGGAGGAGGTCGGGCCGACGAACGGCCACTCCCTGCGCGAGGTTCAGACGGCGCTGGCCGGCGCCCGCGGCAGTCTGGTGCGCCGCAACACCGTCGGCGAGACGGCAGTTTCGGTGGCGGTGCCGATCCACAAGGCCGGACAGGTGCGCGGCGCCCTGCTGATCTCGACGCAGGGCGACGCGATCGACCGGGTGATCGCCTCCGAGCGCTTCGGCCTGTTCCAGGTCTTCCTCGTCGCCTCGCTGATCATGGTGGTGCTCTCGATCCTGCTCGCGGGCGCCATCGCGGGGCCGGTGCGGCGGCTCGCCGAGGCCGCCGAGAAGGTGCGCATGGGCATCAAGACCCGCGAGGAGATCCCGGACTTCACCGACCGCACCGACGAGATCGGCCATCTCTCCGGCGCGCTGCGCGACATGACCCAGGCGCTCTACCGGCGCATCGACGCGATCGAGAGCTTCGCGGCCGATGTCAGCCACGAGCTGAAGAACCCGCTGACCTCGCTGCGCAGCGCCGTCGAGACCTTGCCGCTCGCCAAGACGGACGAATCGCGCGGGCGCCTGATGGCGATCATTCAGCACGACGTGAAGCGCCTCGACCGGCTGATCAGCGACATCGCTGACGCCTCGCGCCTCGACGCCGAACTCGCCCGTGCCGAGGCACGTCGGGTCGACATGAAGCGGCTCCTGACCACGGTGATCTCGGTGGCCAACGAGCGCCGCCGCGCGAAGGACTGCGTCATCCTGCTCGACATCGAGACACCGCCCGGCGACCAGGAGCAGCCCTTCGCGATCATCGGTCACGACAGCCGTCTCGGTCAGGTCGTCAACAACCTGATCGACAACGCACGCTCCTTCTCGCCCTCGGACGCCAAGGTGCGGGTCGCGCTGCGGCGGGTGCGCGGCGAGGTCGAGATGATCTGCGAGGACGAGGGCCCGGGCATCCCTGAGCACGCCCTCGAGCGGATCTTCGAGCGTTTCTACACCGATCGACCCGAGCAGGGCTTCGGCCAGAATTCCGGCCTCGGCCTGTCGATCTCGCGCCAGATCGTCCAGGCGCATCGTGGCATGATCCGCGCGGAGAACCGGCCGGGACCGGCCAATGAGGATGGCGAGCCGACCGTGCGTGGCGCCCGCTTCGTGGTGCGCCTGCCGGCCGCGCCGCGTCAGCTCGCGCACGGTTGAGTGCATCCTCCATGCCTGAGCGATCCGCTCCCGAGCCCGTCGGTGCCTGAGGCGCAGGCCCTGACCGTCCACGCCGCCTGCCTGGTGCTCGGCGAGGCGGGGGTGCTGATTCGCGGCGAATCGGGGACCGGCAAGTCGAGCCTCGCCCTCGGCCTGATCGAGGCGGCCTCCGCTCGCGGCCTGTTCGCGGCTCTGGTGGCCGACGACCGGGTGCGAATCACGCGGGCCCATGGCCGGCTCGTGGCCCGGCCGCACCCGGCGATCGCCGGGCGAATCGAGGTGCGCGGCCTCGGTCTCATCGCCCTTCCGGCGGAGGAGGCCTGCGTGCTGGCCCGCGTCGTCGATCTCGTCGAGGCCGCGCCGCGCTTCCCTGAGGCGGGGGCCGAGCGCGCCGAGATCCTCGGACTCGGCCTGGACCGCCTCTGCCTCGATCGATCCCTGCGCGCCGCCGGGCTGGGGCCCGCCGCCGTGCTCGCGGCCTGCGGCGTGGCTTCGCAGCCGCACAATCCGATCGCGCGCAGCCTCCGCGGAATCGCCCCGTAGCGCAGGGGCACCGGGCATGGCATGATGATGACGTTCGTTTGAGCAAAACGTCGCGACTGCCTTGTGCGCGTCGGGTGCGATGCACAACATGGCGGCTCGGATAACAGGACGTCGGAACACGCGTCGATGATTGGCATGGTGCTTGTCACCCACGGCTTACTCGCGACCGAGTTCAAGGCCGCTTTGGAGCACGTGGTCGGCCCTCAGGAGCAGATCGAGACCATTACGATCGGCCCGGAAGACGACATGGAGCTGCGGCGGCGGGACATCATGTCCGCGGTCGGCCGCGTCAACACCGGTACGGGCGTGGTGGTGCTCACCGACATGTTCGGCGGCACGCCCTCGAACCTCGCCCTGTCCTGTATGAACGGCGGCGCCGTCGAGGTGGTCGCCGGGATCAATCTGCCGATGCTGATCAAGCTCGCCAGCGTCCGCGACGAGGAATCCCTCGGCGACGCGGTGCTTCACGCTCAGGAAGCGGGCCGCAAATACATCAACGTTGCCTCGCGCGTGCTGGCCGGCAAGTAGCCCCGAAGTAGCCTTGCCCGTGAGGTCGCCCCGGCGCATCGACCCCGGGATCCGCAAAAGACTTCCGTCTCAGCCTCGAAACCGCTACGCACGTTCCAGGACGGCCGAGATCCGTCTGCCGAGGCGGGACGAGCCCTGCCCGGCAAGCTAACGAGCGAGACGCCGCCTGCCGATGGACGATCTCTTCGAGACGGACGACGATCCGCCGGTCCCCGAAGGCGGCTTCCTGCGAACCCTGCCGATCATCAACCGACGCGGCCTGCACGCGCGGGCCTCGGCGAAATTCGTTCAGACCGTCGAGCGCTTCGACGCTGCCGTGACCGTGACCCGGGCTGGCGAGACGGTTGGCGGGCGCTCGATCATGGGCCTGCTCACGCTCGGCGCGGCCCAGGGTACCTCGGTCGCCGTCACCGCCGCCGGGACCGATGCCGAGGCCTGCCTCGATGCGATCGAGGCGCTCCTCGCCAACCGGTTCGGCGAGGACGAGTAGGCGTCCCCGCCGGGCGTTTCAGTCGGCCGCGTGGCGCCACGCCACGGCGCGGGGGCCGCTGCCGAGATGCAGGGTGCCCGCCACCACCGTGCCCCCGCTGCGCGCCAGTTCGACGCTGATCTGCCGCCGCCGCGCGAACAGGCGCGAGACCACCCGCACCATCGCGGCCTCCGCCGGATCGGCGATGATCGGCCGCCGCGCCGTGCGCGCGTCGAGGGCGAGGAAGGTCTCGACGGCGTCGCGCACCTGTGCCGGGTCGCGGACATGCTCGACGCGCGGCGGCCGGTAGCCGTCCGGGCGAATGCCGAGCAGGCTGGCCGGCGGGATGCCGCGGCGCCGGATGGCGTGGCCGCCGGCCTGCGCCGGAGGACGGTCCTGGCGCAATAGGGCCGGGTCCCCATCGAGCTCGACCGGGCGGGCGAGCGCGCCGAGGCGGATCCGCACCGCCGCCACGATCGCGCCCGCGCGCTCCGGCTCGATGAGGGGTGCCGGGCCCGGCAGGCCGGGTGGGCGCCAGAGATGGGCGCGATCCCGGGCGAGCAGAGGCCTCGCGATCCGCAGGGGCAGCATGCCGTGCAGGGTGTTCGGGCCGCTGGCCGGCCGGTGCCAGACCAGGGCGAAGGCGATCTGCTGCCCGGCGGATTGATGCTGCGCCGCCGTGAGCAGAAAGTCGGGATCCTGGAACGGGTCGCCGCTCCCGGTCCGGGTCATCAGGGCTCGCCAGGCCGCGACCGCCTCACCGTCGACGGCCAGCGCGCCCCGCAGGTCGACGGCGAGCGGTGCCCTCGGTGCCTCGGCGGCCGGGTTCAGGGAGGGCGGCTCCGAGAGTCCACCCTGGATCAGTGTGAAGCGTCGCGCCATCGCCCCGTCCAAACTCTGCTCGCCCTGTCCGGTTCGTGTCCCGTTCCGGGACAGTCGGGCGTCCGAGCGCGCTCCGCAGGGCCAGCGTTTCAAGGACGATGCCGAGGGTCAGTCCTGCCGCACGAGGCGCTCCGCCCCTTGGCCGTGCAGGCTGCGGCTGATCCGCTGGAACGGTCGCTCGATGCCCCGGAACATGAGGAGCGCCGCCATGGCGGTCAGCGGCAGCCCGATGGCGGCGTTGACGAGGAGCGCGGAAGGCAGCGGCATCGCGCCGAAGGTGCGGGCGACGCCGGCTGCCGTGACGTGCAGGATCTGGAGATGGACCAGATAGGCCGAGTAGGACACCAAACCGATCTGCACCAGGATCGGCGCGGTGCAGGCCGCGCGGAACGAGCCGCGCCCGCTGGCGAGCGAGGCGAACATCAGGGCGATCAGCAGCATGCGCAGTGCGGTCTCGCTGCCTTGGCCGTCCACGAAGGGCTGGAGCAGCACGAAGGCGGCCAGCGCCGGCCAGCCGAGGGCGGCGGTGACGGGGGAGCGTGGCAGCCATCCCGATCCGCGCACCGCGTGGGCGAGGATGCCGAGCAGGAACAGCGGTGCGTACGGCAGGATCGACTGGTGCAGGTTGTCGATGCCCGAGGCCAGAGCCGCGAGCGCCAGCATCCCGCTCGCCCCGAGGGCGAATGCCGTGGTCGCCCCAAGTCCGAACCGGGTGCCGGCCCGCCAAACCGCGAGGCAGAAGAGCGGCGCCAGCAGGTAGAACTGCATCTCCACCTCCAGCGTCCAGCCCGGCGGGAACAGGCGCGGGAAGGTGCCGTAGAGGAGCCCATGCAGGTAGGTGAGGCTCGCCGCCAAACTCTCCCCGAGGGCATGCGGCCGGTTCGCGAACAGGTTGAGCCGGGGCGGCTCCAGACCGGCCGCGGCGACCAGCAGAAACGTCACCAGCAGCACGATGCAGTAGGGCGGCGCGATCCGCACCACCCGGCGTGCCAGGAAGCGTAGCGGGACGTGACCTCCGCCCCAGGGCCGCTCCGCGGCGAGCGCACGGGCGATCAGGTAGCCGCTGATCGCGAAGAAGAGGTAGACCCCCGCCGCCGGGGCGGCGAAGGCCTCCAGCACCATTGACCGGCCCTCGGGCGTGGCCTGCGGGTTGAAGCGGTCGACCCGCTGCACGAAATGGCCGGAGACCACGATTAGCAGAGCGAAGGCGCGCAGGCCGGAGAGTTCCGGCTCGGCGGGTAGGCGGCTGGATAGGGCAGGGCTGGTCACGGCAGGCTCCGGGCGAGCAATATCTCTCGGCCAGCCCGCGAAGCGACTTGAATCCCGGCGGCCCTACGCCGAACGCAACATGGCGCCCGCGTATTCGCGAAGCATGGATCGGGCCAATTCTGTGTGAATAGAGTTTTCGAACTTCAGGGATTGTATTTAATCATATGCCGTCGAATATTTTCTGGCAAAGTGCGATATGTATTCCCGGGAATTCAGTCATCGCGTGGGCATCTCGGCCGAAGTCGCTCGCGCACGGCTGCGTATCATCCTGGCGCCAGGATTCGCGGCCCCGAGCCGTGTCGGCCCCGCACCAGACTGGTGGGCCCGTCTACGGGACTGCGCCTTAACCTCCCGGGATCGCGAGCGGGTTGTCGGTGAGCGCTGCCGCGTCGGGCGCGTCGGGACGGGGCCGCCCGAGGAAGGCGTCCCACAGGCGGGCTACGAAGGACGGGTCGAGGTCGCGCACGATCAAGACGAGGCGCGAGGTCCGGTCCGCATCCGGCCAAGCGGGCAGGGTGACGGGGGCGTGAACCACGTGCTGGACGCCGTGTACCACCACTGGCCGGTCGGGATCCTCGGCAAGTGCCACGAGGCCCTTGAGACGCAGCAGCTTCGGCCCGTGATTGGCGCGCAGGAGATCGAGGAACATCTCGAAGGTCGCCCGCGGCACCGGCCGCTCGCTCGCCAGCGCGAAGGCGCGGATCGCCGCGTCGTGCCGGTTCGGGTCGTGGCCCGGCGCGGGCTCGTCCTCGTTCACGGCGCCGAGCCAGGTGCGCACATCCGCCGCCTTGCCATCGAGGCCGAACAGGCCGCCGAGCAGCGTGTCGGCCGGCGCCTCCGGCGGCTCGATCGCGGCGGCTGGGTTCAGGCCGGCGAGGCGGGCGCGCAGGGGCGCCGTATCCCCAGCGAGGTCTTGCTTGGCGAGGACGATCCGGTCTGCGACCGCGACTTGCCGCACGGCTTCCGCATGCGCGTCGAGGGTTAGGGCGCCGTTCACCGCATCGACGACGGTCACCACCGCCTGCAGGCGATAGCGCAGCACGAGATAGGGATGGTAGATCAGCGCGTGCAGGATCGGCGCCGGATCGGCGAGGCCGGTGGTCTCGATCACCACGCGGCGGAAGGGCGCGATGCGGCCGTTGTCGCGCTTGCGCAGCAGGTCTTCCAGGGTCGCGATCAGGTCGCCGCGCACGGTGCAGCACAGGCAGCCGGCGCCGAGCAGGACCATGTCCTCGTCCACGCGCTCGATCAGCAGGTGGTCGAGGCCGATCTCGCCGAACTCGTTGACGATCACCACCGTGTCGGCGAGCGCCGGGTCGGCGAGCAGGCGGTTCAGCAGCGTGGTCTTGCCGGCGCCGAGGAAGCCGGTGAGCACGGTGAGCGGGATCGGCTCCGGGCGGGCGGAAGGGGAAGCGGACGCGTCGGCCATGGCGCTGGCCTAGCGCGCCCCCGCGCCCGGCTCAACCGGCCGGATCGGTTCAGGGCCGGTCGAGGAAGTCGAGCAGCGCCCGGTTGAAGCGCTCGGTGCGGGTGATGCTGTGGGCGTGGCCGCCCTCGGCGGTCAGGTCGAGCCGGCCATGCGGCAGGGCGCGGGCGAGGCGCTCCGAGACGGTGGCCGGCACGAGCACGTCGTCGCGCGCGGCCATCACCAGGGTCTCGTGCGGGATCGCCCCGATCCAGCCCGACGCGTCGAAGGCCTCGGCCGCCGCGATCCGGGCGAGCACGGTCCCGGCGCCGGGGAAATGGGCCAGCGCGTGCGCCTCGTCGGCGGCGAGCCGGTCGCCGTTCTGCGAGATCCAGGGCGCGGGGTAGAGGAAGATCGCCTGCGCGCGGATGAAGGCCTCGGCACCGACCGCGGTGAGGAGGGCCTTGCGCGCGGAAAAGCAGCGGCGGGTCGCCGGGTCCATGGCGTCCCAGGCATTCACGAGGACGAGGCGCCCGACGCGCTCCGGATGGTCGTGGGCGAGCTGCAGGCCGATCAGGCCGCCGATGGCGTGGCCCACGATATCGGCCTGCGCGATGCCGTGCGCGTCGAGCACTGCGAGCGCGTCGCGAGCCATGGCGGCGATGTCGTGGCCGGGCTCCAGGACGCCTCCGGAACGGCCGGTGCCGCGATGGTCGTAGAGAAGGGTGCGGAAGCGCGGCTCCAGCACCGGCAGCTGCGGCGCGAAATAGCCGGCGGAGCCTCCGAGGCCCGGCGAGAGCAGGACGGCGCGGGCGCCGGTCCCCCGGACCTCGTGGAAGAGGCCCATCAGACGCTGCTGCCGATGTTCAGCGCGCCGACCGGCTTGCCCACATGCGCCACCGAGGCGATCTCGACGAGGGCGTCGGGCTTCACGAGGCCGCACTGGATGCAGTAGCGCGCCGGCTTGTCGCCCGGGAAATATTCCGCATAGACGCCATTGATGGCGCCGTAATCGGCCCAATCCTTGAGGAAGACGTGGTTGAAGGTCACGTCGTCCATCGTGCCGCCTGCGGCCTCGACGACGCCCTTGATGGTCTCGAGCACGTGCCGGGTCTGCGCGGCGGCGTCGCCCGCATGCACGACATTCGCCTCGGCATCGAGAGGCAGCGTGCCGGAGACGTAGAGGATGCCGTCGGCCAGCGTGCCGGGCACGTAGGGCGCCAGCGGCTTGCCGGTGCCGGGCGGGATCACGACGGATTTGGGCATGGGTCTCAGGACTCGCGGTGAGGGATGGGGTTCAGCGGGGCGCGAGCGCGGCCTCGAAGGCGGCCACGTCCGAGACCCAGCCGAAGAAGGTCTCGATGTTGAGGAGCGCGCCCTCCTGCAGGCTCGGCGGGCCGGCCTGATGGGTGGCGTCGGCGAGGACGATCCCGAAATATTCGAGGAAGAAGCCGTCGCGCAGGGTCGATTCCACGCAGACATTGGTGGCGATGCCGGTGAAGACGAGGGTGCGGATGCCCCGCGCCCGCAGCGTGGAATCGAGCGGCGTGTTGTAGAAGCCGGAATAGCGCGGCTTGCCCATCACGATGTCGCCGGGCGCCGGCTTCAGCGCGTCGACGAGGGCGTAGTCCCAGGTGCCGCGGGCGAGCAGGCGCTCGTTCCTCTCCGGCTGGCGGCGCATGGTCTTGAGGGCGTTCGACTTGTACCAGTTCGGCGAGCCGGGCCCGCCCGCCTCCACATAATCCGGGTCCCAGCCGTTCTGGAACCACAGCACGGTGATCCCGGCCGCCCGCGCCGCCGCGACCGCGCGGCCGATCTGCGCGATCACCGGGCCGGTCCGCGAGACGTCGAAGCCGGCGCGGTCGAGATAGCCGCCCGCCGTCGCGTAGGCGTTCTGCATGTCCACCACGATCAGCGCCGTGGCCGCGGGATCGAAGGCGATCGGCTCGGGCCGCGCCGGCAGCGTCACGGCGCCGTGGCGCCCCTGCGCGTCGCGGTGGCCGGCGGGCCCGTCCGTTGCGAGAGCCGTCATCACGCCACCTGTGCGACCGGGGCCGCGACGTGGCGGCGCGTTTCCATCAGCGGCTGGATGCGGGTGCCGAAATCCTCCACCCCCGTGACGAAGTCGTCGAAGGTGAGCAGCACGCCGCCGGTGCCGGGCACGGTCATCACCGCGTCGAGCATCGCGGCGACGCTGGCGAAGGAGCCGACCAGCGTGCCCATATTGATGTTCACCGCCGAGGTCGGGTCGGCCATCTGGCGCACGTTGGTGTCGCTGCCGGACCGGGTGTCGGCCGCGCTCTGCAGCCCCAGCCAGGCGATCGCGGCCTCATCGGCGCCGGCCTTGTAGTGCTCCCACTTGGCGTGGGCCGCCGCGTCGGTCTCGTCGGCGATGATCATGAACAGCACGTAGGAGGAGACCTCGCGACCCGTCTTCGCCTTGGCCTCGGCGAGACGCGCCACGGTCGGCGCGAAGGCGGTCGGCGTGTTCACGCCCTTGCCGAAGCAGAAATTGTAGTCGGCATAGCGCGCGGTGAAGTCCATGCCGGCCCCGCTCTGGCCGGCGCAGATCAGCTTCATCGGCGCCTGCGGCCGCGGGCTCAGGCGGCAATCGTCCATCTGGAAGAATTCGCCCTTCAGGTCGGAGCGGCCGGTCTCCCAGAGCTCGCGCAGGATCTGCGCATATTCGGACAGGTACTCGTAGCGGCGGGCGAAATAGGCCTCGCCCGGCCAGAGGCCCATCTGGGAATATTCCGGCTTCTGCCAGCCGGTGATCAGGTTGAGTCCGAAGCGCCCGTCCGAGATCGAATCGATGGTCGAGGCCATGCGCGCGGCGATGGCGGGCGGGATGCAGAGCGTGGGCGCCGTGGCGTAGAGCTTGATCCGGCTCGTCACCGCCGCGAGGCCCGCCATCAGGGTGAACGATTCGAGATTGTGGTCCCAGAACTCGGTCTTGCCGCCGAAGCCGCGCAGCTTGATCATCGACAGGACGAAGTCGAGCCCGTACGCCTCGGCCTTGAGGGTGATCGCCTTGTTGAGCGCGAAGCTCGGCTTATATTGCGGCGCGTTCTCCGAGATGAGCCAGCCGTTGTTGCCGATCGGAATGAACACCCCGACATTCATCGGTTCGGTCATCGCCACCTCGCTCACGCCGGCAGGCCCTTCGGGCCGCCGGACACGAGGGTAGCCATCGGCGCCCGGCGGTCAAACCTGGCGCAGGACTTGACGGCCCGTCTGCACAAAAGGTCCGCGCATTGCCGTGAGGTCGGGCGGGACTTGCATAGCGCAGGAGCAGTCCCGGTGCGGCCACTGCGGGATCGGAAGCGGCTTTCCCGACTGCCGCGTCCCATCCACGACCTCACGGCCGGATCGCCGCCTGGCGAGCGGACGAGCCCGCGCGACCGGGCTCTCAGCCGCGCGGCAGGCGCAGGGACTGCATCAGGCGCGGCAGCAGGCGCGGGCGCGCGTCGCGGCCCTCGGGATCCTCGCCCATGCCGAGATCGCTCACGTCGAAGGAATCCCGGCCGTCCGCCCCGTCCCGCGGCCCGGTCTCCGCCCCGTCCTCGCCCTCGTCGTCCCCTTGGGTGGCGCGTGTGAGCACGTCGACGACGAGGTCCGGCACGGGCTGGTCGTAGTCCTGCAGCAGCAGCGCCGCCTTGCCGAGCGCGGTCAGCTTGGTCATCGACGTCTCGCCGATCATGCTCTCGCGCAGAACCTGATCCGCCAGGACGTCCGCGAGCCTGGACACCTCAGAGAGACGCTCGCCGTCCACCTCACCCTCCATCATCGTCGTCACGCACCCCGAAGCATGGATATCCCGGCGCTCAAAGTCGGCCCGAGATCAACATTTGTTACGATTAAGACTGGACTCGTTATTGCTCAACGGGCCGAGAATACGCGCCGGAAAACGGAGTTTCAATCCTGTCAATCACTTGGGGCCTGGCTTCCGCACAGGCGCCTGTTCGGTGCGGGTGCTTAACCCTCCGTTGACCCTGATCCGCGAGGGTGCCGGCCCGGATCAGCCAAGGAGTGAGCATGTCCGACACGACCGACACCGTGGGCGTCGCAGGCGACCGCATCCGCTCCATCATCGAGCGCATCGAGCGCCTCGACGAGGAGATCAAGGACCTGATGGAGACCAAGAAGGAGATCTTCGCCGAGGCGAAGGGCGAGGGTCTCGACGTGAAGGTGCTCAAGGAGATCCTGAAGCTGCGCAAGCAGGACAAGGACGAGCGCGACGAGCAGGAGACGCTGCTCGACCTCTATCTCCGCGCCATGGACGCGCCGAGCCCCGCGCCGGTCGCCCATCCGGTCGCGCAGGCCGCCTGAGCAAGCCGCCTGACCGAGGCGCCTGAGTCAGGCGTCTGAGCGAAAATCCGGGGACAGCTCCGCGGAAGGCGGAGCCGGATGCGGGCTCGCGGGTTCTCGAAGCAGACCCCTTTCGGGGCGTCCGCCGCAGGCGAGCGGCGGACGCCCCGTGCGAGCGTGATCCCAAGATCCCCCATGGCCAAGCGCAGAGCGAGTGCGGACCGGACCCCCGAGACGGAGGCGCCGCTGGTGCCGACCGGCGCCCTGGCGGTGGCCTTGCTGGGGCTCGCCGAACGGAGCCGCCCCCTCGTCCACATCGCCCGCGACGAGCACCGGCTGGAGGCCATCGCCGCGATCCTGCGGGCCCTCGATCCCGCCCTGACCGTCGCCGTCTTCCCGGCCTGGGACTGCCTGCCCTTCGATCGTGCCTCGCCCTCGCGCGGCGTCATGGGCGCACGGGCCGGCGTGCTGCGCTGGCTGACCGACCGGGACAATCTGCCCGGCATCCTGCTCACCACGGCGCCGGCCCTGATCCAGCGCGTGCCGCCGCCGGAGACCTGGGCCGACGCCCGCGTCGAGATCCGCGTCGGCGACCGGATCGAGGCCGAGGCCATGAGCGCGGCGCTCACCCGCCTCGGCTACATCCTCGACGACCGGGTAGACGAGCCCGGCGAATTCGCGATCCGCGGGCGCACCCTCGACGTCTTTCCCGCCGCCGCGCCGCTGCCCTGCCGGGTCGAGCACGAGGGGGGACGGGTCGCCAGCATCCGCGCCTACGATCCGGTCTCGCAGCGCTCGCGCGACGAGACCGACCATCTGGTGATCGATCCCGCCACCGAGATCATCCTCGCGCCGGGCTCCGAGGAGCGCCTGCGGCCCTTCACCGGCCAGGAGCACCGGCTCGCGCGGTTCTACCCGACCCTGACGGCTCTGCTCGACTGCATCCCGGATGGCCGCCTCGTCGTCGAGGCCGGCGTCGAGGCTCGCGCCCAGGCCTTCTTCGAGCAGATCGCCGACGGGCGCGAGAGCGGCGGCGCCCCGCACGAGCCGGACGGGCTCTATCTCGACCCGAAGGCGTGGGCGAAGGCCGTGAAGGCCCGCCGCCTCGCCGCGGCGACGGAGGCGGACGGGGCGGATCTCGTGCTGCCGGCCTTCGTCCGTCAGAGCCGACCGAACGCGGCGTTCGGCAAGGTGCTGCGCGAGCGCCTGAAGGCCGGCGAGCGCGTGGTTCTGGCCGGTCCCGAGCGCGCCCTGCGCCGCCTTGCCCGGCAGGCCGAGCGCGCCGCCGAGCGCCGGGTTCGGCCGATCGGCCGGTGGGCGGAGGCCGAGGGCGCCAAGCCTGGCGAGATCGTCGCCCTCGCCGCACCGATCGAGGCGGGCTTCCGGGTGCCGGAGCAGGGCCTCGCCGTCTTCGCCGCGGCCGACCTCTACGGGCAGCACGCGGGCGCCGCCGAGGCGCGGGGGCCGGCCCTGCCCCTCGGCGAGGTGGAGTTGCGCACCGGCGACGTGGCCGTCGACCGCGACAACGGCCTGTGCGTCTTCGAGGGTCTGGAGCCGGTCGGCTCGGGACCGGGCTCGGAGGCCGGGGAGGCGCTGCGCCTGCGCTTTGCCAACGACGACGTCCTGATGCTGCCCGTCGCCCAGGCCGACCGGGTCTGGCGCTACGGCTCGGATCCGGAGGCGGTCGGCCTCGACCGTCTCGCGAGCGCCTCCTGGACGCGGCGCCACAGCGAGGCGGAGGCGATGATCGCCCGCACCGCCCGCGCCATGGTGGCGCTCGCCGAGAGCCGTGCCGGGGCGAGCGCGCCGGCGATCACGGCGTCCGACCGCGACATGGAGCGCTTCGCCGCCGGCTTCGGTTTCACCCTGACGCCGGACCAGGCCGCCGCGACCGAGGCGGTCCTCGCCGATCTCGGCTCGGGCCGGCCGATGGACCGGCTGGTCTGCGGCGATGTCGGCTTCGGCAAGACCGAGGTGGCGTTGCGCGCCATCGCCGCCGCCCTGTTCGCGGGCCGGCAGGTGGCGCTGGTGGCACCGACCACGGTGCTCGTGCGCCAGCACGTCCAGACCCTGGAGCGGCGTCTCGCCCGGTTCGGCTTCGCGGTGGGCCAGCTCTCGCGCCTCGTCGGGCCGGCGGAGGCCAAGCGCGTGAAGGCCGGGCTCGCCGACGGCTCGATCCGCGTCGTGGTCGGCACGCATGCGCTCGCCGGCAAGGGCGTGCGCTTCGCCGATCTCGGGCTGACCGTGATCGACGAGGAGCAGCGCTTCGGTGCCAAGATCAAGGACGAGGTCCGCGCGCTCGCGGGCGGTGGCCACGTGCTGACGCTGACCGCGACGCCGATCCCGCGCACCCTGCAATCGGCGCTGGTGGGCCTGCGCGCGCTCAGCGTCATCGCCACGCCGCCGGCCGTGCGCCAGCCGATCCGCACGGTGATCGCCCCCTTCGAGACGGAGACCGTGCGCGCGGCCCTGATGCGCGAGCACCGCCGCGGCGGCCAGAGCTTCGTGGTCTGCCCGCGCATCGAGGATCTGGAGCCGATGGCCGCGCGCCTCGGCAAGGCGGTGCCGGAACTCTCGGTCACCCTGGCCCACGGCGCGATGACGCCCGCCGCCATGGACGAGGCGATGATCCGCTTCGCGGACGGGGCGGGCGACGTGCTGCTGGCCACCAGCATCATCGAGAGCGGGCTCGACGTGCCGCGGGCCAACACCATGCTGGTCTGGAACGCCGAGCGCTTCGGCCTCGCCCAGCTCCACCAGCTGCGCGGGCGCGTCGGCCGCGGCCAGCGGCGGGGCGTCGCCTACCTGCTCAACGATCCCGACCGGCCCCTGTCGCCCGGGGCCGAGAAGCGCCTGCGCACCCTGGAGGCCCTCGACCGGCTCGGGGCGGGCTTCACCATCTCGGCGCGCGACCTCGACCATCGCGGCGCGGGCGACCTCGTCGGCGATGCCCAGGCCGGCCATGTCAAGCTGATCGGGCTCGGCCTCTACCAGCACATCCTGCAGCTGGCGCTGCGTGCCGCCAAGGGCGAGCCGGCCGAGGATTGGCGGCCCGAGATCCGTCTCGGCCTCGCCGGTTCGATTCCCGTGGACTACATGCCCGAGCCCGAGGTGCGGCTCGGCCTCTACACCCGCCTGCTGCGGCTGACGGGCACGGCCGAGATCGACGCCCTCTGCGCCGAGACGGACGACCGCTTCGGACGCATGCCGGAGGCCGTCGAGACCCTGGTGACCCTGGCCCGCCTCCGCGTGCAGTGCCAAGCGCTCGGCATCGCCCGGCTCAGCGGCGGCCCGCAGGGCGTGGCCGCGGATTTCCATCCGGGCCGCCGCCCGCGCCGGCTCGCCCTCGGCGACGGGCTGACGCTGCGCGACGACCGGGTGATCCTGAAGCGCGAGGCCGCCGACGCCGCCGCCCGCGGGCAGCTCGCCGCCGACCTCCTCGACCGCATCGCCGAGGCCTGCGAGGTGGCGGGATAGGGGCGGGCGCTGGCCCTCAGGCCGCCCCGCTCGCCGGCAGGCGGCCCTCGATCGGGTAGGCCGGGTCGTTGTAGCCCGGCGTCGAGGGGTGGCCGATCGCGACGAGGCCGTCCACCAGCGCCTCGTCCTCGGGCGTGAAGCGGTAGGCGAGCGCGCCGAGATAGTCCTGCCACTGCGCCTCCGTGCGGGGCCCCGCGATCACCGCGGTGATCAGGCGGTTGTTCAGCACCCAGGCGCTCGCGAACTGCCCGGCGGTGATGCCGCGCGCCTCCGCATGGGCTTTCAACGTCCGCGCGATGCGCAGGGATTCCGGCCGCCACTCGGTCTGCATCATGCGGGCATCCTGCCGCCCCGCGCGGGTATCGGCGGGCGGGGGGCGTCGGGATCGTACTTGGCGGTGAGCACGCCGCGGGCGAGGGGCGAGTAGGGCACCACGCCGAGGCCGAAATGGGCGCAGGCCGGCAGGTGCTCGGTCTCGGGCATGCGGTTGAGGGCGTTGTAATAGGGCTGGCTCACCACCGGCCGGTCGATGCCGAGGGCGTCGCAGATCCGGCAGATCTCGGCGACGCGCCAGGCCCGGTGGTTCGAGACGCCGAAATGCCGGATCTTGCCCTGGCGCACGAGGTCGCCCATGGCGCGCACCGTCTCCTCGAGCGGCGTGCCGTGATCCTCCTTGTGCAGGTAGTAGATGTCGATCGCCTCGGTGCCGAGGCGGCGCAGGCTGGCCTCGGCCGCGCGCATCACGTGCACGCGCGACAGGCCGCGGTCGTTCGGGCCGGGCCCCATGGGGTTGGCGACCTTGGTGGCCAGCACCCAGGCGTCGCGGTCTGCGGCGATCGCGCGGCCGGTGACCTCCTCCGAGCGGCCCTCGTTGTAGACGTCGGCCGTGTCGATGAAATTGATGCCGGCCTCGCGGGCGCTGGCGATGATGCGGGCGCTCGTCGGCTCGTCGGTGGCGCCTCCGAACATCATCGTGCCGAGGCAGATCGGCGAGACCTTCAGGCCGGAGCGGCCGAGGGAACGGTACTGCATGGGATGTCTGCTGCCCGGTTCTGTCGCGGCGCCCGTGCCGGGCGCGACCGCGACAGGTGTGCGTCCGCGATGCCCCGGCCCGCAAGCCCGGATCGTGCAATTCTGGCGTGTACGACGCCCGGGTCGGCGGCGCTACCAGGCCTGGGACAGGATCGCCAGCCGCTCGATCGCCGAATCGTAGCGGCGCGTCGGCGGGTCGATCCGCAGATGGATCCCGTGGTCGCTGACGGCGACGACCTGCGCCCGAACCGGGCCGATCATCGCTGCCGCGATCTCCAGCGCCGTGTCGCGCACCACCGAGAGCCCGCTCGCCGGGGCGAGCAGCATGCCGCCTGCGCTCACGTCCAGAACCTCGGTCCGGTAGACGCGCTCCGCTGCCACGACCTGGGCCGACAGCGTGACGAGATAGCGGGGGGCCCTGCGCCGCTCGGCGGAGACGGACATCCGGACCTCGTCCACGGCTGACGGGCTTTCCTCAGGAGCGGTCGGGCCGGGGCGGAGTCCCGCCGATCCCGCGGCGATGCAAGACCCGAGCATCTTCAACAACTTTAAGTGGTAAATCGCCGTATTGGGCGAGGGAAATCGGCGTCTGGACATTCATTGCATTCAGTTTTAGGCGTCACGCAAGATAAAATTCGATCCATCGCTGGTTCAGCTTCGCGCGATTAGGGGTCGGGTGATGCTTCGCCTGCCTCTCCCCCCGCGATCGCGGACAGGATCCATCCTCTCTGCCGTCCGAGCCCGGTCCGGTGCGCCGGAGCGGCTCCGCGACCGCCCGCCCATCCCGTAGAGCGCCCGATGCTCCCGTCCGCCATGACCGGTGCGCCCGAATCCGACGATCTCGCCGCCGTGCTCGACGCGGTGGCCGGGCTGGTGCTGCGCATCGACCGCGCAGGATTGACGACCTTCGCGTCGGCGGGCGCCCATGATCTGCTGGGTCGTGCGCCGGCCGATCTCGTCGGGCGCCCCTTCCTGTCCCTGCTCCGTCCCGGCGACGGGGAGGCTATCGCCCAATCCCTGGCGCGCGGCGCCGCCGGCCCGCTGCCCCTGAACCTCCTCGACGCCCGCGGCGCCCTCGTCACGGCCGAGGCCTCCTTCCGCCCGCTCCCGGAGGGCGGCCGGGTCGCGACGATCCGCCCGGTGCCGGAGGGCGATGCCACGCTCGCCGGCCTGCGCCGGGGCGCAGAGCCCGGCGCCGGGCTCGTCGGCGCGGGCGACCGGACGCTCGCCGACACGCTGCCGCAACTCGTCTGGATGGAGGGCGCCGAGACCGGGGAGACCCTCTACGCCAACCGCGCCTTCGAGGCCTATTGCGGTCCGATCGGCGCCACGCGCGCGGCTCGGACCGGCCGCTTCCACCCGGAGGACGGCCCGCGGATCGCGGCGGCCTGCCTCGCCGCGCGGGAGCAGGCGCGGCCGTGCGAGGTCCAGGCCCGCATCCGCGGCCAGGCCTGCGGCTATCGCTGGCACCAGCTCGTGTTCCGGCCCTTGCGCCGGGACGGGCGCTGGCTCGGCTGGCTGGGCTCGGCCCTCGACATCGACGAGATCGTGACCGCCCGCAAGGCGCTGGAGCAGACCGGGGACCTGCTGCGCCTCGCCCAGGAGGCGGCCGCCGCCGGCCTGTTCGACGTCACGCTCGGCACGCGCCACATCATCCTCTCGCCGGAGAGCGCGCGCCGCCACGGACTGCCGGGGGACCGGCCGGCGGTGATCGGGCTCGCGGACTGGATGCGGCGCATCCTGCCCGCCGACCGGGCGCCGGTGCTGCGCGCGGTGCGCGAGGCCGTCTCGGCGCGCCGGACCTTCGACGTGGCCTTCCGCGTGCCGACCGGCGCGGGTCCCCCGCGCTGGATCCAGGCGATCGGCCGGCCCACGCGCGATGCGGACGACGCGGTGGCCCGCGTCACCGGCCTCACCTTCGATATCACCGCCCGCAAGGACACCGAGCAGGCGCTGGTGGAGGCCAAGGCCGCCGCCGAGGCCGCCAAGGCCGCCGCCGAGGCCGCCCGCGCCCAGGCCGAGCAGGCCAACGCCGCCAAGACCGATTTCCTCTCGGCCATGAGCCACGAGATCCGCACGCCGCTCAACGCCGTGATCGGCTTCGCCAGCCTGCTCGCCGGGTCGGGCCGGCTCGATCCCGACCTGCGCCGCTACGCCGACCTCGCCCAGGTGGCCGGCGAGAGCCTGCGCACCGTGGTCGACGACATCCTCGACTTCGCCGCCGTCGAGGCCGGGACGGTCAATCTGTGCCCGGAGCCCGTCGCGGTGCGAGACCTGGCGGCCACCTGCCTCGGCATCGTCGGTGCCGCCGCCGCCGAGAAGGGGCTTGAGACCGTCCTCGAGGTCGACCCGGCGATCCCCGAGATTCTGGTCGCCGATCCGGGCCGCCTGCGGCAGGTCCTGCTCAACCTGCTCAACAATGCCGTGAAGTTCACGCCGCGCGGCACCGTCCGCCTCCATCTCGGCCACGCGGGGCGCTCGCCGCAAGGCGAGCGGATCCGCATCGCGGTGAGCGATACCGGCATCGGCATCGCGCCGGCGCAGCAGGCGCGGCTGTTCGAGCGCTTCGCCCAGGCGGACAGCTCGATCCGCCGCGATTTCGGCGGCACGGGGCTGGGCCTCGCGATCAGCCGCCGGCTGGTGGAACGGATGGGCGGCACGATCGATCTCGTCTCCGAGGCCGGCCGCGGCGCGACCTTCACGGTCAGCCTGACCCTTCCCGCACCGCCGGGTGGGCAAGGGGCGCGGCCGCGGCCGGTCCCGCGGAGTTCGGTCCCGGCCCCGGAGCCGGCATCGTCCGGGCGGATCCTCGTGGTCGAGGACGCTGCGATCAACCGCGAGCTTGCCGCCACCGTGCTGCGCGCCGCCGGCCACGCGGTCGAGGTCGCCGAGGACGGCTTCGGCGCCGTGCGCGCCGCCGAGACCCTGGACCTCGATCTCGTCCTGATGGACATCCAGATGCCGGGCCTCGACGGCATGATGGCCACGCGCCTGATCCGCAGCCTGCCGGGCCGGGCGGCCACGGTGCCGGTGATCGCCATGACAGCCAACGTGCTGCCGGACCAGATCGGCGCCTTCGCGGCGGCCGGCATGGACGACCATTTCGCCAAGCCCTTCCGGCCGACCGAACTGCGCGCGCGCGTCGACCGCTGGCTTGCCCTGCCGCGGCGGGAGCCTGCCGCGGTGCCGGCCTCGACGCTCGATCGTCGGCGCTACGCGGAGAGCGCGGCCCGCCTGCCGCCCGACACCCTGAGGCGGCTGCTGCGGCACTTCCAGGCCGAGGCGGAGGCCGCCTTCGCGGAGGGGGAGGCCGCGCCGGTCCTGCGGGCGCAGGCGCACATGCTGGCGACCGCGGCGGGCCAGATCGGCTTCACCGCCCTCGGCAAGGCCTGCCTGGCCCTGGAGGCGTCCGGCGAGACCGTGTTCGTCGACGCGCTCGGTGCCGTCCGGCGCCTTGCCCGCGCTGCTGCGGCGGAGACCGGCGGCCTGATCCGCGAGACCGACGCGGCCTCCGACCCTGGCCGGCTGTCCTGAGCCAGCGTCCGGAGCGATGGATCGCGGTCCGGTGCGCCGGCTGGGGACAGGACCCAACGCATGACGCATCAGCTCCGCGAGCATGGATTGCGGGCACCGCATCTCGGCTTTGCCCGTGGGTTGCGTGGAGGCGTATCCCATCGT
>Ga0126362_10000277_pt1 | contig 30531 bp, 26 predicted proteins | sample ANMtaG_FD_126269 | JGI IMG/M metagenome (GOLD analysis project Ga0126362, IMG submission 126269) | Continental margin sediment microbial communities from North Pacific Ocean - ANME2c_DSS_Sorted | ecosystem: Environmental > Aquatic > Marine > Continental margin > Sediment | place: Pacific Ocean... | reverse complement strand
GGTCGTCGACACCACTGCCCCTATCGCCCCGGTGGTGACCGGCGGCGGCGGGACGACGGCGGACACCACGCCGGCCATCACCGGCACGGGTGAGCCCGGCAGCACGGTGACGCTCCTCGACGGGACGAACCCGGTGGGCACGGCCACGGTCGGCGCGGATGGCAGCTTCAGCGTCAGCCCGACCAATCCGCTCGCCGAGGGCCCGCACGATCTCGCCGTGCAGCTGACCGACGCGGCCGGCAATGCCAGCACGCCCTCCGCTCCGGTCACCGTCGTCATCGACACCGCCGCGCCCGTCACCTTCACCGTGGCGACGACGGCGGATGGGATCCTCAACGCCGCCGAGGCGGCGGCCACGGGCTTCACCGTGGCCGGGTTCGGTGCCGGTGCCACCGGGACGGCGGTGTTCAGCGACGGCAGCCATGTGGTCAGCGTGGCGGTCGGCGCCGACGGCACCTACACGGCCGATCTGCGCGGGCTCGACGGTCCGGTGACGACGAGCCTCACCGTCACCGACGCCGCCGGCAATCCCAGCACGGTCGCGGGGCCGAATCTCAGCCTCGACACCCTGGCGCCGGCCGGTACGGCGGTCGCCGACACCGCAGGCGGTCCGGCGGCGGCGAGCTTCACCTATGCGGTGAGCTTCCCCGAGACGGTGACGAATGTCGGCATCGAGGACTTCGTGCTCACCGGCACGAACGGCGCCGGCGGAACGATCACCGCCGTTTCCGGCTCGGGCGGCACCTACACGGTCACCGTGGCGGGCGTCACCGGGAGCGGCAGCCTGACGCTCGCTCTCGCGGAGGGCTCCGACATTGCCGACGCGGCCGGCAATGCGGCCACCCTCGCCCCGGCCTCGCGGACGGTCGGCGGCCTCCTCGGCGCCCCGGTTATCGGCGGCATCATCGAGGATACCGGCACGCCCGGGGACGGCATCACCGCGGACGCGACGCCGGTCATCGTCGGGACGGCCTCGCCCGGCACGACGGTCACGGTCACCTACACGGATGCGGCCGGGCCGCACACGGCGAGCGGGACCGCGGCTGCCGACGGCTCCTGGCAGGTCGAGCTCCCGACGCTGGCGGACGGCAGCTACAGCGTGGTGGCGACCGCCACCGCCGCGGACGGCAGCGTCTCCCCGCCCTCGGATCCGTTCCGGATCGTGATCGACACGGCGCCGCCTGTGACGCCCGCCATCACGGACGTCGTGGGCGATGACGGGACCGGCACGGTCCACGACTCCAGCCCGACCCTCACGGGCGCGGCCGAGCCCGGCAGCACGGTGGAAGTCTCCTACGACACGCCGGACGGGCCGGTCGTGATCACCGGGCCCGTGGGCTCCGATGGCCGCTGGTCCATCGACGTGCCGACCCTGTCGGACGGGTCCTACACCTTCACCATCGGAACGGTGGATCCGGCCGGCAACCGCGCCGAGGGGACGACCCAGGTCTCCCTGGTCGTCGATGCCGGCTCGGGCGGCACGTCCCCTGTCCTGGCGGCGGATGCCAACCAGGCCGTGGCGCATGCGCCGGCGGTCACCGGCAACCTGCTCGCGAACGATGCGGGCAGCGGCCTGCACGTGACCGAGATCCGGTTCGCCGACGGCCTCACGGTCTCGGTTCCGAGCGAAGGCAGCACCCACGTCGTCGCGCAGCACGGCACGCTGACGGTCGCAGCCGACGGCAGCTACAGCTACCAAGCCATCGGCTCCAACAACCTCCTGAACGGGGCGAGCGCCCTCGAGCACTTCACCTACACCGCAGAGACAGACGCGGGGCAGAGCGCGCAGGCGGCGCTCGACATCCGCATCGACGGCCACGCCCCGCAGGGGAGCGCGTCCTTCGACTTCGCCCTCGTCGACGCGCGGGTCGAGCTCTCGGGTGAGGCACTGGTCCTGATCGGCCCGGACGGCGTCGCCCGGGACATCAGCGGCATCGACACCCTGCGCTTCACCGACGGCGAGGTGCAGAACAGGGACGACAACCCGCTCGTCAACGACATCTTCTACTACGCCAACAACCACGACGTCTGGGCCGCGCATGTCGATGCCGACGTCCACTTCGCGATCTTCGGCTGGAAGGAGGGCCGCAACCCGAACGCTTATTTCGACACGCGGGAATACCTTGCCGAGAACCAGGACGTGGCCGCTGCCGGGATCAACCCGCTCGACCACTACCTCCAGAGCGGCGAGCGGGAGGGGCGCACTCCCGGACCGGACTTCACCGCCGTCACCTACCTGCACGAGAACCCGGACGTGGCGGCCGCAGGCGTCAACGCCCTCGCCCATTACCTGCAATACGGTCAGGCCGAGGGGCGCACGATCTACGAGGGCGACGCCCGTGGGCCGAACCCCGATATCGGCGCCTTCGATCCGGGCTTCTACCTCGCGCAGAACCCGGACGTCGCGGCCGCCGTGCCCGGGGGCCAGAACCCCGGCACCTTCGCTCTCCAGCACTACCTCACCTACGGGGCGAGCGAACTGCGCAACCCGAACCCGCTGTTCGATACGGCCTACTACCTCCAGAACAATCCGGATGTCGCCGCCTCGGGTGCCAACCCGCTCGTCCACTACCAGGAGGTCGGCTGGCTCCAGGGCCGCAACCCGAGCGCCGCGTTCGACACCAACACCTTCCTCGAAGGCCATCCCGAGGCGGCCCAGGCCGGCATCGATCCGCTGTCCTTCTACCTCCACCACAGCCTCGAGAACGCCCGCGCGACGATCTGAGGCGCCGCCGACCGGGCCGGGCGCGCGCCTCACGGCCGCGCCCGGCCACCCCAGCTCCTTCCCCGATGCATGGCGCCGCAGCGATCGGATCGCCGCCCCATGCCCCTCCCGTGCAGCGAGTGTGCAGCGTGATCGCGAACCAGGGACGTGCCGAACTCGTGACGGCATTGGCGCCGTGCCGGGCCGCCTTCCTCGGAACAGGCCTGACGAGCGGGCTCATCAACCTGCTCTACCTCACGGGCTCGTTCTTCATGCTCGAGGTCTATGACCGGGTCATCCCGAGCCGGTCTGTCCCGACCCTCGTCGGCCTGCTGGTGCTGGCCCTCGTCCTCTACGGCTTCCAGGGCGCCCTGGAGATGCTGCGCTCCCGGGTCCTCGCGCGGATCGGGGCCAGCCTCGACGAGGCCCTCTCGGGCCGCGTCTTCGACCTCGTGGTGCGCGCGCCCCTCAAGGGAGCGCCGCCCGCCGACGGCCTCCTGCCCCTGCGCGACCTCGACCAGGTGCGTGCCTTCCTCGCGGGTGCCGGGCCCGGTGCCCTGTTCGACCTGCCCTGGCTGCCGGTCTATCTCGCCATCTGCGTCCTGTTCCACCCGCTGATCGGCGTCCTGGCGCTCGGCGGCGCCGTGGTTCTGGCGCTGCTCACCTGGCTCACCGACCGCGTGACCCGGGAACCCGCCCGGGCGGCCACCGGGCACGGCCTGCGCCGCAACGGCCTCGCCGAGGCCGGGCGCCGCAATGCCGAGGTCCTGGCCGCCCTCGGCATGCAGGACCGCCTCGCCGCGCGCTGGGCGGGGGCGAACCGCGAATACATGGATGCCCAGGCGCGCGTGTCGGACGTGGCGGGGGGCTTCGGCGCCCTGTCCAAGGTCTTCCGCATGGCTCTGCAATCGGGCGTGCTCGCGCTCGGCGCTTGGCTGGTGATCCACGACGAGGCGAGCGCGGGCGTGATCATCGCCTCCTCGATCCTGGTCTCGCGGGCGCTGGCACCGGCCGAGCTCGCCATCGCGAACTGGAAGGGCTTCGTCCAGGCGCGCCAGGCCTGGGGCCGGCTCGCGGAGCTGCTCGCCCGCATCCCGGCAGCCGGGCAGCCGCACGGCCTGCCGGCGCCGTCGCAGGGGCTCACCGTCGAGGGCGTCAGCATCGCGCCGCCCGGCACCCTGCGCGTGGTGGTGCAGGACCTCTCGCTCGGGCTGAAGGCCGGCCAGGGCCTCGGCGTGATCGGCCCCTCCGCCTCCGGCAAGTCCTCGCTGGTGCGCGCCCTCGTCGGCGTCTGGCCGCCGGGCCGCGGCAAGGTGCGCCTCGACGGCGCCGCCCTCGACCAATGGTCGAGCGCCGATCTCGGGCGCCATCTCGGCTACCTGCCGCAGGAGGTCGAGCTGTTCGCCGGCACGATCGCCGACAACATCTGCCGCTTCGAGCCCGAGCCCGATCCCGAACTGGTGATCGCGGCCGCGAAGGCGGCGGGCGCGCACGAGCTGATCCTGCGCCTGTCGGAGGGCTACGACACCCGCATCGGCGAGAGCGGGGCCGGTCTCTCGGCCGGCCAGCGCCAGCGGATCGGCCTGGCCCGGGCGCTCTACCGCGACCCCTTCCTCGTGGTGCTCGACGAGCCGAACGCCAATCTCGACAACGAGGGCGAGGCCGCCCTGACGCAGGCGATCCTCGGCGTGCGCCGGCGGGGCGGCATCTGCGTGGTGGTGGCGCACCGCCCGAGCGCGCTGGCGGCCGTCGACCTCGTCCTGATGATGGCCGATGGCCGCGCTCAGGCTTTCGGACCGAAGGACGAGGTCTTCCGGCGGGTGCTGCGCCCGGCCCCGGCGCCGGTCCAGGCCCGCGATGCGAACACCGATGCGCCGCCCGTCCCGGCGGCCGCTCTGCAGGAGAGCGCCTGATGGCCGTGAGCCTCAATCCGTCCGGTCCCGCCTCGATCCCGCTCGGGCCGCTCCGCGCCGGGCCGATCGCGCCCACCCTGCCACGGCCGCGCGCCCATGCCGCGATCCGGCGGCACCTCGCGCTGGCGCTCGGCCTCTCCGCGGTGCTGGTGGTCGGCGTCGGGGGCTGGGCGACGCTGACGCAGATCTCCGGCGCCGTGATCGCGCCCGGCCAGCTCGTGGTCGAGTCCGAGGTCAAGAAGGTGCAGCACCCCACCGGCGGCGTCGTCGGCGAGTTGCGCGTTCACGAGGGCTCGCGGGTGCGGGCCGGCGAGATCCTGATCCGGCTCGACGAGACCCAGACCCGGGCCGGCCTCGACATCGTGCTCAAGGCCCTCGACGAACTCGCGGCGCGCCAGGCGCGCAACGAGGCCGAGCGGGACGGGGCGGCGGCGATCACCTTTCCCGGCGCGCTCCTGGCGCGGGCGGACAGCGACCGCACGGTGGCGGACCTGCTGGCCGGCGAGCGGCGGCTGTTCGCCGCCCGCGTGAGCGGGCGCGAGGGCCAGAAGGCGCAGCTGCGCGAGCGCGTGTCGCAGCTGCGCCAAGAGATCGCCGGCCTCGGCGAGCAGGTGGCCGCCAAGGGGCGCGAGATCGCGTTGATCGGCACCGAACTCACCGGCGTCCGCGAGCTCTACGGCAAGAACCTCGTGCCCTACGCGCGGGTGACAGCTTTGGAGCGCGACGCGGCCCGCCTGGAGGGCGAGCGCGGCCAGCTCACCGCCTCGATCGCCTCCGCGCGGGGCAAGATCACCGAGACCGAGTTGCAGATCCTGCAGATCGACGGGGACATGCGCACCGAGGTGGGCAAGGACCTCGCCGAGGTTCGCGGCAAGTGGTCGGAGCTGGTCGAGAAGCGCGTCGCCGCCGAGGACCAGCTCAAGCGCGTCGACCTGCGGGCCCCGCAGGACGGGACCGTGCACCAGCTCACCGTGCATACGATCGGCGGCCTCGTGATCCCGAGCGAGCCGGCGATGCTGATCGTGCCGAGCGCGGACCAGCTCGCCGTCGAGGTGAAGATCCGGCCGCAGGACATCGACAGCGTCCGCGTCGAGCAGCCGGCCATGCTGCGCTTCTCCGCCTTCAACCAGCGCACGACGCCGGAGATCGAGGGACAGGTGTCGCGCGTCTCCGCCGACGTGAGCCAGGACCCGAAGACCGGGGCGACCTACTACATCGCGCGCATCCAGGTTCCGGAGGCACAGAAGGAGCGCTTAGGGGGCCTGCGCCTCGTGCCGGGCATGCCGGTGGAGGCATTCCTCCAGCTCGGCGAACGCTCGGTGCTGAGCTACCTCACGAAGCCCCTCACCGATCAGGTCGCGAAGGCCTGGCGGGAACGGTGATGCGACGCGCTCGGCCGGTGCATCTGCGCCACCGGTCGGTGCCGGTCGATGGCTTCGGATACTTGGTCCGACAGGCTCCTGTGCCGAACCCCGAGGCCGGTTCGCGCGGGCGCGTTCCAGAGCGCTCTCAAGCCGACGTGGATGCCGGATCGGCGAACCCGTCCCGAGAGCGATCTCCGCCGAAGGACATGCCGCTTCGATAGAAAAGTCCCATCAAAAGAATGACTTGGAGCAAAATCGAAGACAATACGGTCAGGAACGGCCGGTCCTGCCCTCGGCCGCGCACGCCTCCACGAAGGCCAGGCAGCGGCTGCGTGCGGCAGGATCATCGATCCGGATGAAGGCCTGCAGCAGCGTGGAGGCTTCGAGCAAGGTCGCCGATTCCTCATCCCGAGGCCTTACCCCCTTCCGCCCATCGAGGAGGGCCGTGGTCACGCCGAGAGCGGCGGCGAGTTCGTCCAGCGTGGCCTGCGCGGCGGGCGGCAGCGCCAGCGCCGCCCGCCCGTCCTTGAACGGAATGGCCGAATCGGTCTCACGGACACTGTTCGGGCGGCTCAGATCGAAATGGGACATCATTGTTCCCCGTTGGGGCTGTTCTCGGTGGTGGACGCGTGACGTGCGCCCATCCTGCAAAGACGGTACGACCCGGCCAGTTGGATTGCATGCAAATGTGTTAGGAAGCAAGGCCAAGATGACAGAGATGTGATCCCTCCATCGCGATGCCGGCTATATGGCTTCTTTCAGACGCTTACATTGGAACGATGCGCGCTCGTCGATTAACCATGCGAGATCGAAGTCGACTCAGGCCTCCCCAAATCAAATTAGTTCGACTTTTTGAAGATGACCGATCTTCGATCTGTCTGGTGCGCGATCATTCGCGCCAATATTTATTGATGGATCTCTGTATTCGCTGTCCCATTTCAGAAAAATAACGGTCGTTCGGTCGGGCAGAGGTCGTTCCACGAAGGGGTGGCGCATGCGTCGCGGTTCTCGGGATCAGACCGAGAGTGACCGCGACCCGTGCCGTGTTCGCCGACGATCTGGTGCCCTCGCTCGAGCGCTCTTGAGCCGAAGTGGATGCCGGTTCGGCGCAAGAGAGCGCGTCACAACAACGGCTTGGAGCCGTGCCCCGTCGCAACGCGATCGGGCGCGGCTCCAAGTCGCCGCAACGGGCACGCGACACGCAAGGAGAACTGCTGGCGTCTGCGGCGCGAGATCAGAATACTATATCGATCCGATCTGACGGTCTCGTCGATTTCGAGTTGTGGTCGAGCGGTAGATAGCCGAGTCATTCGCACCTGCCTGCCGAAGCAAGAGACTATCCGAACATCTCGACTTCGACTTGGCGCTTTCCTCGCCACGTCACCGAGCAGCGACGCGGTGCGAAATCAGGGGCTGCTGACAGGATGAACCGATCGGGCAGGTCCCGGGCCAGGTTTGTCGTGACGCAAGCCTGGCGATTTCCGATGAAAGCCACCTTGCACTCATAGGATCGCGGCCAATTCTCCAATATGATCTGCGCATCGACCTGGGCTGTGCCAAGATCTTGCGTGCCGGCATCTTGCATATCCACCGCCCTCACGACCCTTCTGGATGAGTTGGCAACGTGCTTGTCTACAAGATACGCTTGGCACTGAATAATCGTAGGCCGCCTTTCTCAAATGACATTTCCAGGGCTGGGAGGAGAGGCGCGTTTTGAAAACATCCCGGTGCGTTTTGCCGGATCGGGTCTTCCAGACGACCGATGCACCGGCATGACCGATGAGCCTGCCGGCTCCTGGGCTCGTACGATTGCCGCGGATCCACGGACACGCAAGATCCGGCTCCAAGCTCTTGTTTCGACGCGCTCTCCGCCGATGGCCCTCTCATGGGCCTGATGACGCGGCGCTGCCCTTCGGTCGATCGTTGAGGAACTCAGCGATCGCCGCGGCGAAGCGCTCGCCATAGGCCTCGCGCTTGCGCTCACCGACGCCATGGATGGCACGCAGGGCCCAGAGGTCGACGGGCTTCTGGCGTGCCATCTCGACCAGGGTCCGGTCGGGAAAGACCATGAAGGCGGCGATGCCCTCGGCCCTGGCGATCGTCGCGCGCAGGCCCCTGAGATGCTGAAACAGGGCCTCGTCGGCCTCCGAGAGGGCGAGCGCCTCGTCGTCGCGGGCGGCCGGGCTCCGGCGGCGCTCGCGGGTCTCGGGTCGCGGCTCGGGGTCCGGCCGGAGCTGGATCGGCTCGCGTCCAAACAGGATCGCTTCGCCCTTCTCGGTCATCGAGAGGCCGCCATAGCCGTCGGTGTTCTCGGCGACCGCCCCGGCCGCGAAGAGCTGGCGCAGGATGGCGCGCCAGGCCGCCACCGGCTTGTCTGCGCCGACCCCGAAGGTCTTGAGCTGGCCGTGGCCATTGCGGCGGATCTGCTCGCTCTCCTTTCCGTGGACCACGTCGCAGATATAGGCGGCGCCGAAGCGCTGCCCGGTCCGGACGATGGCGGACAGGACCTTCTGGGCGGAGACGGTGCCGTCGACCAGCTGGACGCCGCCGCGGCAGAGGTCGCAGCGGCCGCAGGGCGCGCTCGCCTCGCCGAAATAGGCGAGCAGCGATTGCCGCCGACAGGTCGCGCCCTCGCAGAGCGCGATCATCGCCTCGAGCTTGCGCCGCTCGACGCGGCGACGGTCGTCGCCGACGTCCTTCTCGTCGATCTGCCGGCGGCGCAGCGCCATGTCGTCGAGGCCGTAGAGGGTGAGCGTGTCAGCGGGCAGCCCGTCGCGGCCGGCGCGGCCGATCTCCTGATAATAGCCCTCGATGTTGTTCGGCATGTCGGCGTGGCAGACGAAGCGCACGTCCGGCTTGTTGATGCCCATGCCGAAGGCGATGGTCGCGGCCATCACCACCCCGTCCTCCTGCAGGAAGGTGTCCTGGTTCTTCATCCGCGTGCCCTGGTCGAGGCCCGCATGGTAGGGGAGGGCGTTGAAGCCGTCGTTGCGCAGGGTCTCGGCGAGCTGCTCGGTGCGCTTGCGCGACGAGCAGTAGATGATTCCGCTCTCCGAGCGCCGATGCCGCAGGAAGCGCTCGATCTGGCGCGTGGGGTTGTCCTTCGGCGCGAAGGTCAGACGGATATTCGGCCGGTCGAACGAGTGGACGAAGATCTGCGGGGCGCGGCCCGCCGGAAACAGGCGCTCGGCGATCTCGGCCCGCGTCGCGGCATCCGCGGTGGCGGTCAGAGCCAGGACCTGCACGTTGCCGAGGGCGTCGCGGGCTCGGGCGATCTCGCGGTATTCCGGCCGGAAGTCGTGCCCCCACTGCGAGACGCAATGCGCCTCGTCGACCGCGAGCCGGCGCACCCCGGACCCGCGCAGAGCCTCCATGCAGCCCTCCATCAGGAGACGCTCGGGCGAGACGAAGAGCAGGCGCAACGCGCCGGACCGGATCCTGCGCCAGGTCTCGCGGGATTCCGTCTCGGCCACCGTCGAGTTCAGGGTCGCGGCCGGGATGCCGAAGGCGCGCATCTGCTGCACCTGATCGTGCATCAGGGCGATGAGCGGTGAGACCACCACCGTGAGCCCATCCTCGACGAGGGCGGGCAACTGGTAGGTCATCGACTTGCCCGAGCCGGTCGGCATCACGGCGAACACGTCGGTTCCGTCGAGCACGGCACCGATCACCTCGTCCTGGCCGGGGCGGAAATCGTCGTAGCCGAAGGTCTTTCGAAGCGCGGCGCGAGCCTCGTCGAGGCGGCTTGTCATGCAGGGTCCGAGGGCTCGAAACTGGGATTGAACGGCTCGACCGCTTGCGCGGCCCTTGGCTGTGTCCACCCTAGCGCGAGCACAGGCGGCTTGCAGCCACGGACATCGAGAGCGAGGCGACCGGCGCGTCGAGCGCATGGGCCGCTGCGGCGCGCCACGACACGGCCGAGGCGTTGCGTAGGGCACGTGCCGCCGCACGGCAACGGCTCGAAGCGTCACGCCCGTCGTGACGCGCAGCCGGCCAATCCCGGACCTGATCGCGCCTCACCGAGACCGGCGCCCAGCAGCGGGCACGGCCTGCTTCGGCGCGTCCGTCGCCTCGACGCGAGACCGGCTGTGCCTCATGCCCACTGAATCAGCGGGCTGCGACCGCGAAGGCCGCACCCGCCATCACGGCGCCGGAGCCGCGGTTGACGGCGCGCCGAGCCCGGGTGGAAACGAACAGGCGCCGCGCCCGCGCAGCGGCGAGCGCATAGGCGCCGAGCGTCGTGCCCAGCACGGTCACGATGATGGCCGCGATCTCGGCCATGCCCAGCGCGCCGAGATGTTCGAGATCGACCACGGTCGGCAGCAGCGCCAGGAAGAACAGCACGACCTTCGGGTTGCCGAGGGTCAGAGCCAAGCCGCCGACGAACAGGCGCAGCCGCCCCCCGCCACGCGCGGACTCGACCGATAGGGGCTCGACCGACATGGGCTCAACCGGCGCGGTCCAGGCGCGCCACGCCAGGTAGAGGAGATAGGCCGCCCCGAGGTAGCGGAGCGCGATGAACAGGGCGGCGAAGCTCTGCGCAAGCACCGCGAAGCCGGTCGCGGCGATGGAGAACCAGACGAGGTCGCCGACGAGGAAGCCCAGGATGAAAGCCGGCATGCCTCCGGGACCGCGCGCCAGGACGCGGGCGACAAGTGCGATCACGCCTGGGCCCGGGGTGGCGACGGCGACGGCGTAGACGGCGGCGAACAGGGCGAGGCTCGACAGGGGCATCACGGCATCAGGCTTCGGACGGCACCACGTGTCCGTCGGCGACCCGTACCACATCGGCGCGGCCTTCGAGCTCCATGAACAAAGCGGGGTCGGCCCCCGTCATCCAGACTTGGCCGGCCAGGGCTTCGAGCGCGTCGAACAGGCCGGCGCGGCGGCGCGGATCGAGATGGGCGGCGACCTCGTCGAGGAGGATGAGCGGCGCGATCCCGCTCATCGCCTGGACGAGCCGCGCATGGGCGAGGACGAGGCCGATCAGGAGCGCCTTCTGCTCGCCGGTCGAGGCGGTCGCCGCCGGCACGTCCTTCGGACCGTGGCGCACCACGAGATCCGTCGATTGCGGGCCGATCAGGGTGCGTCCGGCGGTGCGGTCGCGGGGGCGGCCTCGGGCGAGGGCGAGGCGGAAGCGGTCCTCCGCCTCGACCGCCGGCCAGACCGCGACGAGGTCGTCGAGGTCGCCTTCGAGGCGTATGCTGGCCCAGGGGAAGGGCTGAGTGTCGTCGCGGCTCTCGGCGATCAGCCGATCGAGGCGCTCCACGGTCTCGCGGCGGGCGAGCGCCACGGCGACGCCGAGTTCCGCCACCTCGCGCTCCACGGCATCGAGCCATTGTCCGTCGTTCGGTCGCTCCTCTAGGATGCGGTTGCGCGAGCGCAAGGCCCGTTCCAGCGCCGAGACCCGGGCGCCGTGCGCGGCATCGACGGCGAGGACGAGCCGGTCGAGGAAGCGGCGCCGGTCGCCCGCGGGCCCGCGGAACAGGCCGTCGAGATCGGGCGTCAGCCAGACCACGCGCAGGAACTCGGCGAAGGCGACGGGGGAGGGGACGTTGCCGCCATCCACCCGGCAGAGGCGGCTCGCCCGGCCGTCATAGCCCGGCGGTTCGATGCCGGTGCCGAGCCGGTGCTCGTCGCCGTCGCGGGCCAGCGTCGCCGAGACGGCGAAGCCCCCGGGCCCGCCCGCGCGCGCCATGGTGAGGAGATCCGCCCGGCGCAGGCCGCGGCCCGGCGAGAACAGCGAGATCGCCTCGAGCAGGTTGGTCTTGCCCGCGCCGTTCTCGCCGACGAGCGCCACGAAGCGGCGCCCCAGCGCGAGGTCGAGATCGGCATGGTTGCGGAAGTCGCGGGCGATCAGGCGGGTGAGACGCTGGGCGCCCTCGAATGGCTCCATGCCGATATCCGTCCCGAGCCCGTCCCGTGATCTGCGAAGAGGAGGCAAGGCGCCGCCGGCACCCGCTGCGAACCCGTCCTTACCAGGGTTTGCACCGGGATGGAGAGGGGGATCTCAGCAGGCGGCGAGGTGCCGGATCCGCAGATGGGGATCGACGAGGGCGACGGCGAGCGTGTTCGCGCTGCCGGGGGCGGCGTGACGCAGGGCCTCGGCCGGGCCGTTCACACCCACATCGGCATCAGCACGTAGAGGGCCGGCGCGCCCTCGCGGTCCTGGATCAGGGTCGGCGAGCCGGGATCGGCGAGCTTGAACAGGGCGGTGTCGCCCTCGAGCTGGCTCGTGATGTCGAGGAGGTAGCGGGCGTTGAAGCCGATATCGAGGCCGGCCGCCTCGTAGTCGACGTCGAGCTCCTCCGTGGCGCTGCCGGAATCCGGGTTGTTCACCGAGAGGGCGAGGCGCCCTTCCGAGAGCCCGAGCTTCACCGCGCGGCCGCGCTCCGACGAGATCGTGGAGACGCGGTCGACGGCCCGGGCGAAGGCCTCGCGCTCGACCGTCAGGCGCTTGTCGTTCCCGGTCGGGATGACGCGCTGGTAATCGGGGAAGGTGCCGTCGATCAGCTTCGAGATCAGGGTGACGCCGCCGGCGAAGCGCAGGCGGATCTTGGCGGGCGAGAGATCGATCTCGACGCTCTCGCCGCCGTCGTCCACGAGCTTCTGGATCTCGGCCACGGCCTTGCGGGGCACGATGATGCCGGGCATGCCGGCGCTCCCGTCCGGCGCGTCCAGCTCGACCCGGGCGAGGCGGTGGCCGTCGGTGGCGACCGCGCGCATCTTCAGGGCGCCCTCGGCCTCCAGCGTGTGCAGGTAGATGCCGTTGAGGTAGTAGCGCGTCTCCTCCGTCGAGATCGCGAACTGGGTCTTGTCGATCAGCCGCTTCAGGTCGGCCGAGGCGATCGAGAAGGTATGGGGCAACTCGCCCGCGGCGAGATCGGGGAAGTCGCCCTCGGGCAGGGCGCCGAGCGCGAAGCGCGAGCGGCCGGAACGGATCGTCATCTGGCCCGCCTCGCCCGTCTCCAGCGAGACCTGGGCGCCCTCGGGAAGCTTGCGCACGATGTCGTAGATGACGTGGGCCGGCACGGTGGTGGCGCCCGGATCGGCGATGTCCGCCGGAACCGTCTCGGTCACCTCGATATCGAGGTCGGTCGCCCGCAGCTGCAGGCCGCCGGATTCCGCGCGCAGCAGCACGTTCGACAGGATCGGGATGGTGTTGCGCCGCTCGACGACGCGGTGCACGTGGCCGAGCGACCGAAGAAGGGCCGCGCGCTCGACAGTGACTCTCATCGCAGGACTCTGGTGCTGATGCGCCGCCGCGGCCGGCAGCGGGACTGAATTGGCCGGCCAACTTGGCGAAGGGGCGGGGCGAAGGCAAGGGCGGCCCGAGCCTGGGCCGGGGGCGCCCACAGGCGTGCGCCCCCGGATCCGCCCATCCCCGGCCCGTCTCAGTCCTGCAGCATGCGCTTGAGCAGCTCGACCTCGTCGCCGAGGACCGCGTCCTCGCCGATCTGCTTCTCGATCTTGCGCACCGCGTGGAGCACCGTGGTGTGGTCGCGGCCCCCGAAGCGGCGGCCGATCTCGGGCAGCGAGCGCAGGGTCAGCACCTTCGACAGGTACATCGCGATCTGGCGCGGCTTGACCACGGCCGCGGTCCGACGCTCCGACAGGATGTCCGAGCGCGAGACGTTGTAGCGGGACGCGACCAGCTTCTGGATGTCCTCGATCTTGATGCGCTTCGGCTCGCGGTTCTTCACGAGGTCGCGGATCGCGGTCTCGGCGGTCTCCATGGTCACGGCGGTGCCGGTCAGTGTCGCGTGGGCGAGCAGGCGGTTCACCGCGCCCTCGAGGTCGCGTCCGTTCGCCGTGATCGCCCGGGCGACATAGGCCGCCACCGTGGGCGAGACCTCGAAGGTCGGGTGGGAGGCCCGCACCGACTGGAGGCGGGCGGTGAGGATCGAGACGCGGAGCTGCTCGTCGAGGTTGCCGATCTCGACGACGAGGCCGCCGGCGAGGCGCGAGCGCACGCGCTCGTCGAGGGCTTCGAGATCGGCCGGCGGCCGGTCGGAGGCGACGACGACCTGACGGCCGGCATCGATCAACGCGTTGATGGTATGGCCGAACTCGGCCTGGATCGACTTGCCCTGGATGAACTGCACGTCGTCCAGGATCAGCAGGTCGATGCCGCGCAGGCGCTCCTTGTAGGCGAGGGCGTTCTGCGTCTTCAGGGCGTTGACGAAGCCGTACATGAAGCGGTCGGCGGTGAGGTAGATCACGCGCCGTCCCGCCTCGCGGGCGGCATGGCCGATGCCGTGCAGCAGGTGCGTCTTGCCCAGGCCCACGCCGGCATGGAGGTAGAGCGGGTTGTAGAGCGCGCCCTCGCCCTCGTGGCGGGCCACGCGCTCGGCGGCCGCGTGGGCCAGCGCGTTCGAGCGGCCGACCACGAAGCTCGCGAAGGTGAGGCGCGCGTCGAGCGGCGTGCCGCTGAGGTCGCTCCCATCCGCCCGGGCTTCGGGAGCGGGCTGCATGGGGGTGAGGGGCGCCGGCTGCGGGGTCGCATGCAGACGGGCGAGCGGGCTCGCCGAGGCCGCCTTGGCCGGGCTCGGGGCGGCGGCCTTGGCCGGCGCGCCGGTGCCGCGCACGCCGACCTCGATGCGGGCGATCTCGGCGATCTCGGCCTTGAAGGTGGTGAGCACCCGGTCGAGGTAATGCGACTCGATCCAGCTCTTGAGGAAGCGGGTCGGCACGGTGAGTCGGGCTGTGCCCTCGACCACGTCCTCCAGCTCCAGGCGGGCGAACCAGCTCGCGAAGACGTCCTCGCCCAGCTCGGCCCGCAGGCGGCGTTTCACCCGCGCCCAGGCTGCCGGGGTCTCCGAGCCGTTCCCGCCGTTCCGGCCATTGCCGTCGTCGCCCGCAACGTTCCCGTCGACTTGCATCAATCGCTCTCCTCGCCCCGGGAGCGGAGAACCGCCGCGGAGCGTACGCACAACTACGCTCAAGAGCCCCGCGAATACGGGCAGGGCGCAGATCACGAACGGAGTCAAGGCCTCCGCCGCCGGCTTTCGCCGACCCTCGGACGCTATCAACAAAGACCTATCGTAGATTTAACAGTGGGACTTGCGGGGAAAGCCCTGGACGGCCGGTGGAGTGCTTGGTCCACACAGCCTGTTACCCGGCTACGACGTTGTTCCGTCATGCGATTCGCGCGGCGCGACTCGGGTGCGACGGATCGGGGTCGGCCTGTGACTCGCGGGGCTGGCGGGTTTGTGCGCAGCTGGCTGCGGCCAAGCTTTCGCGGATAGGGTTAACGAGAGGTGTTCTGCCAACGGTGCTTCCGACACGTCCGGCCCGGGGCCGTTCGCCGAGGGGTGCCGGGCATGAAAAAAGCCCGGCTCGGGGAGCCGGGCTTTCCGAAGAACCGTACGGGTTCGGGCGACCGCTGTTAAGCGGCGGCCGGCACCGCGAGCGCCTTCACGCGGGCGGCGAGGCGCGAAACCTTGCGCGAGGCATTGTTCTTGTGAACGATGCCCTTCTGCGCGGCGCGCATGATCTCGGGCTGAGCGGCGCGCAGCGCGTCGGCAGCGGCGGTCGAATCGCCACCGGCGATCGCCTCCTCGACCTTGCGGAGGAAGGTCCGCATGCGGGAGCGGCGGGAGCGGTTGATCGCCGTGCGCTTGGCGATCTTGCGGGTCATCTTCTTGGCCGACGCGGTGTTGGCCATGGGCATCCTCGTCTCGTCGGGCGATACCGACGGGCCGGTTTCAGCCGGGGGTCGGTCAACGCGTGCAGGTTGTCAGGCAATAGCGAGGCCGGGCCGCGGAGGCCGCAACCCGGCAGAGCGCGCTCTATAGCCAGGGGGGGCGGCTTCGTCAACGCGCACCCCGCCGAGATCGCCCGTTGACCGGGTTCTGACAGCCGGTTCGCGGTCCCGGTGCGTCCTCACACGGCCAGGCTCGGGCGAATCGAACACTGTCCTCATCGGATCTCGCGGGCAGCAGCACAGGTTTGGCCGCGAATCGCGACTGTTTTCACGAGGAGCCGACCCCGATGTTCCGTCCCGTTTCACGCGCCGCCCTTCTCGGTCTGAGCCTCCTGGGGCTCGCGCAGGTACCGAGCGCGCAGGCCGAGTCGGCGCCGGCGGTGCGCAGCCCTCAGGCTGTCCCGGCCGAGGCCCGGCCCGCGCCCCGGGCCGAGCGGCCGGCCCGGCGCCCGCGCAACGCCGCCCGCGCGCCGCGCGAGCACCGCGCGGTCGCCTATCCCGGCGGCCGCGGTGCGAGCTGGAAGACGGGGCAGGACTCCTACGGCTTCGCCGGCAGCTTCGGCGGCTGCCGCTTCCGCGGCAATGCCGGCCCGAACGGCTACCAGCTCGACCGCACCTGCTGAGTCCGCCTGGATCCGGGGATCACGGCGCGCGCCTCTGGGTTGATCCGGTCCATCGCCCTCACGGATGATGGGCCGGATTGCGACGGGGATCGGACGTGCCGCACAGGGTCAGCGAATCGGATGCGGCGCGGATCGCCGGATTTCGCCCCGCCTCCGGCATGGAGACGCCGCGCTTCGCCGGCCTGTCGAGCTTCATGCGGCTTCCGCTGCGCTCGCCCGAGGCGGCGGAGGGCGTCGAGATCGGCCTCGTCGGCATCCCCTTCGATGGGGCGACCACCAACCGGCCCGGCGCGCGGCTCGGCCCCCGCTCGGTGCGCGAGGCCTCGACCGGCACGCGCATGGTCAACCACGCCTCGGGGATCGCGCCCTACGCGCTCGCGGCCTGCGCCGATCTCGGCGACGTGCCGGTCAACCCGATCGACGCCGCCGAGACGTGCGAACGGATCGAGCGGTTCTTCGGCGGGCTGCGCGCCGCCGCCATCGTGCCGCTCTCGGTCGGCGGCGATCACCTCGTCAGCTATCCGGTCCTGCGCGCCCTCGGGGCCGGACGGCCGCTCGGCCTCGTCCATATCGACGCGCACAGCGACACGGACGACGCGCAATACGGCGGCACGCGGCTCACCCACGGCACGCCGTTCCGTCGGGCGATCGAGGACGGCGTGCTCGACCCGCGCCGCTGCGTGCAGATCGGCATCCGGGGCAGCATGGATGCCGCGGACGAGCGCGACTGGGCCTGCGCGCAGGGCGTCCGCGTGATCACGATGGAGGAGGCGGCGATGCGCGGCCTGCCGGAGGTCGCGGCCGAGGCCCGCGCGATCGTTGGCGCGGGGCCGACCTATCTCAGCTTCGACATCGACGCCCTCGATCCGGCCTACGCGCCCGGCACCGGCACGCCGGAGATCGGCGGCTTCACCAGCCGGGAGGCGCTCGCCCTGGTGCGGGCCCTGCGTGGGCTCGACCTCGTGGGAGCCGACCTCGTGGAGGTGGCGCCCTCCCTCGACCCGACCGGGGTGACGGCGCTCGCGGGCGGGCAGATCGCCTTCGAGATCCTGTGCCTGCTCGCCGACGCGGTGGCGGCGCGCCGGGCGCAGGCCCGGATGGGCTCTCACCAGGCCGACGCGCGCCAAGTCGACGTTCAGGCGAAGACGTAGCCGCCGACGATGCGCAGGCCGACCTCGCGGCCGGCTGCGTAGCGCTCGCCGTCGAAATCCTCGACGAGGAGCGGCCGGCTCTCGCCGCGGTCGACCTCGATGCGCTGCCGCCCCTGGCTGCGGTGCGAGGCGCGCACCGTGCCGTGGAGATGGGCCGCCGCGGGCTCGGTGAGCTGGATCTGCCAGGGACGCACGTAGAGCTTGACCGGGCCGATCAGCCCCTCCGGGGCCACGACGCTCGGCACCGGGCGCCCGTCGACGCGCACCTGCCCGCCCTCGGCGATGGCCTCGATCTCGACGGCGTCGCCCAGGAACTTCAGCACGGTCGCCGAGGCCGGGTTGTCCTGCACCTCGTCCGGCGTGCCGACCTGCTCCAGCCGGCCCCGGTCGAGCACGGCGACGCGGTCGGAGAGTTCCAGCGCCTCGTCCTGGTCGTGGGTCACGAAGATCGTGGTCTGGCCGGTGCGGTCGTGGATCTCGCGCAGCCAGCGGCGCAGGTCCTTGCGCACCTGGGCGTCCAGGGCTCCGAAGGGCTCGTCGAGGAGGAGCACCCGCGGCTCGACGGCGAGCGCGCGGGCGAGCGCCACGCGCTGGCGCTGGCCGCCCGAGAGCTGCGACGGGTAGCGGTCGCCGAAGCCCGACAGCTTGATCAGGTCGAGCAGGTCGCCGACGCGGCGGCGGATCTCCGTGCGGCTCGGCCGGTCGCTCCGCTTCCGGGCATTGAGCCCGTAGGCGATGTTGTCGGCCACGCTCATATGCTTGAACAGGGCATAGTGCTGGAACACGAAGCCCACTGCCCGCTGCTGCACCGGCAGGCCGGTGGCGTCGTCGCCGCCGAACAGCACCCGGCCGCGGTCGGGGAAGTCGAGCCCGGCGATGATGCGCAGCAGCGTGGTCTTGCCCGAGCCCGAGGGGCCGAGCAGGCCGAGCAGCTCGCCGGCCCGCACGTCGAGGTCGAAATCGTGCAGGACGGCCGCCGTGTCGAAGGTCTTCGACAGGCCCTCGACGCGGATCGCCGTGGAGGGGTGGGACCTAGTGCCGTCCGCCGGCGGCGAGATCGCCCGCGTAGCGCCACTCCAGGACGGATTTGAGGAGGAGCGTGACAAGGGCAAGGCCGGCGAGGAGAGAGGCGACGGCGAAAGCCGCGACGAAGTTGTACTCATTGTAGAGGATCTCCACGTGGAGCGGGATCGTGTTGGTGAGGCCGCGGATGTGGCCCGAGACCACGGAGACCGCGCCGAATTCGCCCATCGCCCGGGCGTTGCAGAGGAGCACGCTGTAGAGCAGGCCCCAGCGGATGTTCGGAAGCGTGACGGTGAGGAAGGCCCAGAGCCCGGAGGCGCCGAGCGTCAGCGCGGCCTCCTCCTCGGCGGTGCCCTGCTCCTGCATCAGCGGGATCAGCTCGCGGGCGACGAAGGGGAAGGTGACGAAGATCGTCGCCAGCACGATGCCCGGCAGGGCGAACAGGATCTGGATGCCGTGCGCGGCGAAGAAGCCGCCGAAGACCCCCTGTGTCCCGAACACCAGCACGTAGATCAGCCCCGACACCACGGGCGAGACCGAGAAGGGCAGGTCGATCAGCGTCACGAGCAGGCTCTTGCCCGGGAACTCGAACTTGGCGATGGCCCAGGCCGCCGCCACCCCGAAGACGAGGTTGAACGGCACGGCGATGGCCGCGACGGTGAGCGTGAGCTTCACGGCCGCGATCGCGTCCGGCTCCCGGAAGGTGGCGAGATAGGTCTCCCAGCCCTTCGAGAAGGCCTGCACGAAGATCGTCAGCATCGGCAGGACGAGGAACAGGGCCAGGAACACGATCGCCACGGCGATCAGCGTCCAGCGCACGGCCCGGCCCTCGCCCACCGCGCTCGTCGGCCGCGACACGTGAGCCGGCCCGCTCAGGATGGCGGCGCCCTCAGACATAGCCGAATCTCCGACGGCTCCAGGCCTGGATCAGGTTGATCGCCAGAAGCGTGAGGAACGAGATGCCGAGCATGATCGTGGCGATCGCCGCGGCGCCCGCATAGTCGTATTCCGACAGCTTGATGACGATGAGCAGCGGCGCGATCTCCGAGACGTAGGGCAGGTTGCCCGCGATGAAGATGATCGAGCCGTACTCCCCGACGCCGCGGGCGAAGGCGAGGGCGAAGCCGGTCAGCACCGCCGGGATCAGGGGCGGCAGCACCACCTTCACCAAGGTGGCGCGGCGGCTCGCGCCGAGGGTGGCCGAGGCCTCCTCGACCTCCTTGTCGATCTCGGCGATGAGCGGCTGCACGGTGCGCACCGCGAAGGGCAGGCCGATGAACACCATCGCGATGAAGATGCCGACCGGCGTGTAGGCCGCCTGGATGCCGATCCTCTCCAGTTGCGCGCCGACGAGGCCGGTCGGCGCGTAGAGCGAGGCCAGCGCGATGCCGGCCACCGCCGTCGGCAGGGCGAAGGGCAGGTCGACCGTGGCGTCCACGATCCGCCGTCCGGGGAAGCGGTAGCGGGTCAGGACCCAGGCCACCACGAAGCCGAAGATCGAGGCCGTGAGCGCGGCGAGCAGCGACACGCCGAAGCTGATCCTCAGCGCGCTCGCCACCCGCGGGTCGCGGGCGACGTCGAGGATGCCCGAGAGGCCGAGCCCGGAGGCGCGCCAGACCAGGGCGGCGAGCGGCAGCAGCACGACGAGGGAGAGGCAGGTCAGCGTGTAGCCGAAGGTGATCCCGAAGCCCGGGAGCACGCTCGGCCGGCGGAACTGCCGGCGGGGTTTGCGCGGTTCGCTCATCGCGTCGCCCTAGCGGCCGGCCTTGCTCAGCTGGTCGAACAGGCCGCCGTTGTCGAAGTTCTTCTTCTGGATCGTGTCCCAGTCGCCCTGCAGGTCCTCGATCTTGAAGAGCTTGATCTCGGGCAGGAGCGCGAGGTCCTTCGGGTCGGCGGCCTCGCGCTTGATCGGCCGGTAGTGGTGCTTGGCGAAGATCGCCTGCGCCTGATCGCTGAACAGGAACTGCAGATAGGCCTCGGCCTGTTTGCGGGTCCCCTTCGCGTCGACATTGGCATCGACCAGCGCCACCGGCGGCTCGGCGTAGATCGAGACCGGCGGCACCACGATGTCGAACTTGTCGGCGCCGAATTCCTGCAGCACGAGGAAGGCCTCGTTCTCCCAGGCCGGCAACACGTCGCCGAGGCCGCGCTGGGCGAAGGTCACGGTGGAGCCGCGCGCGCCCGTGTCGAGCACCGGCACGTTCTTGTAGATCTGCCCGACGAAGGCGTCGGCCTTGGCCGCGTCCTTGCCGTCCCGCTCGTAGGCGTAGCCCCAGGCGGCGAGGAAGTTCCAGCGCCCGCCCGCCGAGGTCTTCGGGTTCGGCGTGATGACCTTGATGTCGGGCTTGGTGAGGTCCGCCCAGTCCTTCACGCCCTTCGGGTTGCCCTTGCGGACGAGGAAGACCACGGTCGAGGTGTAGGGCAGGCCCTGGTTCGGCAGCTTGGTGCGCCAGTCGGGGCTGATCTTCTTGGAGATCTTGGCGATCGCGTCGATGTCGGACGGGATGCCGAGCGTCACCACGTCAGCCGGCACGCCGTCGATCACCGTGCGGGCCTGCGAGCCCGAGCCGCCATGAGAGGCGCGCACCGTGATGTCCTCGCCGGTCTTCGCCTTCCACGCCTCGGCGAAGGCGGCGTTGACGTCGCGATAGAGCTCGCGCGTCGGGTCGTAGGAGACGTTGAGCAGGGCGGACTGGGCCTGCGCGTCGACCGGCAGCGTGGCCGCCGCGGTGCAGAGCGCGAGGCCGAGGGCGAGCATCCGGCATGCGAGCCGGGCCCGCGGGGTCCGGTCCTGTCGAGAAGCGCGCTGAACGGCCACGGATACCTCCTGCGATCGACCGCGCCCCGCGCGGCCGTTTGGGATGCCCTGTGGTGTTCGTTTTACAGAACGATGTCAAGCGTCGCTGCGGGCCTGGACCGCACCGTCCACACGGCTCCCGTGATCGCGATCCTCTCTCAACGCCTTATCGGACCTCAACTAAGCGGAAAATATTTTCCGTCCAATCTATTCAGGAGACGGATCTTGCTCTCCCAGCGCGTCCTGAAGAACGAACGTTTCGCTGCGGCCAGACCCGGCCCCGTCAGCGGGTGATCCGCGACGGCGCGATCGGGTCGCTCGCCGGAAACGTCTCTTCGATCGCCTCGTCGAGCAGGCGCTCCTGCCGTTCGCGCAGATCCTCGCCGCGCTCCCGCGGCGGCTGCGGGGCCGCGCCGTCCGCCCGCTTCGCGGGCACCGGCTGGCCCGCGCCCCGGTGCCGGTCCGCCGCGCCGAGGCGCCAGATCAGCAGCGCGACCGCGGAGGTCAGGGCGACGACGGCACCGGCTTTGCGCAGATGCCCCGGGAAGCCGCTGCCCCGCTCGTTCAGCAGACGCCTGCGCGCCCGAATGAAGGCATCGCCGGTCCGGTCCAGATCCGGGCCGAAGAGCCGGGCGCGGGCGGCCGGCACCAGCTCGTGCCGGTGGCGGTGGAGCCAGCGGTCGACGGCGTAGGTGGCGTCCGCGAAGCGGTCGAGCCAGCCGCGCGAGTCCGTCCGCTGCCGCTGCAGCCGGCGGAGGGCGCGCATGAACTCGGCTTCCTCGGCGGCGAGATCGGCGATGAGGCGCTCCGTGCCGGGATCGCGTCGCAGCACTGGATAGAGGCTTCCGGAGAGGGCCTTCGCGTGCCGGTCGAGTTCGTCGATCAGGTCGGCGAGAAGCCGGCTGCGACTGCGCAGCACGTCCGCGCCGGGAAGGGCGGCAGGCATCTCGTGGATCAGATACGCGATATTGGCGTGGTCGCGCTCGATGAAATGCCAGATGTCCATGCGGCCTCCTCCACCCCTGGATGCGCGCCGCTCCCGATCGCGCTGCGACCGGGAGCGGCTCCGAACCTTCGTTTCGAACCGCTCGTTCTCGCCGAGCCATCCACGTCCGCGCAGCGCGCGCGCCTGATCCCGGATCAAGGCCGTGGGAGCGGGGAAGGTTTCCCGGCCGCTCGCGCCGGTCCCGATCGCGTTGCGAGATCGCCTCGCGGTCCTTGTTGTGACACGCCCTCGTCAGCCGAACCGGTTGCCGGTTCAGCTTGAGAGTGCGAGCCTCAGCCGTTCTGGCGCCGCTTGAGGCTGCTCTCGTCGCCGGAGGACCCCATGCTCGGGCTGGACAGGCCGCTGTTGTTGGCGCTCCCCGCTTGTGCCGCGTCATCGGGGGCGGTCTGCCGGTTGCCGGCATGGTCCTGGTATTGCTCGGTCTGGACGTGCTTGCCGTCGAGGCCGCGCGCGTCGCCGTGCAGACTCTTGTCCCGGTTGCTCAGCACCATGTTCTCCGGAAGGATGCCGTCGGGCAGATCCGTCAATGCGCCGGTCCCGGCCCCCTTGCCCTGCGCGCCCGGACCCATGTGGTGCCTGTTGGCATTCGCCATGATCATCCTCCGTCTTTGCCGTGTCGGGCAGCGTTACGACGTGCCTGGTTGACGAACATGGCCGCGCGTTTCGGTCGTGCAAGCGCGACAAGGACGAATTTATCTGCGGGATTATTGGGAACTTTGTGCGCCTTTTCGGGATGCTGGCGCCAAATGAGCCAAGCTTTAGAGCCGTTCCCGATCGCGTTGCAGTCGGGATGGGTCTAAACCTTTGTTGTGACGCGCTCTCTTGCGCCGAACCGGCCTCGACTCCGGCGGAGAGCGCTCTCGAGAGGCGCCTGCCGTTCCGGTGTGGGCGCAGGCCTGCGTCGGCCCGAGGCGACGGCGCAGCCAGCGCGTCGGATGGAGACAGGTCTTCACCGCTGACCGGCCCCGGATGGATTGACCGACGGCTTGGCCGTTCCGTAAGGGCAGGCATGCGCCGGTGCCTGCCTCGAATGGTCCAGAGCCGCGCGATCATCGGGGTGATCGCGCTCTACGCGCTCTTGCTCCAGGCCTTCCTCGGAGGGCTCGTCCCGCCGGTCTCGGTCTCGGTCTCGGCCGACCCGGAGATCTGCGCGCGGCACGACGCATCGAGCGCCCCCGGCGACCACGGCTCGGCCTGCCGGCATCACGTCTGCTGCACGGCGGTGCAGGGGGCCGGCTGGCTTCCCCCGCTCCCGGCGGGATACGCGACCGTGAACTGGATCCCGGTTCAGGTGGCCTCCGCCGTCTGGCGCGAGGCCGGGCCCGTCCAGGCCCGGGCGCCCCCCGATCGGTCCGTCAGTCCACGAGGTCCGCCCGCACTCTGATCGATCCGCCCTCCCGATCGCTCAGACCCGGACCGTTATCCATGTCGTTTCGTCTTCCAGGCGGCGCCCTGCGCCTCGCCGCGCTTGTGCTCGTCACGCTTCCCCCGGCCGCCGCACGGGCCCGGGAGGGCGCCGACAGCGTCACCCTCGGGGAACTCTCCGTGGTCGGCGAAGGCGGCCCGGCCCGCCCCGCTGCTCCGGGCTTCGGCGTCGCGGCGCCTCAGGGCTCGGCCCCCGTGGTGATCGAGAATCCGGTCGGGCAGGTCGTGACCGGGATCGACCGCCGCAACGTCATCGCGAACCGCCCTGCCACGGGCGTCGGCTCGGTCCTCGTCAACAGCCCCGGCGTGACCGTGCGCCAGGGCAACGGCGCCCGCGACGTCATCATCTCCATTCGCGGCAACAATGCCCGCTCGACCGGCGTGATCAAGAACATGGTCGTGCTGGAGGACGGCTTCGTGGTCACGCAGCCGGACGGGGCCTCGCGTTTCGATTACACCGATCCGCGCGCCTACAGCCGGATCGACGTGTTCCGGGGCCCGCAATCGGCCTTGTTCGGCAACTACGCGACCGGCGGCGCCATCGCCTTCCGCACGCGGACCGGCCGAGAGATCGACGGCTACGAGGTCGGCGTCGACGCGGGCTCCTACGGCTACCTGTCGAATTTCTTCACGGTGGGCGGCGTCAGCGGTCCCGTCGAGATCAGCCTGTTCGCCAGCGACGTGCGGGGCAACGGCTATCAGGACCATGCGAGCTTCGACACGCAGACGATCAATCTGCTCGCGAGCTACACGCCGACGCCCGACAACCGCTTCACCCTCAAGGTGATCAACAACGACCTGCACGCCAACCTCGCGGCGCGCGCCTCGCTGGCCCAGTATCGGATCAATCCCTATCAGCGCGGCTGCCTCGCCGCAGCGAGCGCGGCGCCGGGCTGCACGACCTACACGTACTTCCTCAACGGCGCCTTCGGGCCGACCGTGCCGGTGACGGCGACCGAGGCCGCGCTTCAGCGCAACGACCGCCGCACCATCGTGGCGGCGCGCTGGGAGCACGACATCGATGCGTTCACGACCTGGCGCGTGCAAGCGGGCTTCGACGAGCGCAACTTCAACCAGCCCTTCTACACAACCGCCTCGCGCGGCTCCTACCCGTCCTGGAACCTCCTCACGGATCTGACGCGGCGCGGCGACCTGTTCGGCCTTCCGGCGACCGGCTACGTGGCGCTCGCCTACAACACGATCGACAACCACATCACCACCTTCAACCGCGCGCCCTATGGCGGTCCACGCCTCGGCGCGCTGATCGGCGATCAGGAGGCGGTGCAGTCGAATCTCGGCGGCCGTGCCCGGATCGAACTGGGGCTCTCCGAGCAGTGGACGGGGGTGCTCGGCCTCTCCGCCGAGAACACCACGATCGACGGCCGCAATCTCGCCTACACGACCACGGCCGCTGGTACGGCCCGCACGATCGCGGACGTGAATCGCAGCTTCCTGAACGTCGCGCCGGAACTGGCGCTGGTCTATCGTCCTTCGGAGGCGTGGCAGTTCCGCGGACGCATGGCGGGTGGCTATACGACGCCGGCTGCCTCCAACCTGTTCATCACGCCCGCCGGCCTGCCCGGGAACAACACCCAGCTCCAGACGCAGGAGAATCTCGGCCTCGACCTCGGCGTGGACTGGACGCCGCTGCCCGGGATCTCGGTCAGCCTGACCGGATTCTACGAGTTCTTCCGCAACGAGCTCGTCTCGCAATCTCCCGGTGCCGGGCTGCTCGCCTATACGTTCAACGCCCCGGCCTCGGAGCATCGCGGCATCGAACTCGGCGCCACTTGGGATTTCGGGCCCGGCTGGCGCGCGACGGTCGCCTACGGCTTCAACGATCAGATCTACACCGATTACGTCGAGCAGATCAGCGCTGGCAGCCTGAGCCGGCGTTTCGACCGGGCCGGCCGGACCATTCCCGGCGTGCCCGCCCACCAGCTCCTGGCGCGCCTCGGCTACGACGTGCCCTCCGGCCCGCTCGCCGGCCTCGGCGCCTTCGTCGAGACGGTGGTCCAGGGCGACTTCTACCTCGACAACGCCAATCTCCTGAAGGCGCCCGGCTACGCGGTCGTCAACGCCAACCTGCATTACGACACGGACCTCGTCGGCGCCGACGCGAAGCGGCTGAGCCTCTATCTCGAGGTGCGCAACCTGTTCGACACCGTCTACGTCGCCTCGGCGCAGAACCTCGCCAATACGATCAGCGCGTCGACGGGCCTGCAGAACGGGGCTGCCGTGCTCGCGACGACGACGGGCTCGATCTACGCGGGCGCCCCGCGCAGCTTCATCGGCGGCATGAAGCTGTCTTTCTGATGCCGCGGCGGGGGGCGGTCTCGGGACCGCTCCTGCGAACCACCCTGTGAACCGCCCGGCATCCCTGGCGTTGGCCTCCTGAGACGGTTGCCGCTTGGATCAAGCGGCAACCGTCGCTCAGGCGCCGCGCGGCGCTCGAGCGACGCCGATATCCGCCATCCCGAAGGGACCACCCCGGATGTCGGACGAGACCGGCGGCGCGACCCGCTCGTTTGGCGCGATCGCCACGTCGCCTCGAACACCCAGGCCGGCGACGCAAGACGTGCCGGGCCGGGCCACGCAGCAGAACAGGGACACAGAGCATGACGAGCAAGCCCCCGCCCGTGCCGCCCGACAACCGCTCGGACAAGGGACCGGGCAGCGCGTCCGAGGCCCCGACCGCCACCGGCCCCAAGGGTTCGACGCAGGCCGGCGACCCGGACAAGCTCGGCCAGGCCGGCAACACGAAGGTGAACACCACGCACAAGGGACATCAGCAGGACCGATGAGCAACGCGACCAAGACGCCGGCTGCGGACCGCCACCAGGGCGGCCCCGGCAGCAGCCACCAGAACGCCGAGAAGCCCGGAGAGCCGGACAGCCATGGTCCGACGCCCGGCTCGCCGACGAGCGACACGCGCTCCCATGTCTCCGGCGGAGGCGGCGAGCGCGACCGGCATCACCGCCACAGCAGCGCGGGGCACGCGCCCGACCGCTCCGACCGTTCGCACTAGAGCCGCCCCCGATCGCGTTGCAATCGGGGGCGGCTCCAAGTCTTTGGTTCGGCGCGCTCTCGCGCGCCGAACCGGCATCCCCTTCGGCTTGAGAGTGCTCCAAGAGCCTGTTCGAGCCGATCGAACGGGTGTCGATCCGGCGTATCCCCGCCGCGCACCTCAGGATGAGGTGGTTGGGTGGGAGGAGCCGGATCTCTGCATGACGATCGGTCGACCCCGCCCGAACAGGTTCTAAGCTGCGACGGGCAGCCAGTCGCAGAAGGCGCGCACGGCCGGCTGCTCCGCCTGAGCCTCGGGCACGTAGGCGTGGTAGCTGCGCGCCGGCAGCGCGGGACCGGCGAACGGGAGGGTCAGCCGCCCCGCCGCGACATCGTCGGCGATCAACCGTTCCGGGCCCATCGCCACGCCCAGCCCGTCGAGGGCTGCCTGGAGCGTCAGGTAGAAATGCTCCAGCGTGACCGATGCCTGCGGCTCCAGATCCGGCACGCCGGCCGCCTGCAGCCACTGGCGCCAGACATCAGGCAGCGTCGCCGAATGCAGCAGCGTGCACTGCGCGAGCTGCGCCGGCTCCCGCAGCGACAGGCGCCTCTGGAGTGTCGGGCTGCAGACGGGCATGCGCCGCTCCGTGAGGAAGGGCTGCCCGACATAGCCCGGCCACCGGTCCGGGCCGCCCCGGATGGCGACATCGAAAGGCTCGATGATCTGTGCGAGCGGCACGTTCGAGGTCGTCAATCGAATCTCGACGGCAGGATTGGCGCGCTGGAAGGCCGAGAGGCGCGGGATCAGCCAGCGCAGGGTGAAGGTCGCCAGCGCGTTCACGTGCAGCACGCGCGCCCGGCCACGCTCCATCTGCCGCGCCGTCGCGAGCGCCACGCGGTCGAGGGCCGCGCCGATCTCGGCGAGATAGCTCCGCCCGGCCTCGGTCAGGACCACGCGCCGGTTGTGCCGCTCGAACAGCGGGAGGCCGAGCCAGGCTTCGAGCGCCTGCACGTGCCGGCTCACCGCGCCATGCGTGACGCTGAGTTCGTCGGCCGCCCGGGTGAAGCTCTCGTGACGGCCCGCCGCCTCAAAGGCCTTCAACGCGTTGAGCGGCGGCAAGCGGCGGTGCATGCGTCAGCTTTCCTCACGTGAGCGTCAGCATAAGACGTTTGTCAGCGTGGGACGAGAGCCCCATCCTGCGGGCCATGACCACCGACAGCCCGCTCTCGCCCGACCTGCATCGCGGCGCATCGACCGAGGCCCCGCGCGACGCGCGGCGCACGCTCGCGGTGGTGGGGCTCAATCACGCGCTCCACGACGGCTACACCGACCTGATCTATGTGCTCCTGCCGGTCTGGCAGGCGGAGTTCGGGCTCGGCTACATCGCCCTCGCGGTGGTGCGCTCGCTCTATGCGGGTGCGCTGGCCGGCCTTCAGATTCCCGCCACCGCGCTCGCCGGCCCGCTCGGCGCGCGCACCGTGCTCGTGCTCGGCACCCTGCTCAGCGCCGGCGGCTACGCCCTCGCTGGCGCATCCGGGGGGCTCGTCGGCCTCTGCGTCGCCCTCGCGCTCTCGGGGGCCGGCAGCAGCACGCAGCACCCGCTGGCCTCCGCGGTGATCGCCCGCGCCTACGGGACGGCGGCCCGCGGTCCGCTCGGCACCTACAATTTCGCCGGCGATGTGGGGAAGGCGGCGCTGCCGCCCCTCGTCGGCTTCCTGCTCACGCAGTCCGACTGGCGCTCGGTTCTGTGGCTGGTCGGCGCCGCCGGGGGCGTCGTCGCGCTCGGGGTGGCCGGTCTGCTGCCGCGCCCATCCGGGCCACGCGGCAACAGGCCCGGCACAATGGCCGTTCGCCCATGCGTCGCGCCGCAGCAGACCGGCCGAACCGGCTTCGGTCTCCTCGTGGCTATCGGCATGCTCGACAACGCCGCGCGCCCGGCATTCCTCATCTACCTGCCCTTCCTCCTCCAATCAAAAGGCGCCGCCTTTGCAATCGTTGGCGTCGCATTTACTCTCGTTGCCGTCGGCGGTGCGCTGGGAAAAGCAGTTTTCGGCAGAATCGGCGAGCGTATCGGTGTGACGCGCAGTGTAATCCTGACCGAGGCTGGGACCGCGGCGGCGATCCTGGCCGTCGTCGCCCTGCCGCTCTCCCCCGCACTGGTGGTGTTGCCGGCGTTAGGTCTGATGCTGAACGGCACCTCCTCCGTGCTCTACGGGACTGTGCCGCAGCTCGCGCCGGGGGCACGCGTCGAGAGAGCCTTCGCCATCTTTTACACTTGCACGCTCGGCGGCAGCGCGCTCGCGACGCCCCTGCTCTATGGCCCATTGGGCGACGCAGTCGGACCGGAATGGGCGGCCGCAGCGGCTGCGGCCACGGCCTGCGCCGTGATCCCGTTGATGCTCGCCCTTTCGCCCCGGCTCTCCGCACACGCGCTGTCACGGGCTGCGTGAGGTGCCTGGCGCCGTGTCGGCCTTGCTATGGCGGAAGCGGCTGAGACTGACTCGAGGCACGAGCGCATCCGTTCGCACTGCGGAATACAGTCTTCATCCGTACCGATCGAACGCGGATCTCTGGGCCAGTGCTGCAGGCGGTGCGGACGTTACGGGGATGACGGCTCGCAAAAGTCCGCGATGAGGCCGACAACCAGATCGGTCGCAGTACGGACAATGGTGTCGCCCTTGCTGAATGCGTGACCGTTAGGCCGAACGGGATGCGGAACCGGGCGCGAAGCGGCTTGCCGGACGTGGAAGGGCGAGATGATCGCGCAAAGTATCCCCGGCATAATCGGTGCGGAAGAGGCCACGCCGTTGCAGGATCGGTACGACCGCGTCGGCGAAGATCTCCAAACCGTCCGGCAGCACATCCGGCATCAGATTGAAACCGTCTGCCGCGCCCGCTCGAAACCACGCCTCCATGTCATCGGCGATCTGCTCCGGCGTGCCGACGTGAATGCGGTGGCCGACACCGCCGCCGAGGGCCCGCAGGAGCTCGCGCACCGTCAGATTGCCTCGGCGCGCCAGCGCTACGGTGCCGCGGAACATCGTGTGATTGGCGTTTTCCGGCAGCGGCAGAGGATCGGGCAACGGCTCGTCGAGGACCAGCCGCTCGACCGGAACCTGCAGCGTACCGGCTAGCCGGGCGAGGCTGTACTCGACAGGTACCTGCTCCCAGAGTTCCTCCTGGCGCCGTTGCGCCTCGGCCTCGGTCGAACCGATCACAGTGGCGAGTCCCGGGAGGATCATGATCGCGTCCGGCGCCCGACCGTAGCGGATGGTCCGCGCCCTCAGGTCCCGGGCATAGGCGACGCCATCCTCGATGGTTTGAGCGAGCGAAAACACCGCATCGGCGGTTGCTGCGGCGAGTTCCCGCCCGTCATCCGATCCGCCGGCCTGCACCGTCACCGGCCGCCCCTGCGGGCTCCGGGGCAGCGTGAGCGGGCCCTCGACGCTGTAATGGGGGCCGCGATGGCGGATCGGGTGGACCTTCGCGGGATCCACGAAGCGCCCGCTCGCCTTATCGCCCAAGAACGCGTCGTCCTCCCAGCTGTCCCACAGGGCGTGCACGACCTCGGTGAATTCGCGGGCGCGTGCGTAGCGGCTACCATGCTCCACGGGGCCTTCGCGGCCGAAGTTGCGACCGGCCGCCGCATCGGCCGTCGTCACCACGTTCCAGCCTGCTCGTCCGCCGCTGACTGTCCGTCGTCAGGTGATTTGAGACGATCAGGGACGCTCAGGAACGGAGGCTCTTGTCCACCTAGGGTGAGAGGTTAGGCAGCCTGCGCGTGATGGCGCAAGCGGCGATCCATGAGGGTC
>Ga0126362_10000269_pt1 | contig 31668 bp, 32 predicted proteins | sample ANMtaG_FD_126269 | JGI IMG/M metagenome (GOLD analysis project Ga0126362, IMG submission 126269) | Continental margin sediment microbial communities from North Pacific Ocean - ANME2c_DSS_Sorted | ecosystem: Environmental > Aquatic > Marine > Continental margin > Sediment | place: Pacific Ocean... | reverse complement strand
GACTTACGACTACGCGTGCGACGCGTGCGGGCCGTTCAGGGCCATGCGCCCCATGGCGCAGTTTCAAGACCCCTGTGCCTGTCCCGAATGCGGGACCGGGGCCGCACGGACAGTCCTGAGCGCACCGGCCATCGCCAGCGGCCACGCAGGTCGCGGTGTCGCCCGCGATGCGACCGAGCCAAGCGCGCCCTCGTCACGCCAGGCTTCGGCTGCCCATCCGGCCGGCTGTGGCTGTTGCATGCGCCGCGCACCACTTCCGGGCGCCCTCTCCGCGGGCGGACGGGTCTTCACGGCGCACGGGCCGATCCGGCGCAGCAGTCCGTGAGGGCTTGAAGCTGAGGCTGCAGCCATCGAGCGCAGACCCGGTCCGACCGAGGATCATGCATGCCTTTCGACAGTCTCGATGGGCAGAGGGGCGCGATCCTGATCACGGACGGTTTAAGCGCGGCGCCGTGGCGCCGGCGGGGCTGATGGAGAAGCGCGGGTGGTCCACCAAGTCGGGCAACGGCCCATAGGGGGGATCCGATGACCTTTGCTATACGTGTCAGAATCATTGCTTTCGCGGGTTCTCTGATGCTGCTGCGCAGCGATATAGGCAGCGTGCAAGCAGATTGCCGTCTAAGCCGTAGATTTCCGTTGAAATTCATGGCCGGAGCCTGTGTCACCGCTTGCTATGCAGGATTCGAGTATCATGCCCGCTAGTGCGAACTGCGACGTGGCGGTGGCGGACCGTGAGTGCAGGTGACTCTGTTAAAACTGAAGAATCCATCGGCGGATCCGTCCATTCAGATTCTTTCTTGGCTTCGTGTCATGAGCATCGAGATAAAATTATCTTAGATGATTTTTATACCATAAGCAGTCGTCGATATTTGTGTATTGGATCAATTATACGATCGTCCATGTTTGAGCAGCCTAGCGGCACGAGAGTCGCGGCCATCTCTGCTGTACAGATCTACTAGGCGCGAGCCGCCCACGTCTTGCTGCTCACCGTAAAGTCATAGGGCTGCGCCGGACCGTCAAAGCTCTCGCGTTTCGGCCGATGCTAAGACCACAGACTAAACTCGATCATGTGGAGAGAGCTCTTGGACGCTCAGGCACCGATTCATCCGATCGAGCCACCTGCAATAGGGCTCCCATCTCGACGCAGGCTCAGGGCGTGGTTCGGGGCAGCCGTGCTTCTCGTCGCGCTGTGGACGGCACGCTCATACTTGGCCGCGATTGTCTGGGCGATCATCATCGCCGTTGCGATCTGGCCCCTTTACCGACGGATGCTGCGATCTGGGACAGACCGCGATTGGCTCGCCCCCGCGCTGGTCACCCTCCTGAGCGCAGTTGTGCTGATGACGCCGTTGTTGCTGGCCGCCGCCGAACTCGGCCGGGACGGACAAGCCGTTCTCGATTGGATCGGGCGCGTCCAGCAGAAAGGCATTGAGATGCCGGGATGGCTGACGCGCCTTCCCATTCTCGGCGAGCACGTGGATCGCTGGTGGCGGTCTCACGTCAGCGACCCGAACGGATTGAGGACGCTCTTCGCCGACGTGAACTTCGAATCGTGGGCAACCTGGATGCGCAGCCTCGGCGGGGAGCTGGCCTATCGCGTACTCCTGGCATTCATCACCTTTCTGACCCTCTTCGCGCTCCTCCGGGACGGGGAGAAGGCTGGAACGCGCGTGCTCTGCCTCGCGGAGGAGTGGCTGGGGCATCCCGGCGAGCGGCTGTTCGAGAAAGTGGCCGTTGCGACCAGGGGCGTGGTGAACGGAACGGTGTTGGTGGCGATCGGAGAGGGATTGCTCATCGGTGTGGGCTACTGGGTCGCCGGGCTGCCGCAGGCTGTGTTCTTCACTCTGCTCACCGCCGCGTTCGCGATGTTGCCCTTCGGAGCTTGGATCGCATTCACGGCCGCGGCCCTGATGCTCGCCCTCCAGCATGACGCATGGTTCAACGCGGCCGGCGTGTTCGGTTGGGGGGCCGCCGTCATGCTGGCTGGCGACAACTTCGTTCAACCAGCCCTCGTCGGAGGATCCGCGCGGCTGCCGCTCGTATGGACCTTGGTCGGGATCCTCGGTGGCGTCGAGACGTTCGGGCTTGTCGGGCTTTTCGTTGGGCCTGTCGTGATGGCGGCGCTCTACGCGATCTGGCGGGATTGGACAAAGCCTGGGGCTGCGGCTGTCGCTAGAGTTGGCCGGCGCTGACGGGGCAAAATCGTTCGGGAGGGCTGGGCATGAGTGGCGAAGCGACGATCGACCGGCGCGCATGGCTGGCGGGAGCCAGTGCTCTGCTAGCGGCCGGTCCGGGCCGCGCGGCCGAGCCCGCCCGCCCCGGGGAGTCCCTTCCCGCGCTGATGCTCGCCTTCGCGCTGCTGGACGCTGTTACCAACGGCGTCGCGGTGACGCCGGAGGGCCGGATCTTCGCCGTGCTCGCGCGCATCGACGGCAGCGCCGGTCCCCGCGTCGTCGAGATCCGCGACGGCCGGCCGGTGCCGTTTCCGGACGAGGCCTGGAACGCCTTCACGGATGGGGCCGATCCCGCCCGCACTCTCGTCTGGGTCAATTCCCTCCGGATCGGCCCCGACGGCGACCTCTGGCTCGTCGATACCGGCTCGCCCGGCTTCGGGCAGCCGATACGTCCGGGCGGCTGCAAGCTCGTCCAGGTCGACATCGCCGGCGCCCGAGTGCGGCGGACGATCCCACTCGACAGCGTGGTGACGGACAAGAGCTTCATCGACGACGTGCGCTTCAACCGCGGGCGCGCCTACCTGACGGATGCGGGGGCGCCGGCGCTCGTGGTGCTCGATCCCGCGACGGGCCGGGGCCGGCGCGTCCTCGAGGGCCATCCCTCGGTGACGGCCTCGCGACCGATTTCGGCCGAGGGGCGGATCGTGCGCGGGCCGGACGGCGCGCCGGTCTACGTCCATGCCGACCAACTCGAAGTATCGCCCGACGGCGCCTTCCTCTTCTACCAGTCCTGCACCGGTCCGCTCTGGCGCGTGCCGGCACGCTTGCTCGACGATCCCGGAACGGCGCCCGCCACCCTCGCCGCGGCGGTCGCGATCGTCGCCGACACGCCGCCGACCGGCGGCACGGCGATCGCCGCCGACGGCAGCCTGTTCGTCAGCGACACCGATACCCAGCGCATCGTCCGGATCGCACCCGACGGTACCGCCTCGACCTTGATCCACGACCCGCGCCTGCTCTGGGTCGACGCGATGTGGATCGATTCCCACAACCGTTTGTGGCTGCCGGCCGCCCAGCTCAACCGGCTCGCCGTATTTCAGGGCGGCCTGAGCCGGGTGCGCTTTCCGGTGGAGGTCTACACGCTCCAGCTGGACGTCGGGCCGGCGCCCAACGACCACCGTTAAGGAGCGAGGTCTCGTGCGGAGAAATATCTTGAGCAGCGAGGTCTTGGCCGACAAGGCACCAGCCCCGTCACGGCGCATGACGCAACGGGGTTTCTGATGCTCTGGCCGCGATCCTCAGCGCGTCGTGGCTGGCGGAGATCCGGCGCCATGAGCTGGCCTGGGGTCAAGCGTCGCGCCACGACCCATCACTACGACCCATCACGTTGAATAACGGAACTCCGACAGATTCTTCAACTCGTCCTTGCTGGCACCTGGCAGCACGATCTTTCCTTTCTCATCATCGAGATTCAGCTGATTGAAAGGTGTCGCAATCAGGTGACCGCCTAGCCCGAGGAACCCTCCCACCTGTATGACAGCAAATAAAACTTTATCTTTCCCGATAATGATGTCGTCGATGGTGCCGATTTTCTCGTCCTTATCGTTGAGTACGGCTCTGCCGTGCAGCTTCGTTGTACGCCAGCCCTTTGCGACTTCTTTCACGTCGACGCTGATGAGGCGGACGACCTGGGCGAAAGCCGGCACGGGCACTCCAACGGCGGCGATGCCTCCGGCAGACACGGCACTCACCACGATCATCGCAATGACATGATAACGCACCTTGTCAGCGTGACCCAAACACCGGCGCCAAGGAGCCCGGGGCTGGACGGTGTTCGCCAGGGTGTGCTGCAAGGATAAATCGGGTCGAACATGGCGATGAAGTTCCATGAGAATACTCCTTGGAAAGGGCATTCAATCGAAACAGTGGCCATTTTCGCCGTCAGCCTCTGTGTCCCAAGTTCTACTTCGGATAGGGAAGTGGCACATTGATCCGCGTCAGACGCACGAGCGATTGGTCGTTGCTTCTAGGGCTGGCGAGCGAGAAGTTGCGCTGCGAGTTCTACGGCCAGCCATACAAACCGCAGAGACGAGACCGCCCGAGTCAAGTTCGGCTGCCTTGAGCCGGAAATCATCTCCAGCTCTGGTCGACGCAGGCCCCAGGCTGTTCGCCGCGGTCCTGCGCCAGCGAGGGATAATCGGTGTAGCCCTTCTCGCCACCGCCATAATACGTAGTTGGGTCGTCTGCGTTGAGCGGGGCGCCAGCGCGCAACCTCTCCGGCAGGTCGGGATTTGCGATGAACTTGCGGCCGAACGCGACGAGGTCGGCCCTCCCCTCGCGAATCCATTGCGCGGCGGTCCCGGCGTCGAAACCTCCGGCGGCGATCAGCGTCCCCTTGAACCTCTCGCGGATCAGTTTGACGAGCGCCAGAGACCGCTGGTCGGCGGGCTCCCCTTTCTGCATCCGTTCCATGGCCGGATTGACCATGTGGAGATAGGCAAAGCCGAACTCGCCAAGCCGCTCGCCGACGTAGCCGAAGGTGACTTCCGGGTCATCGTCGCTGATGTCGTTCGACTTGCCGAGTGGCGAGATCCGGACACCGATGCGATCCGGTCCCCAGATCCGAGACAATGCCTCGGCAACCTCCAGCAGCAGTCGCGTCCTGTTCTCCACCGAGCCGCCATACGCGTCGGAGCGGCGGTTCGTGCCGCTTTCGATGAACTGGTCGAGCAGGTAGCCGTTGGCGGCGTGAATCTCGATGCCGTCGAAATCCGCGGACTGGGCGTTCCTCGCGGCGCGCTCGTACTGCGCTACGACATAGGGCATTTCTTCGAGGGTCAGGGCCCGCGGACGGACGAAGGGGACAAGCGCGCCCTCCCCCCGCTCGTTCTCGATGAAGGCCTTGCCCTGCGGGGTGATTGCCGATGGGGCGACGGGCGGCATGCCGTCGGGCTGCAGGGACGGATGCGAAATCCGGCCGACATGCCACAACTGGCAGACGATGCGTCCGCCGGACTCGTGCACGGCTTTGGTGATGTGGCGCCAAGCCTCGACCTGCTCGCGGCTGTGGATGCCGGGCGTCCAGGCATAGCCCTGCCCCTGCATCGAGATCTGTGTCGCCTCGCCCACGATGAGCGCCGCGGACGTGCGCTGCGCGTAGTAGCAGGCTGCAAGAGCATTCGGCACGTTACCCGGCGACCGCGCGCGTGAGCGCGTGAGGGGTGCCATGACGATGCGATGCGGAAGTTCGAGAGCGCCCAGCCGGTAGGGCTGGAACAGCACGTCCGTGTCCGGCAATGTCGCCGGGCCGCGCGTTCGCGAGAGGGTCGCTGTCCCGTCCATGGAGAGCCTCCTTCGGACCCATGCCGGCCGACATGGCCGGGCCGCCTGAATCACGCAATCCGGAAGCCCGCCGCACGCTGCAGGCTCGCCGCTCAGGCTCCGACCATAGGAGCGGCACGGCCGCAGGCCCTGACGTCCGTCAGCATCGGACGAACTCGAAGCCGCCCCTGTGCGAAAATTGTCCCGGCCTCGGCTCTGGTCCGCTGCACATGACAGGTACGAGCGCGGAAGAGCGGACGGCGCCGCCCGATCTCTACCGCCGGAACTGATGCTCGTCAGTGCCGAGACGCCCCATCTCGTAGTCAGATGCGGGATGGTCGCTCTGCAGGCCGTCCGGGAGGTACAGGATGGGACAGGTCTTAGCGCCTGGGGTCACGGCGCCCGATTTCACGCTCCGCGTCACGCCCGACCAGACGCTCTCGCTCGGCGATCTGCGCGGACGGCCGGCGATTCTGGCTTTCTATCCCGCCGATTGGAGCCCGGTCTGCGGCGATCAGATGGCGGTCTACAATCAGGTGCTGCCGGAATTTCGGAAGTACGACGCCGAGGTCATCGGGATCTCAGTCGATAGCGCCTGGTGCCATCAGGCCTTCGCCGAGACGCGCCATCTCCATTTCCCTCTGCTCGCGGATTTTGAGCCGAAGGGCTCGGTCGCCCGGCAATACGGGGCCTACCGCGACGGCGACGGCGTCTGCGAGCGGGCGCTGTTCGTCGTGGATCGCGAGGGAATCATCTTCTGGAGCTACCGCTCCCCGATCGCCGTCAACCCCGGTGCAGATGGCATCCTCGATGCGCTGGACCGGCTCGAAAACCAGGAGAAAGGCGATGGCCGAACTCAGAGTGCCAGTGTCGGCGGCTGACCACATCAGGGGTGGTGCCTCTGGAAAGGTGATCCTCGTCGAATACGGCGACTACGAGTGTCCCTATTGCCGCCTCGCGCATGTCCAGGTCATGCAGCTCGGCCAGCATTTCGGCGACGAACTCACCTATGTGTTCCGCAATTTCCCACTCACTGAAATCCATCCGCTGGCGGAACCGGCGGCAGAGGCCGCCGAGTTCGCGGGGGCGCAGGGTCAGTTCTGGGCCATGCACGATGCGATCTATGCACATCAGGAGCAGTTGAGCCTGCCGTTCCTCTTAGGGACAGCCCGGGCGCTCGGCTTGTCGGAGAACAATCTTGCGGCCGCTCTCGAGGCCGGCACCTACGAGCCGAAGGTGAAGCAGGATTTTCTCGGCGGCGTTCGGAGCGGCGTCAACGGAACACCGACCTTCTTCATCAACGGGCATCGGTATGAGGGCCCATTCGACTACCAGCATATGGCGGCAGCTATTCAGCCTCTGCGTCCCAGGCTCTAGCACATTGTCGCTTGTCGGTGGCCGCGGCGCGACGTATCGCGCGTTCCTCGCTCGACACGCCCCCCGAACCGATGCTTGCCGGCGCCGCCACCCGGGGGAGGACCACATGATCGCCGCATCGCATCGGCGTTTGTAAGGGGGCGTTATGGACGCGCGCGAATTTCAGGCTCGGACGGATCTGCGTCCCGACACGCTTCGGATCTGGCTCGAAAGCGGCTGGCTTCGACCGGCCGCCCAGGAGAACGTCTGGCAGTACGTCGAGATCGATTTGGCCCGGGCCCAACTGATCCAAGATCTGCAGCACGATCTCGGGATCAACGACGATGGCGTCGCGGTCGTGCTCGATCTCATCGATCAGGTCGGCGGCCTGCGGAACGTGCTGCAGGCGATTCTCCGGGCCCTGCAGGCGCAACCCGAAATGGTCCGCCGGCAGATCGTCGATGCCTGCGCGGCGCAGGGGCCGATCTCGCCGCCGAACTGACCGGCGTCATCGCGATCGTGCTCGTAATCCTGATGCGCGCCACCGACCCGATGGTGCTCCTCATCAACCGTGCGCACAGCCGGAACGAGACCACTGCCGACGATGTAACGGCCGCTGGACCCCGTCCAATACCGGAAGAAGTCCAGGGATCACATCCGCGCACTTTGGGACCCTGCGAAAGGAACAGGCAAATGGTCAAGTTTGCACTTCTTGTCGTCCTAGACGCCAAGCCCGGACAGGAAGCGGCGGTCGAGACTTTTCTGAGAGACAGTCTGCCCATTGTTCAGGACGAGCCTGGAACCGTCGCATGGTTCGGCCTCCGCCTGGGCCCGTCGACCTTCGGAATCTTCGATGCGTTTCCCGACGAAGCGGGACGGCAAGCGCACCTCTCCGGCCGGGTGGCGGCGGCTTTGACGGAGAAGGCGTCCGAGCTCTTCGCCTCGTCCCCGCGAATCGAGAGGCTCGACGTGCTCGCGACGAAACTGCCCTGAGCGTCTGCGACGGGGAGATCATCGAGCACGACTGGATCCAGGTCTCTGATCTTGCCGCATCGTCTTCGGCGGACCGGGATCGACTTCGTCGCAAGACACTCCATCCCCGAGGCTGATCACCGAAGGATGCTTCGCCATGGTACGCGTAGTCAGGTTTCATCGGACCGGCGGACCGGAGGTGATGCAGTTCGACGATCTCCCGGTTGGCGATCCGGGACGCGGAGAGGTGCGCGTCCGCATCGAGGCGATCGGCCTTAATCGCGCCGAAGCGATGTTCCGGTCGGGCGCCTACCTCGAAACGCCGCTGTTGCCCGCACGCCTCGGCGCCGAAGCCTCCGCGGCGATCGAGGCCGTGGGAGAGGGCGTCACCGGGTTCGCGCCCGGCGATGCCGTCAGCGTCATCCCGGCCTTCTCCATGAATGATTACGGCGTCTACGCCGATACGGCCATCGTGCCGGCTTACGGCGTCGTCCCACGCCCGGCCGGCATCTCGGCGATCGAGTCGGCGGCAGTCTGGATGGCCTATCTCACGGCCTGGGGTGCGCTCATCGACCTCGGTCGTCTCCAACGGGGTGACGCGGTCATCATTCCGGCGGCGTCCTCGAGTGTCGGACTCGCGGCGATCCAGATCGCGAACAGCGTCGGCGCGATCCCGATCGCGACGACGCGGACGCGCGCCAAGGCGGCGGCGCTGGAAGAGGCAGGCGCCGCGCACGTCGTCGTCACGTCCGAGCACGACCTCGCGGCCGAGGTCGATCACATGACCGGCGGCAAGGGCGCGCGCCTCGCCTTCGACCCGGTCGGCGGCCCCCAGGTCGAGACGCTCGCCCAGGCGATGAGCCACCGCGGCGTCATCCTCATCTACGGCGCGCTCGCCACCGAGCCCACGCCGTTCCCTGTCATCGCAGCCATGCAGAAGGCCCTCACGCTGCGCGGCTACACCCTGTTCGAGTTCATTCGGGACCAAGAGCGGCTGGCCCGCGCAGCGGCCTTCATCGAGGATGGGCTCGTCGGCGGAAGCCTCAAGCCGATCATCGCGAAGACGTTCCCGCTCGACGCGATCGTTCAGGCGCACGTCTACATGGAGTCGAACGAGCAGTTCGGAAAGATCGTCGTCACCGTCCCCCGGTGACGCGGGATCCGAGTCCCGGGATGGGCTGCGGCTGAGGCCGGTCCACCACGACGACCGGCAGGGCCGGATCGTCCGGATTGCCAGGAGCGGGCAGGAGCCGGTCCCTCAGCCCTGCGGCGGCGTCGCGCTGCTGCCGCGCCGCGTGTCCTTGCGGTCCTGATCCCGCACCAGCCAGTACACGGTCCCCAGGGCAAGGACTGCGACGGCCAGTCCGGTGATGGTCAGCGGCTCGGTCTTGCTCGCATCCAGGATGATGAACTTGCGGGAGAGCGCCAACAGCGCGATCAGGACGACGGTGCGCAGCTGAATGATGCTCTTTTGGCGGCGCAGCACGCTCAGGATCGAGTGGTTGAACTCCAGGGCGATCAGCACCGTGAAGATCATGCCGAACACGGCCTGGAAGACGCCGTGCTCTGCCGGATCAAGCAGGCCGAAGATGACGAGCAGCCCGATCCGGAAGCAAAGGTTGATCACCGCCGCGACGATGACCAAGCCGATGAGGCCGGTCAGCACCAGCACGATCACTTCCTCGAAGCGCTCGTAGAGGCTCAGGCCCGGCCACGCCGCGCGCGTCTCCCGCAGCGTATCGGCTGCCACAGAAACAGGCCGCGAGACATGAAAGCGGCTCTTGGTCCGGCCGATCGTCTGGTCGCGCTCGATTGTTGGCTGTTCCATGAGTGAGCCTCAGTCCTTGCCACGCTGGGCCTGGGACGACGCGAAGCCACCAGGGTTCGGACAGGAGCAGCCTGGCCTCCAGCTGTTGATCGCCGACGCTGGGGCAATCCGAGCGAATCCGGGGGGGCCGGGGTTCAAAGTTCGGTCGGCGTGGTGGATAGCGGCCGCGGCCCCGATCAGGAGCTTTGCCTCTGCCAGGCCGAAAAATTCTCAGGGCTTGTCCAGGGCGCGCTTCGCCTCGGCAAGCGCGCCGACGCAGCCAGCGTCGTCACCCTTGTTCGCCAATTCACGAGCATGGTTGAGCGCAGCTTTCGCCTCCATGACGCCCGTGCCGCCGCCGCCAGCCTGTGCCGCCTGCTCGACGGCCGTCGCCTCGGAGGTACCGGGTTCAGGCCCCCCAGGCAGTGCCGCGGGTGGCACACCTCTTTTCTTCGCCTCCTCGGCCATCGCTTCTCGTCGGCCTGCCGCTTCCTTGCTCGCGGTGGAGGTGGATATCGCAGTCTTGGCCATGTCTTTGATGTGGTTGTCCAAAGCAGTGACGTCATCCACACACCCGGCTGCGACGACCGGTCCGACAGCGAGGAAGCAGAACGATCCGGCGGCGAGACATACGGCGGGCTTCATTGAGAGTCGTTCCCGTACTGTGCGCTGGCTGACCATGCGTGAGCCAGTGCCATCCTCAGGGGCGGCGCGATGGTCCGGTGTGCACATCGGATCCGCAGACAATTCCGAGGCGTGGTCGCCTCGGACGATCACGCGCTGAGCTGGTCGCGTATCGGTAAGCGGCGAATGCGACGGCCCGTTGCCGCGAAGACGGCATTGGCGATCGCCGGCGCCACGGGCGGCACCCCCGGCTCACCGACACCGCCGAGCGGTTTCGCATAGTCGGGATCCGGCAGGAGATGGACGTGAATCTCCTTCGGCGCTCCGTCGATGCGGGTGACCTCGTAGGTGTCGAAGTTCGTCTGCTGAGCGCGGCCGTCCTTGAACGTGATCTCGGCCGTGAGCGCGAGCCCCATCCCCATCACGACTGCACCCTCCATCTGCGCGCGCACCCTCTCCGGGTTGACCTGTGGTCCACAATCGATCGCGATGTCGGCCCGCAGCACTGTGATGTCGCCCTTCGGCCCGACCGCGACCTCGACGGCGACCGCTGTATACGTGAGGAAGCTGTAGTGCCCGGCAATGCCCAGGCCCCTGCCCTTCTCCATCTGTCGGCCCCAGCCGACGCCCTTCGCGGCCGTCTCGATCACCCGTCGCAGCCGGCCCGTGTCGATCGGATACCGGGCCGGATCCTCGCCGTAGTTCCAGACATCCCCGATCTCGGTCGGCTCGATGATCCGGGGCGGCCCGATTACGTCCAGGAGATAGTCCTTCGCATCGCGGCCAGCGGCGTTCGCCAGCTCGGAGACGAAGCACTGGATCGCGAAGGCGTGCGGGATGTTCGAGACCGAGCGGAACCAGCCGATGCGGACGCGCGCGCTCACCTCCGGATTCTCGAGCCTCAGGTTCGGGATTGCGAAGGGCGTGTTGACGAGCCCCATGCCGAGTTCGAACGGCAACTCGTGCCGTGCATCCTGCGCGAAAATCGAACCGATCGTCGGTGCCGCGCTTCGGTGCAGCCAAGCCACCGGCATGCCCCTCTCGTCGAGGCCGGCCTCCAGATGCTCGACGGAGACGGTGTGATAGTAGCTATGGCTCAGGTCGTCCTCGCGGGTCCACGTCACCTTCACCGGGGCGCCCCCCATCGCCTGCGAGCAGAGGGCCGCCTCGACGACATAGTCCGGCTTCGATTTGCGGCCGAAGCCGCCGCCGAGCAGCGTGACGTTCACGCGAACCGTGTCGGCGCCGACGCCGAGGCGCTTGGCGATGCGGTCCCGGGTGGCCTGCGGCGCCTGGGTACACGTCCAGGCCTCGACGTGACCGTCCCTGATCCGAACTGTTGCTGCCGGGGGCTCCATCGGGGCCTGGGCGAGGTGGGGCACGTAGTACTCGGCTGTCACGCGCTTCGCCGCGGTCTTGATCGCGGCGTCGAAGTCACCTTCCCGGCGCACCACCTTGCCGGGCTTGCGCGCCGCCTCCTCAAGGGTGGAGCGGTAGGCGTCCGAGTCGTAGCTCGCGTTCGGGCCGTCGTCCCACGTCACCTTCAGGGCGTCGCGTCCCTTGAGCGCCGCCCACGTGTTCTTCGCAATCACCGCGATGCCGCCGAGCGGCTGGAACTCGGCCGGTCCGGCCGGTGGCTCGATGGGGACGGCCCTTACAACGCCAGGCACCCTCAGCGCCTCGGTCGCGTCGTAGGCCTTCACGGTGCCTCCGAACACCGGCGGGCGAGCGACGACAGCGTACAGCATCCCTTCGAGCCGGGTGTCCAGGCCGTACCAAGCCTTCCCGGTGGTGATGTCGCGGTTGTCGATGAGGTCGATATTGCCCTTCCCGATGTAGCGAAACTCCTGCGGAGCCTTGAGCCTGACATCCTCCCGAGCCGGTACGGGCAGATCCGCAGCGGCCTGGGCAATGTCGCCGTAGCCGATCGAGCGCTGGGACTTGCCGTGCCTGACCTTGTGTTCGTCAGCTCTCACCTCGCTCGTTGGCACGCCCCACTGGTTGGCCGCCGCCTGAACCAGCATCTGCCGTGCCGCGGCACCCGCATGCCGCAATGGACCAAAAAAGTGGCGCAGCGAGCGTGAGCCGTCGGTGTCCTGGTTCCCGAAACGCTCTTCGTCGCCATAGGCTTGAGCGACCCGGACCTTCGACCAATCAGCGTCGAGTTCGTCGGCAATGGTCAGCGCGATCGACGTGCGCACCCCCTGCCCCATGTCGGAGCGGTGGCAGGTCACCGTGACGACGCCGTCGGGAGCGATGGCGACGAAGACCTTCGGATCGTCGCGCCAGCCGTGCGGCATCGCGTCGACACCGAATTTTTTCGGCCCGTCTCCCTGGGCTTGGGCGGGCACACGGAGAGCGAGCGCCAAGACCAGCGCGCCGCCGCCTCCAAGGAGTCTGCGTCGGCTGACATTGGTGAGGGGCGGCGGGACATCGGTGTCGTCCGCGACGAGCTTCTGGCCGTAGATCACGGGCGCTCTCCCTCGACTGCCCTTCGGGTGCTTCCAGCGGCCTGCTTGATCGCGGCGCGGATGCGCGGGTAGGCGCCACATCGGCACAGGTTGCCGCTCATCGCGGCATCAATGTCGGCCTCGCTCGGCTCCGGGGTATCCTGGAGCAGCGAGGCCGCCTGCATGATCTGACCTGCTTGGCAGTACCCGCATTGCGACACGTTGAGGTCACGCCACGCGACTTGGAGCGGGTGGTTTCCATCCAGGGAGAGGCCTTCGATGGTGATGATCGCCCGCCCGTCGACCGAGGACATCGGCGTGACGCAGGCTCGCGTCGCAATACTGTCCAGGTGGATCGTACAAGCACCGCAGGCCGCGACGCCGCAGCCGAATTTGGTGCCAGTCAGGCCGAGCTCGTCGCGCAGATACCAGAGCAGCGGCATATCGGCGTCGTCGTCATAGCTCCGTTCCGCCCCGTTGACCCTGAGACTGATCATTGTTCGCCTCTTGATAATAAATCTTATGTCTCACTAAGCTATATTTTCGATTCTATGGTATACCGTAACAAATTATTATAATAATACAGTCTCAAATGCCAGTCATATGCGTTAGTGATTACACGGGAATCATTGAAATTTACGTTAGATTAATTCGAGTGAAAGCCCGCCTCTTATGGACAGACTCGGAACAGGTAGCGAAGCAACAAGTCGGTAGAAAGCCCGCGGCTTCGAGAGGCCCGGGATGCGGAGGTCCCTGAGCGGTAGGCATTTAAGTACCCAACGCGTCCCACCGGCAATCCGGAGAAGTCCTAGGGAGAGTTCACAGCGTGAGCGTCCAGTGGGATTCGATCACAGCCGCGCCCACGGCGGCGGCATCAGGTCATTGCCGCCAGCTGATGCGCGTCAGGGCCCAGGGCCGTGGAACGTGCTTGCTGGATCAAGCGAGGCGATCATCCACCGTCGGGGTTTTCTCATGCTTGAGGCCCACAGCGCAGCCCGCCCCAGCGACACGTCCGGGTTCCAGCGCATGTTCGTCCCGGGGCACCTGACGGTCGGCGTCTTCTTCCCCATCGAGGCCTTCCAGCGCGACCAGCCGACCATGCGCGACCAAGAGCGTCTGGCAATGCGGGCGGAGGAACTCGGCTACGCCGCGCTCTGGACCCGCGACGTGCCCTTGCGGGATCCCAACTTCGGCGACCTCGGGCAGATCTACGACCCATGGGTTTGGCTCGGCTGGATCGCCGCGCAAACGCGCGAGATCGCCCTTGCGACAGGGTCGATCGTCCTCCCGATTCGTCACCCGCTCCATACCGCGAAGGCTGCCGCTTCCGTGGACCGATTGTCGGGAGGCCGGTTCGTCATGGGGGTAGCGTCCGGCGACCGCCCCGTCGAGTTTCCTGCCTTCGGTGTGCCCACTGACGAGCGCGACGTGCTGTTTCGCGAGAGCTTTGCCGTCATCCGGAAAGTCCTCGACGAGGAGTTCCCCACCCTGCGCTCGCGCTTCGGACACATGCTCGGCAACGTTGACCTCGTGCCAAAGCCAATGGGACGGTTGCCGATCCTCGTCACCGGATCGAGCCGGCAGAGTCCGGAGTGGATCGCCGAACATTCGGACGGCTGGATCACCTACCCGCGCTCGCTTGAGCGCCAGGCCGAACTCGCGGCCCGGTGGCGGGACACCACGGCGGATGTGGCGCCGGGCGTGTTCAAGCCCTTCGCCCAATCTCTCTACGTCGATCTCCACGCCAACCCGGATCACCCGCCGCAATCCATCCACCTCGGGTTCCGTGGCGGTCGCAAGGTCCTGCTCGACTTCCTCGTCGCGCTCCGCGCGATCGGCGTCCACCACGTGATCCTGAACCTCAAGTACGGCGCACGCAGTGCAGGCGAAGTGCTCGAAGAAATCGGCCTGGAGGTCTTGCCGCAGCTGAATGACTGACGTCCCGCGCCTGACGTCATGAAGGCGCGGATGCCCCGTTCGAGTGGCTTCACCGAGCCGTGTGCCACGTCGGATCGCCCGTTTCCCCTCCGGATGAGGTCCCCGCACCGCCGTGTGCCGGTGCCATCGCTTAACACGCGCTTAGATTTCCCAAGTCCAAGATTTCCAAAGGCCAAGATTTGCCAAGGCCAAGCCTCGCCAATCGGATAGCGCTTCAGCAAAACTGATCCGCGTCAGGGTCACAGGCGGCGCAGCCTGTAGCATCGGCCCGACGCGGCGCGCGATCCTCCGCGATGAACGTCGCACGTCCCTTCGGCCCTGGCTTCAGCCGGCCCGTGATGCGCGAACCTGAAGGAGTATCCCTATGGCGAAGGCGATCGGCATCGATCTCGGCACAACGAATTCGTGCGTCGCTGCGATGGATGGCAGCAAAGCAAACGTCATCGAGAACGCCGAGGGTGGCCGTACGACCCCGTCGGTGGTGGCCTTCACGGAGTCCGGTGAGGTTCTGGTCGGGCAGCCGGCCAAGCGACAGATGATCACGAATCCGGAAAACACCGTTTTCGCCATCAAGCGGTTGATCGGGCGGCGCTTCGACGACCCGATCACCAAGAAGGATATGGGGATGGTGCCCTACAAGATCGCACCCGGGCCGAATGGCGACGCCTGGGTCGAGATCAAGGGCAAGGCCTACAGCCCGAGCCAGATCTCCGCCTATATCTTGCAGCGCATGCGCGAGACCGCGGAACTGAAGCTCGGGCAATCCGTCACGCAGGCCGTCATCACGGTTCCGGCCTATTTCAACGATGCTCAGCGGCAGGCGACCAAGGATGCTGGCAAGATCGCCGGCCTCGAGGTGATGCGCATCATCAACGAGCCGACGGCTGCCGCGCTCGCTTACGGCCTCGACAAGAAGGGCAGCGGCAGGGTCGCGGTCTACGACCTGGGTGGCGGTACGTTCGATATCTCCATTCTCGAGATCGGTGATGGTGTGTTCGAGGTGAAGTCGACGAACGGCGACACATTCCTCGGCGGCGAGGACTTCGACAACCGAGTGATCGAATACTTGGCAGCCGAGTTCAAGCGCGAGCAGGGTATCGACCTGACCAAGGACAAGCTCGCCCTCCAGCGCCTGAAGGATGCAGCCGAGAAGGCCAAGATCGAGCTGTCCTCGGCGACCCAGACCGAGGTCAACCTACCCTTCATCACGGCCGACCAGAGTGGCCCGAAGCACCTCACCGTCAAGCTCTCGCGGGCCAAGCTCGAAGCCCTCGTCGACGACCTGATCAAGCGCACGATCGGGCCGTGCGAAGCCGCGCTCAAGGATGCCGGGCTGCAGCCGTCCGACATCGCCGAGGTCGTCCTCGTCGGCGGCCAGACGCGGATGCCGAAGGTGCAGGAAGCGGTCCAGGGTCTCTTCGGGCGCGAGCCGCATCGCGGCGTCAATCCGGACGAAGTCGTGGCGATCGGCGCCGCGATCCAGGCCGGTGTGCTCCAGGGCGACGTCAAGGACGTGCTGCTCCTCGACGTGACCCCGCTCTCGCTCGGGCTCGAGACGCTGGGCGGCGTGATGACCAAGCTGATCGAGCGCAACACCACCATTCCGGCCAGGCGCAGCCAGACCTTCTCGACGGCGGAGGACAACCAGAAGGCGGTGACGATCCGGGTCTTCCAGGGTGAGCGTGAGATGGCGGCCGACAACAAGCCGCTCGGCCAGTTCGACCTCGTCGGCATCCCGCCTGCCCCGCGCGGCCTGCCGCAGATCGAGGTGACCTTCGACATCGACGCCAACGGCATCGTCAATGTCACGGCCAAGGACAAAGCCAGCGGCAAGGAACAGCAGATCCGTATCCAGGCCTCGGGGGGCCTGGACCAGAGCGAGATCCAGCGCATGGTGCGCGAGGCCGAAGCCCACGCCGAGGAAGACAGGCGGCGCCGCGAGCTGGCCGATGCCCGCAACCAAGCCGATGCGGCGATCTACAGGGCGGAGCGCAGTCAGGAGGAGGCCGGCGAGCGTGTCCCCGGCGATCTCAAGGCCGAGTTGCAGCAGGCCATCGCGGCTGTGCGGGAGGCGATCGGCGGCGAGGCCGTCGACCGCATCAGGCAGGCGGCGGAACGATTGTCCCAGCTGGCACAGCGACTGGCGCAGATCATGAGTGCTCCTCCCGAAGGAGCGGGTGTCGGGGCCAGCGGCGGCGCGAGCGGTCCGCAGCCGGAGGTGGTCGACGCGGAATTCGAGGAGCACGGCCGGCAGGACCAGGGCGCCCGCTAGCGAGCCCTCGTGCGACGCGTTGCGGCGCGAGGTTTCCATGCTCGAGCAAGGTGGGATGCCTCGCCTCGCCATCAGGCGCAATCATCCGAGGTGAGCGATGCAGATCGACACGTACACCGATCATCTCAAGGGCTTGGTCCAGGCGGCGCAGAGCACGGCTCAGCGCAAGGGTCACCAGCGGCTCACGCCGCTCCACCTGCTGAAGGCGCTGCTCGATGACGACGATGACTTGGCCACGCGGTTGATTCAGTCCGCTGGCGGCCGTCCCGATGCTCTCGCGACGGCGCTCGACCGTGAACTGGCAAGGCTTCCGAACGTCGAGGGCGGCGGGGCCGGGCAGGTCTTCATGGCGCCCGAAACCGCGCGACTGTTCGACCGGGCCGAGGAGCGGGCACGCGCAGCCGGGGACAGCTTCGTCACGGTCGAAACCCTGCTGCTCGCCCTGGCCGAGGCCTCGGACAGGCCAAGCGAGCTGTTGAGAGAAGCCGGCGTGACGCCGGCAGCCCTCCAGGGCGCCATCGCCGAGCTCCGCAAGGGGCGCCGGGCCGACAGCGCATCGGCGGAAGAAGGCTACGATGCGCTGAGGAAGTACACGCGCGATTTCACCGAGGACGCCGCCGCGGGCAAGCTCGATCCGGTCATCGGACGCGACGAGGAGATTCGGCGAACCATCGAAGTTCTTTCACGTCGGACGAAGAACAATCCGGTGCTGATCGGCGAGCCGGGCGTCGGCAAGACCGCGATCGTCGAAGGGCTGGCCCAGCGCATGGTCAACGGCGACGTGCCCGACACCTTGAAGGACCGACGTCTCCTGTCCCTCGATCTCGGCGCCCTCCTGGCCGGCGCGAAGTACCGGGGCGAGTTCGAGGAGCGGTTGAAGGCTGTTCTCCAGGAGGTCTCGGCGTCGGGCGACGTGATCCTGTTCATCGACGAGCTGCACACCCTCGTCGGCGCCGGAAAGGCCGAAGGGGCGATGGATGCCTCCAACATGCTCAAGCCCGCGCTCGCCCGAGGCGAGCTGCACTGCGTCGGCGCGACCACGCTCGATGAGTATCGCAAGAACATCGAGAAGGATGCCGCGCTTGCTCGCCGCTTCCAGCCCGTCTTCGTCGGCGAGCCCTCCGTCGAGGAGACGATCTCGATCCTGCGCGGCCTCAAGGAGAAGTACGAGCTTCACCACGGGATACGGATCACCGACGGCGCGATCGTGGCGGCCGCTACGCTGTCCCACCGCTACATCGCGGATCGGTTCCTCCCCGACAAGGCGATCGACCTCATCGACGAAGCCGCAAGCCGGCTCCGGATCGCAGCGGAATCGAAGCCCCGGGACCTCGACGAGATCGACCGACGCGTGATCCAGCTCAAGATCGAGCGGGAGGCCCTGAAGAAGGAGACGGATCCAGGCGCGCGGGAGCGCCTGAAGCGGGTCGAGGACGAGCTCGCCACCCTGGAGACGCGGCAATCCGAGCTGACGGCGCAATGGGAGGCCGAGAAGGCGAAGCTCGGAGAGACCAAGCAGCTGAAGGAGCAAGCCGAGCAGGCCCGGATCGAACTCGAGCAGGTGGAGCGGCGGGGCGACCTGACCCGCGCGGGCGAACTCCTCTATGCGGTGATCCCGCAACTGGAGAAGCGCCTCGCGGACGCGATGCAGGCGAGCCAGAGCCGGCTGATCAGGCAGGAGGTCACGGCCGAGGACATCGCCGCCGTGGTCTCGCGCTGGACGGGCATTCCCGTGACGCGGATGCTCGAAGGCGAACGCGACAAGCTGATGGCGATGGAGGACAAGCTGGGCCAGCGCGTCGTCGGCCAGGAGCCGGCGGTCGTGGCCGTGTCCGACGCGGTCAGGCGGGCCCGCGCGGGTCTGCAGGATCCGAACCGTCCGATCGGCTCGTTCCTGTTTCTCGGCCCGACCGGCGTCGGCAAGACCGAATTGTGCAAGGCGTTGGCCGAGTTCCTGTTCGACGACGAGCGAGCGATGCTGCGCGTCGACATGTCCGAATTCATGGAGAAGCATGCAGTCTCACGGCTCGTCGGCGCACCGCCCGGCTATGTTGGCTACGAGGAGGGCGGCGTCCTGACGGAGGCGGTCCGGCGGCGGCCCTATCAGGTGATCCTCTTCGACGAGGTCGAGAAGGCTCACCCGGATGTCTTCAACATCCTGCTGCAGGTGCTCGATGACGGGCGGTTGACCGATGGACAGGGGAACACGGTCGATTTCCGCAACACGATCATCGTCCTGACCTCGAACCTCGGTGCCGAGTTCCTGGCCGCCCTGATGGAGGGCCAGCCGGCCGAGGCGGCCCGCGAGCAGGTCATGGAGGTCGTGCGCCGCGCATTCCGGCCGGAATTCCTCAACCGGCTCGACGAGATCATCCTGTTCAACCGACTGGGCCGCAGCGACATGCGCCGGATCGTCGACATTCAACTCCAGGGCCTCGAAGGACGGCTGGCCGAGCGGACAATCGTGTTGCAGATCGAGGACGCGGCCAAGGATTGGCTCGCAAATGCCGGCTACGATCCGGTCTACGGTGCGCGCCCTCTCAAGCGCGTGATCCAGCGCCATCTGCAGAACCCGCTGGCCAAGATGCTCCTGACCGGTGCGATCAAGGACGGCGACACGGTTCCGGTCCTAGTCCTCAACGGCCAACTCACCGTCAACGGCGCCAGCTTGGCTCAGGCCGCGTGACGCCGGCCGGGCAGACAGGAGGTATGGTATGGCCGAGAAGCCTTTGGACCACGAGAGTTGTCCGCCTGCATCCGCCGGTCACTCGCCACCATCGGATGCCTGGGAGACGAGCGCCCCCCCCCAGTCGGGCACGGACGCGACCGCAGCATTGCAGGCCGAGAACGCCGCGCTTCAGGACCGCGCCTTGCGGGCCTTGGCCGAAGCGGAGAACACGCGGCGCCGGGCGGAGCGCAGCTTGCAGGACGAGCGGCAATTCGCGGTGACGGGCCTTGCCCGCGAACTCTTGCCGGTGCTCGACAATCTGCGCCGGGCCATCGTCGCGTCGGAGCAGGCCCCCTCTCAGGGCGCGTCGCTCATCGACGGAGTGCGGGCCACGGAGCGTCTGCTGATGGGGGTCCTGCAGCGCGTTGGCGTCCAGCGGGTCGATGCCCTCGGCGCTCCGTTCGACCCGTCGCGGCACGAGGCCATGATGGAGGTCGACGACCCGTCGACCGCGCCTGGGGCCGTCGCCGCCATCATGGAGGACGGCTACCTTATTCACGACCGGCTCCTGCGGCCTGCCCGCGTCGCCGTGACCCGCCGCGGACCGTCCCGGGACGGTGACCGCGCGCACGAACCATCAGCGCAACATCAGTAAGGCGGTCGGCCCGACGGGTTGCGCGCTTCGCCGGGAGACGGCGCAGGGAGGAAGCGTTGAGCGACGATCCCTATGCGATTCTGGGCGTGAAGAGCGATGCCTCCCCGGAGGAGATCCAGAAAACCTACCGCAAGCTCGCACGTAAATTGCACCCGGACCTGAACCCGGGCAATGCCGAGGCGGAAGACCAGTTCAAGAACGTGTCTCGCGCCTATGATCTGCTGAGCGATCCGGAGAAGCGCGCGCGCTTCGATCGCGGCGAGATCGACATCTCCGGCGTCGAGCGGCCGCGACAGCGCTATTATCACGACTTCGCCGAGCAACCTGGCGGCCACGCCTATACGAGCGACACGGGCTTCGCGGATTTCAATACCGATGACATCCTCTCGGGGATCTTCGGGCGTCGTGGCCGGTCGAATCTCCGGCGCCGGGGCGCCGATGTCCACTACCATCTCACCCTCGATTTTCTCGATGCGATCAACGGCGCCACCCACATCGTGACATTGCCGGACGGCGCGACGCTCGACGTCCGCATCCCGCCGGGCACGCGCGACGCACAGACGCTGCGCCTGCGCGGCAAGGGAGAACCGGGTCAGGCCGGCGCGCCGCCCGGCGATGCCCTGATTGAGATTGAAATCCGCCCGCACCCCGGCTTCCGGCGCGAGGGCGACGACATCCATTTCGAGCAAGGCGTTCCCCTGCGCGAGGCGGTGCTCGGTGGCCGGATCGCGGTGTCGGCTCCCGCGGGGCCCGTGACGATGACGATCCCGAAATGGAGCAATTCCGGCAAGGTGCTTCGCCTCAAGGGCAAAGGCGTTCCGAGGCCTGACGGGACAGCCGGCGACGCCTACGTCAAGCTGCTGATCAAGCTGCCGGACAAGCCCGATCCCGACCTCGAACGATTGGTGACCGAATGGCACCGGCGCATGTGAGGAGCGCAAGCAAGTAAGCAAGTGCGAATTTCTCGATCGAGGAGACATCATATGGCTGGCGAAAGCTCACGATCCCGGCGTCTCGCCTGGACATCAGGCGATATCGACGTTCTGAACCATTCTCTGGCCCGGAACTGGTGGCTGATCGCCCTCCGGGGCGTCCTTGCTATCGCGTTCGCCCTCCTGGCATTCGCGATGCCGGTGTCGACCCTGATCTCGCTGATCCTGATTTTCGCCGCCTACATGCTGGTGGACGGAATCTTCGCCGTCGTAGCATCGCTGCGGGCGGCGCGGCACAGCAAGCGCTGGGGAACTCTCTTCGTGGGCGGCATCGTCAACATCATCACAGGGGTGCTGGCCGCTGCGTGGCCCGGCATCACCGCCCTCGCGTTCGTGATGCTGATTGCGGCCTGGTCGATCCTCTCGGGGAGCGCCCTGCTGGTCGCGGCCGTCCGTCTCAAGCGCGACCATGGACGATGGTGGCTCGCGCTCGGCGGACTGGCCTCGATCGCCTTCGGGATCCTTCTCGTCGTGGCCCCGCTCGCGGGTGCCGTGGTCCTGACGTGGTGGATCGGGATCTACGCCTTCGTGTTCGGCATTGCCATGCTGGTGCTCGCCGTGAAGCTCCGTGAACACCGCAACGATCGGCCACCTCTCGCGACGGCGCAGCCGGCATAGAGCGTGACCCGAGACTGCCGAGGATCACGGCCCGGTGTCACGGGAGATCAAAACCCATGAGCGAAGACGCACGTCTCGTCGTCTGCCCGCACTGCGCGAGCATCAACAGGGTGCTCTCATCCAAGCCGGCCAAGGCGGCACGATGCGGGCGGTGCAAGCGGGCGCTGTTTGCCGGACATCCTGTTTCGGTCGACTCCGCACATTTCGACCTCCATATTCAGAAGAACGATATCCCGGTCGTGGTGGATTTCTGGGCCGAATGGTGCGGTCCCTGCAAGGGGATGGCCCCCGCCTTCGATCGGGTCTGCGCCGAGCTTGAGCCCGACTTCCGGTTCCTCAAGGTCGATACCGAGGCAGAGCAGGGGTTGGCGTCTCGATACGGTATCCGTAGCATTCCGACGATGATGCTCTTGTCGAAGGGTGAGGTGATCGCCCGGCGTGCCGGCGCGGTCAACGTCGAGACTCTCCGATCCTGGCTCCGGCAGAACGCGATCCGATGATGGCCGACTTAAAGCAACGATCGGGAGGCGAGCCGAACTGACAGACGTCAGTGCGGTCTGGCACAGTAACGTCTAAGCAGGCTGAGCGTCGTTCCATACAGATTCATGGTGCTTCCATGACTGCGCTTCCCGTAGCAGGCATCGCTCGGTCCGAGCATTTCTTCCTGGAAGCGGATGCGCTCGACATCGACACGAGCGATCTGAAGCGTCTCGGTGGCTTCATCGACCGCAAGCTCCGAGACCTCGTTCTGTGCGCTGGCGCCATTGCTGAGGCGAACGGGCGCGAGATCGTCGAGTCTCACGATCTCCCGATCACCAAGGGCTTCCAGGACGGATTCACGAGTTCCGCGCCGTCAGCAATGCCGTCGCCGACAAGGAGAGCCTCGCCCATTCACGAGCGCGCCGGCCTCGATGGCGGTCTGCAGCGACGACACCGAGTCGTGGCTCCCCGAGATCGCCGGCGGCCTTTGCCTCACGCTCTCTCGGACCTTCAAGATCATCATCGATCCTCGGCTGAAAAATCCGCCGACGGAGCACTGGGGCCGGGCGGAGCGGCTCTCGATCTCCTGATGTGAGGCACCACTCCGGACTCGAAGTGCTTCGCAAAAGCAACGTGATCCTTCCGCCGGTCCTGTTCCCTGGCGTGGTGTCGCTCGACGATATCTGGCCGATTGCCGTGCAGGTCGCCCTCGATCAGGTTACCCTCAACTCCGTGGAGCGCGCCGAAGCACGCCAGCGCTTTGGCCATCAAACGGTTAGATGCCATTCACGAAGTTGCCGCTCATGCGCCGGAGGGCGCCTGGATCGAGGAGGGTCACGTAGCGCCCGTTCGTGGCGATCAGCCCGGTATGGCGCAGTGTTGTGAACGTGCGGCTCACAGTCTCGCTCGAGAGGCCGAGAAAGTCCCCTATGTCTGTGCGTGACATCGGCAACTCGATTCTTCGGGAGGCCGAGACTCTGCACGCGAAGTCGATGAGAAAATACGCGAGCTTCTGAGCAGCACTGGCGCGACCGAGCACGGAGAGATCTTCGGCGCGCTGGGTTGTCCGCAGCAGCCACGACCAGAGCTCGCTCGCGACCTGTACATCCGACGCCGCAAGCGCATCAAACCTTGAGCGGGAGCAGCGTACGACCCGCGTGTCGCTGATTGCTTCGGCGGAAGAGGCATGCAGCCGGGCCCGCTCCATCCCCAAGAGCTCCCCGGATAAATAGAACCCGCGCACGACTCTTTTGCCATCACGCCCAATGCTGACGGTACGAACCATCCCGGCAACCACCCCGTACACGAACTCGCTGGCATCGCCCTCATCGTAGAGGGGTGCGCCTGCGGCGACATGGTCAACCCGTCCAATAGATGTGATGCGACTGAGGGTGAGATCGCAGAGGGCGGCCCGGGCGGGCAGCCACGTGTGTGGAAGGCCGGAAGCGGGCTCTACGCGACCATCCTGCAGCATAACACCCTCTGCTCTGGCGGCTCGTCGATGCCCCAGGCTCGATAGATGTCGCACCCTCGTGGTTCTTACTATTCGGTGGGGACCTAGGGATCATCCCTGACACGGCCGCGCACGCATGAGCACCATCCCGGCACGGTACGGCTCGCCGGTTCGGGTCGGATGCACGAAACGGCAAAAAGAGGCAGGCCCTCGTCGGAGCAGCGGGCGCAGGCCTAGATTATGGCAGCGCACAAATGTGATGGCGACGAGATCCTCTGCCCTAGGCAGACACGCTTTGCGGTGCAGTCGAGACGCTGGGTGATCGAGCGCACCCTAGGCTGGATCGGTCCCTGCCGCAGGTTGGCGCGCGACCACGAGGCCACCGTATCGTCCGCGCTCGCCGCCTTCGTGCTGGCCGCTGCCATGATCCTCGTCAGGCGACTCGTGCGAGCCTTGTGAAACGGAGTGTTACAGGTCCGCTTCCTCCTACTGAGCGGACTTCTGGACCGGCACGCCTGAAAGTCCGCAAGGGGTCAGGAGTTCGCATGCCGATTGTTCGGCTATGCGCCAACAGCAGAATCTTGAAAGACGCCCAGTAGCGGACATTCAGTGTTGAAGAGTAAATCTTCCGATTGGGGTCCTCTGCAGCCCCAACGAAGCTCCGCCAGCCGGCAAACTGCGCAGCCCTGATTGACCGATCAAATCTGCAAAATGACCGACCACTTTCAATTTGCCATCTTAGACGATGACAAGATGCCGGTGCGCACCAGAAACGTCGCAAGATGCGGACGCAGGGGAAGGAAGAGGTTGTAGGCGCGCTCGGCAAGCGGCAACACGACAGGAGAGCCTATAAGGCGGCCTAGCCAATGCCAGCGCGGCAACGTTTGCCAAAGGAGCGAGAAGGCTGCAGCACCTGAGACGAGCTGGCCTGCTTCGTCCCGAACATGGAACCGTGAGAGCGCGACGCCCGCGGAAAGGCCGTTTGTAAGTTCCTCATCCCGGCTTACTGAGGATGCATCCACGAAGGTGATGACCCCAGCACCTTCCGCTTGGCGATACTGGGCGATCTCTACAGCGCAGAGCGGGCAGCTCCCATCATGGTACACGGTCAAGCTCGAACGGCTTGGCATCTGGACCGGCCTCTGACTCGGTGGAGGATCAACAAGAAGCTGATAACGGCGCCCGCGATCTGACGCCGTGCTGTCCCCCTCGGCTGTGAGCAGCCCGTCCTCTTCCAAGGCCGCAAGCTGTGCCTTCAGGACGCGTGCTGAGAGCCGCAGACTGGTCGAGCGGATCAGCTCGCGTGCGATACTTGCCTCGGTGGCATAGGGCCTCTGATGAGCAAGCGCCTGCAGGACTGCCTCCCGCTCGGCAGCGTGGCGCTTGATCCGAGCTGGCGCACTGAGAATCGCGAGCGCGCCAGAGATGACAAGCACGGCGACAAACAGGATCCACACGGCAAACCTCCGCCGCATCAAATAGGGTCTGTCGTCGCCTGAACCATCTCGTGTAGCGTGGGTTTCGTGCGTCTGATCCGAGTAGAGACGATGCTGGCCGAGCTGCGTGCCTCGCGCGAGTTGAGCCTCTCGACCGACTTCGGCGACCGATGATCCAATTCGGCGAGGCGCGTTCGGGGCGTTGGCGCGTCGCTTCAGTTGAGGAGGCGACTTCCCCTGAGTGCTGCGGCCGCCATGTCGACGAAGGTTCTGACCTTCGCCGGCGCCTGGCGCCCCTCGGGATACAGCACGTGGGTGGGCAGCGGCGGCTCCTCGTAGTCGGCCAGCACGACTTGCAGCTTACCTTCGAGCAGGGCGGGATGGACCGTCAGGCGCTGGTCCTGCCCGAAGCGCCACTCCGCCGACGCCCAGCGGCTCGACCCTGACCAGGGCCGAGGTCGAGAGCGCGCTGACCCGCGCCATCGCCGTGAACAACCACGAGCACGACCGCACGCTAGGGCAGCGCTACGCCGGCTGGCGGCAGAACAACTAACGTGCGCTTGGGAGCGAGAGAAGCTCGTCCGGAAGATCTTCGCCGGGGACATTCCTCTCCCGCTCGTCCGGATCGAGGCCAGCGAGCGGTGCGCCAAGCACGTCCCCCTGGCCGACGTCGCGAAATGGATTGATGACCGGATGGAAGAGGTCAGGAGAGAGTGTCAGGCGATGCATGGACTGCAGAACGAGCGATCGGCCCGATAGCTCTATAGGTCCGTTTCAGGGGTCATTGCATGGTCCAGACCATCTTCCTACTCATGGCCCGGTACGAGGGGCTCGCCGTCATCCCTGTGGCCACGGTCTGCAAGGACGATTTCAGCCACCTCAAGGTGGAGGAATTCGTCCGGAAAGTCGGCGCTGGTGAGCTCGTAATTCCGCTGCTGCGGATTGAGCGGGACAATCGCCGGGCAGCCAAGGGCGTCCAGATCACCGATCTGGCGAAATGGATCGACGCCCGCGCCGAGGAAGCCTGGAGGGAGAGTAAGGCGATGGTCGAGGCAAGGCAGCCGATCGGAGGTCGAAAATAGCCTCAGCGGTGCTCCACCCGTGTTGCATGGAGCCACGGAGGCCCAAGCGTGACCCATTGTAAAAGCAGGGGACGTGTTGCAGCGTGTTGCAACACATTCGGTGGGCGCGCAGGGAAGCAAAAAGCCGGCTAAGTGGCTGACCTAGCGGGCAAGATCTGTGGTGAGCGCGCTGGGACTCGAACCCAGGACCTACAGATTAAAAGTCCGTTGCTCTACCAACTGAGCTACGCGCTCGTTCACTGCCGGCTCGTGAGCCGGGAGGAAGCGTGGCTCGCAATAGGTGAGCGCCGGGATGGGGTCAACCGTCATCGGCCCGTCTCCTGCCCCGCCTGCGCCACGGTCCCATGGCAACGCCCCGACGATGCGCCAAGACCAGAGCCCGTCCGACGCCCGCCGGGAGGATCCAGACCCGGCCCTCGCCCCGAGAGCGGCCGATCCGGCCGCGTGGCGCCGCTTCGGCCGGGATATGGCTGTCGCCGCGCTGGCCATCGGCGCCGCGGCCGTCGCCTTCGTCATGGCGATGGACCCTTACGGGTTGCGCGCCGCACCGGGGAGGCCGGGCGGGCCGATCATGGATCGCAACCAGCGCTTCATGTACCCGCAGATCGCCCGCGGCGGTCCCTTCGATGCCGCGGTGTTCGGGACATCGACGGCGCGGCTGCTCGATCCGGAGGACCTCGACCGGGCCTTCGGCGCGCGCTTCGCCAATCTCGCGATCAATGCGGCCACCCCGGACGAGCAGGGCCGCTTGGCCGCATTGTTCCTCGCTGGACGGCCGGTGCGGGCGGCCCTGTTCGGGCTCGATGCGACCTGGTGCGCGGGCGCGCCGCCTCGGCGCACGGCCCATCCCTTCCCGGATTGGCTCTACGAGCCGGAAGCGCCCGGAGCCGTCCTGAAACAGGTCAACCTCCAGGGACTGGCGGTCGCGGGCCGCGTCGCCCTGCATGCCCTGCATCTTGCACCCGAGCGCCTGCGCCCGGACGGCTACGGGGTGTTCACGCCCCCGGAGGCCGCCTACGACCTGGCGCGGGCGCGCCTGCATATCCGCGCCGGGACCCGGAGCGACCCTGAGGCCGTCGAGCCCGCCTCCGGCCCGGATCGGCCCGAGGCGGGCATGCCGGCCCTCGACCGGCTCGACGCCCTGCTCGCGGCTCTGCCGGCGCCGGCGCGCCGGATCGTCGCCTTCATGCCCGTCCACGTGGCGGCGCAGGGCGCGTCGGGGACGGAGCAGGGCCGGCGCGAGGCGGCGTGCAAGGCGCGTGTGGCCGAGATCGGCAGGCGGCGCGGCGCGCTGGTGGTGGATTTCCGCATCCCCTCCCCGGTCACGACGGAGGATTCGAACTACTGGGACGCCCTCCACTACCGGCTGCCGATCGCGAGCCGGATCGTGGCCGGATTGAAGGCCGCGGCCGAGACCGGGGCCGACGACAGCCAGGGCTTCTACCGCGTGCTCGCCCGCCCCTGAGCAGTGCGGGATCGCGCCGCTCCCGTCAGGCGCCCGCCTTCGCCGCGGCCTCGGCCTGCGCCCAGCCGGCGCGCGTCGCCTCGGCGAAGGCGGCGAACCGGCCCTCCCGGATCGCCGCGCGCATGCCGGCCATCAGGTCCTGGTAATAGGCGAGGTTGTTCCAAGTCAGCAGCATCATGCCGAGGATCTCCTCTGAGCGGACGAGATGGTGCAGGTAGGCCCGGGAATAGTCGCGCGCGGCGGGGCAGCCCGAGGTCTCGTCGAGGGGACGCACGTCCTCGGCGTGGCGGGCGTTGCGCAGGTTCACCCGGCCATGGCGGGTATAGGCGAGGCCGTGCCGCCCGGCCCGGGTCGGCATCACGCAGTCGAACATGTCGACGCCCCGCTCCACCGCGCGCAGCAGGTCGTCCGGCGTGCCGACGCCCATCAGGTAGCGCGGCTTGTCGCGCGGCAGGTGCGGCTCCACCGTCTCGATCATCGCCAGCATCACCGCCTGCGGCTCGCCGACCGCGAGGCCGCCGATGGCGTAGCCCTTGAGGTCGAGGTCGACGAGCGCCCGGGCGCTCTCGACACGGAGTTCGGGCACGTCCCCGCCCTGCACGATGCCGAACAGCGCCTTCCCGGGCTGCTCGCCGAAGGCGGCGCGGCAGCGCTCGGCCCAGCGCAGCGACAGCCGCATCGCCTTCTCGATCGCCTCCGGGGGAGCCGGCAGGCGCACGCACTCGTCGAGCTGCATCTGGATGTCGGAGCCGAGCAGGCCCTGGATCTCGATGGAGCGCTCGGGGCTCATCCGATGGGCGGTGCCGTCGATATGCGAGCGGAAGGTGACGCCGTCCTCGTCGAGCTTCCGGAGCGCGGACAGCGACATCACCTGGAAGCCGCCGGAATCGGTGAGGATCGGCCCGTCCCAGCGCATGAAGCGGTGCAGGCCGCCGAGCCGGGCCATGCGCTCGGGGCCGGGCCGCAGCATCAGGTGATAGGTGTTGCCGAGCACCACGTCGGCGCCGAGGTCGCGCACCTGATCGGCATACATCGCCTTCACGGTGGCCGCGGTGCCGACCGGCATGAAGGCCGGCGTGCGGATCACCCCCCGCGGCAGGGTGATCGCGCCGGTGCGCGCCTGACCGTCGGTGGCGTCGAGGCGGAAGCGGAATTCGGGGGTCGGAAGCGGTTCGGTCATCGGGGTCCCGTGCGGTCTGGCTCGGCCGGGAAGAGCAGGCTCGAATCGCCGTAGGAGTAGAAGCGGTAGCCCGCCGCGATGGCGTGCGCGTAGGCCGCGCGCATCGTCTCGAGCCCGGAGAAGGCCGAGACGAGCATGAACAGGGTCGAGCGCGGCAGGTGGAAGTTGGTCATCAGCGCGTCCACCGCCCGGAAGCGGTGGCCGGGCGTGATGAAGATCCGGGTCGGGCCGGCGAAGGGATGCAGGCGCCCGGCCTCGTCCGCCGCGCTCTCCAGGAGGCGCAAGGCCGTGGTGCCCACCGCCACGATGCGCCCGCCCCGGGCGCGGGCCGCGTTGAGCGCCGCCGCGGTGGCGGCGTCGAGATGGCCGATCTCGGCATGCATGCGGTGGTCGGCCGTGTCCTCGGCCTTGACCGGCAGGAAGGTGCCGGCGCCCACATGCAGCGTGACGTGGTGGCGCGTCAGCCCCGCCGCGTCGAGGGCGGCGAGAAGGTCGTCCGTGACGTGGAGGCCCGCCGTCGGCGCAGCGACCGCCCCGGGCTCGCGGGCATAGACCGTCTGGTAGTCGGCCGCGTCCCGCGCATCGACCGCGCGCTTGCCCGCGATGTAGGGCGGCAGCGGCAGGGTGCCGAGCGCGGCGATCGCCGCGTCGAGGGCGGGGCCGGAGAGGTCGAAGCGCAGCAGGATCTCGCCGCCCTCCCCCTTCTCCAGGATTGTGGCGTCGAGCCGGGCGAGCGCGCAGGCGGTGTCCGCGCCGTCCGCGCCGAACCGGATGCGGTCTCCGGGGGCGAGGCGCTTGGCCGGCCGGGCGAAGGCGCGCCAGGATTCGGCGGTCTCGCGCAGGTGCAGCATCGCCTCGCAGCGCTGTCCCGGGGCGCCGGGACGGGTGCGGACCCCGTTGAGCCGGGCGGGAATCACCCGGGTGTCGTTGAAGACGAGGGCATCGCCCGGCCGGAGCAGGCCCGGCAGGTCGGCCACCTTCCGGTCCGCGGGCGCCCGCCCCGGCTCGACCACGAGCAGGCGGGCCGAGCCGCGCGGCTCGGCGGGGCGGAGCGCGATGCTCGCCTCGGGCAGGTCGAAATCGAACAGGTCCACACGCATCGGCTGCCGCTTGCACGGAATGCGGCCGCGAATCAATTTCGCGTCGGCGCGGCGGGCGGGGAACCGGCGGCACCGATCCGCGATTTGTCTCCGCCCCCGTGCGGCGGCACGCGCCTCCCGCCGCTGCCGCGGGCCCCGATGTCCCATGGATTCGAGGAGGGATGCGCCATGCCCGCCGCCATCAAGCGCCTTCGCCGGGTCACGCTCGACGGCCAGCTCGTCGGCTACTGGGAGCGGGAGGCCGCCCGGCTCGATGCCCTCGCGGCCGAGGCGCGGTTCGGCTGGCAGCGGCGCAGCCTGGAGCGGAAGGCCGCCTATGCCCGGGCCCAGGGCGAGCGCAGCCGCGCCCGCGAGGCGGCCCGCGGATCGGATCCGATCCTGGCCGAGCCGTCCGGGGGGAATAGCCCAGGCTAAGACCTTTGCCGTGGCCTTGTGGGGTCGCGATCCCGTATGCGCCGGCCCGGACGACGGGGGCAGGAGAGCATGGACCGCACGCAGAAGGCCGCGCTGGCGAGCGCCGGGGTCGGACTCGCCGTCATGGGCCTCAAGTTCCTGGCCTGGTGGCTCACCGGCAGCCTGGCCCTGTACTCGGACGCCGTCGAGAGCATCATCAACGTGGTCGCGGCGGCCGGTGCCTTCCTCGCGCTCCGCGTCGCCGGCCGGCCGGCCGACGACGATCACCCCTACGGCCACCACAAGGCGGAGTTCTTCTCCGCCGTGGTCGAAGGGGCGCTCATCATCGTCGCGGCGCTGCTGATCCTGCGCGAGGCCTATGTCGGCCTGCTCGCGCCGAAGGCCCTCGACGCGCCGGTGCTCGGCGTGGCGATCAACGCCGTCGCCACGGTGGTGAACGCGGCCTGGGCCTGGGCGCTGATGCGCTGGGGCCGGGCCTGGCGCTCGCCCGCCCTGATGGCCGATGCCCGCCACGTCTTCGCCGACGTCGTGACCTCGGCCGGCGTGCTCATCGGCCTCGGCGCGGTGCTCGCCACCGGCTACCCGGTGCTCGATCCCGTGGTGGCCGGCCTCGTGGCGCTGAACATCCTGTGGTCGGGCTGGCAGATGGTGCGCGAATCGGTCGACGGCCTGATGGACCGCGCGGCGCCGGCCGAGATGGTCGGCGAGATCCGGGCCCTGATCTCGCGCCACGGCGCCGGCGCGCTGGAGGCGCACGACGTGCGCACCCGCTCGGCCGGACAGGCGACCTTCGTCGACTTCCACCTCGTGGTGCCCGGCGAGATGAGCGTGCGGGACGCGCACGCGATCTGCGACCGCCTGGAGGACGCGCTGGAGGCCGACATCCCCGGCGCCGTCGTCACCATTCATGTCGAGCCGGGCGAGAAGGCCAAGGGCTGCGGCCTGCCGGTGATCTGAGCCCTGCATCCGGGATCCCAAAGGGATCATCCCTTTGGCGGGTCCAGGGCAGAGCCCTGGCTTGAAGAACCCGGGCTCCGCCCGGCCCCGCGAGAGGGGTGACCCCTCTCGACACCCGGGACCCCACGCGCCTTCGGCTCCGCGCGTCTTGCTGACGCCGGAGGCCTGGCTGGAGGGAGACGCGGGACGCCGCGGAACCCAATGTGTGTGCGTACGGATACCGAGTTCCCCGGCGTCCCGCGGACGAGGGGGCG
>Ga0126362_10000268_pt1 | contig 31741 bp, 30 predicted proteins | sample ANMtaG_FD_126269 | JGI IMG/M metagenome (GOLD analysis project Ga0126362, IMG submission 126269) | Continental margin sediment microbial communities from North Pacific Ocean - ANME2c_DSS_Sorted | ecosystem: Environmental > Aquatic > Marine > Continental margin > Sediment | place: Pacific Ocean... | reverse complement strand
GGAAGGGGAGAGCTCGCCGTGCGGGTCAAGGTTCCCGTCGTACCCCTCCCGGTCCACTATGCCTGGTGCGCATGGTGTGCCGAGCAGCCAGACCCCGAGATGGAACAGCCAGATACCTAGCGGATTACGGCACGCCATATCGGGGCTCTGAGATACGACGTTGCGGGGGAGAGCGTCACGAGACCCCGCAGATCTCGCCTCGAGCTGACATCTCGCGGCTTAGCTGAAATTACTCGCTGGGATCTATCAGTTCAGGTGTCTGATCATACCCACTCTATATCAAGAGATAGTTTGGCAGGTGCATTCATCTGCTTAGACCAAAGTCTCCGCTCCTCAGAATTCCAGGAATAAACCTCATGAAGATCGTGTTAGCCGGTCAGCTCGACCGTGTGCACGCAAACGCGCTCGCGCGCCGTGCGGACGACGAGGGCGTCGGCCAGACTGAACGTTGGGAGGACATGCAGTCCGAGACCGATCGTCTGCTCTTTGGCCGCGCTGGAACTCTGGCTGCCCTGAGCAGCACCGTCGTGACCGCACCGGATTGGGATGCGATCGGCGAGGGGAGCTTTGCGGCGCCCCGCAGAAAGGACCTGAGCTTCGCGCCGGGCATGTCGCTCACGAAACGCGGTTGGGCTCGGCTGTACGAGGAGGCAGCCGGCCTGGTAAAAGCCATGGCCTTCCTGGGGAGCTACTCCAAGCGATCCCTGGCGACGTTGGAGGAGATCAGCGCGCCGGATGCTTGGGTCGATGACGACAGCCCGCGTAGCCTGCGGCGTGCCGATCTCGGCGCGACGCACGCCTATCTCACGGACCTGCTGCTGCAGCCGTTCGTGGCCTCGCAAGTTGGCGCCCTGCTCGTGATCACCGAGGCCGACTGCCACCTGCTGGCGGATGTCGCGACGTTCCTGGTGGAAGGAGGCCGGCCTCGGCCGTTCCCGATCCCGGACCTCCGAGGGATCGTGCGACCGGACGGGGCGCGCGTGTCGGGCAAGATCGCCAGCCTGGGTCTCAGGGACCTCGCAGATGTCGATGCGGCGCGGAAGGACCCGAGCATCCAGGCCTATGCACGGCAGCTGCAGTCGATCTTCTGGGCGCCGGAGTTGTTCGATCTGGGCGTGCGCCTCGAAGCGGCGCTCGCCGGAGTGGGCTCGACCGGAACGCGCTTCGAAGAGGCGGATGTGGACCTCGCGCTGATTGTCGAGGACGCCCGGCTGCTGAGCAACACGGACGTACGCGTCGCACCCCATGGAAAGGAACTCGCCCGCTTGGCACGGCGCAGGTTCGCTCCCCAGGATCTGCGCACCCTCGTCCTCGTCTGACCGAAGAGGAGAAGCTCGCGGAAGCCCCGTCACGTGGCGCGATGACCCCTCCGACCGCGTAGACCTTGCTGGGTGGATTGGCACGGGCGGCGATGTCCTGGCGCCGCTAAAGGATGCCACCGTGTTCGCAACCGCTCGGCTTGAGGACCACGGCGCCTCGGTCGAGTGGGACCTCGAGAACGGAGACCTCGCCATTGACGCGCACCATCTGCGCCTGATCGCGGACGAGCAGGGAGGGGCCGGCCGTGAGGAAGTCGCGTCGTGGCAGGCCACGGCCGGACTGTCGAACCAGGAAGCCGCCGACTTCCTCAGGGGGCTCGCTGAGCACGTGGAATGCCTATAAGGCGAGTACCAATCCGGTGCCGGCGTCGGTCTCGATGACGGGCCGAGCCACGTTGCGCGATCCGATCCTGCTGCAGGCCCATTGCCGTCCGCGGAAGTCAGGCCGTCCGCGTCGGGTCGATGAGCCAAGCGCGGCGTGATGGACGAGGCGGCTTGACGGAACGGTATGTCCTGAATTCTGCGAAAGCTCGCTTGCCAGCGGCTATAAGAGGGTGTGGGACCAACCAGGAGTAGCCCACCATGCTGAAGGCGATCAAGATTGAGAGGATCACGCCGCGTTCCGGCGGCCACGAGGAGCCTGTCCGCGGCCCCCGCGGGTACCGGTTCGCGCATCCGCGCCACGGACGCCAGAAGCACCACATCGGGCATGCCGTGTTCGTCGCCACTCTTGAGGAGGCGGCAGACCTCGTCACACGCGGGTATGCGCTTCGGATGGAACGCGCTGGTCTGCGCCCCTCTCTCGTGTCAGCTCGCAGTCTGCGCGTCGTCGCGTGATCCGTTGCGCTGCGGCGCACCCCTCTAACCCAGAGGCGCGACGCTACTCGGCCCGCGCCTTTCCGGTGAAGCCGAGCGGCCCTTTCGCCGCCGGCTTCTTCACCGGCAGGATCATGATGTTGCACCGAGGGTGGTGCTGAACCACCTCGACCACGCCGCCATCATCGTCGAGGCATCTCAGGACGATCATTCCCTTGCTCAGGGCCGCGGTCTCCTGGACGTAGAAGCGAAGCAAGGGCCGCCGGGGGAGCCGACTCCGCGACCATGACGGTCTCCGTGTCCTCGGGCGGGACCCCCAGAATCGCCTCCAGGCGCTCTGCGACGATCTCAAGGGTCTCCTACCGCGCGGTGCGGATCTGATGACAGCGATCCTGCCGTGGCGGCAGGGCTAAGTTCGAGAGTCCCCCAGCGGTGTTGCCGCGCCGTCATCACGGCCCGTTTCGTGAATGCGCGCACTGGAAGCTGCGATCCCCAGGGCTAAGACATTCCCATGCACCGATGGTTCGCCCTCCCGGCCTTCACTCTGATCTTCGCCGCCCCGATCGGCTTTGCGGTGATGCTGCTCTGGCCTCTCTGGCGAGGGAGCGAGGCGCTGCTCTTCGAAGCAGTTGAGATCGGCGCAATGGCCTTTCTCACGCTCGGCTTGAGCGGGATCGCCGCTACACTGGCCATCGGGCAGGCACCTAAAGCGCGCCGGGTGCGATGAACCTCACCGATCGTTTGCCGGCATAGAGGTTGCTGCAGAGCGAGATCCTGCTAGCTCGACGCGCATGATCCGTGTGCTCCTCACCCTTCTGGCCGGCGCTTCCGCGATCTACCTCCTAGGCGAAGGTGGCGGGGCAGTTCGGCGTTGGCTGATACCGGACAGCCCGAGGCCGCCGTCTGCAGTCGAAGCGCACTAGATTCGGCCATTTTTTCACGAGAGGACTTTATTTTTAGCAGCCTGCTACAGCAGTTGCTTAACCTGCGCAGGCTACTGAAGGGGACCATGGCTCGCTTGCTGCTCATCATACTGACGGTTGTAGGCCTGATCGGCGTCCTGGCGGGCGGCGGAACGATGTTTCGTCGGAAACTCGTGTCAGGTGATAGCGACGCCATGCAGCACGATTATCCGATCGAGACGCGCTTGGGTGGCTACTGATTTTGCCGCGGCGTCATCACTCCCCGCTCATATATCGGTACTGGCCTCCGCCACAGCCTTGGTCTTGAACCTCGCCGACTGGAGGCTTCGGGTCGGCCGGAAGGCAGGACGCCGCACCTGAACCTACCAAGGCGATGCTGGAAACGAGAAGAGGCGCCCGAGGCGGTGAAGCTCTGGGCGCGTGGTCGGCGTAGATGCGCGGGTGCTGGCGGCTCTACCGCCTTTAAGCAAGCGCGGATTGGCCTCCGCGGTAGCCCAGCAGGGCCGCTGCCAGCACGACCCGACTCCCGCCCTGCTGCAGCTCCTGGATGCGCCGGACAGAACCCGCCTCTCATGCAGATCGAAGCCATGGCGAAAGCGCGCGAGTGAGGATGACGGCGCAAACCAAGCGTCGGCGAGAGCGGCGATCGCCATCGGCATCCTCCGCCCCGCGGGTGAGGCTTCCCATAGCTGACGAAAAAGGGCCGCCCAACGGGACGGCCCGAGTCGAGGGAGGAAACACCCTGAGTCAGGGTGTTACGGCGCGACCCCAGGGAACGACGAGGTCGCGTTGCACTGCATCAATGCGTGTTGCGAAGCGAAGTTCCGCCGACGATTTGAGTCGTCTGAAACCGGACAGTTCACGCAGGCCGCCCACGCAGTCGAGGAGCGCCTGGGACGAAGAAGCCCGCCGCGGCGCATGGGGCACCGGGCGAGCCAAGGCGAAGTCAGAAAACCTGCAGGCCTTGTCGAGTGAGGACCGATGCCCACTCGGCTGCCGCCGGGCCTCCCCGGCTCGACGAGTACGCGACCGGAGCAGTGGGGCGGATCACCATGAGATCAGGCCGATCGCTTAGTGCGGTCGCTCCCCAAGTCAGGCTCAGCTCGCCAACTTTGCAGAAACCAGGGCACGCGCAATCCTGTCATCGGCTTGGCGTAGTGGTAGCCCTGGGCGTAGTTGCAGCCGAGCGTGCGAAGACGATCGGCCTGACCAGCTGTCTCGACGCCCTCCGCCGTGACCTGCATGCCGAGGTTGCGGCCAAGCCCGATCACCGCTGCGACGATCGCGGCATCATCGTGATCCCGCTCCATATCGCGCACGAAGCTTTGGTCGACCTTGATGTGTCCGACCGGGAACTGCTTCAGGTGCGTAAGCGAGGCAAAGCCAGTTCCGAAGTCGTCGAGCGTGATCATCACACCGGCCTCGTCCGACTTCTGCAGCATGACCGGTACAGCCTCGGAGCCACGGCCGAGAAAGACCGTCTCGGTAACCTCCACCTCGAACAGGCTCGCCGGTACGCTGTGCTCGGCCAAAATTGCCAGGATGGCGCCCGCGAGATCCGGCTTGCGGAACTCGGCCGAGGCCAGGTTCAGCGCCGCGCGGCCGGCGGTGAGGTCGCGATCCAACCACGCACGGAGATCGGCTGCGACCTGGCGGAGCATCCGATCGCCGATCGCGGTAGCCAACTCCGGATCGTCGAAGGCCGAGCCGAAGTAGCCGGGTGTCAACAAGCCCTTCTCGGGATGCTGCCAACGGGCCAGCGCCTCGAAGCCGACGATCGTGCGCTGCGTGAGGCACACCTTCGGCTGGTAGAAGGGCACGATCTGCCCGACTTCAAGCGCTGTGCGGATCTCGCCAGCGATGGACAGACGCCGCTCGGTCTCTGTCCGCAACGCAGGCGTGAACACGACGGCGCGGCTACGGCCCTCGACTTTGGCCCTGGCGAGCGCGAGGTCGGTGTCCTTCAGGAGTTCGCACGAATCGCGGTGGTGATAAGCGATCTCACCGGATGCGATCCTGCCCAGCGAGCGCCCCTCTACCGGATTGAATGCTATGCAACTGCTGGTTAAAAGAGTCCCACGCCCGCCCGCGGCCGGAGCCGGCTCGGTAGAGCAGGGGTACACTCGCTGGGATGCGGCTTGCCGAGTTGGCTTGGAGCTGTCGCTGGGCTGAAGGAAGTCTTGTTTCCCGGTCTTCAACGTGACCAGTTGCGCCGCCTCGATGCGACGGAACGGTGCATGCCACGCAGGTGGCGCACCAGATTCCGACCAGAGGGACGGAGCCACAAGGGCTCGGCTATTCACAAAACCTGTTCAACCGCTCCGGACCCCCTCCGGAATGTAGCGAAGCGCGAGGACGACCCGCACCCGTCGATCGTCACAACCGCAAGTCGTATTGAAGGCTTCAACCGCAACGGTGAGCCACCAAAGGATGTCGCCTCGACTGACAAGCCGTTCGTCATTCTGATGGCTCAGCATGCTCTTCGCAATTCGACTGAAAGCTCCGCTTGATCTTTGCCGGAATATGACAGAATGACGGCCCGAGGGGCGCATCTCAGGAAAATCGGTAATGACGGAAGAAGCAGTGGTCGGTTCACCCGAACTCATCGAACTCGCGGGCGACATCGTCGCCGCCTATGTGTCCAACAACTCGGTTCCGGTCGCGGAACTCGCCAGCCTGATCGCGAACGTCCACGCTGCGCTTCGAGGCGTCGCGACCGGAGCGCAAGCCGCACAGACTTCGGTGGACGAGGTGGAGAAGCCCACCCCGGCTCAGATCCGCAAGTCGATCACGCCGGATGGGCTGATCAGCTTCCTGGACGGGAAGAGCTACAAGACGCTGAAGCGGCACCTGACCGGCCGCGGCCTCGATCCTCGCAGCTACCGCGAGCGTTTCGGCCTTCCCGCCGACTACCCGATGGTTGCGTCGAACTACGCCGCGCAGCGCTCCGCGCTGGCCAAGCAGATCGGCCTCGGTCGCCCCGGCGCTCAGACCGAGCGAGAAGCGGAGCCGGCGCGGTCCGGCGGCCGCCGTCGCAAGGCTGCTTGATCCGTCGCATCGCCCATCTCGGGCGGATTGAAAAGCCCCAGTCGCGAGACGCGGCTGGGGTCTACTTCGAACTTTCGACCGTCTGCCGCTACCGGGCATGTTCTCCCGGTTCTCGGGCGACCCATGATCTGAAGCCTCGCGCTTAGCCGAGCCGGAGGTTCAAGCGCGGCAATTCATTGAGACCCAGAGCCAAATGAGCTGAGCGTGCTTCGTCCGTAACGCGTGTCCGCGCTGATCACGCCGCAATCGATGCCGCGATCAACATCCTCTAGCTGCGAGACGGCATGACCCCCTGGCCGGAGAGCACAAATTTTGGATCTGCGAAGTGTATTGCCTAATCAGTGGTGTAGGCTGGTGGGCCAAAGGGGGGGGCGGGTAATAATTTACTTGCCCAGTCTCGCGTTACTACCGGATATTTCGCTCTGAAGAACCAAAAATCCGCTTCTGGCCGGGCGGCAGGCTTAGCATAGAAATGGTTCTCCGCAGGAAAGACTAAGTTGGAACTGAGTCCCGATCTGGAGATGGCCGGAACAAGCTCGACCATATGGTAGCGTGCAGGGCAGGTCCTGGCGCACCCCTTATCCCATAGGCCGGATGGTCTCATACGGTCTCCGGTTGATTGGTTCGGCCGTGTGAGGTGAGCCGCGTCGTGCCCCCTCTCCCATAGGGAGAGGGTTGGGGTGAGGGATATGACGGTGCAGGATTGAACACGTCATCGACGCGCGGTCAGGGCGGCGTCTCGTCCTGAAGCCTCATACCCCTCACCCGGCTTTGTGTGAAAGCAGACCTCTCCCTATGGGAGAGGGGACCCGCGCTTCCTCCTGAGAAGACGCGTCAAACCGAACTCATCAACCGGAAACGGTATCACCTCCTCACTGTCTGTCCCTGACCAAACTCGGATAAACTCTGAGGCAGACGTCTGTGCAGATACGTTGAGGGTCGAGATGGGCAGCACGATCAGCCTGCCTGAGTGGCCGGCCGGCGCGAGCGAGATGGCCGGGCGCATCCGTGCGCATGACTGGTCTGCGACACCGCTCGGACCGGCTGAGCGCTGGTCACCGCGCCTGAAAGTCATGGTCGAGCAGGTGCTGGACAACCCGCTCGTTGCCACTCTCGCCTGCGGACGCGATCATCTCCTGATCTATAACGATGCGGCTGCCGCCCTCTACGGCGAGCACCATCCCGCAGCTCTCGGGCAACCGTTGCCCGACACGTTCCCGGCCGGCTGGGCGACGGTCGAGCCCTTCTACCGGCGTGCCTTCGCAGGTGAGATGGTACAGGTCCTCGGCCAGCCCCTCGACACACGTGGAGACGGCGACCCGCAAGCGGACGTGTTCGATGCCGTACTCACACCCGTGCGCGAGGAGGACGGATGCGTCGCTTACGTCCACATGTCCGGCGCTGAGATCGGGCGGCGCGCGCGGACCGAAGCAGCGCTGCGTCTGCGTGAAGAGCAATTGGCCGCGATCTTTGGCAGCGCCGCGGTAGGCCTGTCCGAGGTCGCACAGGATGGCCGGTTCTTGCGCGTGAATGACGAGCTTTGTCGCATTCTGGGGCGTACCCGTGAGGAGGTGCTGCGCCTGACCGCTTTCGACGTCACGCATCCCGACGACCTCGCACCGAGCCTTGCGGCCATCGCGAAGTCGCGAGAAACCAACCAGCCCGCCTCGATGGACAAGCGCTACCTGCGCCCGGACGGCAGCTTCGTGTGGGCCAACAGCCGGGTGCAGCGCCTGCACCATAGCGGCGGCCAGCCGAGCACACAGATCGCGGTCACCGCCGATCTGACCGACCGACGTGCCTCTGAGCAGCGCCTGCGCGAGAGCGAGGCGCAACTTCGGCTTGCTCTGGACGCCTCACGTCTAGGCGTTTGGACGTATGACCCGGCGGCCAACACGTTCGGGGTGGATGCGCGCGCCGCCGAGATTACCGGGCTGATAGAAGGCGATGAACTGCCAGCCTCCGCGATCTGGCGGGCTGCGCACCCCGACGATCGCGGCGTCCTTCAGGCACGTCTCGCGGACATGCTCGACCCGCACGGCGACCACTGGAACGAGGTTGTAGCGCGCTTCGTGCGCCCGGATGGCACGGTCCGCTGGACTCAGGCCAGGGCCCATTCCGTTCTCGGAGTTGGCAGCGGGAAGGGTCGGGCGGTTCGCGTTCTCGGCACGCTCCTCGACATCACAGGACAGCGGGAGATCGAGGAGCGCCTCCGCGGAAGCGAAGCCCGGTTGCAGCTTGCCCTCGACGCCGCGCGTCTCGGGGTATGGACGTACGATCCAGCCGCGGATGCCTTCGAGCATGATCGGCGCGTAGCCGAGATCAGCGGGCTCACCCTTCAGGGCAGGGTGCCCGCACCCACGGTCTGGGCTACAGTTCACCCCGCCGACCGCGCTATCTTCCAAGGCAAACTCGCCGAGGTGCTCGATCCAAAAGGCGATGGCTGGAACCAAGCCGAAGGGCGCTTCATCCATCCCGACGGGACAGTACGCTGGGCACAGGCCCGGGCTCAGGCCATTTTCGATGGCGAAGGCGAGGCGCGCCAAGCTGTGGGGGTCATGGGCACGTTGCTCGACATCACCGACAGCCATCACGTCGAAGTCGCGTTGCGCGAGAGCGAGGCGCGACAGCGCATACTGGTCGAAGGTGTGCCGCAGCTGATCTGGCGGGCGACCAAATGGGGTGATTGGACGTGGTCGAGTCCTCAATGGACTCACTTCACCGGCCTCTCGATCGACGAGAGCCGCGGCCTCGGGTGGTTAGGGGCTATCTACCCGGATGATCGTGGCCCGGTCATGGCGGCTTGGCGTGACACAGAGCAGTCAGAAGTCTTGACGATCGAGCACCGCCTCCATGATGCCGGCGAGAACCGCTATCGCTGGTTCTCCACGCGAGCCATGCCGGTGTACGACGAGATGTCTGGCGAGATCGTCGAGTGGTTAGGCACTTCGACGGACGTTGATGACTTGCACCAGTTGCAGGAGCGACAGGCCGTCATGATGGCCGAGATGCAGCATCGCACCCGCAACTTGATCACGGTTGTACGCTCGATTGCGCAGCAGACGATGGCACAGACCGGCCCCACTGAGCGCTTCCGCCAGCAGTTCAACGAACGCTTGGCTGCGCTTTCGCGTGTGCAAGGTCTGCTATCGCGCTCCGATCAAGAACCGATCACCATCCGGGCGCTGGTCCAGGCGGAACTCGACGCGCTCGGGGCCGCAGCGATGCAAGGCCGTGTGGTGCTCGACGGGCCTTCCGTCGCACTTCGAAAGGCCAGTGTGCAGACACTCGCGCTCGCGCTACACGAATTGGCCACGAATGCCCGCAAGTACGGTGCCCTCGCCGGCGAGCAGGGCGAGCTTTGGGTCAATTGGAACGTCTATTCGGCCGGACTCGGGGAGCGGCGCCTCGTTCTCACTTGGCTGGAGGAGGGAATCCGGGGCCCTCTAGGGAGCGGCTCGATCCGATACGGCTACGGGCGCAAGTTGATCGAGAAGGCGCTCCCCTACGCGCTGAAAGCACGCACGAGCTACGATCTGAGTGAGACCGAATTGCGGTGCTCCATCGATCTGCCTCTTCCCGAGCCTGCGGGTACGGGAAGCCAGGACCTCTGTGACGAACCCGTTGGTTGAACGGTGCGTCCTCCGCGTTGCGAGAAGGCTTGGGACTGCAACAAGGACCGCAGCCGGTGCCGGAGCCTCATACCCGAGTACGATGATGGGCAATGAATGGCGGAGGAAATGTGACAGCGCCGTCGCGACGGACCGGTACGCCTGCATTAGACCGAACAAGCGGATTGGGGTTCGTTGAGATGAAGCCTGCATCGCGGATTTTAAGTATTGCGACATACACAACGACATACACAAGCTTGGTTCTCACGCAGATGATGCCTGTGGGAACATCCGTGAGTCAAGCCTGGGATATTGCTGAGAGCTTCTATCGGCTCCATCCTGGGATGACCGCACAAGACATCAACTCCATTACGGGACAGGCACTCCCCCTACTCTGCACGCCCCAAGGATATGCGCTGGATATCGATCGAACGAAAGACAAGTATGATCTTCGTATCGACCTGAGCGGTCGCCTTGAAAGAATGAACTCAACAGAGCGCCATCCAGAGTACATCTTATCGGATGACGAATCCCGTGCGGTTGCGAGGAGGCATCGATGCGGGGGCGGCAAGCAGTTCGAGCTTCAAAAGGAATATGCGCAGCTTACCTCGCGAACCCTCGATCCTTCCAAAATGAGACAATAAAGTTTCTACACATACGCTTTCACGATAAATTCTCATCTCGGCTGGGTTTGGGCCCTAACTTGGCAACTGAGTCTGGGTTCATAATACATTGCAGTCGGGCCGCTGAGTGGGCACTCTGGCTATATCAATCAGATGGAGACCTGTGCAAAATCAGCAAAATATTTTGTCCGGTCTCGAGAGACTTATTTAGCGGATCTCGATTCTGATCGCGGCATGCCGGCTAAAGGAGCCGCTTCCTCCAGCAAGTGGAATTACCGCTCGGGGTGATCGCGATAGGGCGCAACTCTCAAGGAGCGGCTGTCGCCTCGCGCTTCGGCCCGTCAGTCGGATCGCGGGGTGCCAGCCGGATCCAAGGCACTCGATCCGGCTCGAACAGGCCGCGAGCTGCCTTTCGCCAGAGCGGCGGAGCATGGTCGCCGACGAGCAGGATCTCGGTCTCTGGGTGGCGGATCGCGAGGCGCGATATGGCGGCGAACAGATCCTCCCAGATCTCGGCCATCACGCACACCTCCGGATCCCCGAAGGGGCCTCCTGTCGCGCAGTCGTGACGCGGCGTGGCCTCTCCCGCCCTGACCGGCACGTGCGAGTTCAGCGTGAGCCAGTACACGAACATGGGCTGCGAGGTGGTCGACAGCCGCTCGCTGATGACATCGGCGATCTCGACATCGCATGGGCCGACAAACGGGCCTCCGCACTGCCGCTTGAAGGTCGCGTTTGCGGTTTCCTGGAACACGGTCCGCACGAAGCCGATCCGCGGGTACCAAGAGAGGCGATCATAAAACGCTCTCGTGAAGCCGTGGACCGAGACGGTCCGGTAGCCGCGCGTCGCGAAGAGGGCTGGAAGGCAGGTCAGCCCTTCCTCGTCGAGGATGGCTCCGTAGGAGGAGCGCAATTGGCAGAGCTCGCGCATCTCGCCATAGGCGGTGGAGCCGAAGAAGCTCGTGGTGCCAGTCGTGATGCTGAAGCGCTCCTTCAGCGCCTCGTCATCGAAAGCCGAGAACAGCACCTTACGGTGATGGAGATCGCGAAGCTGGCCGAGGCTTTCCACGAGCACGAGCAGGACGTGGCGCTTCGGACGAGAGGGGCCGACGACCTCGTCGAAGCCGGACATCTGCACGCCTGACCGGAACGGCTGTCCGATTCCGGCGGCCGGACCGAGGTCCAGGTTTGCCGAGCCGTTGATCGTCAGGTCGGCCGCGAGGCAAGCGACGACTGCCAGCGCCAAGACAGCCTTGTTGCCCCTGGCCATGAGCGCTCGATAGCGCATCAGGAAGGCGATGTTCGCTGCCAGGAACAGGCTAAGGGCCACCAACATGCCGGTATAGAGCGGCGAGGCCAGCGTGCGGACGTGCGTGAAGGCAGGAATGTTCTGGTAGATCAGGCTGAGGTCGAGAAAGAAAATGTGCGCGATGATCGTCAGCACGTCGAAGGCAACCGCTACGAGGTAGAGCGGGGCCGCAGCGGTGCGCGGCAGCCGAATGCAAAGCAGCGCGACCAAGGCGTAAGCAGCAATGACGTTCGGTCTGGGAGGGATGCCGATCCAGATGCTCGCAAAGATGGCCAGCGCATTCGGCAAAAGGAGTGCACTGACTACGAGGAACAGGGTCGGTGCAAAGCGAGAGCGGTGCCTCCAAGCTCCTGAGCGGCCGGCAATGTCCGGTGATGGATTGCCGGAGCTGTTGAAGCAGTGCTTCGTCTCGAACATGGCCCATCTCGCCGGTGATCATTTGTGCGTGCTAGCAGAGCAACCCTTAGCGCAACCCTAAGCAGTGCGACGCAACTGCAAGTTTGTGCATAGGGCAAGCTCGCGAAGCAACCGCAATGACGGTCACAGGGTGATGCCCCGTGGTCGACCGAATCATGAGTGTGGTGAGCGGTTCGCCTTGCCTGAGCGACGAGGACCGGCACCGGCAGCCTGTCGCAAACACCCTCGTAGAAAATTCGATGTTCGCGCTCCGTTGGGCCGCGTGGCTTGCGCGCCTACATCCTCGCCTTGAACGGCGAAGCCTTTCGCGCGCAATCGGCAAATGAGATTGTTCATCATGCGAAGTCGATCGACGGGTACGGTGGCCGGACGCGTCCGCGCTTCGTCTACTTCATTCGCGGTCACACCCACCACATCGACACAAGCACTGGAATCAACAGCAAGCAGCGGTGGAGCACACCGCTGCTGGACGTGAAAGGTTTGCATTAGCAGACCGTTGAAGCGTTAACTGAACGAGACCGCAGAGCCCCGAACATCGCCGCCTTCGAGGCAGTAATTTACTCGAGCCGTCAGTTGATCAGTGGGCAGTTCCCTTCGTCGAGAGGCCGGAAGGCTGCGTCTCCAGGAACGCGCGATACGAGTTTGTAGAGATCCCACTCGCTACCTGATTCGGTTGGGGATTTGACCTGGAAGAGGTACATGTCACGAACTAAGCGGCCATCTTTGCGAATCCTGAAATTGTCACTCCAGAAGTCGTTGACCGGGAGTTCCTTCATCGTGTCGACGACCTTGACCCCGTCATCGGTCGCGGCCTTCTCGACCGCCTTGAGGTAGTGGAGGACCGCGCCGTAGACTCCGGCCTGAGCGGCCGTGGGCTGGCGTCCATGATGTCGCTCGGAGAAGCGCTTGGACCATGCGCGCGTCTTGTCGTCGAGATCCCAGTAGAAGGACTCGATCGAGTACATCCCTTGGGCATCCCGCAGACCGATGCTCTTGACGTCGGTGATGAACATCAGCAGTGCCGCGAAGTTCTTTCCCGATTGGCGTAGGCCGAATTCCGAGGCTTGTTTCACGGAGTTGATGGTGTCCGCGCCGGCATTGGCCAAACCGATGATCTGCGCAGGCGCGCCTTCCGCCACCATCAGGTAGGAGGCGAAATCCGGCGCGCCGAAGGGATGGCGCACGGACCCGGTGACCGTCCCTCCGGCTTCCTTGATGAACTTGGTGGCGTCACGTTCGAGGGCTTGGGTGCCGGCATTGTCGCCCGTGATGAAGAACCAGGTCTTCAGGCCTTGCTTCGCCAGAGCGCCGACAATCGCCTTGCCGTTGGCATAGCTGTCGTAGGTCCAATGGACGGCGGTGCGCGAGCATAGTGGGCCCGTGATCTCGGACGCAGCCGGCCCGGACAGGAGCACGGGCTTGTTCCTCTCGCGACTGATGTTGAGGACGGCGAGGGCGGTGGCCGAGTGCGGCACGTCGACGATGACATCCACCGCGTCGGCATCGAACCACTTGCGAGCGATGGCAGCCCCGATATCCGGCTTGTTCTGGTGGTCGGCCGCAACGATCTCGATAGGCTTGCCGGCAACGGTCTTGCCGAAGTCCTCCACGGCCATGTGCGCCGCGAGCACGGAACCGGCGCCGCCGAGGTCGGAATAGACACCGGATTGGTCGTTGAGGACGCCGATGCGCACCACGTCGCCGGAGATCTGCGCGTCGGCAGGCAGCGTGAATGCGAGCGACACGGCCAAGCCTGCCGCAATCGAAGAAAATTTCATGGATCCCTCCCAGTCATATCTTATGTGGTCTTTTCGGTATGGCGGTATTGAGTTCGTGCAGCGATGCTCATGTACTGAGCCGATGCGTTTCGATCTGGATCTCCTCGTTCTGCGTGGCTGGGCTACCAAGCTGCCTCGAGAATGGCCTTCAGGTCCGCAGCCCCGGCCACCGGCCGCAGGTTCGCGCGCACGAAGGCGTTCCCGAGCGACGTCTCGGCAATTCTGGTGAGATCCGTCCGGGCGACGCCGAGGTCGGCGATGCGCACGGGCAAGCCGAGCGAGGCGATAAAGTCGCGAACCGCTTGTGCAGCCGGCGTGCCCGGCCGATCGAAAGCGGCCGCGATCGCCTGATCCCGGTCCGGCGCGAACGCTTCGTTGAAGGCAAGGACCGCCGGAAGCAGGACGCAAGAGGTGATGCCGTGCGGCACTCCGGCAACGGCCCCGAGTTGATGTCCGATCCCGTGGCTGGCGCCGTACCGAACGCGCCCGATCCCGGAGGCCGCCAGCCAATTGCCGAGCTGCCCCTCGTGGCGAGCTCGCGCATCCGCAGGATGCCGCTTGGCTGCGCCCAGACCCTGCCGCAGCAGCGTGAGGGCATGCAACGCGAGGGCGTCCGTGAAGGGGTTGGCGTCGCGGGAGAGCACGGTCTCAACCGCGTGATCGATCGATCGGACGCCGGTCGAGAGCCAAAGGTCGAGGGGCGTCGCAAGCGCGAGAGCGGGGTCGTAGACGACGATGTCCGGCGCCAACGTATCGGCGCGGTAGAGATGCTTGATGCCCTTCTCGACCTCCGTCGCACCCCCGATAAGGCCGAACTCGGCGCCTGAAAGAGTGGTCGGCACCGCTATGATCGCGACGCCCGTGCGGTTGCCGGGAGAGGGGTGCAGGACGCCGGCCGCATCGGGTACCGCCCGCAATGCGAGCAGGCCGGCCGGGTCGCTGATGCCCGCGCCGGCCGCCAAGGCTGCGATCTTGACGGCATCGATCGCGCTGCCACCGCCGATGACGACGACCGCGTCCGCCTGCGCGTCCCTGATCCGTGCGGCAAGATCGAGCACGACGTCGAACGGCGTGTGCGCCTTCACGCGGGTGAAGCCTTTCAGCGCGGATGCGCCCAGCGTCTCGAGGGCGTCAGTCACGAGAGGGGAGGGCGCCAGAGAAGGTGTGACGACGGGCAGAACCCGCGTCCAGCCCCTCTCGGCTACCAGGTTCGGCAGCGCCGTCCGGATGTCGGTGCCGTACAGGACGCGCGGCTGGCGTTTCAGATCCAGGCTGCCGGCCTCAACATCGCGCCCGTCGCGTGGCCCTCCGTGACTGTCCATCTCGAATGTCCTCCCGCGTTCTTGCTTATGGTGCTTCTTGAACTCTCCGTGCTGTTTGTGCGTCTCGTCCACATATGAGAATGTTCAGGAGAGATGCATTCACCGACGGCTTGGAAGAACAGGCATTACGGTGAGTGGCGCATCGGGCGGGATATGCCGGCTCCCGTCTACGGTCGCGCCTGGGGCTGATTGATAGAGGAGGCTGAGGCTATCTCGTCCGAGCCCGGTGGCTCGCCGGTGCGCGTTCTGCTCTGTCATGAAGGCGGCCCCGTTTCCGCACGGCGCCAAGCGTCACACACCAAGCTTCCGACGAAATCGAGAACGGGTGCGGCAACGGCGATAACGCGCCCCATGGTCAGGAATCCGTGGATCTGATCGCCGAGATGCAGGGCGGCGACGGGTACGCCTTCCCGCTCGAGCCGCCGGGCATACGCCTGGCCCTCATCGCAGAGTGGGTCGTGCGCACAGGTGAGCACCAGGGCCGGCGGTGCTCCCGCGAGGCTCTCTGCACGGAGTGGCGAGGCATGCCAGTGAGTGCGGTCCGTGGGATTGGGCGTGTAGTGGTCGATGAAGTAGCGCATGGTCGCCGCTGTGACCGGCACACCCTGCGTGACACGGGCATAGCTCTCCCCCCTCATGGAGAGGTCGACCACCGGGTAGAGCAACAGCTGGCAGACGCTGCGCGGCAGGTCGCCATCGCGCCCCATCAGGGCGAGTACGGCCGCAAGGTTCGCCCCCGCGCTGTCCCCGCCGACCGCGAGGCGGGTCGGATCGATGCGGAGACGCTCGGCCTGGGCGGCCACGTAGACGAGCGCCGACGCGGCGTCGCGTAGCGCGGCGGGAAAGGGGTGCTCGGGGGCACGACGGTAATCGACAGCAACCACGCAGGCACGCATCGCCGAGGCAAGCCTGCGGCAGACCCCGTCGTGTGAGGCGAGGTCCCCAAGCACCCACCCACCGCCGTGTAGGTAGAGGAGGCAGGGCAGCACCGCCGCCGCGGCCGTGCCGGCACCGCGGTAGAGCCGCAGCGGAATCGGCCCGGCCTCTCCCGGTGCCGTGAGATCGCGCAGGTCCGCCACCTCCTGCGGCGGAGGCTGCAGCGCAGCACGCCCGGCGGAGTAGGCCGCACGCGCCTCCTCGGGCGCGAGCGCCTCGAAGGGCGGACGCCCCGAATTCCGGATGTCCGCAATCAGAGCCACCACGTCCGGGTGCATCGCCGGCATCTCTTCCTCCCCATCCTCGCCCTGGAAGACATCGCTCGGGAGAGCTTGTCTGCGGGGGCCTGAGCTCCGGTCAGCGCAGCGCGAAGCCTTGGTAGCCCGCGTTCGCGACCCGGTCGCAGATGGTGCGGTAGTGATGCATGCCGCCTGCGTAGGGCATGAAGACCTGCGGCTTGCCCGGCACGTTGGCGCCGAGATACCAAGAGCTGCTCGCCATCGGCAGCAACGTGGCCTCTGCCGCTTCGTTGACGTGCGCGACCCAGCCGGAGGCCGCCTCCGGCGTCGCCTCGATCCGAGACAACCCGCAGTCCCGCAGATGCGCGATGCACTGGGTGATCCATTCCACGTGCTGCTCGATGGCGACTGGCATGTTGGTCAGCACCGCGGGACTGCCCGGACCGGTGATGGTGAACAGGTTCGGAAAGCCGGGCGTCTGTAGGCCGAGATAGGTGCGCGGGCCCGCACTCCAGACATCCTTCAGCGCCTGGCCGCCGCGGCCGCGGATGTCGAGGGCGAGGAGCGGGCCGGTGAGCGCGTCGAAACCCGTGGCGAAGACGATGACGTCGAGCGGGTAGGTGGTGTCGCGGGTGCGCACGCCCTCCGGCATGATGCTCTCGATCGGTGTCGCCTTCAGGTCCACCAGCCGGACGTTGTCACAGTTGAAGGTCTCGAAGTAGTTGGTGTCGATCGGCGGGCGCTTGGTGGCATAGAGGTGGTCGGTGGGCGTGAGCTTGGCGGCCGTTTCGGGATCTTTGACGATGCTGCGGATCTTGGCGCGGATGAACTCCGAGGCTGTTTCGTTTGCCGCCTGATCGAGGAGCAGATCTTTGAACGTCGCCCGGAAGCGGAGGCCGCCACGCTGCCAGGCCGCCTCGTAGATGGCCTCGCGCTCCTGCGGAGACACCTCGAGGGCCGAGCGCTCCGGGATGTCGAAAGGATGACCGTTGCTGGACTCCTGGGCCTTGCGGCGCAGGTCCTGCGCATTTGCCCGGACCCAAGCCCTGAACTCGTCGTCCAACGGACCGTTGCGAGCCGGAACGCTGTAGTTGGCGGTGCGCTGGAATACCGTCAGATGGGCAGCCTGCTCGGCGATGACGGGAGCCGCCTGGATACCCGTCGACCCGGTGCCGATCAGCCCGACCCGCCGGCCCGTGAAATCGACGCCTTCATGCGGCCAGCGACCCGTATGGTACCACTGGCCGCGGAAGCTCTCGAGGCCTGCGACCGCCGGCACGTTCGCGGTCGAGAGGCAACCCACCGCAGTGATCAGGAATCGCGCCTCGAAGCGCTCCCCGGCCTGTGTCGTGATGGTCCAGCGGCCGGCGTGGTCGTCGAAGGCTGCGCCGGTGACGCGGGTGCCGAGCTGGATGTCGGATCTGAGGCCGAAGCGGTCGGCGACGTGGTCGAGGTAGCGCCGGATCTCGGTGTGCTCGGGATAGCGCTCGGTCCACTGCCACTCCTCGTCGAGCTCGCGTGAGAACGAGTAGCAGTAGTAATGGCTTTCCGAGTCGCAGCGGGCTCCGGGATAGCGGTTCCAGTACCACGTGCCGCCGACGCCATCCGCCGCTTCAAGAATCCGTACCGACAGCCCGAGGCGATCGCGCAACTGATACAGCTGATAGAGGCCCGAGAAGCCGGCCCCTACGATGATCGCGTCGTACCGCCGAACGGGACCAGCCGCGAGGGTTTCCGCACCCGGATTGTCCATGGCGTCGTCTCTCCCTGAACGGATCCGCGTCGATGGACGGATCTCGGATGTTTGTTTGTTCCGGACAGGTTTTGAGTGAGAATACTGAAGTGTCGGTCCTGTACGCGTCCGTTCCAAATCAAACTGTGTTGCTGGCTTGGAAAGCCTGCACTACAAGTATTGCGGGCTCGCTTGGCGTGCCCGGCGTGGGACGAAGCAAGTCCACGGTCATTGCGTGCCATTCTACGTCGAAGAGGCGTCAACCTCGCAAATATTCAGTCGTCCAGATCTCATCGAATCGAACCGGCATTCGCTCCGCCAGGAGTCGCCCTCGACGACGAGGAAGACTAATCCCTTGCCCAGGCTGACGCCATTTCCCATACTGCGAACCACATGTGAAAACATTTCATAGGTGGAGTCGTGGACCGCTTCGGGGAGATGCTCGTCTTCGTGCGCGCGGTCGAAGACGGTGGCTTTTCCGCTGCCGGGCGCAGCCTCACGATGACGCCGTCGGCGGTGAGCAAGCTGATCGGTCGGCTGGAGCAGAGGCTCGGAGTGACGCTGTTCCACCGCGCTTCACGCGTCACTACGCTGACCGAAGAGGGAAGGGCCTTCTACACCTCGGCATTGCGGGCCATCGAGGCAGTCGAGGAGGCGGAGACATCCGTGTTCGGCGGCAAGGCGGCACAGGGCACGTTGCGCATCCGCTCGATGCCGAGCTTCGCAACGCATCAACTCGCCCCGCTGGTTCCCGCATTTCGCCGTCTCCACCCAGCCCTGCGCCTGGACTTCGTTCTTAACATCGATGTGGTCAGTCTGCTCGATGGCGGCGTCGACGTAGCGATCCACGTTGGCGAACTCCCCGACTCCTCTCTCGTGGCCAATCGCTTCGCCAGCACGCGCTGGATCATCTGCGCTGCGCCCGCCTACCTCGCTGCGCGAGGCACCCCCAAAAATCCGGCCGACCTGGCTGCGCACGAATGCCTGAACTTCCCCTCGAACGTTCCCTGGAGCATCTGGAGCGTCCGCGGTGGGGCCGAGACGTCGCAGCGCCTCAGGCCCGCAAACAGCATTTCGGCCAATACGGGGCAGATGCTGCTCGCGATGGCGCGCGCGGGAGCCGGGATCGTGCGGTTGGCAGAGTTCCACATCGCCGAGGACCTGCGTACGGGACGGCTCATCGAGCTCCTGCCCGACTACCATACCGGGGCCGAAGATCCGATCTACGCGCTTTACAGCAGCCGCCGCTATCTGAGTCAGCGTATCCGTGTGTTTGTAAAATTCCTGGAGGATAATTTTATGAGCAGAGCTCAAAATTATAGGACATATTAAATATTTCCTATTCATCATCGCTTCTGCGGACCTTGCCTCCTAGGTGATCGGGTTCGGAGATGCGGCGATGGAGGCTGTGCCGACGGCTTCTTAGCTCGACTTTGGCCACTGATGCAGCTTGGCAGAGGGCGTAAGCCTAGGGGCGGGGCAGGATGAAGTGCCTTTTCGCTCTGAGGCGCTAGCGAGGAGACCTCACGGAAGTCTGTTCACGCCAGCGCGCGTAGCGCGCCGCCGCGAGAGCCTCGACGAAGGTCGGCTTTCGTTTGAACCAGCGCGCTCTTGAACAGATCGGCTTCGAAAATGCCGACGTCCTCAGCGAACAGGCAGAACAGAAGCCAAGCGCGCTTCACCTGCATCGAATGCGGCCACTGTGACCATGCCGACGTGAATGCGGCGATCAACATTCGACGGCGGTGGAACACACCGTTGCGGGATGGGGAGGGTTGGCATCAGCAGTCCGGCGGAGCGTCAGCTGGACAAGGCCTCACAGTCTCCCAAAATTGCCGTCCCTCAGGGCGGGGAAGATGTTAACGTCAGGCGGTAGTGGCCGGTCCCTCGACTGTCAATCGCGCGCTCCCCGTCTATGACTTGGAAGCCGCGGCTTTGATAGAACCTCAAGGCGAACCTGTTTTCCTCAAACACCTGCAGGGTCAATTTCTGATGAAGGTTCTGCGCTGCCTTCAAAAGCTCTGTTCCGACACCTCTGTTGCGGAGAGGGGCATCGACGAACAGCGCGGCGATATGGCCATCGTTGCGGACGATGATGAAACCAGCTGCCTTCGTCTTCTCCCTCGCGACGAAGGCGTCCCAGTACGGCAGTGCTTGCTCCACGACCTCTCGGGCACCTTCGAAGTGTCCGGTGCCTTCCAGAAACGGATGAGCGCTCGGGAAGGCACGATCAAATACGGCGAGCACCGCTGCCTGGTCGACTTTATGCCGGTAAGGTCGGATCCGCATCGATCAACGGAGGCTCGTCACGGGTGAATCGACCGAGATCCTAGCACGCGTTTATCGAGGCGCTAATCCGATGCCCACGATCACTGACACGCGTCGTTCTCGCGCCGAGGCTGAGGCAAGGTGAGACGCGTTCATTGCCCAGTGTCTGAGCCTCTCTAATCCCGCCTATGGCATACCTTTTGCTCAGGCTGCGTCACCCAAGCCTCCAATGAGATGGTGATCACGGCTCATTTGATGGCCATGCAGTACATATCCTTCTGTCAACTCGTTGTTCTGGCTGAGCGTCGGCCCCAATGCGCCGAGGCTCCCGAGTTGCTTGAAGAAATTGCTAGAGCGCTCTTGAGTAGGCAGCCCAGCAGCAGCATCGCTCTTCGGCTTCAGGAGCGAGCGACCTATCTGCGGGGTCCAAGCCTCATCTCTACTCGTCATGTCGGACTTGAGACACAGCAAATCTCGGCTGCGGGGTTGTGAACCCCAGGGATGCGGGAACTTGACTGCTAGCAATGCCGGTCTACGATTTTCTGGGTGCGGCGAGAGCGCCGGACGACATGGTGGGCCCTACCCTGAACGTCCAAGGCGTCGTACGCGAGGATAGACCCGGAACGACGAATGACCCTTCTTTCCACCTGCTGGCGCACAAGGGCGCCGGTCTCGTGTAGGTCGCCGCCCGATTGCAGAAGGCGCTCGCCGCGTTGGAAGCCATGTCTCAGGATCGCTTCGGCAACCCTGCCGCTATACCCTCCAAATTATGACGCAGCACGCGGCCGAAGGCTTGGTCGTCCAGACCGAGAAGGTCGCGGTAGAAGCCCTCACGTTGTGCTGACGGAAGTGGAGCCGGGCTCGCTTCAAGCGCGGCTAGACGAGGATGCCCGTCGGCAAGAACAGCGATGATGAGCCTCTATCGGCTTCCGTGGGCCGCCAGAAGCATCGTCGTGCCGATGTGACGCAATGCTCGTCCGGATCTGGAGCCGTATCGCGAGCGCATCGGCCCGTGTCACTCGGCGCCCGTGTATTGCGGGAACCTGAGACAAAATCCTTCCGATGACGGCTCAAGGCATCGAAGACCGATTTCCGGCACCTCGTTAGGAACCCCGCCCAACGGGCGCGCTTGAATTGTCGGGCCGGTGCTTCGACCGGCGACGAGGACTATCATGTCGAGCGACACCGAGAAGCATCAGGCGCTGCTCAGCGCCCTCAGAAACGCCCAGGGTAAGGGCGACGGCTCCTTCGAGCGGGCCGTCACCGACGCCTTCGACCACGTTTTCGAGCACCTGGACCGCCTGAACAGCCATGTGTCGCTCGGCGGCCCCGAGGGCGAGGACCGGCATTTGAAGCCGGGCGAGTCTCCTACGCTCCGGTAAGGCCAAGGCTGGGCACCGAGGCCCGTGGCGGCTCGAAGGCGTCGCCATGCCAGAATGCATGTGCCATCGCTCGGACTGACCATTTCGTGCCGACACCGATCCGGCAGCCTGTTTCCCGGTCACGCGCAGGAGGCGTCATGCTCCGCCCGGAACTGGCAGCATTGGCCGAGCGCCGTGCCGCCGGCCTTCAACGACAACGCCGTTCCGAGATGGGCCCGGGCCCGCGCGCTGGTCGCGGCCGCGCTTGGCAGCTTTCTCGCCCTCGCCGTTGCCGTCGGGGTGCTTGAACCCTGAGGGTCGATGGAACCTCGCGGTCCGGGCTGGCGACGGTCGTATACCAGAGCATGTCTCGTCGCAGGTAAGTGCCGGGCAGGCTCCGCGTACGAGATCTCACTTGGCGAAATCCTTGGGTGGTCCTCCTAGGGCGTCTCTGCAAAGGGGTTCACAGGCTGGGAGATCAGGCCCATGTGGGCTTGATGCGACGCTTTGAACTGACCGACGCGCAGTGGGAGCAGATTGCCCCGCTGCTGCCTCCGCAGAAGCCGCGCACGGGCCGGCCTGCGGAGGATCACCGGCAAGTCCTCAACGGCATGCTCTGGATCCTGCGCACGGGCGCGCCCTGGGAGGATTTACCGGCGCGCTACGGTGCTGTGGGAACGGTGTCCAGCCGGTTCTACCGGTGGCGCAAGGCCGGTGTGTTCGACCGGGTGCTGCAGCGGCTGCAGGCGCAGGCTGATGCGCGCGGCGACCTCGACTGGGACCTGCACTTCGTGGACGCCACGGTGGTGCGCGCCCACCAGCACGCTGCCGGGGCACGCCGGTTCGGCGCCATCGGGGGGTGAGGCGACCGTCGAGGGCGTGGGCGAAGCGCTCGGGCGCAGCCAGGGTGGCTTCTCAACCAAGCTGCATCTGCGTGCCGAGGGCGGGGGTAAGCCGATGACGGGGGTGCTGACGGCGGGCGAGCGCCACGAGCAGTTTGCGTTGGATGCTCTCATGGACCAGGGCGCGGACGCCCGCGCCTGCGTCCCCGCCGGACGGCAGGCGACCGGGGCTACTCCAGTCCGCCGGCCCGCCGCCGCCTCCGACAACGTCGGATCGAGCCGGTGATCCCGACCCGCAAGGATCAGCCCCGCCAACTCGATTTCGACAAAGCCGCCTACCGCGAGCGCAACAAGGTCGAGCGGCTGATCGGCCGGCTCAAGCAGTATCGCCGAATCGCCACCCGCTACGAGAAGCGAGCCGCAAACTACCTCGCCATGGTCACGCTCGGCATGACCATGCTCTGGCTCACATGACTTTGCAGAGACACCCTAGCCGGTGGTCGCTTGGCATCATGGCGACCGCCGGCGCCAACAGGAATCAGGGCGCGACGTCGCTGAACAACGCGTGGCACACCGTCGGCACACCAAAAACCACAAGAGCAGCGAGGCCGTAGCGCACGACGGGCGCCGAGCGCTTGGCGACGACGCCACCGAAGTTGCAGGGATCTTACGGCCGGCCCGCCGGATGGGGCAGGGTGGCAGGCCGGCCGTTTCTCGCGAGGCCCACGAGCCTCGCGATTGCTTCGCCCAACCCCGAGAGGCCGGTCCGTACCCGCTTCGCGTTCCGCGTTCCTTCGGCACGAGCCCGGGGCGCTCGAAATCGGGCGACACGGGTGTCAACGCACCCGGCTGGCGGTCTCGATGGTTGCCGGCCGGGACGGTTTGTTGAACACCGTCTGGCAGCCTGGGCTCAGTCTGGCTCGATTCGCCTTCATGCAGGCGGTGATGCGTTCCCGGTCCGGGATCTCGCTCATGCAGAGGCGGAGCGCGTCCGAGCGGCAGAGGTAGGCCGCCTCGGCGTCCGAAGCCTGGACCGAGGTGGCTACGAAGGAGGAGAGGGCGGACAGGGCGGCGAGTGCGACCAGCGACTTCATGGCTGTTCTCCGTGGTGGGAGCAGGTGGGAGGGATTCGAACGGGCTGCCGGATCCGAGGCGCGAATAGGACCCACGGCACATCGGTGAAGGGGAAGGCGGGACCGCGGGAACGCGCCCGTCGGCCCGTTCGGCCTTTAGAAGCCGGCGTCATCCTCATCCGCCATCCCGCGGTGCAGGGCTGCGGCGTCGTCGCGCTCGTCCTGCAGCAGCGGCACGCCCCGGCGCGCGAACTGGCGGCCCGTGGCGCTGTCGCCGGTCTGGGCGTAGGCCTGGTACAGCTTCACCTGCTCGGTATCCGCGACTGCCTGCTGGCGTGCGTAGGTCCGGTCGAAGGCGCGGCCGCTGGTGGCGCCGAGGTCGCTGATGCGCTTCTGGCGGGCCGGATCGAGCGCGACGCGCTTGCCGAGCTCCGCAGGACGGTTGTCAACCACGGCCGGCGTCGTGCCGGTCACGGCCCCGACCACGCCGCCAACCACGGCGATAGGCGCGCCGATTAGGCCGAACGGGGTGTCGACGGTGCCGCGGCTGGCATCGGTGACAACGATGCCGCCCAGAGTGAGCGAAGTGCCGGGCGGCAGGAGCGCGTCGGTGGTCGCTTGCCGGTTGGTGATGATCTTGTCGGCGAGATCGCGCACCTTCGGATCATTGGAACGGGCCAGGGCCATTCGGCTGGCCCCGATGCTATAGATGTCGCTGCGCAGGGCCTCGGCACGGAAGACGCATGTGTGCACGGCGGGTGAGGCCGACGAGAGCGGGAGGAAGCTCGGTACGAGCGCGTCCTGGGCGGAGGCGGGGGGTACCGCGGTCGCGGAGGCGGCCAGCGCGAGCGTGAGCGTGGATAGGCCACGGACTGCCTTCTTCATGTCGGCGAAGCTCCAGACAAAGATCTTGAAAGGGACGCCTGCGCTCGGCAGGCGATGTTGCACCGCCCCATTGGCCACACAACTGGATCGGAACGGGTGAGTTCCGTATCTCGGTGATCGAATTTTAGCCCCGGCCGCTGCGGTTCAGGCTTGGCGATATTGTGCTGGAATCAAGCTCGACAGTAACGCGTCCGGCTTGCGCTTAATGAGATCAATCGACTCCGATCCTCGGCGCGACGAGGCCGGCGAGGCGGTCGACCAGCCAGATCAGCGTGCCGCTCCAGACGCCGTGGAGTCGGGCCTGATGGCTGCGATACAGAAGGGCGTGACCGATCTGGGCAAGGCGACCAGGGACGAACCCGCCAAGGAACAGGCCGACATCTCGAGCGAGCCGTAGGCGCCGTAAGGGCCGAGCGAAATCAAGGAGCCCAGGCCGGCGTAGGCGAAAGGCGGCATCGGCCTGCGGTCGAGCCAGCCGGGTAGGTGGCAGATCACGTGCTAGGCCTGCTGATGGGCGGCCTGTGCCGTGGAGGGGAGCGGACGCTCTCCCCTGTGCGGCATCAGGCTCGCGCAGTCGCCGAGCGCGAACGCTGCCGGATTCCCGATCTTCTGCAGGGTTGGGCCGACGAGGAGCGGATGGTTGCGGTCGGCGCCGAGCCCGTCGAGTTCTGACAGCACGGCCGGGACTCTGCCGCCGCCCTGAAGGCGGAAGCCGTCCGCGCGCGCCTCCGACACCCTGGCGTTGCAGCGGATCTCGCCGCCCAGGACCGCCGGCCGACGCGTGGCCGCCTTCGAGACCGTTTCCGGGATCGGGGCCAGGCGGCGCGGGCCCGATTCAATTCGGGTGAGCCTGGCCCGCGCTCGCATGTCTCCGGCACTGAAGGTCGCGGCGGACTGCAGAAGGTGCACCAGTTCCGCCACGAGCTCGACGCCGGTGGCGCTGCCGCCGACGATGGCGATGCCCATCTCCTGGTCCTCGGCGAGGCTGCAAAGCATCTCTGCCCGCGCCGCCCGGCTGAAGGTATCGGCATCGGCGCGGCTGTCGATGAGGTGGCGGTGCTCGACCATTCCCGTTGTTGCGACGTCGTTGGCGCGGCTGCCCACCGCCAGCACGAGGACGTCGTAGCCGATCTCGCGAGTGCCGAGGATGTCCCAGCCTTCCAGATCCGGTAGCGGCGCGAGCTTCGGTCCCTTCCGGCTGCCATCCAGGTCGGCGACTGCCTCGCCGACCTCGACGATCCGGCGGCTGCCGCGCCTCCCGGGAGCCCCAGCGCTGGCTGCATGGCGGGCGCTCATGCCGGGCGCCTTTCGCAGCCCGACAGGAACAGGTTGAGCGAACGTCGCAGGTTCTCGCGCTTGGTCTGGCTGCTCTCATCCCTATCGAGGCCGAGCACGGCGCGGTGCAGGGGAGCGCAGACGACGGCGCTCAGGAAGTGCTCGGCAGCGAAGCGCAGGTCGGGCACCGCGAGTTCGCCGCGACGCACCCCCTCTCGCAGGCAGTTCTCGATCAAGGGCAGCAGGCGGTCGTCGCAGAACTCGTGAATCGCCCTGGCGAACTCGGGGAAACGGGTCGCCTTGGCCGTGACGATCCGGTCGAGCGCCAGGATGTCGGGCGTCATCATGACCTGCAGTACGGCGAGCGCGACGGCGTGCAAGCACTCCCGCGCGTCGCCGCAGGGAAGTTCCCCTGCGCGGGATCGCTCTTCGACAGGCAGGACCCTCCGCTCGATCAGGCCGATAGCAGCGGTCTTGAAAAGTTCTGCCTTGGAGGCGAACCGCTCCTCCAAGCTCCCATGGGGGACGCCGGCATTCGCGGCGATGATCTCGGTCGACGCAGCGTCGAAGCCGTAGGACAGGAAGATGTCGCCTGCCGCTTCGATGATGCGCCTCGCCACCGCGTCGCGCGCACCCTGCGGACCGAGGCCCGACCTGTCCTGCGGCTCTGGCATTTCTGAGGGTTCCTGTCATGTCGACGGCATTGCCGGTGACGAGGACACCCACGTTCGTCGTCCGGCATCCAGGCCCGCGGAACCGCCCGGATACCGGCTAAACTTAGGACGCGGCGGTAAAAAGCTACCGGGCAGGTCCTTTGCCTGTGCGCCGACGCTATCCGGTGAAGCACCCAATCGAACCGACCTGTTGGAACCGGCCCGCCTGCGCCCGAGCCTCGGCGAACGTCATGAACCTATGGGTGCCCGCGGTCCATCGCGGTGGGGCTGGCAGCCACGCATGAAGAGGTCCAGCGCACGTCCCAGTTGCTCCCGCTTGACGTGGGTGAGTTCCGGACGCTCCAGGCCGAGCACGGCCCGGTACAGGGGCGGCCGGCACAGGGAGTTGAGGAAGTAGTCGGCGGTGAAGCGGATGTCGGGGACCGCGATCTCGCCGCGGCGCACCCCTTCCTCCAGGCAGCGCTCAATGGCCGGCAGGACGCGGGACATGCCGAACTCGTGCACCGCCCGCGCCAAGTCCGGGAAGCGCCTCGCCTCGGCCGTGACGATCCGGTCGAGCGCGACAGCCTCTGGGGTCAGGACCACGCCGAGGACGGCGGTCGCGATGGCTCGGAGGCACTCGTGGGTCGAGCCGACCCGGGAGGCCTCCTGCTCGATGGGCGGCAGAATGCGCTGCTCGATGAAGCGGGTCGCGGCCGCCTCGAACAGGTCGGCCTTGGAGGCGAAGCGGGCGTAGAAGGTCTTCTTCGAGATGGCGGCCGCCGTCGCGATGGCGTCGATGCTGGAGGCTTCGTATCCCTCGGCGAGGAAGACCTCGGTGGCCGCGTCCAGGATGCGGACCGTGATGTCCCCCTCCGTCCCGCGCGGGGGGCGGCCCAAGCGGCGCGGGCGGTCGCTGGGCGAGCTGAATACCGAGCCGGCGGCCGACCGGCCGACGTTCCGACGCCCGGTCGCGGTGGAACGATCCTCGCGCGACTCGACGTTGATACGGTCGGACATCGCCTCCGTCATTGATACAGACTCCTCCCCTGGGCGCATTTGCGCCGGCATGTCCTGCGGCACCGCGACGCTAGCCCCATGAAACGCCTTTTTGAGGCACGAGGCTAACAGAAATCGACAGCAGCGTTTATTGCCGAGTGTACCAGACTGGTGCTCAGAGGCCGCGGTCGCCTGGCCTCTGGCAGCCTGCAGCGCCGCAGCTGCGAGCGCCGTCCAGGCTTGAGTAAGGGAACGCATGTTTTCCCTTTGCGTTCATCGTTGGATCCTAAACGGCTGCGGCCCCCGGTCACCGCCCGATGAGAAGCCCGATGATCCGCTCGATCCTTCCGCTCGCCCTGCTCGCGGGACTAAGCGTGCCCGCACTCTCCCAGACCACGCCTGCCGTCAGGGCTCCCGTCCTGCTCCTGCACGGCAACTACTGCGGCCCCGGCAACAACGCGCCGGCCATCCCCGTCGACGCCCTGGATGCCGCCTGCGCCCGTCACGATGCCTGCACACCCGACGGTGCCCTGCCGTCGAAGGCCTGCAACCTGAGGCTTCAGGTGGAGGCCGGGCGCGTGGCGGACGACCCCCGCCAGCCCGAAGACCTTCGTTTCATGGCCGGCCTTGTGGCCTCGGGGGCGGCGATGATGCTTTCCGTACCGCCCGGTGCGCCTAATCCAGCTGCAGTCCCGACGGCCCCAGCACTGCGGGCTGGACCGGCGCGCTGAGCCGTACCGTCCCGCTGCAGGTGGCGGGCGAGGCAGAGTAGCGCGGCCATGGGGATGGCGGATGCCGGCGCATCGGCGCGCCATCCGCATCGCGGTCCGCGAGTCACCCAGGCCGAGCACAGGACCCGTGCTCTGTGCGAGATGTTCGACCTGCGCCTGACCGAGGAGGATCTCGTCAGACTCCTCGGCGGTGGGTGCCCGACGGAGGTTGTCGTCCCACGCCGCGACGAGAAATCGGGCGAGTACGGGCGCCGCGCGGCGAGCGAGATCATGGTCCGGTACATTCTCAAGTGACGGGCGTCGACGTGTAGGGACCCACGCGAAGTTGCGGCCACGTTATGGCCGCCGTCCGGGACCTAAACGCCGAGTGTCCTTACGGGGCGGGATGCCGTGCCCGAGTGCGACGTTCAACGCGGCGGCTAGCGCATCACCGTCCGAGAGGGCAGCCTCTTCGGTCGGGTAGGTGTGATCGGATCGGCTGTGCGGGGTTTCGCTATCCGAAGTCATGAGCACCCAGCGGTAGCATCCCGACATCCCAACGCATTGCTCTGCTGCGGCCTTGAAAATGCGAACCATATAAGCAGACCCCCGCCACCATGACACGGCGCCCGCCTGCCTCTCGCCGAGTCGGAGTAGGTCAGACGCAAAAAGTTGTGAGCTGATGGTCGACCGTGAGAGGAGACGACGATGCCCTGGGCCTTCCTCCAAGCAGAGGGCTGGATAGGGCAGGCGCAGGTCTGGACAGGTCGTGCCATGATTCGAGATGCTCAGCGCCGGAAGTTCTCCAAACCAGAGCCGCATCCTACGTCCGGGACGCGAGCTGCTCGGCTGCGGTGAGCACCTCCACCTCGTTGGCCGCTGGCTGCTCGTACAGCCGCGCTACCAGCAGCGGGAGTTGCCAGGCCGCCACCTCTTCCCGGCCCGGCCCGCCCAACTGGCGGCGGCACTCGACGTAGAACCAAGCGAGTGCCGCGCGGGCCGTATCGACGGGCAGGCACCGGGCCAGCCAGCCGAGATCGATCCTGCCATAGCGGAGTAGGAGGGCCGTGCGCGCGACATCGCCGGCCGGATTGCCGGTTGTTGCCTTCTGCCAGTCGATCACGCGCGGTCCGTCCGGCGTACAGATCACGTTCTCCGGATGCAGGTCGCCGTGGCACAGGCGTTGTCCCCCAGGCAGCCGCGCGAGCGTGGCGAGGGCTGCTCGCCTCACCGCGCCCGGGACCCGTGCGTCCTCCACCTGCAGGCGCAGCACCTCGTGCTGGTCGGCAAGGCATGAGCCCTCGCACGCGTTGATGGTGTGCTGCAGTCGCGCCAACCGCCCGAGTTCCCGGAAGGTGTCGAGCGGCCGCTGTCGACAGGCATCCAGCATCGTGCCGCCGTGCATGTGTTCGAACAGGATGCCGGTTCGTCCCTCCCGTTCCAGGAGCGCCACTGGTCGCGGAACGGGCAAGCCGAGCACATGGGCCAGGCAGCTCGCCTGGAACTCGGCCATGACGGCCGAAGGGCAACCGCGCGTCCTGTACAGCTTCAGCACGAGACCCTGGTCATAGCGGAAGACCTCGGAACTGCGGCCTAGGCCGACCAAGTTGTCCAGAGACAACGTGGCGGCGGCTAACCTCGGCACGCCGAGGGCCTCGTCCGCCGCGCTAACCTTCCCAGGCCAGCGCAGGGTGTCGTGCCCGAACAAGCCGTCCGATGCCGCGTCACCCGGATGGATCAAGGATCCGCCCTTCGCGCGGGGTTCGGGGCGGCAGGAGATGCGGGTTTACCCAGGTCGACTTTGTCACCGAGGATGCGGCGAGCGGACACGAACTTCTGAAGCGTCTGCCGGTCACCGTCTCCGAGACGCGCCTCATCCTCGAGGCGGCGCAAGCGCTCGATCGTTAGACATACTGACGCGTCGGACGCATCTGCCTCACGCGCAAGCGCTCTTACGAGGTCGGTCAGTTCGATGTCGGGCTGTCCATTCATTGCGAAAAATCGATTTGAGATGCCAGAGCCGACGCAATTGCATACGCAACGCCAAAGGGATTTCGATCTTTCCTGACTCATCATGCTTAGATCAGGTCAAACATGTATGGTCCCAACACCGAGGCCTGCAGCATTGATGCTCTACGTGCCTACGCTATGTAATGAATATTTTTATCAATCAATTCCGACGCCAATCACAACAGGGTGATATTTCAACCCATGAATAGACGTATGTGCTGTCGTTTGCCTCGAAAAACCTTCTTGGAGCAAATCCGAGGCTCTGGCAAGCAAAAAATGCACGGTGGCGTGCCTTTTGTGGTCCGGGGCCGCCAAGCTGAAGTTGCGGAAGCACCCGCACGGCCGGGACTAGATCAAGGCGGCATGCATCGAGCCGAGTGCCATGAGGTCGCCGGGCTGGTTTTTGAGGACATTCGTCATTCGGGGTTGATGGCGGGTTCGACGGCTTGACGGATTCGCGCTTCGTTCCGTAGCGTCGGACCGTAATCCTGACCTATTGCCAAAAGCCGCGCCCGACACGAGCGCAGCCGCGCCTGCTCGACGAGCGGCTCGAGCGCAGCATGCCCTCTACAACGCCGCGCTCCAGGATCGGCGAGAGGCCTATCGATTCCAGGGTAGGGCGATCTCGCGCCTCGATTAGCAGAAATCGCTGACGATCATCCGCACCGAGGATCCGGAGGGTCACGGCGCAGATCCGGCCAATATGGGTCGGTGGACGCCGAAACGCGTCGAGCATGCATTCACCGGGTTCTTTGGCCGCGCGAAGCGTGGAACTAGTAAAGTCGGATTCCCACGGTTCAAGTCGATGAGCCGATGGCGGTCGTTTGGCCTACTGGACATCACAGGCCTTCGTATTGATATCGAGCGGCATCGGATCTGTCTGAAAGGTATCGATCGCCCGATCCGGCTATGCCCGGATCGGGTCCTGCCCGAAGACGCGCGCCTGCTCGGCACAACCTTCACCAAGGTAGGCCGCGGCTGGTATCTCGGCTTGACATTCGAGAGAAGGCTATCGCGGCGGTTGCGCACGCGCAGCCCGGTTCCGCCGTAGGCTGCGATCTCGGCGTCGAGGCGCTGCTCACGCTCTCCACCGGTGAGCGTATCAGCAACCGCCGACCGGCTTCACGCAGGGAGCGCGAGATCCGTGTCTCCCGACGGGCACTCGCCCGCTGTAAGCGCGGGTCCAGCCAACGGCGCAAGGTCAGGAAGCCGCTCGCGCGTCAGCTTCGGCACGTTGCGGACCAACTCAGCGGCTGGCTCCACAAGGTCAGCGGGAGCTTAGCCAAGCGGTTCGCGCTGATCATGCTCGAAGATTTTAAGATCTGCAACCTGACATGCTCGGTCATCGGGACGGTGGATGAGCCTGGCGTCAACCGAGGACTAAACCGCGAGTTTTTTCAATGCCGTGTGGGCGCGGCTGATCCAGTTTTTCGCTACAAAGCCGTAAAATCTGGTGGTGAACAAAATCTCGAGATGCGCGCCGATCCTCCGGCACGTGCTCGGTCTGCGGTGTCTACGCGGCAAAACCGCTCTCGCTCCGCTGGCACGCCTGTGCGTGCGGCGTAAGCCTGCACCGTGATGCGAATGCTGCG